>Ga0315281_10006852_pt1 | contig 16134 bp, 11 predicted proteins | sample YL17G07_0_MG_FD_204540 | JGI IMG/M metagenome (GOLD analysis project Ga0315281, IMG submission 204540) | Sediment microbial communities from Yellowstone Lake, YNP, Wyoming, USA - YL17G07_0 | ecosystem: Environmental > Aquatic > Freshwater > Lake > Sediment | place: USA: Wyoming | collected... | reverse complement strand
TCGCTCCGACTTTGAGCTGCCAGGAAGCCAACCGGCCCGTTTCTTACGGGGACACTCCTTCGGCCCTGACCCACTGGCCCATTCAGATCCATCTGGTTCCGCCGACCGCTCCCTTCCTGAAGGGCGCGGACTTGCTGGTGGCGGCGGACTGCACCCCCATCGCCTACCCGAATTTTCACCGCGATTTCCTGAAGGGTAAGGTCGTCATGGTCGGCTGCCCCAAGTTCGATGACGCCGATGAATACGTGGAAAAGTTCGCCGCCATCTTCCAGGCGGCGGGGATCAAGTCCATCACCGTGGTGACCATGGAAGTTCCCTGCTGCCAGGGCTTGCCCATGATCGTCCGGAAGGGGCTGGAACTGTCCAGGAAGAAGATCCCCCTGGAACACGTAATCATCAGCACCCGGGGCGAAGTTCTGCGGGCTCAGCCGGTCATGGCTTGAAGTGCGGGAAGAAAAGGGATGAAGGGGAAAACCGAAGTTTATCTCTACGGATCATTGAGAAGGGGACCGGGGGAATCCATCGCCTCCCCGGTCCTCGACAACCTGGATGAACCCATCTGTCTGGGAGAGCTCATCCATCGTCTCCATATTCAGCCCGATCAGGTGCAGCTGGTCATGGTGAATCATCGGGCCATCTCCCCCGATCATGTGATCCAGCCGGGGGACCGGGTTTCAATCTTTCCCCGGGAGTACGCCATATTCCCGGACTGGAAGAACTTCCGTCAATAAATCCCCCCTCGAGGATTTTCCGAAAAACGGCCATTCAAAAACTTAACCACAGAGGTCGCGGAGCACGCAGAGGTAGAAATGGCCAAAAGCTCAAGGCCAGGGTGCAGGGGGAAAGCGGCCCCCATTTCCGACGCTTCCCGGAAGGTCAAAATCCCAAGGGCTCTCAGAAAAGGATCTCTGCGCTCTCTGCTTCCTCTTCGTTCATTATCTTATCCTCATCCATGGAGGGTCCAAAGACAAAGAGGAGTAAATATCCATAAAAATTTTTTTCCTTGTCTTTACAAAGAAAAAGCTCTGCGGTCTCTGCGTGCTCTGCGGTTGATTTTTTTCTTCATCTCCGGAGAATGAAGAGACTTTTATAATTTCCTATGCAATCAAGAAAATATCAGGTTCCCTTTTCCATCAAAGGCCATGGGGCGGGGGTCGCCCAGGATCTCGACCTGGGAATTCTTGCGGATCTCCGGCAGCAGGGGTTCGGAGGCGAAGATCTTTTCCAGGGAAAGGGTGTTCCTGATCCAGACGATTCTCGTTTCCGGGTGCCGGACCCGGTAACAGGTCTTCAGGGCCAGCTGAATCGCCTCCCGGTCGGTGGGCATGGTTATCGGGATCCGGGCCGTGGCCAGGATTCCGGAAGTAATGGCGTTGACGTACGTATAGTCCGCGGTTATGGAATCGACGAACCTTTTCGTGGTGATGTCCGCCGTCCCGATTCCGCAGGCATTCCCTTTGGAAGCCGGGGTCAGGCTCAAGACCACGACCTTCTCCGTTTTCAGGGCATCGGGCTTATGAAAATGCGGGGAGGCGGAACGCCCGGTGATGTTCGGGTCCATGCCGCTGCCGCTGATCTCCTTCCCGATTTCCTGCACGATCAGGAGGTGGAGGTTGTCCAGTAATAGACGGGGCATCAGGCCCTTGGCCTCCACCAGAAGGTCCTTTTCCCGCCGGATCATATCTTCCTTCCACACGATCTCGAACCGGGCCGGATGGTCGTAGCCGTTCTCGATGATGCCCAGGCCGAAGAGAACCGGCGCGTTGTCCAGAACCACCTTTCCCAGCTGGGGCAGCAGCTCCCCGAACATGTCCACCCCGCAGGTGTGGAAAGCCGTGGCCCCCTTGTGCTTCCCCAGGCCGATGGCCAGCATCTTGAGGAGCCCGCTCTCATAATCCGCCTTGAAGGCCGTATGGGGCTTGACCCGGTTGACCACCACGATCCCGTCGCTGGAAAGGGCGATCTTGTCCAGATAGACCGGGACTCCGTTTTCCAGCTGTCCGACCTTCTCCACTTCCATGGAGGATTGAATGGGCGCCCCCATGGTCTCCTCGGTGATCTTATACTCGGCCAGGACTTTCCGCTGCCCCTCAGCCGTGGCCCCTCCATGGCTTCCCATGGCGGGAACGATAAAGGGGTGGGCCCCCAGGGTTTGGAGCTCTTTCACCAGGGCGTGAATGATCCTGTCGATGGAGTTGATCCCCCGGCTTCCCGCGGTCACGGCAATGCGGCTGCCTTTCTTGATCTTTTTCAACCGGCCATCCTGGGAGAAGAGGCGTTTGATTTCCTCTCCGACATCCTTGATTTCCGGGCCGGGAAATTTCTGCCGAATGGGAACCATCCTGGGGATGGGAATGTCCAGACCGCCTTCAATGACCAGAGCCATGGGTTATCCTCCGTAGGATAGTTTTTTGGGGATCATTTGCTCTTTTTTTAATTCTTATCCCAGGGAAGGGAAAGTGTCAATGATCGCTTTGAATACCCTTCCTTTTCTGCCTGGTGATCAACGTTAAAAAAAGAAAACAAATGTCTCTCGCAGAGTCCGCAGGGTTCGCAGAGAAGAAAGAAACAAAAATAAATTGCCGAATACTTTTTGCTATTGCACTTCAAGCAATCTTGGCTTTCTCTGTGTTCTCTGCGGGCTCGAGCGAAGCGGGCGAGAGAAATCGGGTCTGGCTTTTTTTCATCGCCGACAGGGTACGCACCGGATAATAAAAATATTTTCCAGGGGTTACAAAGAGAGAGGTTTATAATTTCCTATCCGATAAAAAAACTGCGGTGAATCCCAGCAGATTCAGGCATCATTCGGGATTATGTCCTTCCAAAAGCCTTTTCTTTTGATAGAATTATGGGGGGTCGGTGATTCAGATATCCGAAAGGGGAAAGGAAACCAGAATGGCCAAATCATACAGTCGAAACGGAGTCCGAAAAAGGTTGGAGGCGGAAATCAGGAAAGGACGGCCCATCGTGGCCGCCGGAGCGGGAATCGGCCTTTCGGCGAAATTCGCCGAGGCCGGCGGGTCTGATTTGATTATCATCTACAACTCCGGCCTCTACCGCATGGACGGCCTCCCTTCCATCGCCGGCTACATGCCCTTCGGAGACGCCAACGCCATGGTGAAGGAGATGGGGTTGCGCCATGTCTTGCCCATCGTCCGGGAAGCGCCCGTGATTGCGGGCATCTGCGCTTACGACTTGACCCGGGATATGGAGGTTTTTCTCAAAGAGCTGCTGGCGGCGGGGTTCTCCGGGGTCATCAATTTTCCCACCGTGGGAAGGATCGACGGGGACTTCCGCCAGACCATGGAGGATCTCGGCATGAGCTACCGGAGAGAAGCCGAGGTCATGGGACTGGCCGGGTCTCTGGGTCTTTTCACCATGGCCTATGTCTTCAACCCCGAAGAGTCGAGAATGATGGCCCGGAACGGGATTGACTCGGTGGTCGCCCACATGAAAACCACCACCGGCGGAACCGTAGGGGCCAAGCGGCCCATGAGCCTGGAAGAAGCGGGCAAGAGGTGCTCGGCCATCTTCAAAGCCGCCCTGTCCGTCAAGCGGAACGTGATCTGCCTGGCCCATGGCGGCCCGATCGAGGGACCGGAGGCCACGGAATACATCTACCGGCATACCCAGGCCGTGGGGTTTGTGGGCGCTTCTTCCATCGAACGGATCCCGGTGGAAACGGCAATTCGGAAGACGACGGAGATGTTCAAGGCCCAAAAGATAAAACAGCGGAGAGCGTAGAGCAAAGAGCGAAGAGATAAAAGCCTTAAAACATAAGACGGTTTTATCTTTTACTCTCTGCTCTCTGCTCTTAGCTCCCTGCTCCTCGCCCTTATTGCCATGCGCTATGCGCTATGCGTTTTTGTCACATGAAACGTTTTATCCTCATCATCGGCACCTTCGACACCAAGGCCGAAGAATTGAGCTTCGTCAAGGATCAGATCTCGGCCAGGGGGCTCAAGACCTGCACTCTTGATGCGGGAGTCCTCCAGCCTTCACCGGAATACGTGGATATTGCCAATGGGAAAGTGGCCGCTGCGGGGGGCCGGCCGCTTCATGAGCTCGTCGGCCGGAGAGACCGGGGGCAGGCGGTGGCCGTTATGGCCCAAGGCGCGGCGAAGATCACCCGCGAGCTTTTCGATAAAGGAGAAATCTCCGGCGTCATTTCCCTGGGGGGTGGTTCGGGAACGGTCATCGGGACGAGTGCGATGCGGATTCTCCCGGTAGGCGTTCCCAAGGTCATGGTCTCCTCCATGGCCTCGGGAAACATGCGCCCATACGTGGGAACCTCGGATATCACCATGATGTATTCGGTGGTGGACATTTCCGGGCTCAACCGGATCAGCCGGCAAATCCTGAGCAATGCGGCCCTGGCCGTCTGCGGCATGGTAGAGGGCGGGAAGGAAGCTGTTTCTGCGGGACTTCCCCTCATCGCCGCTACCATGTTCGGAGTGACCACCCCCTGCGTCACGGAGGCCAAACGGGTTCTGGAAGGGAGGGGCTACGAGGTGCTGGTCTTCCATGCCAACGGGCCCGGGGGCATGGCCATGGAACAGTTAATCGGCGAGGGACAAATTCAGGCGGTGCTCGATATCACCACTACGGAACTGCCCGACGAACTCTGCGGGGGCAAGGGCAGCGCCGGCCCCCACCGCCTGGAAAAAGCCGGAGAAATGGGGATTCCCCAGGTGGTGGTTCCCGGGGCCATGGATATGGTCAATTATTTCCCCGACGCCATCCCTCCCCAATTTCGCAACCGCCTTCTCCACGTTCACAATCCGGCTACCACCCTCATGCGCACCAACGAGGAGGAAAACCGGCTGCTTGCCGAGATCATGGCCCGGAAGCTCTCCCGGGCCAAGGGCCCGGTGGTTGTTTACATCCCCCTCCGGGGATTTTCGGCCGTCGATGCCCCCGGGCAACCGTTTTTCTCCCCGCGGGCAAACCGGGCCTTCGTCGAAACATTGAAAAAGAACCTGCCCTCCCGGACCCCGGTGATCGAAAGGGATATGCACATCAACGACCCCTCCTTCGCCCGGGCAGTTGCCCAAGCCCTTCTCGAATTTTTGAAAAAATAGGCGGGATCACCCCGAAACGGGACCATTTTGGAGTGCGGCGACATGTCGCCGCTTTCAGAAGGCGCGACACGTCGCGCCAGCCAGAGCCCGGAGCCGTCCGCAGGCCCCGAAAAAGCGCCGTCCTGCCGGCGCATTCCCAAAAAGGGAGGACGTAAAAAGCAGGGGCAGCTTCTCCCTGTTTTCTTCCAGCAGGTTTCATGTTACATTCCCCGCAAAACTTTCAGAAGGGAGGTTTTCACGGTTTCCTATCATGCCCCTGGTTTCACGGACCCTTTACCGTCAGGAACAGAAGGAGGCTCCCGATGATCAAGACCGTTGAACAGTACCTGGAAAGCTTGAATGACGGCAGGCAGATCTGGTGCCTGGGGGAAAAGGTTTCCGACGTGCGGACCCATCCCACTCTCAGCAGCATCATCAAGACGGCCTGCATGGATTATGTCCTGCCCAACCACCCGGATTTCCGGGAACTGTTTGTGACCCGGAACGAGTACGGCGAAGAGGTGAATTTCCTGCTCGCCTCGCCGAAGAAGGCGGAGGACCTTTTGCGGAGAAGGGAATGCTACATCATCGGCGTCCGGTCCGGCGGAGGGGTGATCGTTCATTGCATGGGCGCGGATGCCCTCGCCGCCTTTACGGTTGCGGCCAAGGTCATGGATAAGGAACTGGGGACCCATTATACGGAGCGGGTGGAGAATTACCGGAAGCTGCTTCAAAGACAGGACCTGGCCATTACCGGGGCCATAACGGACGTCAAAGGGGACCGAAGCCTGCACCCTTCAAAACAGAAACGGCACCAGGACTACTACCTGAGAATCGTCGACCGACGGAAAGACGGCATCGTGGTGCGGGGCGCCAAAGTGCATATCAGCGCCACCCCCTGCGCCAATGAGGCGCTCTGCCTCCCCTGCCGGACCCACGGCGAAGAAGACAAGGACTACGCTCTTGCGTTCGCCATCCCCCTGAATGCCCCCGGGATCAAGCTTCTCGCCGTGGAGCCGGTGTCCCGGACCTACGGGGAAGAGGGTGAATTTGATTACCCCAAGACCAGCGAGCTCCAGCCCACGGAATGCCTGATTGTTTTTGACGACGTGTTTGTGCCCTGGGAGCGGGTGTTCATGTGCGGGGAATGGCAGTTCAGCCGCCATCTCGCCTATGCCTTCGCCAGTTACCACCGCCTTTTCGGCACCTGCAAGATGATCGGCAAGCTCGAAATCATTACCGGGGCGGCAGCCCTGGTCGCCGAGTATAACGGGGTAGAAAAGGTTCCCCATGTGCGCAAAAAGCTGGCCTGGATGGCCATGATCACGGAAACGGTGGCGCAGCTGGGAAAGGCGGCCTGCCTGGATCCGGAGACGGAATTCGGCCACGATGTCGTCATGCCCAACCGGATGGCCATCAATGCTTCCAAGTACACCTTTGCCAGCAACTTTCACCAGATGTGCCAGCACCTGCAGGATATTGCCGGAGGGCTGTCAACCACCGTGCCGACTTTCCGGGATTGGAACAATCCGGAGATTCGGCCCTACATCGAAAAATACCTGAGCGCCAAGGACGGGATTCCCACGGAAAACAGGCTTCGGGTGATGCGGCTGGCCAAGGACATGACCTGCAATTTTTACCAGATCGACACCATTCATGGGGAGGGGTCCATGGCCGCGCAGGAGATGTTCTTATACGGCAGCGCCGACTGGAAAAAGCTCAAATCCGCCGCTCAAAGGGCAGCCCATGTGGACGGCTGGCAGAACGACCCCGTTTACGGGAAGCTGTTGAGTCCCAAGGAGCAGGTCAAAATGCCCGCGGTGGATGAATCCTACCGGAGCATACCCATAACGGCGAAAAGGAAATAGCCGGAGAGGGTCGCGGCTGCTGCAAGATTTAATTGTCGATAAGCCTTATATGCCATAGGAGGTAATTTCGTTGACAGCAGGTGTAAAGACTGGCAGGGAATATTACTGAAATCTTCAGTTGAAAGATTTTCTCAGACTGTGTAAATTTCAGTTGGCAATCGAGGTTTGGATATACTTTTCATTCCTGGAAATTTGGCCAAGTGCATAAAGTGGCACGATCTATTCTATTTATACCTTGACGGTCTGGAAACAAAAGAGTATTTATTAGCTGTTAGATGGTTGTTTTCCCTCCGTAGCCAGGTAAGCCTCCCAACCTAACCTTTAACCTTCTGAGGAGCAAAATGAGAAGGTGGGGTTGTCAGAAGATGATCAAGTGAAGCCTCCAAAGGGCTTATTCTTTCCCTTTGGGGGTTCCTCCTCAAAGCCCTCTTGGCAGAGTGGGTTGGGGTGCGCAAAGATGTCTTGTTCTTTTCTTGCCAGAAAGCCCCGCTCAGCGGGCGGTTAGCTTCACTTGACGCAAGCGCCATGAATTTTCAGTTCCTTCCATCCGAATATTCATTTTGGTAACCGCACTTTTCAAGACAGGACAAACAATGTCTCCCGCTCGCCATGGATCCAGTTGCCAGTGCAAAGGCAGACACCGTTGAGCCCTTCTCGAGGAGAAAAGCTATGCAACTCTCAATATTGACGCTACAACGTTTAATCTGGGCGACCTCCTTTGCCGTTGCCGTCGGCTTGTTTCCGCAACAGGGCCAGGCCACACCTCCCAAAACGGACCCGGCTACACCCACCACATCGGAAAAAAGTACGCCTCCCAAGACGGTCCAGGCCACAGCTGCCAAGCAGGAGACTACATCTCCCAAGCTGTCACTGGGAGAAGACGGCACGATACGGATCCCTGTCGGCTTCACCAACGGGGAGGTGAAAGTGATGATGAAGGCCGAGAACCTGACAGACGCCCTCATGGCTGGGGTGGCGAATCCTTTGTTGAAGGGTTTGCCCGGCGCGGGGTTTGCCTCTTCGACGGAAGTTGAGTTCAAGAATCCAGAAGCGATAGGTCCCGGCACCGCCAGCCGCGTGTGGCTGTGGACCATGGTCATCAGCAACCTCCCGCCCAATTCCAGCCAAAAACGCTCCGCGCATTTTTCATTCGGGAAGGTTGAGCAGTTGATTGAATATACCGTCACCAACCTCTCTCCTGCGGCGTTCACCTGGTCAGTGGCAGCACCCGGGGTCCCCTGGCTGGCCTGGTTCGGATATCCCGAAACCCAGCGCACTTTTCCGGTCGTGGTGACGACCGGGGACTACCCGGCCAGCGATCTCAGGCTAGCGCAGGCGATCTTACGGGATGGATCCGGGGCTTTGCAGATAGCGCTCGAGGATATCGAATTGTGCGAGAGTGCGACTGCCCCTTCCCCCTCCTGTGGCTCTTTCAGCATCAACGCCCGCACAAACCGGACATTTTACGTCCGGCTTAAGGACAAGAAGGACAAGAATGGGCAATCGATCTGGCAAGACGGGAAATATGCCGGTTCACTCAGCTTTGCGGTGAATGAACGTCCGGAGCTGCAGACGGTCAATGTAACCCTTCAGGCAAGCTCATTTGCAGCTAAAGGGATAGGTGCTTTGCTGGTTGTTATAGGAATTGTGTTGGCCTGGATGACTGGTGTATGGGCGCGTGCACGCCTGCTTCGGCTGGAAGCACGGCGCCCGGTACTCCTGCTGAGAGATTCTGTAGAAACATTGATAGAAGAGATCAACCACGCACCGGAAATCCCTGACGTGTCTCTAGAACATACCAAAACTGCGCTTACGAAAATCAGGGAAGCCCTGGAGACGGAGGTGTTGGACAGCCTCAATCTGTTGCCCCCGAAACTACCGGATCCCCGGGGTGACAGCGCGGATAGATCTGCCAAGCTGAAGGATTATCTCGACAAGGAGAGCCAATTGGTCGGCTGCCTGACATTTGTCTGTGAGGGCATGCGCAGGCCTTGGAGAGAATGGAAGCCGCCCGAGTCCGATTCCATTCAAGGGTCAATCAAAACTGCTTTGAAATCCCTGGACGATGTTGGGCGCAAGGTGGGAGATGGGGAAATTACCGACCCCAAAGTTGGCAAACAGGAAGTACAAAAGGTGCTTTATACATTTGATACCGCACGGGGTAGGCCCGTGGAAAGGGTTGAAAAACCTAAAGAGATCGAGGAGCCAACATTACTGCAGGTGGAATGGCAGATTGCCCGGCTTTTCCAATTGCAGTGGCTAGTCTGGGGAATCATTACATTTATCGTCGGGGTGGCGGTGCTAATTGTGAAGGATCCGGGATTTGGGACCATGCTTGACCTGGTCTTCTGCCTGTTGTGGGGTTTCGGCTTGCCAACGGGAATAGATCGGTTGCAAAAGCTGGGTCCTGGCGACATAGCGACGACTATGAACATTAATTTGCCGCTTACCAAGAAGAATCCGTAAGTATTGGAGTGCAGCCGTAAGGGTAATAAGGAAAGGAGGAAATGACATTGAGCGAGTATCAATCGACCCCACAGCTCAAAGTGGGAAGGATTTCAGGAAATAATTTTAAACACAGAGAAGTGATCTACCAGGTGATCTACGCAAAGGGCCCCGTCTCCCACAAGCCAGTGGCGCTTGCGATCTTCGAGGGCGATATCATCCTTGGCACGGTCGCTCAGATCGAAGCCGTCTCGTGCAGGGAAGAGGTGATGAAGCTCCGACAGGAAGGGATGCCGACGAAGACTGATCGGTACCGGTGGCTGGAGGGCAAGATCCCGTACCTGATAGCCCTTGACCTTCCCGACAAGGACGCCGTGCTTGGGGCAATCGAGCACTGGAAGTCCAACACCGGGATTCAATTCATTGCCCTGGCCTCACAGACTTCTAACCAATTCAAAGACCGTGTGTTATTCGCACCAACGGAGTTGTCCGTCTGCTATTCTGCAGTCGGCCGACAGGGCGGAGAGCAGAATATCCTTCTCAGCGAAGGTTTCACGCGGGGAAAGGTCATCCACGAGATCGGACATATCGTCGGCCTGTATCACGAGCAGAGCCGCAAGGACCGAGACAATTACGTTACGATTCATTTAGAGAACGTAATACCCAAGATGGAGAGCAATTTCCAACAAATGCTCAGTGACGGCGATGAGATAGGGGACTACGATTACGGCTCCATCATGCATTATTCCAGCACGGAGTTCACCAAGAATGGTCAGCCCACCATCGTCGCGAAGAACGGAGCGCCCATCGGCCAGCGTGACGGCCTGAGCAAAGGCGATATAGATGCCGTAAAGGCAATCTACCCGAACCTCTAATGAAAAGCATCACGTGACCCCGATCGCCCCGGAGGCAGACGAAGGGGGATTGGTGCCCCACTTCGCCCAGAAGATCGCAACTCGCAATTGTCACCAATGAGCTGCGGTGTTTCTGCATCATGAAAGATTTATCGCTCACGGCTTCGAAGGTGGGGCCGCGTTTTGCTGCCACAGGGCAAAGATGATATGGTACAACGATCCCCCGTCATTGCGTTAATGCATCGGAACAGAAAGGAGGATGTCATGTCGAAATCATCGAGGCTCGCCCATGGTATGCTGGTTTTATTGCTGGCCCTAGTTGTGGGGTGCTCATCTTACCCACAAGCGCGCTACTACAAGGCTGGCGGCGTTGATCCCAAAAAAGACGCAAACGTGCCAGGAGTGCAAGGAGACGTGAAAGGTAAAATATCTTTCATCCTGCAGGGAGCCTTAGTTACGATCACCAAGCCCGGACAAGAGAACCCCCAGGCAGCAAAAGCCCAACAACCTGGACAAGCGAACCCCCAAGCACAAAAACCGAAACCACCTGAAATACAACAGGACGCACTCGGTCTAACTAACAAGGCTCAATTGGAATGCAGCAGAATAGAGATGAAGGATACACAGGCCTTTGCAACGCCAGCGAATGCTACGGATTCACATTACATCCTTGTATCCGAGGAGACCATCTTCACCAAATCGAACATATCTGTTACCTACTATGACGGCACCCGAAGGATAAAGACAATTGGCACGGAATTACAGGACGACCGCATCAAGATTATCGGGGCGGTAGGCGGTACGATAGCAACGATCGTCTCAGCAGCTATGCTTGCGGACGAGGGAAAGAAGGATAGGCTTAATTTGCCATATGTCTTTGATTTCAGCGATCCAAAAAAGTTTAAAGAACCGCGTGATACATTCAGCAGCTGGGAAACGATACCAGGTTATAATTGCTATTCCAGATATAAAGTCTCGAAGCCGGAGGGTAATGTCTTCAAGACGGAGGAGTTCTTCAAGAACCAGGATTTCACGCGGGAGTTTCCCGTCTCGGCATGCGTAGATTTGACGCTGGAAATTGGCAAGGGGGCTGGTGGTGCTCCTAAAGCAACTGACACGGTGATGTCATATACGGTACGCGTGCCCGATCCGTCGTACGTCGATCCTGTACCGTTTCCGATTAAAGGCACTATTACAACACACAGTGTTTGCGGGGCTGACATCTCTACGCAACCATCTCAGTCGGTCAGTACATTCGAGACCCTGGAAGCCATAGCCAAACAGGTAGAAAACATTAAAAAAGCAGCGCAAAAGAAAACCACGACCGAGGAGACCAAGACCCCCGACAAGAACAAGAAAGAGGGCAAATGAGGCATCAAATAGCCGCCAAGGATTTCTGAGAGGCCCGGGGATGCTTTCTCCGGGCGCTGCCTCTTAGGGCGGCAACCACGATTTCTGTTTCGAGTCCTGGCAAGGGTGCCATGGGATCGTTTTTTGACGGACGAACTCTCAAAGGACGGCTACATATATCCACTTTTCGCCGAGGAATAAATATCGCAGTTAAAAATAAATTTCAGCCAATGCAGTAAACTCCGCGGCTGGGTCTAATTATTTGTTTGTTATCGAAGCTTGTGTTATCTGCTATTTTCCCTGAAAATTCAAACACTTAAAAAGTTTTGATATACAAACCATTTATGCTAAAATCGGGCTGACTTCTGGAGTGCCCGAATTGGCACGATCTTGAATGTGGATTACTGAACTCCATATTTGACTTATCAGCGGAAGGGTGTAGATTTCCATTGGTAATTCTGAAATTTACCATTGCCAGATGTCGGCAAATGATTTCTTTTTTTAATAGCGGGGCTTAGAATGGAATTATCCCAAACTCTTATTAATCAAGTCAGGCAGGGCAGAGCCGTTCTTTTTCTGGGCGCCGGCGCTACCAAAGGGGCTCGGACACCCGATGGAAAGGAAGCACCTACTGGAAATGAACTTCGTGAATTGATCACGGAACGATTCCTAAGAGGTGATTATTCTACGGAAAGTCTGGCGTGGGTATCCGAATTGGCCATCTCGGCTACAAATCTTTTTGATGTTCAAGATTTCATCGCCGACCAATTTCGCGGCCTTAGGCGGGCGGAATACCACCTTCTGATCCCGACATTTCGATGGCGGGGGATTGCAACAACTAATTATGATCGCGTCATCGAAATAGCCTACAGTACAGCAGATAAGGCTATCCAAACGATCGTGCCATTCCTATCAAATTCGGATCGAGTCGACGAGAAACTGCGGGATCCTTCTTCCGTGGCCCTGCTAAAATTACACGGATGCATTACTCATACGCATGACTTGCAACTTCCGCTTATTCTCACAATAGATCAGTACACTACCTATCGGGATGGACGAACCCGCCTCTTTCAAATGCTGGAAGAGTGGGGCAGTGAGAATACCATCATCTTCGTTGGGCATAGACTTCGAGATCCGAACTTACGGGGAATACTACTAGACCTCTCTCAGAGAATACCATCTCGCCCTCATTATTTCTTGGTGCGACCCGATATAACCGATGTAGAACGCGATTTCTGGAGTGGGAAACAGATTTCAGTGATAAATAGTACCTTCGAAGATCTGTTGAAGGAATTGGATATAGCAATCGCGAAGAGTATGCGTCCTTTGGCGGCAAAGCTTGAGGCAGACCATCCCATTCGCCTGCGTTTCGTGGTTAAAGAAAAACCTTCTCCCGCGCTACTAGAATTTCTGGCAAATGATTTCGAATATATACATGAAGGTCTTCCCATCGGGGAAGGTGATCCAGCCCGCTTCTACTCGGGTTTCGGTCTAGGCTGGTATCCCATCCTTATGGGTCTCGATGTGAGACGAAGCCTTACGGATAAACTCCTCGAAGATGTGATCGCACGTCCTACAGAAGACCGCCCCTCCCAAGTCGAGCTTTAGGTCATCAAGGCAGAAGCTGGTGCAGGCAAGTCAGTTTTCCTTCGGCGCCTCGCGTGGGAGTCCGCGAAGAGCGCAGGGGTAATTTGCCTTCGCGGCACTGGGACAACCCCACCTAGCCTTGAGGCGCTGAGGGAACTTATCCAGGCCGCAAGCGAACGGATCTTCATCTTCATTGACAATGCGGCTGATAATTTATTGACAATTCGCGAATTGCTCGAGTTTGCGCGATCAAGGAGGCTCCCTCTTACTCTGATCACGGCCGAACGTGTTAACGAGTGGAATGTCCGTTGCGAGTCTCTCGAAGAGCTCCTTTCGGACCAGTACCAGCTTTATTATCTGAGCCGCTCGGAGATTGAGACGCTCGTGCGGCTTCTCACAAAGTATGATGCACTGGGACCCTTCCTTGCCCACAAGACCTTCGAAGAGCGAGTAAATGAATTTGAAAAAAAACAGGCCGTCAGCTTCTGGTGGCATTGCATGAGGCCACCCAAGGCCTCCCATTCGAAGAGATCCTCCTTGACGAGTACCAGAATATTATCCCCCCAGAAGCTCAGCGCCTCTATCTCACCGTCTGTACTCTCAATAGACTGAGAGTACCAGTCAGGGCCGGCTTAATATCGCGGGTCCATGGCATCCCCTTCGAGACGTTTCGAGCGCGGCTCTTCAGGCCCCTTGAGCATGTTGTTCATACAGTCCAAATGCCTTGGGGTGACTTTGCTTACCAAGCCCGGCATTCAGAGATTGCTCAGATTGTTTTTCAACAGGTGCTCACAGAGTCGACTGAGCGGTTTAACGAGTATATACGTATTATCCGCGCCTTGAATCCAATCTATTCAGTAGACCACCAGGCCTTGCGCGGTATGCTTCGCGCGAAGTGGATCCATGAGCTCTTTCCCCGCTATGAGGACGCAAAGGCCATCTACGACTCAGCCACAGAGATTATGGGGGATGATGCCTATCTTCTTCAGCAGAGAGCTAACTATGAGCGGATACGTCCGAACGGCAACCTCCCTCTTGCTCAAGCGCTTCTCGATAAATCGCGGCAGTTGGAGCCTTCAGACTCTACGATTGTCCACACTTTGGCAGAGGTGCTCCGTGCCCGTGCGGATGCGGCCGATAAAAAACTTGAGCGAGCCCGATTCCGGCGTGAAGCTCGAGCGCTGCTTCGAAGTATAACGCCCACAGCGCCTTCCGCTCGGTACGCCTCAGTCACGCAGCTTAAGCTTTGTATTGACGAGGTACGCGATCTCCTGATCGATGAATCCTCGACAGACCGTGACATTGACGGAGCAGTGCGCGATGCGGAACGAGCCTTTGAGAACGCGAAGCAGAGTTATCCAGGAGACAAATTTGTCCTGACAGCTGAGTCCGAGTTTGCCAAGCTTTTAGATGACCATAATCGTAGCTTTGAAGCCCTGAAGCGAGCGCGAAATTCTAATCCAAGAGATCCTTTTATTACATCCCGACTTGCCGCCATGCTAATGAGCAGGGGGGAACTAGATCCGGCAAAAACAATTGTCGAGGAAGCCCTTGAAAGCAACGCAAGCGATAAACGCCTAAACTTTATTTATGCCGAACTAATTAGAGCCAAAAAGGAGACACTTCCTGAGGATCTCGCATATTTTTACCGACGGGCTTTTACTAAATGGGACCAAAACTACGGATCGCAGTTTTGGTACGCCCGATTTGCATTTGAAAGCAATGACCCCTCAAAAGTTCGGGAGTCTAAAGAGGTTTTTAGGCATCTCCGAGAAACCCCGATCTCTTATGAGGATCGCATCCGGGTACAGGACACCATTGGAGGGCTGAGTAACCCCAAACAATTCTCTGGCACAATAATTCGGGTTGAGGCCACTCACGGTTTCGTGTCTATCGATGGACGTGGCGATTGGGTATTTTTCCATGAAACCGATGTTGCTAAAGGGGTCTGGGATCACCTTTCTTTTGGGACAAGGGTGATATTTGCCATCGGATTCAGTCTCCGCGGTCCAAAAGCTCTTGACCTGCGGCTTGAAGCGGCACCAAGCTAAATTCGTTTCGGCGAGGGATACCCATTTTTTCGGGCCATTAATTTGGCCTTTCGTTATCCATTCTTCCAAGCGATAAGAAGCAAATACAAGTTCAATTTAGAAAGGAAGACTTGCAGGGGAAATGATCATTTTTTAAAAGTTTCGTGTTCTGCTATAGCTCTTCTGTTTTCAGGTCGTCGAAAAAGCTTCGTTATTATTTTGATCTATTGAGTTGAGATACATGATTACAACCAATCATCCTTAACTTCCTGGCTATCTCTGCGTGACGACTTGTGAAGTGGAGAATCGGACCGTACCTTATTTTGACAGTGTCTGTCAGATAAAGTATGGAGCAGGGCAAACATTTTCAATAGACACCAGCAGGAAATATTTCGCTACCCGCCGAGGCGAGAGGGAGGGTTGGTTATTTTGCCGGGGCCGTCTTCTTCCTCTCGGCCGCAATGGGCACCTCTTCTTTGAGAGGCACGGGGGTATTTCCGTGAAAGGTCTGCCGGCCTCTCACGTTGCCGAACAAGGGAATGTTCTTCACCACTCCCGAGATGGGGATGAGATCCCGGTTGAACCAGATCTCCAATTCTCCTTTTTTCCGGCCCCACATTTCCCGGTCGAGGAGAATCCGGATCAAAAAATCTTTTCCGGTCTTGACCTTTTCGGCCGCCCTTGCCCTTTCCGTTTCTTCCTTCGTGGCTACCTGGATGCGGATGATCTCATGCCCCTTGCTGGGGATGGTCCGCAGGATAAACTCCTTGCCCGGCTCCACTTTTCCGTAGACCCCGAAGCGGAGGTTATAGAAGGCGGTCACGGGGTCATCATAGAGGACGCCCACGGGGATCTCCATCTCCTCCCGCTTCATAGGCTTTCCTTCTTTTTCCCCTTCGGTGATCACCTTGCGGGCCGGGTAATCATAGGTCGTCGTTTT
>Ga0315281_10006851_pt1 | contig 16134 bp, 12 predicted proteins | sample YL17G07_0_MG_FD_204540 | JGI IMG/M metagenome (GOLD analysis project Ga0315281, IMG submission 204540) | Sediment microbial communities from Yellowstone Lake, YNP, Wyoming, USA - YL17G07_0 | ecosystem: Environmental > Aquatic > Freshwater > Lake > Sediment | place: USA: Wyoming | collected... | reverse complement strand
GACCTCCTCGAGCGTCGCCCCGACTGGGGTGCCGGACGCCGCAACTTCGTTTCGCTGGCACTCGATCCCCTGCCCGAAGCGGCGATGCACGACTTACTCACCGGATTGGTCCCGGGCCTCGGCAAAGCGACGGTGAAGGCGATCGTCGCCCGCGCCGACGGCATCCCGCTCTACGCGGTCGAGACGGTGCGCATGCTCCTCGCGGAGGGTCGGCTGACGGAGCAGGGTGGCGTCTACCATCCGGTCGGCGATCTTGCCAGCCTGGCCATCCCGGAGACGCTCACTGCCCTGATCGCAGCTCGGCTGGACGGCCTCGAGCCGGCCGAGCGCAGGCTTCTTCAGGACGCCGCCGTGCTCGGGCAGAGCTTCACCATGGCGGGCCTCGCCGCCGTCACCCATGCCGATGCGACGTCGCTGGAGTCGACCTTGCGGACGCTGGTGCGACGGGAGATGCTGACCCTCAACGCCGATCCGCGATCGCCGGAACGAGGCCAGTACGTGTTCGTCCAGGCGCTCATCCGTGAGGTCGCCTACAACCAGCTCGCACGCCCGGAGCGCAAGGCGCGCCATCTCGCTGCGGCTCGCTGGTTCGAGAGTCTGGGGGAGGATGAGCTGGCCGGCGCGCTCGCCCAGCACTACGCCGACGCCTATCGGAATGCGCCCAAGGGGCCGGAGGCGGATGCCCTCGCCGGCCAGGCACGCCTCGCCCTCCAGGGTGCCGCCGAACGGGCGGTCGCCCTCGGCTCGCATGAACAGGCGCTCGGCTTCCTGCGGCAGGCCCTGGAGGTGTCCGACGATCCGTCCGAGCAGGCAGCCCTTCGGGAACGGGCGGGCCGGGTGGCCGAGAGTGCGGCCGACTTCGACACCGCCCAGGCCTACCTCGAAGACGCCACCACCTGGTATCGAGGACAAGGCGACCGGATCGGCATCGCGCGGGCCACGACGGCCCTCGCGACGGTGCTCCAGAACAGGTTCCAGCCGGTCGCCGCGGTCGGACCGCTCGAGATGGCGGTCGCTGAAACGACCGGTCTCGAGGCGGAGCCGGACGTCATCCGCCTCATCGCCGAGCTTTCGCGCGCGTACGCGAACGCCCGTGACCCCCGGGCCCTGGCCACCGCAGATCGCGCCCTGGCCCTGGCGGAGCCGCTCGAGCTGATGCCCGTCATCGCCGAGGCCCTGCTCAATCGCGCTCTGGCGCTCTCGCTCGTGGGTCGTGTCCAGGAACCGACCGCCATCCTGCGCGGCGTTCTGCCCATCGCCGAGGCATATGACCTGGCGGCGACCCAGCTGCGTGCCCTCAACAATCTCTCGGCACAACTGAGCGACCAGGATCCCCGTTCTGCGCAGGAGGTCTCGCGGACGGGCGTCGAGGCCGCGCGGCGGCGGGGCGACCGGGGCTGGATGCTCTCCTTCCTTGGTGGCCTGTTGGGCGGCGCGCTCATCCTCGGCGACTGGGAGGAGGCCGATCGGATCCTGGCGGAGGTCGATCTGGGGGAGCTGCCGACGGCGCTGCGGGCCGAGTTCCTGGAGAACTTGGCCTATCTCAGTGCCCTGCGCGGCAAGATCGCGGAGGCCGACGACACGCTGGCTACCATGGCGCCGATCCTGGCGACCGTCGATCATCCGCGCGTGCCGGCGATCAAGCTCGCAGATGCGGCATTCGTGCATCTCCTTGCCGGTCGGCTCATGGAGGCGTACGAGGCAGGCATGGCCGGGGCCGCGATGCCGGTCGAGCAGGGACTCTGGTGCGCGGAGTTGGCGACACATGCCGCGTGCTGGCTCGGCGACGCCCCGCGAGCACGTGCCGCACTGGACCTGTTCGAGGCCCGGCCCGAGCGCGGTCGGGTCGTGGCCGCCCGGCGGCAGATGCTGCGGGCGGGTGTGCGGGCGCTCGAGGGCGATCGTAAGGCGGCGACCGTGGACTACCGCGAGGCACTCCGCCCGTGGCGCGACATGGGCGTTGTCTTCTGGCTCGGCCTCACCCTGCTGGAGTTCGCCACGCTCGTGGGGCCGGGCGAGCCGGAGGCCCGCGCCGCGGCGGACGAAGCGCGCGCGATATGGACGCGCCTGGAGTCTCCGCCTCTGCTGGCGCGCCTCGATGCCGGGCTCGCCCGCTGGCAGCCCGCCAGGGACGACGCTGACCGCGGCGCGACGGCGACCGCCGCAGGGGAGAGCAGCCCGACCTCCTCCGTCGCGGAGACCTAAGCGGCCGACTCGGCGCGGGGCGAAGCCTCGATCCGAATGGGACGATGATCGGCGAGGACGTCCATCGCGCGTTGTACCCTCGTGCCTTCACCTCACCTCTGGGGGACGCGGGTGATCTGCTCGAGCTGCGGGACCGAGAACGACGCTGGGGTCGGCTTCTGCGATGCGTGCGGAACGGCCCTCGGATCGGGCTGCCCGTCGTGCGGGGCGGCCAACCGGCCCGGAGCGAGGTTCTGCGCGACATGCGGCACGGGGCTGGCGGCGGCACGGGGGCCTCTCCCCGCGGCGGTCACTGGACCCGCCGCTCCCGCCCCGGTCGCCGAGCGCCGCCTCGTGTCGGTGCTGTTCGCCGATCTGGTGGGCTTCACCCCGTTCGCGGAGGAGCGCGACGCCGAAGACACGCGTGAGACCCTGACCCGCTACTTCGATCTCGCGTCTGAGGTCATCACCCGCTACGGCGGGACGGTCGAGAAGTTCATCGGGGATGCGGTGATGGCCGTCTGGGGTGCCCCCGTCGCAAGGGAGGACGATGCCGAGCGGGCTGTTCGCGCCGGCCTCGAGCTCGTGGACGCGGTGCGCAGCCTCGGACCGACGATCCAGGCCCGGGCCGGTGTGCTGACCGGCGAGGTCGCCGTGACGCTCGGGGCCACGAATCAGGGCATGGTCGCGGGCGACCTCGTCAACACTGCGGCACGTCTACAGAGCGTCGCTCCCCCCGGCGCCGTCCTCGTCGGCGAGGCCACGCATCGGGCGGCCAGCCAGGCGATCGCGTTCGAGGCGCTCGGCGACCAGGCACTCAAGGGCAAGATCGCGCCGGTCCCGGCCTGGCGAGCACTGCGGGTCGTCGCCGAGCGCGGCGGGCAGGGACGCTCCGACCTGCCCGAGCCTCCGTTCGTCGGCCGCGATGAGGAGCTGCGCCTGCTCAAAGACCTCGTCAGCGCGACCGGGCGCGAGCGCAAGACGCGGCTCGTTTCCGTGACCGGACCGGCCGGGATCGGTAAGAGCCGCCTTGCGTGGGAGCTCGAGAAATACCTCGCCGGCCCTGTCGATCCTGTCTACCTGCATCGTGGTCGATCGCCCGCCTACGGCGACGGGATCACGTTCTGGGCGCTCGGCGAGATGGTCCGCCGTCGGGCGCGACTCGCCGAGATGGACGACGAGCCGACGTCGCGGGAACGGATCAACGCAGCGGTCGCGGAGTATGTCACCGACGCAGATGACCGGCGCTGGGTCGAGCCCGCGCTGCTCACGCTGCTGGGGCTCGAGCCGGCGCCCGCCGGCGGTCGCGACGTCCTCTTCGCGGCCTGGCGCATCTTCTTCGAGCGCATCGCCGAGCGGGGCACCACGATCCTGCTGTTCGAGGACCTCCAGTGGGCGGACACCGGCCTGCTCGACTTCATCGACCACCTCCTCGAATGGTCCCGTGGCGTCCCGCTGCTGGTGGTGACGCTCGCCCGGCCCGAGCTCTTCGACAAGCGGCCCGATTGGGGGGCGGCTCGACGGCACTTCACAGCGGTTGCCCTCGAGCCGCTGCCCGAGCCGGCCATGCGTGAGCTGCTGGCAGGCTTCGCGCCCGGACTGCCGGGTGCGGCGATCGAGGCGATCCTGGCCAGGGCGGAGGGCATCCCGCTCTACGCGGTCGAGACCATCCGGGCCCTGGTCACGGACGGCCGATTGGAACGCGCCGCGGACGGCTATCGTCCCGTGGGCGATCTGGGCGCGCTGGCCATACCCGAGACGCTCCGCTCGCTTATCGCCTCGCGGCTCGATGGCCTGGAGGCCATCGATCGAGAGCTGGTCCAGGACGCCGCCGTGCTCGGCCAGACGTTCACGCTGGCCGGTCTGGCCTTCGTCGCCGGCCTCGAAGAGGCGGAGCTGGTTGCCCGGCTGCGAGGGCTGGTGCGCAGGGAGGTCTTCGAGCTCGACGCCGATCCGCGCTCCCCGGAGCGGGGCCAGTACCGGTTCGTGCAGTCGCTGATCCGCGAGGTCGCCCACGCCTCGCTGGCCCGTCCGGAGCGCCGGGCCCGCCACCTGGCCGTGGCCGGCTATTACGAGACGCTCGCTGACGATGAGCTGGCGGGCGCCCTGGCTACGCATTACCTGGCCGCCCATGCGGCGTCCGCCCCGGGGGCCGAGACCGACGCAATGGGGGCCAAGGCACGGCTCGCCCTGCGTGCGGCAGCAGAGCGGGCCACTTCGCTCGGCGCCCACAACCAGGCCGTGGCCTATCTCCAACAGGCGCTCGCGGTCACGGTCGATCTGGCCGAGCAGGCGCACCTGCTCGTGCACGCGGCGCGAGCCGCCGAGACCGCCGGCGACCATGCCACCGCTGCGGGCTTCGCGCGTCGAGCGGTCGTTGCCTTCGGCGAGGCGGGAGACGAGCGGGCCGCGGCCCGGGCGAACGCCCTGCTCGGCGAGATCCTCCTTGGCGCGGGACAGGTCGAGCCGGCCATCGAGATCCTGGAAGCCACTCTCGCGGCGCTCCCGGAGGCCGGTGCGGACGACGTCAAGGCCGCGCTGCTGGCGAACCTGTCGCGGTCCCTGTTCCGCAACAACGCTCCGCAGAGGGCGATCGAGGTCGCGGATCGGGCCCTCGCCATCGCCGAGCGCCTCAACCTCGAGCAGGTCGTCGTCGAGGCGTTCATCAACAAGGCCACCGCCCTGACGTACCTGGAACGTCGGCGCGAGGCGGGCACGCTCATGGAGGCCGCCGTCCGCTATGCCGAGGCTGGCGGGTACCTCGGGGCGGAGCTGCGGGCGCGGCACAACCTTGCGTGGGTGGTGGAAGAGGATGAACCGCGGCGCGCGGGCGAGATCGCACGGGCCGCCCTCGATCTCGCGCGGCGCGTCGGCGATCGCGGCATGGCCGTCTGGTTGAGCTGGATCGCAGGGTGGTGCACCTACCGCGAGGGCGAAGACTGGATGCCCACCATCGCGGCGAGTGCGGAGGACCTCAGCGCGACGCTCGCGCCGTCGGACGAGGATCAGGTCCTGAGCTCCCGGTTCCTCTTCCTGGTGGCGCGCGGCGACGATCTGGACGAGGACTTCGTTCGGCTCGAGGCACTCGGCGCCACCCTGTCCGATCGACAGGTGCAGGCACGTCTCGAGACGAATCGCGGCGATCGGGCCCTGCTTCAGGGCCATCATCTCAGCGCGTTCGAGGCCTTCATGCGCTCCACGGATCTCTACTCAGCATGGACCAGTGTCAGCCTGCCCTTGGCCCTGCGGGCCGCCCTCTGGATGAAGGATCTGGAGCGCGCTCGTGCAACGGCCCGACGGCTCGACGACTTCCCAGGGTCGGGCAGCACCGTGCAGGTCGATCGGGCCGCGGCCGCGGCGGGTATCGCGGCCCTCGAGGGACGATCGAGCGATGCGGTCGCGGGCTACCTCGACGTGCTCGCGCAGTGGGAGGCTCTGGGCCTCCACTTCGACTCCGCTCGTGCCGCGCTGGACTTCGTCCTGCTCGTGGGACCGGAGATTCCTGAAGCGCGGACGGCCGCCGCCGAGGCCCGGCCGATCTTCGAGCGGCTCGGAGCGCGGCCCTATCTTGAGCGACTCGACGCGGCACTGGCCCGCTCGTCCGAACCGGCTGGCGTCGTCGGTGCCGTCGTCGTCGCCGCGGAAACGGGGTCCGTGACGCCAGCCTGATGACCCGATCGCTACCGGCGACCAGGCTCCACCGCGTCCCGAGCCGCTACGCGGGTTTGTCTCCTTCGCGCTCGGCGATCTTGACGAAGGCCCCGAGTTCGCCGCGGAAACTGCCCCGATAGGAGCCCCGGGCGAAGATGGCGGCGGAGATGGCGGGGATGAGCCCCTCGATCCGGAACTCCTGGGTCAGGCGCGTGCCCGTCGGCGTCGGTTCGAACGTCACCAGCGTCTCGCCGCGCAGCATGGGGTTGCCGAAGCGCGTCCGGATGCTGCGCGGACGCTCGGCCTCGAGGATCTCCGACGGACTGCGCATGCCCCCGAACCAGAGCGTGTAGCGCGTCCCCGCCTGACCCGGTGGCCCGCTCACGTCGGTCACCTTGCTGATGCCCCCGATCCACTCGTGCCAGCGCTCGGGCGTCGTCCACAGGTCGAAGACGTGGTCGATCGAGGCGGCGATCTCGACCGTGAACTGGTAGCGGGCCATGGCTCAGCGATAACGTGCCACCCGCCCGTGGTCCCGTCAAGCCGCGTGGACGTCGTTCGGGCAACAGGGCCGACCACCGGCGGCCCGTCAGCGCGCGGGCATCGCGGCGAAGGTCTTCTCGATGTCGTCGAGCATCCGGATGGTCGCCTGGGAGACGATCTCGAGGAAGCGCGCGCCCGTCTCGGCCGTCGCCTGGCGCGCATCGCCCCACGTGCCCGATCGGGTCGCGCGGTGGACCGAACCCGGCGTGGAGAAGAAGAAGGCGGTGTGCGCCGCAGCGGCGTTGGTGGCCTCCGGGATGGGCGGGAACTCGGCGTTGGCCCGGTCCATGTCGACGAGCGCGGGGTTGATGGCCAGGATCGCCGACGTCTCGGCGAGGTTCGCGTGCAGGCCGGTGCCCGCGTTGAAGAATTCAGCACTCTCGGCCGGCAGCATGCCGTCCCAGTAGTTGACGGGGAAGGCGCGCACGCCATCGGGCAGCCGCGCGGCCGCATTGGCACAGGCGTACGCGATCGCGTAGGTGTTGTCGTAGTGGCCGTTCAGGAAGACGATGCGCGTGAAGCCTACGGCGGCGAGTGAGACGCAGAGATCCTCGACGAGTGCCATGAATGTCGGGATCCGGATGTGCACGACGCCCGTGAAGCCGGCATGCGGGTAGGACAGCGAGTAGTTGATGGTGGGCGCGACGAGCGCGCCGACGGTCGACGCGACGCGGCGTGCCACCTCTTGGGGGATGAGCGCGTCGGTCAGGAGCGGGCCGTGCGGACCGTGCTGTTCGGTCGAGCCCGTGGGCACGATGACGGTTCGATGGTCCTTCAGGAAGGCCTCTACCTCGGGGCTGGTCATCTCACCAAGGAACACCGTGGGTGGCTTCATCGCGATCCGTTCTCCTCCTGCTGTCGAAGCTTGTGCTCAGCCGATGATGGTCGTCAGCTCGCCGATCCGTTCGACCCAGACCGTCACCACATCGCCGGGCTGGAGGTGTCGCCCCGGTCCCATCGGTCCGGCGAGACGAGACGGCGTGCCGGTCGCGATCAGATCGCCCGGCCGCAGCACGGTATGGCGGCTGATGTACGAGATGACCTCGGCGATCGAAGAGCGCATATGCGCGGTGCTGTCGTCCTGGATCGGTACGCCATTGACGGTGCAGCCCAGCCGGAGGTCCCCGGGCGCCACCTCGTCGGGCGTCACCACGCACGGTCCGACAGGGCAGAAGCCGGCAAACGACTTGCCCAGCAGCCATTGATCCCCGTCGAGCCACGGGTCGCGCGAGGACATGTCGTTGATGCAGGTGTACCCGAAGACATGCTCCATGGCCTCCTCCGGCGCCACGGCGTCGGCCGTCTCGCCGATGACGACCCCGAGTTCCGATTCGGGGTCGACGTCGGCGGTCAGGGAGCGATCCCACGTCACCACGGACTCATGTCCCGACACGGAAGTCGGTAGTTTCGCGTACACCAGCGGCCGCTGCGGCGCGGCGCCGTCCACGTCGCCGGCGGCCGCGTAGTTGAGCCCGATGGTGTAGATGGCGCCCGGGTCGGGCACGGCGGGCCCGAGCTCGAGATCCGCCATCGACCGATACATCCGTTCCGGCTGGCGCCGGACCCAGTCGCGGATGCGCTGCAACCCCGCTGCGCCGCTCGATGCGATGCTGCGCACGGAGTCGAGTCCCGCGTCCGGGATGGTGAGCGGGAGCAGGCGCTGGTCCCGGATCAGGGCGACCGATAGGTGTCCGTTCTCGACGATGGTGGCGAAGCGCATCGGTCAGGCCGGCGCGCTTGCGTCGAGGATGAGCGGCGCGACGGCCTCACGCATGACGCCCGCCATGTCGCTCACGCCGGTCCAACGCTCGAAGGCGATGGCGGCCTGCTGGATCAGCATCTCGGACCCGTTTGCCGCTCGCAACCCCCGCGCCCGCGCCGCTCGCACCAGCGGCGTCTCAGGTGGCACGTAGACGAGGTCGAAGACCGTCGCCCAAGCCGGGAGGTGCGCGACCTCGATGGTCGAGCCCGGCTCGAGCATGCCGACCGTCGTCGCGTTGACGGCGAGGTCCGCCGACTGGAGCGCTGCTGCGAAGGCGGGATCGCCCAGCGCGACGGTCATCATCGATCCGGTCCCCACGACGAGGAGACGCCTGGCAAGCTCCTCGGCGAACGCAACCGTGCGATTGCCGATGGTCATCTTGCCCGCACCGGCGCTGAGGCATGCGAAGACGACCGCGTGGGCCGCGCCGCCAGCGCCGGCGACGACGACGTGGGCGCCCGCCAGCGGTCGGCCCATGGCGAGCTCGACGGCCGCCTGGAAGCCGGGCGCGTCGGTGTTGAAGCCGACCAGCTCTCCGGACGCCGTCCGAACCACGCTGTTGACGGCGCCGATGGCCGCAGCGTCGGCCTCCACCTGGTCGCACAGACCGGCCACCAGCCGCTTGTACGGCGCGGTGACCTGAAGACCGAGCCAGTCGGGACCCCGCGCCGCATCCACGGCGCCCTCGACGGCATCGGCGCCGAGCTCGAACAGCTCGTAGCGCGCGTCGATCCCGGCCGCCGCGAAGGCGGCGTCGTGCATCACCTGCGAATGTCGACGCCTGAGCGGGTTGCCGATCAGCGCGACGCGCTGCGTCACCGCAGCATGGGCGCGAGACGCCGCACCGGGCCGCTTGTCACGGGGAAATTCACGTTGGGGATGATCTCGTCGACCCAGTCCTGGAGCTGGGCCGGGTCGGGCGTCATGGTGTGCAGGACGAAGTACTCCACGCCGGCGTCGACGCGTGCCTGGAGCGACGCGATGACCTCGTCGGGCGTGCCGAACAGATAGACGGACTCGAGGTACTTCGGTCCGCGCTCAGCACTCATCACCTTGAGGAAGGCGCGGTGCTGCTCCTTGCGCGCCTTGACCGCGTCGCCGGTCATCACCAGGTGCAGGAAGTTCTCGTGGGCGACCACGCACTCCCGGGGGTCGCGGGCCCGCTCGCGGTAGTAGGCCTGCAGTTCGGTCCAGTCGCGGGCGATGTCGTCGGGTGGGCAGGTCGGACGCGGGATCCAGCCTTCAGAGCGGAGGACCCGTGCCTTCACCGATTCCACGAAGCGAGGCAGGTCGGGCGACTTCGGGTCCGCCAGCTGCGACCCGCCGCCGATCCAGATCTCCGGCCGCTGCGATGCGGTCGGCTCGATGAACACGTCGTCGACCGAGTAGTAGCGACCGTGGTAGGTGACGGTCTCGCCCTCGAGCAGTGGCACGATGATGTCGAGCATCTCGTCGGTTCGCCTCCCGCGCTCCGACTTGTGGACGCCGACGGCCTCGTACTCGGCGTCGTTCCAGCCGACTCCGGCGCCCAATATCATGCGGTTTTCGGAGAGGAACTGGAGCGTCGCGAGCTCCTTGGCCAGCATCACCGGGTTGCGCAGCGGCATGATCAGGATCGAGGTGCCGAGACGGACCCGTTCGGTCACGCCGGCCACGACGGCCAGCGCCGAAAGGGGCTCGAGGAACGAGACCGAGTAGAACCGCTTCGCCGCCAGCAGGTGGTCGGTGATGAAGAGTGAGTCGAAGCCGAGGTCCTCGACCGTCCGTGCGAACGCCCGGATACCTCGCGCTCGCTCCGGGCCGTCGCCCTCCCAGATGTACGAGGGCAGGAAGACCCCGAACCGCGCGATCTCACTCATCTGGTCGCTCCCTCGTTCGATCCGGCCTCAGCGGCCTTGGTATTCGGGATCACGCTTGGCGAAGAAGGCGTTCGCCCCCTCGACCATGTCGTCGCTGGCAAAGATGCGTTCCGAGGCGTCCAGCTCGGCGGCCAGGCCCGCGTCCAGGTCCAGGTCCAGAGCGGCGTCGATGAGCCGCTTCGCCTCCCGGACAGCGAGGGGACCGCGTGCGGCGATCTCCTCCGCCACCGCGGCCGCCACGCTCCGTGCCTCGCCTGCGGGCACGACCTGGTTGACCAGGCCGATGCGCAGAGCCTCGATCGCATCGATGATCCGGCCGGTCAGGATCAGCTCCTTCGCGCGTGCCGGTCCCACGACGCGCGGTAGCCGCTGCGTGCCGCCACTCCCGGGCAGCACGGCGAGGCGCACCTCGGGCATCCCGAGGCGGGCCCGGGACGATGCCACGCGCAGGTCGCAGCACAGCGCGAGCTCCAGTCCGCCGCCCAGGGCGTCGCCCTCGATGGCGGCGATGGTCGGCATGGGCAGCTCCGCCAGCTGCCGATAGACGAGCTTCTCCAGCAGCAGCTTGCCCTCGGCCACGCGGCCGCGCAGCCCCTCGAACTCGCCGATGTCCGAGCCCGCGCAGAAGGCACGGTCGCCCCTGCCGCTGACGACGACGGCCCGAACCTCGTCGGCGGCCCGCAGCCGCGCGAGGGCGTCGCGCAGCTGCTCGGTGAGCTCGCGGGTGACGAGATTGAGCGGCGGGTTGACGAGCTCGAGGCGCGCCACGCGACCGAGTTCGAGCGAGATGAGCTCGGTCATGGAAGGGCTCCGAAGTCGGCCGCCAGGCCCATCGGTCCGGTGGCGTACAGCCGCCGGTCCATGGTCAGGAGATCGTCGGCGACGCGCGGCCGGAAGCCCATCCGGCCAAGCACGTCGCGCGCGACATCGATGCCGGGGGCCACCTCGGTCAGGACCACGCCGTCCTCCGCGAGGGCAAAGACGGCCCGCTCGGTGACATAGCGCACTTCCTGCCCACGCTGCCGAGCCAGGCGGCCGTTGAAGGAGATCTGGCGGACGGCCGGCACGAACTTGGGGAGGCCGCCCTCGTGCACGATCCGGACCCCGTCGTCGATCGCGATCTGGAGGCCCTGGGCGGTGAGCGTGCCCACGAAGCAGATCTTCGGGGTCCGGGCGCTGATGTTGGGAAAGCCGCCCGGACCGCGCACGCGGCCTTCGAAGGCGTGGACGTTGACGTTGCCTTCGGCGTCCACCTCGGCGAAGGAGAGGCTTGCCACGTCGAGCCCGCCGCCGTCGTAGAAGTCGAACATGCTCGGCTGGTCGATCATGGCCTGGTAGTTGAAGCCGGCGCCGCCCTCGTTGCCGGCGACCGGCACGCCGCCGAAGATGCCCTGCTCCACGGTGAGGACCAGTTGATCGGTGATGCCCTCCTCCCAGGCGACGCGGCCGATCAGCTGGCTGATGCCGAAGCCAAGGTTGCAGATGGCGCCGCGCGGAAACTCCAGCAGCGAGCGCCGCGCGATGATCTTGCGCACGTCAAGCGGCAGCGGCGGCTCCGAGATGACCGGCTTGCGCAGCGCCCCGGCGTAGTAGGGCGAATCCTGGGTGATGTAGGTCTGCCACTGCTCCGCATCGACGTACACGTGGTCGATCAGCGCGGCGGGGACCTTCACGTCACGCAGGGGCAGGCTGCCCCGACGGGCCAGCCGACGGACCTGCGCGATGACGATGCCGCCGCTGTTGTGGGCCGCCATCGCCATCGCCAGCATCTCGCCCTGGACGGCCTCGCCCTCCATGGTCAGGTTGCCGTCCTCGTCCGCGGTGGTTCCCCGGATGACCGCCACATCGATGGGGAAGGCGTGGTACAGCAGCCACTCCCGGCCGCGCAGCGTCACCACCTCGACGAGGTCCTCGGTGGTCATCGCGTTCTGCTTGCCCCCGGTCTGGCGAGGGTCCACATACGTCCCCAGCCCGACCTGGGTGACCAGCCCCGGCCGGCCCGCCGCGATCTCGCGGGTCAGCTGGGAGAGCACGCCCTGGGGGAACGAATAGGACTCGATCTGGTTGGCTTCCACCAGCGCTCCGAGCCGCGGCTCGTTGCCGATGTTGCTGCCGATGGTCCGCCGCATCAGCCCCGTGAGGGCCAGCTGCGAGAAACCGCGGTCGGCGAAATCGCCGATGCCCACGATCCGCACCGTCGTCAGCCCACGCGGTCGGCCCTCCGCCGCGAACACGGCGGCCAGCTCGTCGATGAAGCGCTGCGGCACGGCATGCCCGGCACCGGAGCCGCCGATGAGCAGCGTGGAGCCATCGCGGATCAGGCCCACGGCCTCGCGGACGTCGACGACCTTGGTCACGGCATGTAGCCTCCCGCATTCGGGTTGAGGGTCTGCCCGAGGAACAGGCTCGACGCGTCGGAGAGCAGGAAGACCACCGCCTCGGCCACCTCCTCCGGCCGCCCGTAGCGGCCGAGCGGCATGTCCCGCAGGCGCCGCCGGCCCTCCTCGCTGGCGATGAGGTCGGTGGTCATGCCGGTCTCGATGATGCCCGGCGCGACCGCGTTGACACGGATCCCACGCGGGCCGAATTCCCGGGCCAGCGCCCGTGTCAGGCCGATGATGCCGGCCTTGGCGGCGGAATACGCCGCCGTGTCGGGCATGCCGATCTGGCCCAGCCGCGATGCGATGTTGACGATCGTGCCGCTGCCTTGGGCGACCATCGAGGGGAGGGCCGCCCGACACGTATGGAAGGCGGCCGTCAGGTCGGTCGCGATCACCGCCGCCCACTCGTCCGGCTCGGTCTCCAGGAACGGTTTCACCAGGGTCAGGCCGGCGTTGTTCACGAGTGCGTCGATGCGTCCGAAACGATCGATGACCCGGCCGACGAGCCCCTCCGCCTGCACGCCGTCGGTGATGTCGGCGGCGAAGCTCTCGGCCTCGGCGCCGGCGCCTCGGACCCGTTCCAAGGTCTGTCGCGCACCGTCCGCCGAGCGGTGATAGTGGATCGCGATGAGCGCCCCCTCGGCGGCGGCCCTGGCGGCCACCTCGGCGCCGATGCCGCGGCCGCTGCCGGTGACCAGCACGACCTGGCCGGCCAGGGCATTCGCCATCAGGAGACGGCCGCCGGCGTGAGCAGGTCGGCCGTCGTCAGCGCCGCCCGGATCGCTTGGGAATCCGCCGCGGAGGCGGGCAGCAGCGGCGGTCGCATCGAGGTGTCCTCGATGACGCCGAGATGCTTGAGCGCGATCTTGGTGCGAGCGCGGTAGTCGCGCACGGGCGGCGCGTAGACGGCCTCCTCAAGCGGCAGGATCCGTTCCCAGATCGCGCGCGCCTCGGCCCATCGGGCCTCGCGTGTGAGCCGGTACATCTCCACCTGGAGCCTGGTGGCCAGCGTCCCGAAGCCGATGAGCGCGCCCTCCGCGCCCATCACGAACGACTCGTAGATGAAGTTGTCGTCGCCGGTCAGCAGGTCGATGGGACGATCAAGGCGCTCGATCATGCGTCGCGTCGCGAGGTACAGCCGCGCATCGAACGAGGCCTCCTTCAGGGCCACGACGCTGTCGATGGCCGCGATCCGGCGCAGTGTCTCCTCCGAGAAGATCACGCCCCCCAGCGCCGGCTGGAGCTGGAACGCGATGAGCGGCAGGCCGCAGCCCGTGGCGATCGCCTCGTGGTAGGCGACCGGCAGCGCCGGGTCGAGCGGCGTGCCCTGGTAGGCGGGGATCGGAAAGACGAGCAGCCCGGCAGCGCCGGCCCCCTCGGCGCGCTTGGCCTCCTCGACCGCCTGGGCGGTGAAGGACGCACTCAGACCGGCGACGATCGGGACGGCTCCCGCCTCATCGACGGCGACGCGGAGGACGCGCTCGCGCTCGTCCGGCCACAGGTGTGGCCCCTCACCGGTGTCGGCGTTGATGGCCAGCGCGACCGGGCCCTGCGGCAGGAGCCACTGGAGATATCGGCGGTAGGCGGCCTCGTCGAAGCGGCCGTCAGCGTCGTAGGTGACCACGCAGGCGGGCACGATGCCGCGGAGATCGAGGTTCATCGTGGTCCTCCTCTGACGATGGTGGCCGGCACGCCCTCGCCCTCGCGATCAGAAGGGGAACGTCGGGGGCGTGTCGCGGACGGTGACCCACTGCCACTCGGTGAACTCGTCGAAGTTCGCCGCTCCACCGAATCGGCTTCCGTTGCCGGAGATGCCCATACCGCCGAACGGGATGACGGCCTCGTCGTTCAATGTTCCATCGTTGACGTGGATCATCCCGGACCTGATGCGGTTGGCGAGGGCCATCCCACGCGAGATCGACCGCGTGTAGATGGCCGCCACGAGGCCGTACTCGCTGGCGTTGGCCAGTCGGACGGCCTCATCGTCGGAATCGAACGTGGTGACGGGTGCGACCGGCCCGAAGATCTCGTCGGTCCAGGCGGGCATGTCGGTGGTCACGTCGGCCAGCACGGTCGGCCGGTAGTAGAGGCCATCGTATGTGCCGCCTTCGGTCAGCCTGGCGCCGCCATCGACCGATCGGCGCACGATGCCGTCGACGCGGGCGAGCTGCTTTGCGTTCACGATCGGCCCGAGCTGCACGTCTTCCCGGTACGGGTCGCCGAGCCGGAGTCGCTTCGCCTTGGCCGAGAGGGCCGCGATGTAGTCGGCGGCGATGCTCCGGTGCACGATGTGCCTGCCGGCCGCGAAGCAGACCTGGCCCTGGAACTGGAACGACGCAAAGGCACCCGCAGACGCGGCGGCGTCGAGCTCGGCGTCGTCGAGGACGACGAAGGCGTTGTTCCCGCCCAGCTCGAGCGAGACCTTCTTCAGGAGGCCCCCCGCCAGCTGCCCGACGCGTCTTCCCGCGGCCGTCGACCCCGTGAACGACACCATCGACACGTTCGGGTCGGTCACCACGGCTTCGCCGATGTCGGCGCCTCCAAGGACGATCTGCAGCAGGCCCTCGGGCAGCCCGGCCTCCCGGAAGACCGCGGCGAAGATTGCGCCGCCCGAGACCGGCGTCTGCGGGTCCGGCTTCAGCACGACTGCGTTTCCGAGGGCCAGGGCGGGCGCGACCACCCGCATCCCGAGGACGGTCGGGGAGTTCCAGGGCGTGATCGCTCCGACCACGCCGACGGGTACCCGCCGGACCATGGAGAGGCGTCCGCGCTGCGCGGACGGCATCAGCGATCCGTACGCCTGCGACGGCATCGTCGCCGCGTTGAGGATCTCGTGGTAGGCAAAGTTCTGCTCGTGATGCATCTTGCTGTGGACGGCACCTGTCTCCCGCATCGTCCATGTCCCGAACTCCGGGCGGTGGGCGTCGTAGATGTCCGCGGCGCGCCGCAGGATCCTGGCGCGCTCCTGGTAGTCGGTCTCGGCCCAGGCGGGCTGGACGGCGGCGGCCGCGGCGGCCGCGCGCGCGACGTCGTCCGTCGTCGACTGGGGGATGGATGCGAGGACGATGCCGGTCGCGGGCTCGGTGTCATCGACCGGCGCGCCCGTACCGGGTCGCCAGTCACCGAGGAACGGATCGAGCCATGTCATCGAGGCGGTCGCGGCCATCTTCGTCTCCCTAGCGGCTGGCGCGGCGTCCGGTCGCCGGATCGCGCCAGATCGGCCCGCGTGCGAGGACCGGATCGATGAGGCCTTCCGCCATGAAGTCCGGGTACCGCCAGGAAGGCACCTTCTTCGCGAGCTGGCCGGGGTAGCCGATCAGGTCGCGCACGTGCTTGTCCGTGTAGTACCCGCCGACGAGCACGAGCAACAGCGCCCCAAGGTGGTCCGGTTCGTCGCGCTCGAGCATGGCCAGGCGAGCAGCCGGATCGGTCCCGAGCTCCTGCCGCAGCGCCATCCGCAGCGGCTCGAGAAGGTCTGGCCGAGCGCGCAGCACGAACCGGAGCCGGGCCGGTCCGACCACATCGCCGGCCGTCGGCATGCCGTGTGCCGCCGGGATCAGGTGATCGGCGACGGCCGCGAAGGTGGTCCGCCGGTCCTCGTCGAGGGCAGGTGCGGGGTCGGATGGCGTCACGTTCGCCGGGTCGAAGGCGCTCATACAGGCACCAGCTGATCGAACCGCGTCTCGACCATGTGGTCCGCAGCCCGGAGCGCCAGCGCGCAGATCGTCGACGTCGGGTTCACGCCGCCCGAGGT
>Ga0315281_10006850_pt1 | contig 16137 bp, 16 predicted proteins | sample YL17G07_0_MG_FD_204540 | JGI IMG/M metagenome (GOLD analysis project Ga0315281, IMG submission 204540) | Sediment microbial communities from Yellowstone Lake, YNP, Wyoming, USA - YL17G07_0 | ecosystem: Environmental > Aquatic > Freshwater > Lake > Sediment | place: USA: Wyoming | collected... | reverse complement strand
TTCTCGTTCCAGGCATCGGTCTTGCTCAGCAGCAGGAAGATGTCGCCGCTCCGTTGCGCCCATACATTCATGGCGATATCGCCGTTTCCGATCGGCATCGAGCCATTCAAGTCTTCGCTCGGCGTGTCCCAGACAACGTTGTATTGGTCCATGAGTATTGCGTTGGCCTCTGCCGTGCCAACCTTCCCGCTATTCACCTGTGGATCGCCGACCGCCGCCGGGTCCTTCGCGTTCGCCGCAATCATGCTCATCGTCGGCGATGCGACCATGGCGGCGCAGTCTGTGAACGCCGCCACCAACACGACGACTAGCGCCAATAGCGCTGCCCTCATAGCCCAACCTCCTTCAAACTGTCCTGGTTCAGCGTCCATTTCGTGAAATGGACAAATGCCTCACGCCGGCAAGAGACTCCGGACCATCCGCCCCGGCACAAAGGCTCGTCGTCCCGACCGGCCATTCGACGTTGCTCATGGCCCTGAGCCGTTCGACTCCGCTCACGGCCCTGAGCTTGTCGAAGGGCCTGTCGAAGGGCTATCCCTGGCGGGACGCTCTCCAGCGCGGCCCGCTTCCGTTTCACCGGCCGCAGGCAGTTTGCTCTTCTCCTTTCCCGTTGTCAACCCTGTTTCGCCGGCGGTGCGCCAGCAGCTTCGCGCGCCGTTCCCGCTGAAGCGATCAAAGGTCCCCAGTCTACAACTCTTATAAACGTGGGCTGGGGATCATCTTTTCGGGGAAGGGGCGCTCATGCCGAAGAACTTCTACCAGGTAGCAATCCTTGTTGATGCTGGCTATTTGCTGCACAAATTGTATGGTCTTGTCGGCCATCGAGACGCTCGCGCAGAAGAAATCGTCGAGTTCGCAGGTCTGTGCCTTCGGAAAGATGAAGAGCGGCTATTGACACCCTTGACCTCGATTATCTCATCGGCGGCCGGCAGCCGTTGGGGAGCGGCGCTGACCTCACGCGCCAGGAGGCCAGCGCGGAGATCAGGATCAGCGCCACGCCGCACATGAGGAAAGGCGCGACGTAGTACGGCTCGCCGGGTTTGCCTGCGAGCAGCGCGAGGTAGCCTCCGCTCAGCGGGCCGAGGCAGAATGCGGCGCCGGCGATGAAGGCGGTGACGCCGAAGGCCTTGCCCATGTCCCGTTCGGGCGTGATCCGGCGGATGATCGCGTAGAGGCTTGGCAGCACGCCGCCGATGGCCAGTCCGAAGATGAACCGCAAGATGTAGAGATGGGTGATGGTCCTCGCGAAGTAGAAGGGCAGCGAGAAGAGCCCGGCCAACAGCGTACAGAGCACCAACATCCGCTTGTGTCCCCACTGGTCAGCCAGGTGTCCGAGGAACCACGCCGAAACCATGTCCGCGAACCCGACCACAAACATGATCTGTCCCGTGACGGCTGCCGCCTCATCGTACGGCTTGCCGGAGAGTTCCTTTACGAAGTACGGAAACACCGGCGCCGGCGCAAAGGTGCCGAAGTTGACCAGAAAAAGCACCAGGATCGCGGTGAGAAAACCGCCGGCGGCGAACAACTCGCGATAAGTGCCGGTCTTGACCTTCTCACCGACGGGCGGCGTGAAGGTTTCCTTAACGCCGAGATGGACGATCAGCGCGCCGGCGAAGATCAGTCCGGCCGCGAGGTAGAACGTGGGGCGGAACCCGATGAGCATCGCGGCGTGTCCGCCCATCAGCGGGCCGAACGAGATGCCGGCGATGACCGCCGCCTGAAACACGCCGAGCGCATACGCCGAACGCTCCGTCGGCGTCTCGCTCGCCACCAGCGCCATGCCCGCCGACACCGTCCCCGTCAGCATCCCCTGGATGATCCGTAGAACCAGCAGTTGATGCACGTTGTGGACAAGCCCCATCAGCGCGACGATCACCGTGCCGGCGACCATCGAGCGCAGCACCATCAGCTTCCGCCCGTAGCGGTGGTCCGCCAGGTGGCCCCAGACGAGCGCGAAAACCGCCATCGGCAGCCCGACCGCCGCCATGAGGATGCTGGCCCATTGAACGGACTGGTTCTTGGGAACGCCCAGGTCCTGGACGATGTAGAACGGCAGGAACGGCATGACGAAGGCGAACCCCACCATCGAGATGAACTGCGCCGCGCACATCGAATAGAACGTCTTTCGCCACGCGACCATTTTGTTATGGGTCCAATTCGGAATGAAGGATGAAAGATGAAGGATGAAGGATGAAGACGGAAGGGTGACCTTCTTCATACTTCATCCTTCATCCTTCCTCAACGATGTCTTTCACGCTCTAGCGCCAGGTCCGATTCGACCATCATGGCCACGAGTTCCTTGAATCGGACGGCCGGTGTTGCGGGTCCTCAATCGCCACCCGCCGGACAATGCCGTGCGCCTCGTACCCTTTTCGAGAAGCAGTTCCGCCGGATAGGCGCCGTCCTGCCCCGTAATCAGCGCTTTCTTCATGGCTCCCCTCGCTAAACAGTGAAACGCATCTGCAAACGATACCATAAGCGTGACGTTTTTTCACGGCATACGCGCGCGCGTCGTGAGCATGCCGAGCTGGGAACTCTTCGAGGCGCAGGATGCGGCGTACAAGGCCAAGGTCCTTCCCGCCGGTCCGGCGCGGCTCGTCATCGAGGCGCCCATATAACACGGAGACACGGAAGACACGGAGAAGCACCGAGGAATTTTTCCAGGATTCTAAAATTCTAACGTTTTCTCTGTGTTTCTCCGTGTTCTCCGCGCCTCCGTGTTAAGGACGGCCCTCATCCGGCACCCGGATCACGTCATCGAGGCCGAAGCACGCCTCGACGGTTTCGCCGGGCGTCGCAATGGAGGCGGTCGGGTGATGGAGCAGCAGGTTGATCTCCTCCCCGGCGGCCGACGGCGCGCTGAGGCGCACGACGACCTGCTCCTGGTCGCCGAGGTACGTGACCTCTTTGACCTGTCCGAGCAGGCGATTGGCGGCGTCGGGGCAGGGGCCGAGCGTCAGCGCTTCGGGGCGGATGCAGCAGGTGACTTTGCCGCTGGCTTGCCAGCGGGCGCGGATATTTCCATACGGCGTGGCGATGAGCGTCTCGTCGGCGACCGGGCGCGCCTCGCCGAGGAGCACGTTCGCCTGGCCGACGAACTCGGCGACGAACCGGTCCGCCGGGCGCGTGTAAATCTCGCGCGGCGTTCCGGCCTGCCGGACCTCGCCGTCGCGCATCACCGCTAGCCGGCCCGCGAGCGAGAGCGCCTCCTTCTGGTCGTGCGTGACATAGAGGGTGGTGATGCCCGTCTCGGCGTGGATGCGCCGGAGCTCGTGGCGCATCTCGAGGCGCAGCTTCGCGTCGAGGTTGCTCAGCGGCTCGTCGAGCAGCAGCACGTCCGGCTCGATCACCAGCGCCCGCGCGAGCGCCACGCGCTGCTGCTGCCCGCCGGAGAGTTGGTTCGGGCGGCGCTCCTCGAGCCCTTCGAGCCGCACGAGCTCGAGCGCGCGACCGACGCGCCGGCGAAGTTCCTCGCGCGAGACGCGCCGCAGCTCGAGTCCGTAGGCGACGTTCTCCCGCGCGCTCATGTGCGGCCAGAGCGCGTAGTTCTGGAAGACCATGCCGGTGTTGCGGCGATGCGCGGGGACGGCATTCATGAGCCGGTCGCCGAACCGGATTTCACCCGCGTCCGGCTCCACGAACCCCGCGATCATGCGCAACAGCGTCGTCTTGCCGCAGCCGGAAGGCCCGAGCAGAAAAAAGAACTCGCCCCTGGCGATCTCCAGCGACACGTCCCGGACTGCGGCCACATCGCCGTACTTCTTGCTGACGTTCTTCAGGACCACCGAAAGCATGGCTCACTCCGCTGATGGAGAACTATGGACCAGGCATGGACAAGAAGTGGACGCGAGTAGACGCAAACATGAGTGTCCATCTTCGTCCACCCAGTCCATTTCCGTCCATTTTCGGTTGCCGCTCTTCAGGTGATGATCGGCAGCGATTCGCCGCACTGTTTGCACTTCGATCCGCTCAGCCCGACCGCTTGCGCCGAGAAGCCGGAGCGGCGGATGAGCAACGCCTTGCAGTTCGGACAGCGTGTGCTCTCGAAGTCGTCGCCGGCGATGTTGCCGGCGTAGAGATACTTGAGGCCGGCCTTCCGGCCCATGGCGAGCGCGTGGAAGATCGTCTCTTCCGGCGTGACGGGCGCGCGGTCGAACTGGTAGTCGGGATGATAGCGCGACACGTGCCACGGGATATCCACGCTCACGCCCGCGAGGAACTCCGCCAGCCGCCGCAGCTCGCCCTCGTCGTCGTTGAACTCCGGGATGAGCAACGTCGTGACCTCGACGTGGATGCCGGCCTCGTGCATCAGCCGGATCGCCTGGCAGACCGGTTCGAGGCGCGCCTTGCAGCGCTCGCGGTAGAACTTATCGTTGAACGCCTTGAGGTCCACGTTGGCCGCGTCAATCAGACCGGCCATCTTCTCGATTGTCTCGGGCGTCTGGTAGCCGTTCGTCACGAAGACATTGCGGATGCCTTCGGCCTTCGCGAGCCGCGCGCAGTCGGCGGCGTACTCGAAATAAATCGTCGGCTCGGTGTACGTGTACGAGATGCTCGGGCATCGGCGCGACTTCGCCGTCGCGACGACCTCCTCCGGCGTGGTGAATTCGCCCGCGATCTCGCTCTCGCGGGCGGCCTGCGAGATTTGCCAGTTCTGGCAGAAATCGCACTGGAAATTGCATCCGACCGTCGCGATGGAGAAACTGCTCGTGCCGGGCAGGAAGTGATAGAGCGGTTTCTTCTCGATCGGGTCCACGTGCGCGGCGATCAGCTTGCCGTAGACGAGCGTGCAGAGCGTCCCCCCGCGGTTCTCGCGCACCCGGCAGACGCCGCGCTTGCCGGGGCGGATGTGGCAGCGATGCGAGCAGAGAAAACAGTCGCAGGAATCTTCAGAGCCCTTCTTATAGAGCGCTGCTTCATGCGGCCCGACTGCTTCCCGGCTCATCGGATTGCCCTCCGCCGAGCTGCCGTTCTCCGCTCCCATAGCGCGGAGTTATCGCGCATATCGGCTGTCTACTACATTGTAGAGCCGATAGAGCGGCGACTCAAACATGCCTTTCATGTCATCCGGCGTGCGGAAGATGAAACCCGCTTTCAGCCGCGGCTGTGTGTGCTCCCGCATCTGGAAGGGCGTCATGGAACAAACGTCACGTTGATTGTTAATCCATGCCTCGATTTCCTTCCATGGGTCGCTGTCGTGGAGGAGAATCCAAGCGCTTCTGTGCTCCTCGATTTCCCGCGTCAGTTGTCCGCGCCAGTTGGAGAAATCCAGATACTGCGGATTCAACTTGCCGCGATAGTAGCGCCGGAAAATATCATACACGCCGCGGTCCGGACGATAGCCGATGATCAGCGCGTCGCCAGGTTCCTCAGGTTCCTCCGCGCGCTCGACGGTTGCCGCCATTTCCCGCCAGGGCGTGACCATGTCGGCATCGGCGAATTGGCGGTTCGTGAAGTAGTTGAACAGCGACGCTGTCATCGTCGCCAGAATGAGCAGGCCGCAGAGCCAGCAGAGCCATTTTGCGCGGAGGCTCAGCAGGCCGATGGCGATCAGGCCGCACAACGCCGGCAGCAGAATGGTCAAGTGCTTCGCCCCGAGCGCGGAGAAGCCGAGCGACGCCGCGAAGACCACCGCGACCTGGATGAAGAGCAGGACGGTGAGACTTCTGTGCCGGGCGAAGACCGCCGCGATGCCGCTCGCCGTCGCGATGCCGAACCCGATGAACGCGGGGAGCACGACCAGAAAATTCAGCGGGTTCACCGTCTCGCCGAGGCAGAGCGTCAGCGGCAGGTAGCAAGCCTTGGCCCAGACGCCGAGTTGCTGCGCCGTGTATTGCGTCTGCGCGCCCCACGTCACCGCGCCGCGCAGGTTGTACCACATCCACGGCGCGAGCAGCGCGGCGACGGCGAGGTTCGCGACGACCCACGGCGTCAGCCGCCGCAGTCGCCGCCGGTGGAACCAGAGCAGGAAAATCCCCTGAGCCATCCACAGGCTCGCGGCGAAGAGGTTGGCGTACACCAGCAGCGCCGTCGCGACCGCGTACGCCGCGAAGGGTGGAACGCTGCGCCGCCGGATAGCCCAGATCAGCGCCAGCGTGCTCGCCAACGCAAGCGTGCAGGCGAGCGAGTACGGCCGGGCGATGCGGCTGTACATCACGTGCAGCGGCGAGAGCGCCATCAGCCACGCGGCGGCAAGCCCATAGCGCGCGCCGAGCCCGCGCACGAGCAGCCACGTCATCCAGACCGCGGCCATGCCGAGCGCGGCGGACGGAATCCGCATCCACGCGTCCGACCCGTCCGGCGGCATCCACAGCCGCAGCAGCAACTCGAAGAGCGGATGGTTGCCTTTCATCGCCTGGACGTGCGCGAAAAACGAAAGGCCCAGCCGCTGCAACGAAGCGAGCTCATCGCACCAAAGCGGCTTCTGCCCCAGCGCCGCAAACCGCAGCCCCGCCGCGGCGACCAGCGCCATCACGAGCCAACCTGCGCTCGTTTTCCGGGTCGTTCCGTTTACCACCAAGGCACTCCTACAACTCAGAACTGCGAATGATGAATGAAGAAGTCCTTCATCACTCATCACTCATACTTCTTCGTTTTCCGTGTGGTTCATGCGGGCTTACTCCGGAACGCTGGGACAAGGCCGCATGAAGCCGGGCAGCACGGCGGAGAGGCTGAGGAAATCGCGCAGGCGGTTCGGGACGCAGTTGCGGCAGAGCGGGTAGGAGAGCTTCCGGTCGAGCGCCTGCTGCCGCAGTTGCTGATACTTCTCGCCGTTCCAGATTTCCGCGAAGCTCTGTTCGAAGAGGTTGCCGAGATTGCAGACGTCCCCTTCGGCGAACGAGCAGCAGGGGCGCACGTCGCCGTTGACGGCTATGTAGAGGCTGAACCAGGGCAGCAGGCAGACGCGCTGCGGCGGCGTCTCCGGGATGCCGGCCTCGTACTTGCGGAAGTAGTTCGGCAGGCTGCGCAGGAGCACGCCGGCGTTGGCGCCGATCTTCAGTTCCGCCGCGCGGTCGCGCGCGGCCTCGAGTTGCCGGCGCAGGAAGTCGAACTCCACCCCGCGCGACAATTCCTCCTTTCGGTCCGGCACGGACACCGTCTCCAGCGGCTGAAAATATACGGAGTCCGCCTTCAGCCGGCGCGCCAACTCGACCATCTCGACGGTCTCGGACAGGTTGTCCGACTGGAGCACGAACTGGAGCCGCAGGAACGGCGTGGCGGATCGCTTCTTCTCCTTGACGCGCTGAAGCTCCTCGACGATCGGAATGATCCGGTCGAAGAAATCCCGCCCGCGGATCTTCGCGTACGTCTCCGGCCGCGCGGCGTCGAGCGAGACCTTGATGAGGTTCAGCCCGGAGTCCACGATCTCCTCGGCCTTGCCCGCGCAGAGCGTGAAGTTCGTGGTGGTCAGGACCTGGGCGCCGCCGGCGCGCGCGTAGCCGACGATGCCGAGCAGGTCCGGGTTGAGGAACGGCTCGCCTGCGCCGCTGAGCGCCACGCGGATCGGCCGAATCTGGTCGAAGATATGCTTGAAGCGGTCGAGAGGCATGTTCTCGCGCCGGTCGGGCGGATAGCCGGGCACCTGGCACATCCGGCAGCGCAGGTTGCAGCCGGCGGCCGGTTCGAGCTGAAAGTGCAGCGGCCGCGTCGGCGCGACGAGCGGCTTGCGCAGTACCGTCAGCCCCGTCCGAAACATCAGCCACAGATTATTGCTCAACGAGGGTTTGCTCCCTTCTTCGGCTCGCCGTCCGTCGCGATCCGCTGAAAGACGAACTGGTTGCAGCCGACCGCTCCCTGCGTCGGAATCACGCGCAGCGTCTTGAAGCCTTCCTTTTCCACGAAGCGCGTCACCTCCCCGGCGGAGGCGTACTCGTAAGGAAAACCGCCCAGCCAATCCGCCGCGTCGGTGAGGAGATTCATTCCCCGCTCGCGGTCGCGCAGCGGCCACCCGCGCGCGACGCAGTACGGCGCCTTCACCGCCAGGTAGCCTCCGAGCATCGGATAGCGCAGGAGGCGCGGGAACGCGTTATACGTCCGCTTGACGAGCCACCAGAACGGCGACGTGACGGACTTGCGATAGATCGCCAGCACGAGTGTTCCTTGCGGCTGGACGAGACTCGCGGTCGTCTTGATCGCGCGCCACATCGCGCCGGTGTGGTGCAGCGATCCCCAGGCGTAAACAACGTCGAACGAGCCGAGCCGCGCCGGCGCCGCCGCGTCCAGAATCGAACCCTGCGCCGTTTCCACCTGGTCCGCGACCCCCAGGCGCTCGGCGACGCTGCGCGCGACGGACACGCACTGCGCGTCCGCGTCCAACGCGACCACCCGGCTTGCGCCCAGCCGCGCCGCCGAAGCCGAGAAGAGACCGGAGCCGCAGCCGACGTCGAGGAAACTGCGCCCGCGAATCGCATCGGCGCCGAGCAGTCCGATCAAGGACTCCTCCGCCCGCTCGATAGCCCGCTGCGAAAGGCTCGAGGCGAAACGCTCCCAGTTCTCGCCGAACGTGAACGGCCTTCGGGAGAACAGGCCCGACCAATTTCCGGCGGTCGCCGTCAGCGGCGCGGAATCCGACATTCACCGCTCCCCTTTGCCCGCGTCTTCCAGCAGACGCCGGTAAAGCTCGATATACGCCTCGGTCATGCGGCCGAGGGAGAACTCGCGGCGGACTCTCTCGCGGCCCTTGATTCCCATCTCCTGCGCCTTGCGCGGGTCGCGCGCGAGATCGCCGAGCGCGCGCGCCAGGGCGTCCGCGTCGCCCGGCGGGACCAGCAGCCCGGTCTCGCCCGGCAGAACCTGGTCCACCGCGCCGTCCACCGCCGTCGCGACGACCGGCTTGCCGGCGGCCATCGCTTCGAGGACGGCGTTGGACATCCCTTCCCACAGGCTCGGCAGCGCGAAGACATTCGACGCCGCCAGGAGCAACGCAATGTCCTTGCGATAGCCGAGGAACTGCACTCGTGTGTCCACGCCGAGCCGCCGCGCCTGCTCTTCGAGCCGCTCGCGCAGCGGACCGTATCCGGCTACCAGGAACGTGGCGGACGGGACCTGCTCCGCGACCGTCCGCGCGGCGGCGAGCAGGAACTCCATCCCTTTCTGCTCGTGCAGCCGGCTGAGCGTGCAGACCACGAACGCGTCGCGCGGCAGGTGGAGCTTCGCCCGCGCGGCTGCAGCGTCCGGGAGCGAATCCCATTCCGCGAAATCAATCCCGTTCGGGATAACCGTTGCGCGTTCGGCGGCGACGCCTTCCGTTCGCGCCGCGAATTCCAGCGTCCGCCGCGAGACCGGCGTGAAAGCGTCCGCCAGCGGCGCCGTCCACCGCGCAAGCCGGAACTGCCAGCCGCGGTTGCGCAGGTTGCTCGCGCGGACCGAGCTGACGATCACTGGGCGGCGCTTGCCCGCGTCGGACCAGCGCGCGAGCCGGCCGGCGATCCGGCCGGCGACGTCGGAATGAAAGAGGAACGTCTGCACCAGTTCGATCTTCTCTCGCTTCAGGTATCGCCGGAGCGCGAGCGGCTCGCGGAGCGTGGCGAGCGCGGAGCCGGGCTTTCCGAGGACCGGCACGCCGGCCGCGCGGAATTCCTCCTCGAACTCCGACGTGCCGCCGAGACACCAGACGCGCGGATCGGACTGCGCGGCGCGCAGGGCCCGCACCATCGCCAGCAGCGCCTTCTGAGCGCCGCCCGGCCGCAGGTTGTCTATCAGAAAGAGTACCCGCATTTCACCGCCACAATGGCGTCAATCGCGCGGCAACTGCTTCTGGGCCAGCACGGCGTTCAAGCGGTCGCGGAGCCAGTCCTTCGCCTCGCGCGGGAGATGCGTGAAGATGGAGACGCTCCGGTCGTCGGATTCGAGGTTCAGCTTGTAGTCCGCCGAGGACCACGAGCAGCAGCAGCTTTTCGCGTCCGCCTCGAGGCCGCAGTCCTTTTCCGCGCAGGAGAAGGCATGGACTTTGCTCAGGTCGAAGCGCCGGGCCCGCAGGCCGAACAGCCAGGGATTTCCAAGCAAGAGATTTCCGTCTCGGATCGTGAGGGTTACGTGTCCGATCATCGTCCAGAGGCAGAGTCCCGCGCAATACAGTCCGGCGAGCGAGGTGGCCGCGCAGACGATGAAGAGCGCCGCGGCGGAATCATGCGGCGTACCCGTGCGGAGAGCGACGATGAGCTTCGCGAGATACAGGCCCCACTTGGCCGTCCAGAGCGCCGAGATGATGAAGACGATGGTCGCCAGCGGACTGACCGAGCCGGCGCGCGCTCGGACCCGGGCGCCTTGCTCGGTCACCGCGAACTCCACTCCCGGCGGCGAAGGAAGATGCACGCTTTCGACTTTGCCGGCTTCCATGGATGGATCCTCCCGCTTTGCGAGCCATATTCATTATAGAGCAGAGCCGGCCTTTCAGGCAACGATGGTTGACGGCGGCCTCTGCGATGACGTAATGTCAATGAAGTCCATCACGTCCATTCCTTTGTCCAGGAGGCCGACCATGGCAAGCGTGAATGTTCAGTTCAAGGGGGATATGCTTTTCGAGGCGAAGTCGGGAAACCACACGCTGAAGGTTGACGTGCCTGCGGCGATGGGCGGCAAGGATCGCGGGATGACGCCGACGGAATTGTTCGCGGCGTCGCTGGCCTCGTGCGTCGGCGCGCTGGTCGTCGCGTATTGCAGGGACATGAAGATTGACCCGACCGGCCTGAGCGTGGACGTGACCTGCGACAAGCTGGACAAGCCGACGCGGCTGGGGCATTTCAAGGCGGCGATCAAGATTTCGGCGGGCGGCTGGGAATCGCGCAAGGAAGGCGTCCTGCGCGCAGCGGAGCGCTGCCCGGTCCACGAGACGATCCGCCATTTTGAAGGGGTCGAGATCACGGTGAGCTGACCGGCGCGGGCGCCTCGTAGCGGATGCGCATGAGGCACAGGCCGCACGCGGGCGCGGTCCGGCCGGCCTGAGCGCGTTCGCCGGATTCGAGGATGCGGCGGAATTCCGCGGCCGTGATCTTCCCGCGCCCGACCTCCAGCAGCGTTCCGACCAGCGCGCGCACCATGTTGTAGAGGAACCCGTTCGCCTCGACGGCGAACGTCAGCCGCGGGACGTTCAGTTCCCAGTCCGCGCGCTCGATGACCCGCACGGTCGTCTCGGACTGCGCGTTTGCCGACTGGAACGCGGCGAAGTCGCGCGCTCCGAGCAGGCACGCCGACGCCGCGCGCAGCGACTCCAGTTCAATCGGCCAGCGCACGTGCCAGCAGAACCGGCGGTCGAGGACGGGCCGCACGCGCTGGTTCCAAATCGTGTAGTGGTAGAGCTTCGACCGCGCGGAGAAGCGCGCGTTGAAGTCCTCCGGGACTTCCTCGGCGGCGACGATCGCGATGTCCCGCGGCAGCAGCGCGTTCAGCGCGCCCTGGATGCGCTCGACCGGGATCGCGGAGTCCGTCTTGAAGTTCGCCACCTGCCCGCGCGCGTGAACGCCCGCGTCCGTGCGGCTGGCGCCGATCACCTGCGGCATCTCGCCGGTGATCTGCTTGAGGCACTCCTCCAGCGCCTGCTGGATCGTCATCCCCTGCGGCTGCCGCTGCCAGCCCAGGTAGGCCGCGCCTTCATACTCGATCGTCAGCTTGATGTTGCGCATAGCACTTTTCACTTTCCGCTCGCCGTTCTCATTTGCATCGCACGAGCATCTCCCGCTCGATCCCTTCCGCCGCGCGCGCCGGCTCGATCTCCGACAGAAACCGCAGACCGTCCTCGTAATACCCGGCCGTCGGGACCAGACCCGCGACCCGCTCGCGCCAGAAATCGTTGAACATCTCCATGTGCAGCTCGCGCGTGTACTTGCTCAGCATCGAGGCGAGCGCGACCGGCAGATAGCGCGAGTCGGCCCGCGCCTCGAACCGGACGCGGGCGCGCCGCGCGCCGCCCGAAACCACGTACTCTGAGCTCAGCGCGCTCTCCTCGACGACCTCGATCCGGTCGGGGGCAAAGACCGCGCGCAGCAGAGGGGAGTACGACTTCCGGCCGCCTTGCCGGTCCACGAAGAGCGTCAGCCCTTCCTGTCCGAACGCCTCGACGAGTTGCTGCATCAGCCCGGCCACGCGGCGCGCGAGCGGAACCGCCTTGGAGCCGTCCTGCCGCACCTCGCGGTTGAACTCGGCCACGTCGAGCGTCTCGACGCGCGCGTCGCAGAGCGCGGCGCCCGCGGCGGCCAGGCCCGCGCGCAGGTTCCGGCAACACTCGGCCATGCGTTCGGCGTTCGCGACGCGCGGCAGATCGAGATCGCGCTCGCGATACCACGGATAGCCGCTGATGTGCGGCAGGCTGGAGGACCGGCGCCGGCCCGCGAGTTCCCACACGCTCTTCGGCTGCGGCCAAAGGAGGTTGAGGAACGGGAGCAGGTTTTCCTCGAGCGCGCGCAGCCCGTTCCCGCCCTTGTGCATCGCCTTGCTGTCGGCCACCCAGAGCGCGCAGCGTTCTGCGCGCGACCGGACGCGCCCGCTTTTCCGCGGCGCCTGCCGCGTGACGGCTGAGCCGAACCATTCCCAGAGATCTGCCCGCGCCGCATCCTCCGGCACGTGGAACGCCGTCGCCGAAACCACCAGCGGCCCCAGCAGAGGCCCGTATCCGGCTTCATCAATCCCCGCGACAACCGCCATCGTGGCTCCATTAGCCGAACAACGGATTCGCCTATTCTCTTGTGCTTCTTGCGCCTCTTTTCGGCAGAATTCGCACCCGGCGTCCTTCGATGCGCAGGCGGTCCTCCGCGAACAACTGGATCGCCTCCGGATACGCCTCGCACTCCTGCTGGAATACGCGGGCGGCCAAGCTGTCGGGCGTGTCGTCGTCCAGCACCGGCGCCGGCCTCTGGAGGATGATCGGGCCATGATCGTATTCGTTGTCGGCGAAATGCACCGTGCAGCCGGTGATCTTGCAACCGGATTCGATAACCTTTTCATGCACGAGGTGGCCGTACATTCCCTTGCCGCAGAATGCCGGGATGAGCGCCGGGTGGATGTTCATCGCGCGACCGATGAATTTGTCCGGTATGCCGACCAGGCACATGAACCCGGCCATCGCGATCAGGTCCACCGGCCATTTGTCCAGCTCCGCCGCGAGCGCCCGGCTCATGGAATCGAAATTGCGATACTTGCGCGAGGCGACTACGACCTCCGGAATCCCGTTCTGCCGCGCGCGTTCGAGCCCGTACGCGTCGGCGCGGCTGCTGATGACCACTTGAATCCGCGCGTCGAGCTTCCCCGCGGCGATGTGGTCAATGAAGTTCTGCAGCGTGCGCCCGCTGCCGGAAAGCAGCACGGCCAGGTTGATCGGCTTCGCCATCTCCCGACCCTTGTTAAAATGCAAACGGCAAAACTCTTTGTTAGCGAGATCCGTGAGATCGAATCGAAGTCTAGCAAAGGTCGAGATGCAGCGTCAATGGAAATGCGCCGTTGCCGCGTGTTGACGCCGGCCATGCCGCCCGATAGGATAGGCGCAGCGTTGTTCACGGAGCGAACTACAGGCGAGGACCGTAAATGACCAGGACAAAGCCGGTCGTGGGCGTGGTGATGGGCAGCGATTCGGACTGGCCGGTGATGAAGGAGACGGTGGCGCTGCTGAACCAGTTGAAGGTGCCGAGCGAGGTGCGGGTGATCTCGGCGCATCGGACGCCCGGCGAGGCGGCGGCGTTCGCGCGCGGGGCCGAGCGGTCGGGCATCCGCGTGATCATCGCGGCGGCCGGCGGCGCGGCGCACCTGGCCGGAGCGCTCGCCTCGCACGGCACGCTGCCGGTCATCGGCGTGCCGCTCGAAGGCGGGGCGCTCGGCGGGCTCGACGCGCTGCTCTCGACGGTTCAGATGCCGGCGGGAGTTCCGGTGGCCACCGTCGCCATCGGCAAGGCCGGCGCGCGCAACGCCGCGATTCTCGCGGCGCAAATCCTCGCGCTGAGCGACGCCGCGCTCGCCGCACGGCTGCGCTCGATGCGGGTCGAGGCGAGGGATGCCGTCGCCTCCAAGGACAAGGCGATCCGCGATGAGGCCGCAGGGACAAAGTAGGTTGTCCGGCGCTGAATGAGAGACGATCCATGTCCACATTGCTCATCCGCAACGGGCGCGTGATGGATCCGGCTCGATACATGGATGAGGTGCGCGATGTCTGGATCGTGGACGGCCGCTTCGCGCCGGAAGGGCTGCGGCTGACGCGCGCCGATGAGACGCTCGACGCGGCCGGACTGCTCGTGATGCCGGGGCTGGTGGACGTGCACGTCCATCTGCGCGAGCCCGGGAATGAGGCGGCCGAGACGATCGAGACGGGCTGCGCCGCCGCCCTGGCGGGCGGATACACCTCGATCATCTGCATGCCGAACACCACGCCGGCGCTCGACACGCCGGAACGCCTGCGGGCGGTGCTGAGCAAGGCTGCCGCGCTGCGCGGGCCGCACGTCTACGCGCTGGGCGCAATCACGGTCGGCCGGCAGGGCAAGGCGCTCGTGGACTTCGCCGCGCTCGAGCGCGCCGGCGCGCTGGGCTTCACCGACGACGGGAACGGCGTCCAGGATGCTGACCTGATCCGTGCGGCGATGGAGCAGTGCGCGGCGCTGGGAAAGCGCATCGCGGAGCATTGCGAGGTCGCGTCGCGCGTCGCCGGCGGCGTGATGCACCGCGGCGCGGCTTCCGAGCGGGCGAAGCTGCCCGGAATCCCGGCCGAGGCGGAATCGGAGATGGCCGAGCGCGACGTGCTTCTGTGCGCGCAGACCGGCGCGGCGCTCCACCTCCAGCACATCAGCGGCGCGCTTTCGATGAACATCCTGCGGGACGCCCGGGCGCGGGGCGTGAACGTCACCGCCGAGGCCACGCCGCATCACCTGGCGCTGACGGACGAGCACGCGGCGGACGGCGGGCCGGACTTCAAGATGAACCCGCCGCTGCGGTCCGAACGCGACCGGCGTGAGCTGCTCCGCGGCGTGAGCGACGGCATCCTCGGCATCATCGCCACCGACCACGCGCCGCACACGAAAGAGGCGAAGGCCGCCGGCTTCCGCGCCGCGCCGTTCGGCGTGATCGGCATGGAGACCGCCGCTGCGGTGATCTGGACGCACCTGGTGCTCGAAGGATTCCTGAGCCCCGAGCAGATGGTCGAGCGCATGAGCACCGCGCCCGCCGAGGCTTTCGAGCTCAAGGCCGGAACGATGCGGCCGGGCCGACCCGGCGACGTGACGCTGTTCGATCCGGCGATGACGTGGACCGTGAACGCGGAGCATTTCCGCTCGCGCAGCCGCAATTGCCCGTTCGCCGGGCAGACGTTGCAGGGGCGCGTCGCCGCGACGATCGTGGACGGAGAGGTGCGCTACCGTGACGCTGTTCGTTGACGGCTACAACCTGATCTTCGCCGCCGCGCGCAAGCTGCCCGGCTTCGACATGAAGCGGACGGAGGCGGCGCGCGAGGCGCTGCTGTCGCTGCTGGCTAAATTCCGCTCGCTCCGGCCGGGCCGCGTGGCGGTCTTCTTCGACGGCGGACCGGAGGCGGCGCGCCTGCCGCGGCGGCAAATGGCGCGCGGGATGGAGGTTGTTTTTTCGGAGGCGCAGTCGGACGCCGATTCGGACATCAAGACGGCGATTTCGCACGAGGCGAATCCGCGCGCGGTAGTCGTGGTCACTTCCGACGCCGCCATCCGCCGCTTCGTCGAGCGCTACGGCGCAACCGTGACCGACTCGGCGGCGTTCCTCGAGGAGGTCGAGGCCGCGCTGAAGGAAAGCTCCATTCCCCGCGACGAGCCGATCGAGAAGTACGAAGGCGCCGCCGGCGACGACGCGGCCTACTGGCTGCGCATTTTCGGCGAATCCGAGCCGAAAGACGGGCGCTAGAGACTGCTTTTTCAAGGTAATACCTTGCTCGGCAAAATCCTGACCGCCGCCATCACGCTCTTCTGGCTGGCGATGATGGCGCTCCTGGCCAAGTGGGAGGTGCTGCCCGGGTACCTCGCCGAACGCGAAGCCGCCTGCTCGCCGAACTACGCCTATCTCGAAGCGCTCGCGGCGAAGCCGCGCATCGTCCAGATGGGCATCTACCTCGCCGGCGTGCGCATCGGACAGACGGTCAACCGTATGTCGAAAGTGGACGACGAACTCCGCCTGACCAATCGCACCGACCTCGAA
>Ga0315281_10006849_pt1 | contig 16138 bp, 27 predicted proteins | sample YL17G07_0_MG_FD_204540 | JGI IMG/M metagenome (GOLD analysis project Ga0315281, IMG submission 204540) | Sediment microbial communities from Yellowstone Lake, YNP, Wyoming, USA - YL17G07_0 | ecosystem: Environmental > Aquatic > Freshwater > Lake > Sediment | place: USA: Wyoming | collected... | reverse complement strand
ATTTTCTCAGAGCTCTTTTACGGATCGGGATCTTGGCTCGGCCTTCTTCTCCTCTTAGCCCTGATGATCGCGATCTCCCTGAAGAATCGCTACGCGGGGTTACTGATGATTCCCGTCGCGGTCTTCCTGGGGATCTCCTATCTGAGCTACCCCGCGCTCATGTGGAATGCTCTAATCATGTTCATCGCGAGCGTCTTTTTGCTTTACCAAGTGATCAGCCAAAAATGATTCATAAGCGCGCGCTTCTCCTGATCGGCCTTCTCCTTGTCTTGAGCGTGTCCGTTCTCGCGATCCCCCCCGCTTCCGCGACGGCTTCCATGCTTTCCGGATGGAGCTATCGGAAGAGCCATATCATCAATAACTCGGCCGGAGCGGGGACGAAGTATCAGATCTCCCTTACGGTCTACTATACGTCTGGAAGCGACTCCGGGAGCTCCGTCTATACGGCCGGGAAATGTCAAACCGACTTCGATGATATCCGCTTCACGGACGACGACGGATTCACGCTTCTCGATTATTGGCTGAAGTCGAAGACCGACTCCAATAACGGCGTGTTTTGGATCGAGATCGCGGATAGCTTAGAATCGAGCCCGGCGACGATCTATATTTATTATGGTAACGCGGGAGCGTCCTCGATCAGTAATTTCGATGCGACCTTTATTTTCGGAGATCCTTTCGACTCTTCGAGTCTGAATACGACGCGATGGCCGTCCGTCGATGCTATGTCCTATACCATATCCGCGACGAATCACTATATCGAAGTAACCAATATGAATAATGACGGATGGTATTTAGGACAAGGATTTCACAGTAAAGTTTTCACTTTTCCCGCTCAGTACATTATCGAAGATGCTTACGCTTCAACTGGACAAAAAATTAGCCACTCTACCGACTCGACGGGAGAGCTTTGTAGCGGAATGTTCGCTATTGACGATAGCGCGCTAGGAAATGGGGAACTTGGCCTCTTTCATTGGCGAATCAATGACGGATGGGCAGCTACCGCGAACTATCAACTATATTCAAGTGTCGGAGCGACTTCCTGGACAAGTGGAGCTCAAGCCGGATCTACGGGGGTTTTCTATGATTGTGTAGGATTATTAAAGAAACTTGGAAGCTATGTTAGTATCTATATCGGCGGGACGCTTCGCGTTAATGCGACTGATTCCACTACTCCGGATAGAATTCATTTATCGTCTAGCAAATTTCCCGGTTATGGTTTTGGAACAGAGCGGTATTATAGCTTTAAAATACGTAAATATTGCGTAGTCGAGCCCGCTCACTCCACTTATGGAGCGGAAGAAGGGATTAACTTCCATATTTATTATAATTCAACCTTTGGAAGCGTGTTCATCAATGGGACGTTCTACGCGAACGCGTCGACCTATTCCGGCCTCTATGGATCAATCGCGTCCCTCTTTGGAGCTCCAAACAATAGCTCTTACAGTTTCCTGAATTTTAATTCAACCGTGACGACGAATCCCTATCTCTATACGTTAACCGGGATCGATGTGATTATTTGGTGTAACTTCGGAGTCGCGTCCGGATCGGCTTCATGGAGAGCGATCGCCGTGATTAGCGCAATCCTGGGACTCTTCGCCTTCGCAATGTATATGCTCTCGAAGAAGTAAGCTCCCTCGAGGTTATTTACGCGTAAAGACTCCAGGCATAATTACGCGTAATCAGACGTCTAATTACGCGTAAAGATTGGCCATTCCAGATGTATGTTTTTAGCCCTTTTTTCGTACATATAAAAAAAGTGTTAATTATCACTCTGCAGCTGGACAGTAAATTCACTTATTTTTGGATGGATGGAAGATCGCTCTTCGAAGTATAGAAGCTTGTTCTATATTTTGTATTCACAAAAGGTATTAAGTTTACGCGTAAAGATAGAGCTTTGATGGAAAAAGGTCGAGATCTGAGGAATTCAACTCAACATAAACTATATCATCAATTAGCCGTAGCCTATTTGGGAAATAAATGTATGTTGTGTGATTCCAACGATATAGAGAATTTGGAGATCCATCATAAAGACGGAGATTGGAAAAATAATGAGTTGGATAATTTGGAAATATTATGTGAAAAACATCATCCTCGGGGGCGTATTGGGAAAGGGATAATCATGGGATACGGATCAACGAAAAAAATCGACCAATGGTCGTTAAACCATATGAAGGAAGTTTTTGAAGCTCTCAAAATTCTCAACGAGAGCGAGCCGACAAGGAAGCTGATGAGAGAATTCGGAAAAAGTCTTCAACCAGGAGAGCGGGAAGTCTTCGCGCGGTTAACCTCCTGGGGATCATATGAGAGCTATATGGAGATCATTGAAACGATTCAGGCTCGGATGGATAGGGAGAGCGCGCGCATCCGGAAGATCCAGAGGGATAAGGAGCTCGCAAGTCGGAGATGGTAAAAATGTCCAATGAGTTAGCCGATGAGCTCTTAAAATATCGTTACTTGGTGATTGCCTTCTCGATTGTTATGGGTTTTACAGCCTTCCTCATCGCTCCCACAAAATATTGGGATCTCGGAGTCCCGACCGACACGCGAAGTATTATTCAACAAATGTTAATGCTCACGGAAGGGTTTATCCTGGGGACGATTTTCGGGATCGCGCGCTCAATTCTTAAGCTCCGGAGAGTGACGACATAATGTCCTGGAAAATCGTCTTAGGGATCAGCCTCTTAGCCTCTTTTACGGCCGTCCTCATCGCTTGGCTCGTCGCCTTCTTCCTGGCGATCGGGAAATTAAGTATATGACCTTCCAATCGTGTCCGAAGTGCGGGGGAGTCCTTCTTCGACTCGTCCAGAAGGACGGCAAATATTTTTGGTGTGCGAAGTGCGGATACTCCGATAAGGACCAGGGGGGACGGACTTAACCCTCCAATTAATTGGAGTATACACGCATAAACTCTCCAATTTTTAGAATCCATCCTTTTTTATAGATCCTTACCTCAAATAATGAAAACCTTACTGTAAGGTGAGTATGGTTGTTCGAGACACTACCCCCCCTTTCCATTCGAGCCCGAGTTTTCAATCTTTTAGACGAAAATCCGTTACTTTCTGCAAAGAGAATATGTCAACTTTTACATCTTTCATACAATCGACACAAAGCGTATCTCTGGAAACTTCGAAGCGAGTGGAAAACCTTACCCCAAAATGAGCGACGTTCAATTCGTTCATTTCCTTCAAGTGTTCACGGGTGGCGTGGGTGGTGTTATGTTCCAAGACTCGATCGACGGTTAGCCCTGGAAAGAGGTTGGATTGAAAGTAAAGCGCGTAATCGATGGCTTCTCTGGAAGGATATGATCGGGCGTCTTCAATGGTTTGAAACGGGGAGAGTCAACCTGTACGTGCGGAAACCCGCGAATAGCGGAAGAGCGTCCCAGTTAATGGCGAATGGGTTTTACGCGTCCGGCCTGATGACTGATATTACGGTGTTGGAAGTGATCTTGAAGGACCTTAAATTCAAAGGAGCTCATTATGTCTTTGAGGTCAACCAACGCTTACCGCAATTCACGATTGATCTTTTCAATAAACAGAATGGAGTGACGGTCAAGGTCGGAGATCGATCCCATCCTAATGGCGTAGAGCTATTGGTCCACTATCCCGATTGGGCTGAGCGTAACGAGAATTTATTTGAGAATTTAACGATGGTTCTCAATACTGTAATGGGCTTTAACAATAGTGTACCGAAAGCTCCTGGAAGGCTTGAGTATATTGGTTGATTCACATATCTTTTTTATGAAGATGAAATTCGAATAAATGTTCCACAAAGCTTATATTTGTTTTACCTTATCAAACAATAAGAGGAAGGTGAAAGATGAGAAAAACAATCACTCTAACCGTTGAAGAGAGTCTTCTTAAGAAAGTATGGGAGAAGGCAAAAGAAAATAATAGTAGTCTTAGCAGATATATCGAAAATATTTTGTTACGAGAGGTGAAATAAAAAATGGATGAATATGAAAAAAGGATGTTCCACAAAGCTGCGATAGATTCACTTGTCAGCATAACAACGGCATTTAAACCCGATACAATAATGATGAGCGGTAAAGAAAAGCTCATCCAAGACGAATTAGCTCAAAGATACACTAAAAGATGGGTGGATATGGCCTATAATTTTCTTGAAAAAGCTGAATTGCTCGGAACTGGTTACGCCGACTATGCAATAGTCTTGATGGGATTAAAAGTTGCCAAACCTGAAACAACACCTTAAAATTTCTCAGGAATATTTGGGATATTCGCATAAGGATATCCATCTTTTTTTGGATTCCATTCCTGAAAGACATTATCAATATAGACGTTTAACACATGGCTTTCACACTCTGAAATTCATAGAAAGAGAGATGGGAAGGGATCTGGCCCTGGAAGGGCTGTTGCATATTTTAGCTGATCAAAAAATAGTGAGTTAAAATGATTTGAATGGTTGAGCCTATTTTTGTAAAAACCATTGGAGCGGGAGAGCTCATCGAGGTAGCATATCTTAGGAAAGCTGTTAAACGTCATATATGCGGAGAATGTAAGAGACTTATTCCTGTTGGAGAGCTATATATCGAAGATAATTTGAATAGAATTCGGCACTATTCTTTTGGATCGAAAAAGATTTGGTTCGTGCATAAGGTTTGTCAAGATTGCTGGAAAGCTCCATTACAATGATCTAAGGAATTACGCGTAAAGGGAGCTCCTGGACGATCGGGATCGCGGTAATTTTCTGTATGATTCTGATCCATGTTTCATATCGTTTTATATTGTTGTACGATATTAGACGTTTTCAGAGGGACGAAATTGAATAAAATCTTAGTGGGGTTTAAGGAAGATCCGGAGATCATCAAGAAAATTGACGATCAGGCCGGAAAACGGGGACTTCAGCGAAGCGATCTCATCCGAGAAGCCATCCGGGAATATATCGATCGACATCAATTTTCAGGGAGTCTGTAAGATGAACCCGCTTAAAGGGCTCTGTAATAGCCGATGCTTCTACGCGAAGGGCTCGAAGTGTCGATGTCGATGTCATAAAGCCTATCACGGGTTAGGTGTGAAGAAGACCGGAGATCTTACGGACGACGATAAGAGCCGTCTTCGCGCTCTCGGGGGACTTGGACAATCGCTCATTATCGACTTCTCTCCAATCACTCAGAAGAGGGTTATCATCGGGTTTCCCGATCTCTTCAATGAACAAAAGGCGATCTCTCCATGAGCTCACAGAAGAAGGACTACCCGTATAAGGGGACGGATGTCTCGATCGACGCGAGTAAGATCCAAATCAGTAAGCTTCTTCGAGACTATGGAGTTGAAGGAGCTCAATGGCTCGAAGTGTGGAGCGAGAATAAGATCGAGCTCCGGTTTCCGATTACGGTCGATTATCAGGGCGTCCGGAAGCGGATCTTAGTCGGCTTGAAACCCCCGCTCTTTCTCGGAAAACATCGAACCTATGATCCACAGAGGGGATATCTGATCGTGACGGCTCCGGATCTGAAAGCGTCGATGAGGGCTCTTTTCACTTATGTGAAGGGGATGCTCGAAGCCCAGGCATACGGACTCGCGAAGATCGAAGACGTATTCATGTCTCATATTCTCATTTCCATCGATGGACGAGAAGCGACGCTCGGCGATAAGATGAGATTATCCATCCTGAAGGGGGATATCCCGGCCTTAGAGGATCAAAGCGTCCAGGGAGAGCGCGATTAAGAGCGCGCGCTCTTTCAGATTATGCTTTCGCAAAACTTATATAGTTTTTTTACAATATTTTTACAAGATAGTTGTGAAACTATCATAAAAAAAAAGGAGAGATGTCTAAAAAATGTATGTAAATAGAAAGGCGTTATTAGTCTTTCTCCCGCTCTGTCTCTTGGCCTCTTCGACGATAGCCTTTGGAGCGATCACCATCTTAAGCAACGTCGTCACGGTCAATATCAACTATCTTCTTACGCTGTCCGTCCCGTCGTTATCGGGATCGACCGTCACAATGAAGGCGACTGTCACAAATGGGATCTTACCCGTACAAAATGCGAATATTGCCTTTTTTCATTGTGACTCGTTAGGCGGGAGATATGGAGTCAACGCAACGGCTCTGAATACCATTGTCTCGAATCAACTTGGAGAAGCTGTCTTAACTTACGTCGAGCCGACCAATGGAGTCTATCACTACGTCGCGATCTATGTCGCTCCTTGAGAGGGCGTATCTATGGAGAAACATCCGAAAACCTATACGGAATTCCTGGATGGGGACGAGCCGAGACAGACTTTTTATCAGGATCGATCGTCCGAGCCTCTTCCAAAACTTCCCCCTCTTCCTCCACTTTTTACGGAGGACAAGGGGAGAGAAGAGGAAGCTCAAAGCGAAACAGAAGTTAAACGAGAAGAGCGATCAGCTCAAGCCATCATCGACGCGCGATCGTGGATATTTATCTCAATTATCAGTATCGCCTCAACCATGCTCTTTTTATTCTCACTCTTCAAAGCACTCTCAATTTGGTCGTTTCTCGGGTTAACAGTCCTAGAATCCTTCGGACTCCTGGGATATCTTTTCACGACCGTCTTTCCGTCTTCATTGACGGGTTTGAAAACTCGAATAAAAGAATGGTCGGAAAACCGATCGGAAGGGGGTTTCTAAATGAAATGTAAAAACATCGCGATCCGGGAAGAGGACTTTAATGAGATCGAACATCTACGGGACTACGAATCCGAGCCGAATCACAGCGTTTTCCATCGACTCCTTGAAGACTTCAAGAAAGGGAAGTCCACATGAGCGCGCTCCTGGAAGGAGTGCTCATCGGAGTCCTTCTTTTCGGAGCTATCATCGGATACGTGGAGCTCTACTTTGGCTTTATCCGACCTTTCATCCAGAAGATCCGGGAGCGGAAGCCATGATCGAATGTCTATCTTGTGAGAAAACCTTCAAGACAGTCGACGAGATGATCGAGCACGTTAAGAGCCGGAAGAAGTGGAGAGCTCGAGAACATCGGATTCTCTGGATCGACGAGGGAGAACAATGACGGCTGTTAACAGATGGTCGAAGCGATGGAGCAAGTATGAGGAAGGGCTCTTTCAACAATGCTTCGAGAAATGGGGGACGGACTCACAAATCTTTATGTTGATCGAAGAGCTCTCGGAAACAATCCATAGCGCGAGTAAGGACCTATATCGAAATCAGCCGAACACACCCTTCAAAGAGAAGATGGACCACTTCGCGGAAGAGCTCGCCGACGCTCAATTAATGATCGATGAATTCGTATACTTCTTCGATCTCGATATCGCCGTCCAATACTTCCGGAGCGTGAAGGTCCAGAAATTAGAGGAGCTTCTTAAATGATCCATTGTTCGGATTGCGGTCGGGAGTACGTGGCTTCTCTGATGTATAAGATCAGCGAAAAGAAGGAAAAGCGGTATTATTGCTCGGAGTGTTATCACCGCTTCATTGAAGGGATTCGAAACGGGGAATAGAGTCCATTTTCACGATCGATATCATGCGAAGCAACGGCGCGACGCGAAAGAATTCAAGTGGAAGCGATGGATGAGAAGGCGACTTCCGGATCTCGAACAATAGCGACTTCCAATAGAAAAGATAGACTTCCAATTACGCGTAAATCCGTCGATCTCCCCTTTTTTAAACCAAATTCTTGTTTTTGAAACGATTCAAAATCTTCCGGCCGACGGCATAACCTTTTAGGAAGATGACCATGATCATCCCCAAAAAGAGCGGGATCATCACTTCCATCGAGATCAGCTTCCAGAATGTCGGATCGAGCTTTTCGAAGTGCTCTGGAAAGGCGAGCGATAAGCGTTCGAAGATCATCATAAACGAGTTCTTCAGAGTGTCCAGGAAAGCGGGAAGCTGAAGGATTTGGGCGACGAAAATCACCAGGAAGAAGGAGAGGACGATCGCGGTCTTCGACCGTCCCAGGAGCGGAGAAAAGAAGCCCGTGAAGAAGATCACGGGAAGATCCAGGAAGGGGAAGAGCTCCGATCCGATCAGGAAGATCGTCCCCAGGAGGATATAAATCGTAAGGTCCAGGGGGGAGAGATATTTAAACGGCATTAAATACGCTCCTTCTCTCTCTAAATTTCCTTCTTGATCTCTTGAAGCTTTAACCCTTTAATGTAATTCATTGTCGTATCTAATCGTCGGTGTTTCGTGAAATCATGTAAGGCCATGACCACATCAAAAGGATCTTTGACTTTCGATTTTGTAATATTGTAGACTTGTGTAAACCGTTGATGTCGAAACCAGTGAGGCCATACGGACGGATCGAGAAAGCGGACAATTAGATAGGCCATATTACTTCCAATATGATCCCGCTTCCAAACACCCTCATCATTCTTGTAAGTCCTGGAGAACTTATAAAAGATATATTCATCGTCTTTCAAAGTATTGATATGAGACTCGATAAAACCACCTAAGCATTGATATGCTTCCGTTGACCGTGAGATGTCGACGGTAATGATGCTATAATATCGATCGTGAAGTAAGAGCGTGAATTCTTTATTGGGTTGACTTCGGAACGCTTTCAAGTTAAAGGTTTTTAGGACTAAGTAAGCCGTTGTGAGGCTAAGATCACTTTGTTTCAATCCCACAAGCTCAGAGATCCGTCGACCACTAAGAAAGAGTAACGCAATTAAACACGCGTCGCGGGTATTGGTTGCTCTTCGGCAAATATCGACGAAATAATCTAGGGTCTTTACCTCAAGATTCTCTGCGCTTCTTCGCTTATCTCCTGCGACCATCATTATCACCCGACAATGAGTTTGTTAATCGCTTCTCTAATCGCCTTGAAGGCATAGACTTGGCCATCGAATAGCCTCAAGACAAGATCATCGGGAAGACTATCCATCCCGGCATTGTGTTTATAACGTGCAAATTTCTCGTCGTACTCTTCCGTCTTCATATCATCGACCTCTTCACGGCCGTCTTCCAAATGCTTGTGATCGATCCTTCCAGGAGCTCCCGAAGGTCGAGCTTGTTGACTCGAGCATACTCCCATAACCAGGGATCGATCTTAATCTTGGTCATCCGTCCCTCTCGCTTCATTTTTCTCCAAGTCCTTCGATATGTTTTCCACACCCATCGTTTACGCGCGGGGGCTTCCGCTTTCCTTTGAGCTTCCGCTCATCATTGGCTAACATTCTTTCTTCACTCAAGCTTCTAATAGGAAGCTTGAATAGGATATACTTTTTGGCTTTTCGTCACTACCTCTTAGTCTCTAGACCAAAACGCTGTCTATTTCGACGATTGACGATCGATTTCGAGACATTGCTTCACATACTTCTTGACCTTCTGATTGAAGGTTTCTCGATGCATACCTAAGCTTTCGATCGTTTGATCTTCCGCGCTCCATTTCCAGAGAAGGTTTTTATCCTCTTCTTTGAAAAGCGTCTTCAAACCCTTCGGTTCTTTCGTAAATTCGGCCGTATCATACGAGTCGAAGATAATCTTCGTGGCCGGGATATCCCATAACCTAACTTGTTCGTCTTCGTCTAGGTCTTCCCATACGGCAACTTTTGGGTTTTTATTATTGGGCTTCACGATCCGAGCGTCCAGGATATCCGTCCCCAGGACGGCGTTATCGACATACTTCTCGGCCGGAGCGATGATCACCAGGGAGAGCTTATACTTCCGAAGGATCTGAAGATTATCGATCATTTGAATATTCAGCGCGGACATCGGAGTCCGTCGACGGATGGACTTCCCGATCTCGTCGAAGATGAAGAGCTTTCGTCCCCGTCCGGTCTTCGCCCATTCTTCCAGGAAGCGGAGATTATCAATTTGGTCGATCTGGAAGGGAGCTCCCAGGACCTTAATATTCGTCGCGAAGTGCTCGATGATCCCGAGCTCCTGAAGAGTTTCCGCGATGAGGAGCGCGAGATCCGTCTTTCCCGATCCCCGCTTTCCCAGGATAATTAAGCAGATGGAGAGCGCGCTTCGAAACTTCCGGGCGATTAATTCCGGAGCTGATTGTATTTCTACTTGCTCCATTTAGCGGACTTCCTATTATCTCCCAGGATGAAGGCGAGCTTCGAGAAGATATCCGTCCCGATCGACGCAAAATACGCCTTCCTTTTCAGGTCCAGGAATAAGCGTCGGTTCTTGAGATGAGCCCGGACGATTGGTTTGAGCGGATAGGTCCGTAAGATGTGGTCGATCGAAGCCATCTCGAGCGCGTCCTCGATGTACGCTCCGGAGTACCGGGCGTAATCCTGATCTCGCGCGCTAATGGTCTGTCCCATATACATTTGATTTCGGAGCTTAAATTCATCGTCGAGATTGCGATGGCTCATTCGTTAAACTCCCCTTTCTGCTCGGGAGCTTGAGTCTTCGGGCGACTCCAAAAATGAGCTTTCTTCATTGGCGACTCGGGGATCTGAGAGCTTTGAGATCCGATGTTAAACTCTTGAGTCGTCCCGACGGCTTGGCTTTTCTTCGTGTCCAGGGCTTCGATCCGTCCGAGTCCCTTGTATCCGATGAGCGAAGCTTTCAAATTATCAGACCATGTTTTACACGACTTCGCGCCGACCGGATCGATCATCGAGATATTATCCAAATACGTCGCTTGAGAAAGGATCGCGTATGTCGGAAACCTCGATCGCTCCGAAAGATTAGTCGTATCGATAAGGTAATCCTGGACTGAAGATCGACTCGTCGGTTTCCCCTGGACGGCCAATGTTAACCGGGAGAGTCGATCGATATCCTCATCCGTTAAAGTCTCTTTGAGGATAAGCTCTCGCTCTTCCGGAGTGAGCTCGAGATCCTTCACCTGACGGATCTCCTGGGTGAGGTCCCTCTCCTCGGGGATCGTAAGGTCCTTCTTCTCTTCGGTCAAAATTTCAGCTTCCCCATACCCGCGAGCATTGACATTAAGCCCATCACAATCGAGATCCCGATCAGCACGTACATAAGCCCGGGGACTTTCATTTCCGTCGAGATGTTTCCGCTCGTCTTGAGAACATTCGCTTCAAAGAGCCGACTCACGGCCTCGCGCGTCCAGACGGGCATATTCAAAGAAGCCTTCACGCCATCCGATCCGGGTATAAATTGAACACACTCATCCGAGCCGTCGATGAGCATGAGCTTAAAATGGAGCGTCTTGAACGGGAGAGGCCATAACGGTTGAGTGCGATAAGGGAAGAGACACGACCTCGACCATTTGGCCGTATACCCGACGGGCGCGATTCCCTTCTTCGCTCTTCTGAGAATGACTTCTTCTCCTTCTACGGAGTATTTTCCGGACGAGATCCCGTCCGGGCGTATGATATCCACTCGAATTTTTCGTCCCATTTTTACCACTTTAAAAGAAGAATCTTTCAGGATTTAAAGGTGAGCTGAGTTTACGCGTAATCTCGTCGACCTTGACGGTAGTTAGATATACCGTCAACATTAATACTATTATTCAGGTAAACCAACATGAAAGACTTTATGAAAAGGATTAAAGCCTTTGCACACGCTCGAGCGACCGACTTCCTCGCTTTCGCTCTCTACGTTCAGGGATCACGGCTTACGACCAACACAAGAGCCATGAGCACAAATGAAATCGTCGGATTAGCCATCGGTGTCCTCCTACTGGGTGTGTTAACTACAAAAGTGAAAACTTTCGTAGGCACAACTGCCAGTAGGTTTAGCTCAATGGGAAAGCTATACGCCCTCTAACGCGATCCTCGTCGTGATATGGCCGATCGGAGCTGTGTTGATCGTCTTAGGCATTGTCCTTCGATTCTACCAGGGATCGAAAGGCAAGTAAATAGGGGATCACTTTCGTCCCGTGATTCTCTATCCCCTCTTTTTTTTATAAAATTTCAAGGATCCTGTTGATGCAATCATTTAGGTCTTCGTTGATTTCATGTTCCCATAGTCTCAGGATTTTCCAGTGATTTTCTATAAGAATTTCATTTTGTTTCATGTCTTTTTCTTTGGCTTTAGGTCGATTATGCCAATAATTACCATCACAGAAGATAGCTACCTTTTTCTCTGGAAATACTATGTCCGGTTGACAGATATCACAAACTGGAAGGTGTTTCTCATAGTGGATACCTAAATAGTCAAGTCCTTTTTGGATAGCAACCTCTATTATGGTATCTTTCTTCGGAAGAACTTGCCTTAATCTTGCCTCTCGTATTTTATCAATCGTTTCTTTTGAATAAATTCCTGTTTTTCCTTTATTCCAACCAATATAATTAACAGGCAAATAGTTTCTATGACCTTTTTGGGCTAAACTCATCTTTCTCTTTCGTTCTTCCGTATAATGTTGTTCATATCTTCTCGATTTACAGGCGGTACATTGACAGCCCGATTTATGGTTGAGGAATCCTAATCCAATATTCCTCTTATGTTCTTCTGATAACGGTTCATGTCTTTTAGCTTTACAAATATAGTTTTAGCTTTACAAATATAGCATTGACAATCTATTTTGTGATTTGAATTCAATAATTTTTTTCTATGCTCTTCTGAGAGATGATGTCCTTCCAATTTCCTTGATAAATTATCAACTCTTTCATCGGTTTCTCTTGTTAATCCTTTATTCCAAGGAATACAACCTTTAACATAAGGACACAATCAATATTTCCTCTTTTGTTATCTGGCTTGACTGATCGACTGAATCAGAGATTGATTGATTGACTGATGAACCGGGTCGGCCTGAGAAACCGTCGTACACGCGATGAAGAAGCCTATTACACAGATGACAATGGCGATGGCGATCCATTTCAATCCATAGGGCTTAATGTGGATTATGAAGGTCTTTTCATTATTCATGGAGATCACTTCTCTTTTTCTGATAATCCTAAGCGTCGATGATTGGCTTCGATTTGAGCTCGAGTCTTCCGGATCTGTTGATCCATTTCAAAGTATTGTTTGCTGAGCATTTTTTTCACAGATAGAGCTTATATTCGTGGAGATATGTGATTTATGAAGGCAGGATCCAGATGTCGACTTATACGATCGGGATCAACGTCTTCAATGAGGAGAAAAACCTTCCGAGATTGTTAGCCGTCCTTCTCGCGGAAACGGACTTTCCGATCATTCTCTATAACGACGGATCGACGGACCGCTCGAAGGATATTCTTTTCGAGCTCTTTGAGAAGACTGATCGGATCACGATCATCGACTCCCAGGAGAATAAGGGATATGCCGTCGGCTTTATGTCCCTGGTAAAGGCGTGTCCCTCGGAGATCCTTATTATGATGGACGCGGACACATATCCGAAGCCCGGAGCGATCAAAGAACTCTTAAAGCCCTTCCATGATCCCCGAGTCGGAGCGGTGTCCGGAGCTCATATCGTCCTCGAGGGAAATTCCAGGGTTCTTAACCTGGTGAATCTCCGGATTATTCAAGCGAAGCGTCGGCTTGACTCGATCCGCTCGTCCAGGGGGGAGTTTACCCATATGAACGGGCTTCTCATGGCCTTCCGCGTGAAGACGCTAAGAGACAACAAGTATATGGGCTGTAACCAGGACGCGTTTATCGGATGGCTGATTCATCAAAACGGGTATCGAGTCGTCTTTAACCCTCGAGCGGAGTCCTGGTTTAAACCCCCGGCGACGCTCAAAGAATACCTCTCGTCCAGGGATCGAATCCTCATGGGACATATGAATCTTAGTCTTGATTGGGGGATTCGCGAGTATTTTTGGGCGTACGGATCGCTTTCCGAGTACGTGTATTCGATCCTGATGGCCGGAAGGCTGAATCTTCCGGGAATCCTAAGTCTCCTCTTCGCGTCCTGGGTGGATCTGTTTTACCGCTTGAAGTGGTGGAATAAGGTTCGCGCTCATCCTCGAGTATATACGTCGCTGAAGTGGGAACAACTCGCTTCCACGAAGTTTTGAGAAGGCCGAAGGCCGGAAGGGTATCCGCGAGAAGGGGAAGCGGGAGAATTTCTAAGTCCGGGTAGCGGATCATTAAAATCCAATAGGTGAGCTGAAGGAGAAGCAAAACCGCGAGCGTCTTCGATTTATTCAAATAATTCCAGAGCGACGCGATCACGATCGACGAGATGAAGATCACGCGGAAATAGATGAGGCCGTAGTCCAGGACGGACCGATAATTCACGCCTTCCTTGTAAAAGAAGTCGACGAAAAGCGTCGATGTGATCCAATAGCCATCATGGAGCTCCCAGATCAGGCCGATCGCGAGACAAGAGAGCATGATCCGACGGAAGATATCGTTTCCTTCATCTCGACCGCTTGAGTGGAAGAGGATCGCGAAGACACAGCACAACCAAATCAGGGTGTACGCGTGAATCTGATAGTTATCAAAGGCGAAGTCCCAGGCGATAAACCTCATTAACATGATCAGGATAATAACCGCGCCCGAAAGGACTCCATAGAGAAAATTGGAATCGAAGAGTTTCATGGATTAGCTTAATATCTCTCAGAGGTTATAAAATTGTGTGAGATAATGACTCCTTTTCGGATGAAAATCGCGTTCGCGGTATTCCTGGTCCTTCTCTGTCTTCCCCTGATCTCCGCGCTCACACTCTCCCCGGCGTACGCCTACGATACCTATACGCCGATCATCGACTCGTCTTACGGGATCAGTCCCCCGACTTACTCGATCTTTGAGGACGGTAATCTCGCAACAATGACCGAAACCTCGTCCTGGATTATTTGGGATTTCATGGCCTTAAAATCGGATTGCGGAGCGTTTGAAATTAAGATGGTATATTACAGCTCGGATGCCTATTGTCCAGGGATCTTTGTCTCTCAGGATAAGGCGACCTGGTATCAAATCTCCATCGATTTTTACGCGGATATCACGCCAATCTATTGGAGAACGATCACGATTCCGGAAGCCTATAACGATGTCCAATATGTGAAAGCGACCTTTACAAATTATTGGGCGATCGATGCCGTCCGCTTGAGGACCTATCCCTATACGTATACCGATGGAGTGTGGAAATACGCGTCCAACTTCGTCGACCAGGCCGGGATTTCCGGGAGCCTGGGGACGGGGATCGGAAAGCACAACGCGGACGCGTCCTTTGAATACTTCTGGATCGGAGCGACCGACCATATCACCTTTAATTACAGCGCGCCCGTCACTTCGGGACGGATTTTTGTCGATAAAGGATCGGGATCTTCAGCATGTACGATTTTCGTAAATGTTTCCATGACTAACGGAAATTGGGTTACGGCCGGAAGTCTCCCGACCACAACGGAAACCCTCAACTACGTCGGGACCTTTCAATATATCAAGTTCTACGCGACCGACGGGGGATCGGGGGGGACCTGGGAAGTCCTGGGGTTTGCCCTGAATACGACCGCGCCGATCTATCCGTTTTACGTGTCGGTTTTAAATTCGACTCATGGATACGCCCTTCCCTCGGGAGTCCTCAATCACCCGGGCGGGTATAATCTCGCCTTAACGGCGACTCCTTACAATGCGAGCGCGTGGTATTTCTACGCGTGGAATATCGCCGGAAGTGAGCGCGTCGGCAATCCCTACACCTATATCGTCACGAAGAATATTACGATCTACCCCGTGTTTAAGGCCGTGTCTTCTCACGCGGTGACGGATCAGCTAAACTTTATTTTTCCGTTGCTCATTCTTATCGGAGTGGGTGGGATCGCGATTATTATGGCGAAGGGAAATCGACTTGAAAAGATCGTATTTAGAAATCGGGGGGAGTAATTCGGGTAAATCAGAGCTGAAGATTACGCGTAAACTTATCCTGGTGATCGCGTTTATCCTTGCGATCTCCGTCTTCTCCTCGTCGATCTCGTCCGCTCACGCGATCGGAAGCCTGGACCTCTACCTCGAAGCGGGGGAAGGGGGATATACCTCTCCGAGTCCGGGACATTATTTCTATTGGCAACAAGCCGTTTTATTGGAGATCTACGCGTATCCCTACGAAGGCTATTACTTTGAAGGATGGAATGAGAACGGGACGTTCTATCCTGGAAATAATCCTCTTCAGATTAGCTTAAACTCTCCGTTGAACGCGTCGAATTGGCATTTAAGCCCGGTCTTCAGCTCGACGCCTTTTTATTACCTCTCGCTGACGAGTTCCAACAACGTCTATTTGACCGTAAATAACGCGCCGAAGCTCGCGCTCAATACGACGAGCCAATATATTTACCAGGGGGGGACGACGATCTCGCTCCATTGGCCGACGAGCGAGTATTACCGCTTTACGTCCTATCTGATCAACGGGACG
>Ga0315281_10006848_pt1 | contig 16140 bp, 14 predicted proteins | sample YL17G07_0_MG_FD_204540 | JGI IMG/M metagenome (GOLD analysis project Ga0315281, IMG submission 204540) | Sediment microbial communities from Yellowstone Lake, YNP, Wyoming, USA - YL17G07_0 | ecosystem: Environmental > Aquatic > Freshwater > Lake > Sediment | place: USA: Wyoming | collected... | reverse complement strand
GTAAGAATGGATAATCATCACAGAAATGATAGCACTAAATCCGAATAGCGAACATCAAAATCTGAAACAGTAATTAAATTTTAAATACTACTATACCCTGATTTATTTTGTGTTTAGAGCTTCGAATTTATAAGTGAAGTTTTATCTCTTTATCAGTCTTAAGGAAAAACTCATCCTCCTTTTTACCAATTTTAATTCGATACAGGGGAGAGTTCGTTCCAGGCTGCTTTTGAATAAGAAGCTTTAGGTCATCCGATTTTTTGAAGGGGATTTTATACTTTAAGATAACTTTTGCCACCCCTTCCGGTCTAAGTTGAAAAAAACCCGCAAAAACTGACTTTCCGTATTCCTCATACGGCTCGGCTTTATCCTCAACTCCATCAAAGCTAATAAGTTCACTTCCTTTGGGAACATACACCCTGACCCAATTAGGAAGAACTGAATTAAGCCACCCGTCATATTTTTCAGGATTTTTGTAAGTAATGACAACCGTCTTCTCGATCTTCCCGTCTTTTCCAATAGATATTTCCTGCTCAACTTCTTGGGTTGCATAAAGATTAGACTTTCTCCCCCCCAAATTGGCGTCATTTATTGAAAGATAGTCTCCTTCGAAATCCTTTATTGTTCCAGCAATTCCAAATGCTTTAACGGCTTCCTGAACCTTAGCATCATTCAGGTAAAACAGCACGTGTTTTTCTACCAACGACTTAAATGCCGCGTCAAAAAGTCCGGGGAGTTTTTCTTTAGGCTGTCCCAAGGCATTAGCCAAAATTGAATTCATCAAAGGGCCAATAATCTTTTTTCTATTATCATAATTTGCCGGAGCATATATTATTTTTCCTGTTCCCGCGGGGTCCCAAACAACCGGCCCTTCGGTATCAGCAAAACTTTCAAGCTCATAAATAACCTGAGGACAACTACATTCCGGAATAATCTCCGTACTGAAATTACCAAAACCCGGAACTCCAATTTTTCCCAGGGCATCCAAAAGATAGACCAAAACCTGAGTATCAACAGCAATTATTCCATCAACCCCCTCCACCCCAACGGTTGCAGCTTCCTCACTGAAAACTTTCATACTTTTTTCAAAATCGGGATCCCAGTTCATATCCCTCAAACGCAACTTTTTAGAAAGAACATAAGGACCTTTAATATATTTAACAATCGGATCCGGTGCGGCAAGAGTCGGTTTATATTTTGCGTCCAAATTATATATGTCATTAGAAGAGACCGGCTCAAACTTCGCCTGGTTAACTTTCATTATTGAATACGCAGTCAAAAAACCCCCCGTCGGACGAAGCTCTTTATCATTTTGAAAGAGAACGAAATACTTTCTTTCTCCATCAATTCCCAACAAATAAGGGGCAGCTTCTAGAAGAGGTTTTCCGGTCGTTACAAGGGTTGCAGCTTCATCAAAAAGTTCCAATCCTGTCTTAATTTTCGACCTGACTTCAGTCTTACCTACCCTCACCGGATAGCGCTCGGGGTTAATATAATCCAGCTCAACCTTTGCCTTGGATACATTCAGGGAAATTTCATCGATCTTCGGCAGCAATCCGGGAATTGATTTGACTATAAAATCAATTCTTTCCTGGGCAGTTTTTGCACCATCCGCCGCTTCGTCTTTGCTCCCATTAAATCCTAATATATCGGCATATGGTCCAACCGCTGATAGAACCGCGGAAGTAGCGTTTAGCCCATACTCTCCTGCGTTAAGTACGCGACCAAAATCCTTTGTATAGCCTCCCAAAAAGGGAATAAATTTCGTCCAAGCAATTAGTCTATATGAAGATTTTAATTTCTTTAGGGAATCTTTCGTCTCATCCACTCCTTTTCCAATTTCCACTAGGTTTTGAGACTTTGCGGCTTGTGCTAATGACATAACGGACTTTTTCAATTTAAGCGCCTTGCCAAAAACAATGAAACCCGGAAGCACCAACAGAACGATAAAAACGATAAAAATTGTCACTACTGTTAGCAATATCTTTTTATTCTTCGGAGAAAATTTCATCTTAGCTCCAACAGCCTCTTTGGGCTGCCCGTAACCTAATGGTAATGTATCCGTTTTGGTACTTCCCTCCTTTGCTAAGTCTTCCTGACTCGTCTCCTTCACTGGAATCTTTTCTAACGGCTGCCCCTGCGAAAAATCCGTTGGCTCCACCTTTATCTGAGGAATTAATATATCTGACATTAAATCATAATAACTTCATTTGCCAAAGCGAGGCAATATCCATTTTTACTTAGCCCCCGTTCCCATAAGCATTACCCAAGGGGTTCGAAGCATTATTAATAGGTCAAAAAGTATGGATTTTTTTCGCGCATAAAACGCATCCATCTCAATTCTTTTATCAAAATTAACTTCGCTTCTTCCCGAGACCTGCCAAAATCCCGTAATTCCCGGTTTAACTTTTAACATCTCTTTAACATATTTCTCAGTACCCGGAAACTTTGCCTGCTGTTCCTCAAGTTCTTCCCTCAAATATGGTCTTGGACCGACAATACTCATTTCCCCCCTAAGAACATTCAAAAGTTGCGGTGTCTCGTCAATTGAATGTTTTCTAATAAATCTCCCGACTTTGGATATTCGAGGATCATTTATGGGTTTGTAATTTCCACCGGCATGCTTCTCGATATAGGCAATTCGATACCTAGGGTTCGTTTTTTCCAAAATGTCAGACTTTACTAGCATCGAACGAAATTTATATAGTCTAAATATTTTTCCTTTTCTACCCAATCTCCTCATGTGTGAATTTGTCTTTTCGACAAGTACAGGCCCCGGAGAGGTTAATCGAATTGCTATCGCGGTTACAAGAAGGATTGGGGAAAAAAGAATAATCAAAATTACAGAGCCAACAACATCTATTGTTCTTTTGACAATTTCGTACATACAGGGCAGGATTTTACACTAAAGTGTCTTATTCAACAAATTCCTTTTTTGTCGATTCAAGTTTCTTAAAAACCTCTTTAACTAAATCCGTATCTCCCATCCGGCAAACCAAAAGACCATCTTTTGTATCAGCAACAACGATATCTGAAAGACCAATAATAGCAATCACCTTACCCTTGGGTCCTATAATCAAATTTCTGTCCGAGTTAACCAATTCTGTTTCCACCTTTCCCTCAATGATAGTTGTTACCTTAGGAGTAATCAAAGCCTTATAAAATAATTCCCATGTTCCAGCGTCTTCCCAACCCATTTCTACCGGGATAACTGCCCTTTTATCTTTAGGGAGCTTTTCAAAAATGGCGTATTCAACGGATTCCCTCTGAAAATGGTGATATTCTCTCTCCAGTACCTTCTGGAAATGAGGCTTTCCATCAGCTTCCATAATTTTCACCAAGCCCCCATAAAGCTCAGGAACGTACTCTTTATAATATGAAAGCATCACATCTGTTTTCCATGCCCGATAACCGGTATTTATTAACCACTTGCCCGACTTAAATAATTCACCGGCCGTTTTTTCATCAGGTTTTTCAACGTGCTTGGTTATTCTTAAGATACTAAAGTTACCAACCTTTGCTAGTTTTTTTCCTAACTCAACCCAACCGTTGTGAATACTTGGATATGCCGGCTTTTCATCAACCGAGACAATTAGTCCTGTTTTAGCCGCATACCCGCCTGCCGCATTAACGGCCTTAAGAAACAAAGCCTCCTTGGCTATAAATTGATCAGACCAGGAAATCACCATTACTTCACCCGGAAACCTTTTTTCGATAAGAGCAGTTACAAGCCCAACTGCACCAAGGTTATCTCTTCTTTCAGGCTCAGCAATTATGTTTTCGTGGGGAATTCCCGGGGCTTGTTCATGAATAAAGTGAGTATGTTTTCTTTCGGTTGAAACAAAAATATCTTTATAATCATATTCCTTCCTAAACCTTGATACTGTCAGCTGAAAAAAAGATTTTCCTTTGATAATGGGAGCAAACTGCTTCGGATTGGACTTTCTGCTTACCGGCCACATCCTCGTCCCGTAACCGCCACAGAAAATTACAATTTTCATAGTGATTTATATAATAACACCCAATTTCGTTTTAGTAAATTTAAAAAACCTACCTTAAAATTCTCTTTCGAAAATCTTTTGCTGTTTTTTAACAAATCCGATCTTTTAAATTTGATGTTGTTAAATTGTGATACAGCAAGGGTCAAACTGTCAACTTCCTGTTTCGAAAACAAAATTCCTGTTTTCTTTTCAACTACTGTGTCAATAACTCCTCCCTTATCATAGGCAATAACTGGAATCCCCATTGCTTGTGCTTCAATGGCAACAATTCCAAAATCTTCTTCTTGCGGCATTATTAATGCTTTCGCCCCTTGATAATAATCGGCAAGCTTGTCTTCATCAACAAAACCAGCAAATGTAATATTTTTCCTCGCCATTCTTTTTAATCTTTTCTCCTCCGAACCTATTCCCACCACAACCAAAGGTAGTTTTAATCGGTTAAACGCTTCCACAACCAAATCGACTTTTTTGTATGGGATAAGTCTATTTACCACTAAGAAGTATTTCCTTTTTGCCTTATTACTCTTTTTAGCAAGAGTAGTATATCTACGTATATCAACAGGTGGGTATATTACTTCTGCCTCTCTTTGATAATATCTTTGGATTCTTTTTTTGACCTCCTGCGAAATTGCAACCATGACATCGGGTCTGTCTGCCGCAATCTTGTCCCATTTAATAAGGTACGAAACAAGGGGTCTTGATACATACCAAAAAAGGGGAATTTTTCTTAACATTGAAGGCGGATTTTTAAAATAAAAATCACGCCCGCTCCATAAATATCTGGTGGGAGTCAAACAGTAACATATATGCAAAGTACCGGGTTTTGTAATAATTCCTTTTGCCGCCTCACTCGTTACCGAAATTACCAAGTCGTACTGACTGAAATCCATACTTTCAAAAGCAATTGGGGTAAAGGCTCCCAAAAACTCATGATTGGTTTTTGCAAAAGGGATTTTCTGTAAAAAAGAAGGAAGCACCTTTGAGAAAACTTTTGCCCAAGGAGCAGATTTAGAATCATAGACAGATGTGTAAAGCGGGGCATCAGGGAAAATTTCACGAAGTGCCAGAAGTACGCATTCTGCTCCACCCCATTTATTTACGCGATCGTACACTAGTGCAACTTTAATATTTTTATTAAACGAGCCCATTACCTGTATTTTACAGCAAAATTCAATTACACTAAATTATACCTGCAGACTTATACTATGGGGTTATTATAAATATCCAAAGTTTCTTTTGCCATTTTAGACCAGGAGTAGCCACTTGCAAACTTCTTTCCATATTCAATTGCTAAATTTCTTCTCTCCTTCTCCATTCCGACCACTTCCCTCATTGCTTTTTCAATAGAAGAAAAATCAAAAGGATTAAAATAGCAAACAGAATCTTTATACACCTCCCTAAAGACAGAAATATCTGACGCCAAAACCAAAGTGCCCGCCGCCATTGCTTCTAATCCAGGAAGACCGAACCCTTCAGATAAAGAAGGAAAAACGAAAGCGACTGAGTTTTCATACAAAGTACCAAGTTCATTGTCGGTCACACATCCTATTAATTTCACATACTCTTTCGCTTCAGCGTTTTTAATACTCTTTTCCAAACGGTGTGAAAATATTCCCCGCGATCCAGCTATCACCAATACAACTTTTTTATCTGAACGTTTATTAAAAAGAACTATTGCTTCAATAAGACGTGATAAATTTTTATGCGGATACGCATTCCCTGCATATATAAAATAATCAGAAGCAATATTGTATTTAGCCAGAATCTTATTCCTCGCTTCCTTTTGCAAAATCGCCTGGTCAACACCTTCGTAAATTACGGTTACTTTTCTTTCATCAAGATTATAATAGTTAACAAGTTCCTTCTTTACCGAACTGCTTGGAACAATAACTCTACACGCCCCAATCACAGCCCTTCTAAAAACCGTTTTATACCCCAATCTCTTTAAAAAATACGTGCAAAAAGGCAGCGTGGTTGCATCCATTCCTTTTTGCTTATGCATCAAAATATCGTGAATTGTTACTACAAAGCGTTTATTACAAAACACGGGAACATTAAAATGTAAAAAATGAGTAACATCTGGAGAACAAGAAGAAATTATTTTAGGTAATTTAATTTGTTCCAGTAAGCTATAGTGACCAAAATCCGCCAACATTTGCATCCAATTTTCATTCAATTTCAATTTATTAAAGTACTTTTTTCTAAGAAGAATTATGTACTGATTTTTTTTGTCAATATTTTGAAGCTCCCTTACTAAATTAACACAATACCTGCCTAATCCCGCATTTTCAAGTCCATAAAAACGCCCATCCAATAATATTTTCATATAATTGACGAGACCATCGCCCAACTCCACCTTAACGCTTTATATAATTTTATCCCAAAAATAACGAACAAATTAAAAAATAATGGATATCTCTCCCATAAATTTTTTTTATAAAATGTCTCCATAGCCTCCACCGTTGCAAGTTTTACCTCAAGCTTCTGCTTTAAGGGTATTTTTGTCTTCCAAAGCTTACTTCTACCCATTGAGACACCTTTAAGATGATAAATAAATACTTTAGGATAATAAACAATTTTCCAACCGGCTTTTTTTATTTTCCAACAAAGATCGAGATCTTCTCCATAAAAAAAATAATCTTCATCAAACCAGCCCACGCCATCCAATATCTTTTTCCGTGTTAAAAAGAATGCTCCTTGAATTGCATCCACTTCAAGTAATTTATTTTCAGGAAGATACCCATACCAGTACTTTGCAAAAAGTTTAGATTTTGGAAAAACTCTGTCCAGTTTAAGCACCAGGTGTGTAAAGGAGACCCAAGGTGTTGGGAAAGATCTTTTGCCGTCTTTATCAATTTCCCCGGAGGGTAAAACCAATTTACAACCCAAAGCCCCCACATCTTTATGGTTTTCCAAATATTCTACAATTTTTTTAAATACTCCCTTATTAACTATCGTGTCGGGGTTTAAAAACAGAACCATTTCACCGCGAGCCAGCTTCCTTGCTCTGTTGTTCCCCTTCGAGAAGCCATTGTTTGGACCTTCAATTAGGTAAACCCAAGGAAACTTCTTTTTCACCATGCCGGCACTCCCATCCGAAGAAGCATTATCGGAAACAATAACCTCTAAGACTACTTCGTCAATATATTTTCTAATCGAATCTAAGCATTCCTGCAAAAGCTCTTTTGTATTGTAGTTAAGAATAATTATTGTAAGTTTCGTTTTAGTTTCCATGAGCCGTTTTTTCATAAATCACATCCAAATATTCACTCATTTTGTACCAACTATATTTTTCTTCAACAAGTTTCCTAGCATTATTAGCTAGGGCTTTTGCTTTATTTGAATCCCTTAATATTTCTATCGCAGCTTCAGCCAAACCTTCTGGATCGTCTCTAACCAATATTTGCGTTCCATCAATCGTTCCCAGCCCTTCCGCCCCCACTTTGGTAGTAACCAAAGGCAATTTGGCTGCCATAGCTGCAAAATGTTTTAGTCTTGTTCCCCCTGGTCCTCGTAGTGATGAAACAAAAACCGAGGCTTCAAAATATGCCCTCCTTATCCCTTCCTGATCCTTTTCTTCCAAATTATCAATTAATATATCCTTTGTTCTTCGTGCAATAATTTCCTTGGGAACATGCTGGCCAACTATCCATGCTTTAGATAAAGGATACTTCCTGTGAATTATGGGAAAAATCTTATCAATCAAAAGCTCGGCCGCTTCAACGTTTTGTAACCACTTAAAGTTTGCGACAAATAAAACCCGCGGATTTTCGTCACTCCAATCGCTTTTAACTTTAAAAAAATCTAAATTTACCCCATTAGGAACTAATCCCACGTCCAATTTGTGTACCAGTTTAATCATTTCACTTTTATCGGTATCGGAAACCGCAACTACCCCATCTGCTTTTCTCCAAAAGTTTGTTTCCCAAAATTTAAGCTTAGCAACATCAATTGATAAAAGTAATCGCACAAATATGTTTTTTATACTTTCAACGTAATGCTTGTAAACCAAATACTCTATTGTCTGTTCCACTAACAATATTGGAGTGTCTGTATCCGGAATGTGAGGCATAACATAAAAGGTCTCCGCGTGTATTAGATCATATTTTTCCTTTGATATTTCATCCTTTATTGCCTTTCTTTCTTTGGGATAAATTTCTAATAACCAAAAAGGGGTAGGGACCAAACCCCGTAAGAAAAATGTTTCTGAATGTCCATGGTGATTTAGAACGCTTAAAAACATTTACCCTTTTGCAATATTTCTCCAATTCCGGAATAAACTCCCTCTCCGCGTCGGTTTTTATCAAAGAAAAAAGAGTAATTTCGTGCTTTTGGCTCAAATGTTTAATAAGATTATAGGAACGAATCTGCCCACCCGATGAGGGTGGAAATGGAAGGTAGGGGGTAAGCATCAATATCTTCATTATTTCTTTTTGAGTTTATGTAAATCGATTATTATATAATTAGCGTCCAAAACTATCGTTTCAAACCGCAAAGCAAGCATTTTTGTGTCAGCACTTCCTAAGTCCACCGAAACGTAATAGCTTGCGCCTCTTTTAATAAGATTATCGATTGAATCATCAATCGCGGGCCAACCCCAACGATTGGTTTGATATAAAAACGCAGTATCTCCATTATAGGGAGCAATCACCAACGCATCCTTAGGCGTAATTCTATCAACCTCCTGCCCCGCTAATATTATCTCCGGGTGATTAACTTTATAAAATTCCTTTATTTGGTAAGTTCCCATACCCATCATTAATATGACAGAAAAGATAAATAGCGAACGGGACAGCCATAAATTTAAGCATTTCAATTTCCAAAGATAAAGACCTCCTTCAGCCAAGAGAAGCGATATCGAGGGAATCACAAAAATCTGATAATAATCATGTCTTACCGACGCCGTAGCAAAAACAGTTAGATAAATCAAGGCTCCCGCGAAAAAACTTAGGGTAAAGTAGGACTTTTTTTTGGTTATAATTCCAAAGGATAAGGGAATCAAACCCCAGATACCCAAAATTAGCCTTCCTAATCTCTCCCCAAATATCCACCTCCAAAAAGCCGGCCTAAACCTTATCCTATCCCCATTGAAAGCCCAAGTAAAAAACGGAATCCCTTCGGGGAATTTATTTATCCAGTGCCTCCAAAGCAAAAATGGCACAATAACCAGATCGATAAAAATAAGTAAATTAATAAATAGCTTTGATTTTTGCAATATTTCAGAAAATTTATGTTTCTCTTGGATTAGATATGCCATAGGGATTATATAAAAGAAAGTAAATGGTTTAACAAGAAGTGATAACGACAAAGATATCCCAGAAAGATATAAAAAATGAGTTTTGTCCTTGTCGATATAAAGAACAAAAAACCAAAGAGACAAAAGTGCAAAAAGCTGGGCAAAAGGTTCGGGAAGAATCACTCTGGAAAAATAAATATTAAAGGGAATGAATGTAAAGAAAAATGCCGCCAAAACCCCACCCCACAAACTAATAAACCTTTTTCCAATTTGAAATATTAAATAAGCGGATAAAATACCTGAAAATATCGAAACCAACCTTCCCCATACTTCAAGGGATAAAAACGGAAAAGTCTTTGCCAACAACGCATGTACCAGGTTAAATAGGGGAAATTCAACCATTCTTAGTCCCTCTGGATTAAATATCCCGCTTTGTATACTTGATATATCATGGTACCTGGGAAATAATAAATTAATCCCCCTCTGCACAAAAACTTTGCTAACCGAAGCGGTATCTGCCTGTCTCCATGAATGCCAATCAGCAATCGGATTATTAATCCTATAAAGTCTCACAATAAAGCCAACAAATAGTATTAATGTTAATAAAATATACTCTATTTTATATTTCCTTTTTATCTGTCTAAGAATGTTGTTCATATATTAATTTTCGTGCCAAGGATACGAACATTCCCGTAAACAACCAAAAAATTATCGCAAATTTCGATGCTTCAAAAATATCTATAAACAGAGAGTTGAGAAACACCCCAAAAAGCGATCCAATAAAGGCTGCAATAAAACCCTTTTTAATTTCTTCACAATCATGAATCCTTCCCAACACCTTCTTAATCAAGATCACAATATTTGAAAAAATAAGTATAAAGCTAAAAAACCCCAAAATACCAACCTCACCTAAAAGTCTTAAATATTCATTATCAGTAGCTAGAGTAATTGATGAATAACCGGTTCCCACCAGCGGATTTTTTCTAAAAGCTCTTATTGCCCTCGGCCATTCCACATTTAAACGAATAGAGGTGGACCTGTCTTCAAATATCAACTTTGGAATTATTTCAATATTATCGTTAGTTCTTCTCTTGGGAAGTAGATTCTCCTCCTGGGCATAGACCACAACTCCCTTGTATTCAGATAAAATCTTGGTCTTCTCTTTTATTTTTGTATAGGTTACATCAATTATACTTGAATAACGAGCCAATAAATCCCCAGAAAAAACAAAAAATATAAAACTCACAGCAACAACTAAAAGTATCGCTTTATAACGCCTGACTAATATTAAAGACAATATTGAAGCCGCAAGATAGGATACTACTGAGATTCTTGATACCGCGTTCGTTAAGAGCCATAAACCGGAAAAAATAACTATTAACAAGGACATTTTTGTCCACTTACCTTCGAGCGTAAAAAAGAAAGTGATAAAAAGTGGAAGTGTCAAAACCAAAAATGTGGCTAGGTCATAATGCCCCGCAAATGTCGAGTTCACATGACTTCCTGGAACCCACCTTAAAGCAACACCCTTCGAATATTCTTCATTTTGGGTAATAATAACCGGCCAAGACAGATGTTTTTGTCCAAATCCATACAAAAACAAAATGGGAATAACAAGCATCAGCACTTTTAAGAAAAATTCAATATCCTTCCTGCCTTTTTCCTTAAAATAGATAACCCCAATAAAAAACGGCAAGAAGTATTCAACTCTTCTTAACCAATGTAATATTCCTAAATGCGGCGATATTGTTTTGGTTAAAAAGATTCCCGACAGCACAGAAACAATACCTACCCCAAGGTATATTAATATCGATTTTTCAATATCATTTTTTACCAAACCCCTGATTTTGGGCAAAAAGTGAAGGATAAAAACCACCGTTAATGCTGCAATTAAAAAATCTTCCAAGCGAATTGATACATAAGTACCGGGAATTCCAATAAAAGGAAACTTGGGGTACAAAGGAACAGCCATAATAACGGCGGCAATTGCGTACTTTAGCAAGTTATCAGGTATTTTTATAAGCTTTAGCATAAATAGCTGCCACCTCCTTTCCTTTTAAGATTCCAAAAATAGGTATTCTTAATAATGCTCCACTTTTTAAGAAAAATTTCACGACAGGGTGCTGCCACTTGGGCATATGCTTTTTGTAAAATATTTTAATCCCTTTATACTCGGAAAGGAGGGGAAACTCCATTGTCGTACCCTCCCCACCGTAATGAATAATGCTCCACTTGGGCAGATACCAAACTTGCCAATTCTTCTTCTTTACCCTAAAGCAATAATCAACCTCCTCCACATACATAAAATAGTCCTCATCGAAAGACCCAACATCTTTATATGTTTCTTTCCGCAACAAAAAAAATGCCCCTGTTACCCAATCTCTTTGTTGTGAAACTTTAAAAAATTCTTTTCCTTTATAAAGGGGTGAGTGGGGGTGCATAGGATGATAGGGTTTAATTATCTTGGCTAAAACGGGAACATCTTCTAGAAAAAACATCCAGGCGAACACTTTTCCTACCGTTGGGAAATATCCACCCGTTCCCTGTAAAGATCCATCTCTGTTCTTTAAGCAACAGGTTGAAACCCCGACTCTTGGGTGCTTATCCATCCATAAAACCATTTCACCCAGTACATTACTTTCAGTTTTTGTATCGCTATTTAAAAGTAATATATATCTACCATTTGCCATTTTCATCCCTTGGTTGTTTGCTTTACCAAAACCAACGTTGGTAGTATTTTTTATAAGTTTTAGGGGGAGCCTGGAGGAGAACTCCTTAAACACTTCAATACTTTTATCTTTCGAGGCATTATCAACTACAATGAATTCATAACTTATACCTTTCGTCCATTTTACAAATGATTCAATACTTTCCCTGGAAAGTTCTGCGGTATTATAACTTACCAATATTACTGAAAGGTCAATCATATTTTCTCCCGTCTATCGGTAACACCTTTAAAAAAGACAGACCACTCCTTAAAAAGAATAGATACAAAAACACCTGAAAATATTACTATTACTGCTCTAACCAAAATGCTGCTAGGAACATACTTTACAATTATCTTTTGCCTCCAGGCCCTAGCCTCAATATTAATGGCATCTTGAGGTTTTGTTGGCTCAAATCCATTAATTAAGATTGATTCCCTTAAGGGATGAACTATTTCTTCCAAATATGTACTTTTTGTTTGATCTCTTATTAATGTTTGCGACTCTTCCGGAGGATAATTAAGCCTGTAAGTGGGAATATTAACATTTAATACCGTAAGTTTATTAAACTGTCCTACATAATACTGCATAACCTCCTCCCTTGTTAAATTTGTAAAATATGCCCTCCGAAGCGGTGTTTCAGTATCAGCCATTTCTTTAGACTGTAATGAGTCGGACGGAGGTAGCGGAAACTCCGGGCTGGGAGGAAGAACATAAAGCAAAAGTAATACCAAAAAGACAAATGTAACAGCTTTGAAGATTTTAGTCATCTGGATTATTGAAACAGACGAGCCCGCCCCAGCCGGTATTTTGGATTTTTATTCGTTCTTTCCCCAATCACCTTTGCAGGAACTCCGCCAACAATAGCAAAATCAGGTACATCCTTTGTTACAACCGCTCCTGCAGCAACTACAGCACCCCTACCAATTTTTACACCGGGCAATATTATCGCCCTGGGGCCGATAAATACGTAATCACCTATCTCTACCGGCTCTTCTATAGCCTCAAATGTTTCAGCTTCCAAATTATGTTCGCTATTATAAATTAAAACTTCCGAAGCAATATCTACATGACTACCGATTTTAAGAGAAGCCCTTCCGTCTAAAAATGTTCTATAACCTATAATTGTGCCCTCTCCTACTACAATACCCCGGCAAGAAAAAAACCTCACCCCCATATGTACTATGGAACCCTTTCCCATTCTTAAACCGGCAAATCGAAATACCGACTGCCTTACTAAATGCAAAGGAATATGGTCGCTAATAAAATGAAGGATTGCCAATTCAAAATCCAAGTACCAGTTAATTATCCTGACAAAAGCTTTTTTGACTGCTTCCCCGACAGTCAACTTATTGCCGTGTTTGTCCGTAAAAATAATTCCGCTTTTTGAAATTTTTATATTATCAGAATATAACATTTTATATGCTTTCCAGGATCCTGAGTGTTTCTCTGGCGGTTTTCTCCCAAGAAAACTTTTTCACCTGCTCCAAGCCTTTCTCAACTAGCTTATTATATTCCATTTTATCCATTGTTAGAACCATTTTTATGGCGTCTGACATACCTTTTATATCGTCCGGTTTAACATATACGCCCGCATTGCCTGCAACCTCCGGAAGACTTCCGGCGTCTGATACCACGACAGGAATTCCGCACGCCAAGGCATTAAGTACATCCAGTCCAAAACCCTCCCAAAAAGAAGGCAGCACAAAAAGTCTGGCTCCTTTAATAATTGCAGGCTTATCTTCCTCCGGAATAAAACCGGTGAATATTACATCATCCTTTAGTCTTAGTTCCTCAACTTTTTTATAGATCGTGTCACATAACCACCCCTTTTTTCCGGTAACAACAAGTTTCGTACGGGGAAATTGCTCTTTAATTAGGGAAAACGCACCAAACAATCCCTCTAAATTCTTACTAGGCTTGAGGGTACTTAAAAACAAAATATAGTCTCCTACTATAGCATATCTTTTTTTTATACGTCGCACATCTTCTTCCTGAATCTTTGTATTAAACTTCTTGCTATCGAAAGCGGGGTAAGTAAGGTATATTTTTTTGGAAGCAAAGGGATAGTGTCGTACAATATCCTTTCTTGTACTGTTTGATATCGCTATGACTGCTTTTGATATATAAATTGAGATAGCACTCCAGACTTTCAGCTGCCAATAGTCCCTTTTTTTGAATTGACCCGAAAACTCGAGGTATCCAAGGTCCATAATTGAACATACCCCAGGCATAAATGTAAATGGCGGAAGATAATGACTAGGACTGAAAAATATATCGGGCCTGGATTTGCCAAACAGTAATTCGGGAACAAGTTTTCTTAATATCCATGCCCCACCTCCTTTAATTACCTTGTATTTAAGACACGACGTCTCTTTTGGCATGTCCAAAAGTGATTTATTTTTTAAATAAACTATAAGCTTATGTTTTCTCGGCCATTTACAAAGGAGTTTTGAAATAGCACAAAGCAGATCATAAGCATACACATTAACCCCAACCCTCTCCTCAATATTCGCCTCGTTTCCATCAAATCCAATTACCATTTTTTTATTTACCAGCCTCTCCATAAACTCCTAGAGTATCTTCAGCCGTTTTTATCCAAGAAAAATCTTTTACCCTTTTTATCCCTTTATCAACAAACCCTTTTCTTCCACGCAGTACCTTTTGGATCCCATCTGCAATTGAATTTTCACTATATGGATCAACTAAAATAGCTGCATCGCCCGCAACTTGCGGCATGCTTGAGATATTGGAAGTTACTACAGGAACATGACAACTAAACGCGTCCAATATCGGCAGACCAAACCCTTCATACAGGGAAGGGAAAACCAAAGCTTCTGCTCCTGATAATAATGCTGCATAGTCTTCGTTTGAAACCTGTCCAACCCGCAAGACACCTCTTCTTTCCGCTATGCTTACGAAATTTGGTCTTCCAATCACAACCAACTTCAAATCTTTTCCTCCGCCCACTAAATCAAAGGCTTTGACAATACGTTCGGTATTTTTGTATGGGCTCAAACCCACAGCCAATAAATACTTCGTTCTTAATTTGTATTTGCTTTTTACTCCTTCTACTTTTCCGAAATCGACCCTTGAGTAGGAAGTGGCTTCAGGAATCACCACAATTTTGCTTATAGATACGCCATAGTTCACCAAATCCTCTTTTGTCGCATTTGAGGGAACTATTACCCTATCAACCTCCTTTTTAACCCATTCAAGCCTTCGCTTATGAACAGAAACAGTTTTGGGATGAATAAACTTGGGAAACTTAAGGGGGATAAGATCATGCACGGTAGTAACCTTAAAGGCTTTCGACGGCGGTTGGGTCCAATCGGAAGAATGAAAAACATCAATATCACCAATAAGTTTCTCTATTTCGCACCTATGCAGTCTATTCCAAATAATATCAGCCAAGGTGGGAGGTATATAATAAAATTTACAAGTGAAATTTCCATTTAGTTTGGAAGCAAAATCGACCAATTCAGCTCTCCTTCTTAGACTCCCCCCATACAAAACATACTCATTTTTCTTATCCACAAGAAACAAGTTTTTTATAAGATTTTCGGTATATTGAGATACCCCAGTCCCATATAGTATCGGCGTTATATCAATTCCTATACGCATAATCTATTTGGCAGGTTAGGCTTCGCCTATTTTCATAATCTTATTTTATATATTTCCAGACGACCACCCCATTAAAATCATACTCCCCGCTCTTACTATACCCTAACTTCTCCACCTTACCCCTTATTTTATCCTCAGAATCAAATATTGGTTGAGTATACCTCATAAGCCAGATCTCATTGAAACAGGCACATAGCCCTTCTGGTCCCGAAATTCTGGCATCTGAATCGTAATAACGATACGCTTCCATATTCGAATCGTTTACAAATATAGTAATTGAATTTTCCCATTTCGACTGAGCTTGGATATAAAAAGTTAAGTCTCTCCAGTTTTCTCTTTGAAATCTTTGGTTAAAAAGATACATTCCGCTGCTAAAAAGGTTAATAAATAAAATAATCAAAAAAAGTGGTTTCCAAAGCTTTTTTTTAAGACTTAATAAACCAAAAGCAATAAGAATATAAAATGCCGGCAGACAAAAAAGAAGCCTGAAGTATGAAAGAATAGAAACCTTTATACCAATTACCACAGACCCAATAATAGGTACAAATAGCCAAAGAATGACAAGCAGCGTTTT
>Ga0315281_10006847_pt1 | contig 16142 bp, 14 predicted proteins | sample YL17G07_0_MG_FD_204540 | JGI IMG/M metagenome (GOLD analysis project Ga0315281, IMG submission 204540) | Sediment microbial communities from Yellowstone Lake, YNP, Wyoming, USA - YL17G07_0 | ecosystem: Environmental > Aquatic > Freshwater > Lake > Sediment | place: USA: Wyoming | collected... | reverse complement strand
CGGCAGCGTAGCTCAGGGGTTAGAGCAATCGGCTCATAATCGATAGGTCGTTGGTTCGAATCCAACCGCTGCTACCACAGAACGAAGCGAACACCGCCCTATGCCGGGCGGTGTTCTTCTTGTCGTGCGGCACTCGCGGGCGGGCGGGCCGGCTGCGCCGCGCCGTTCGACGCGTGAGCGGCCACCGGCGGCCGCTTCGTGCGGGCGGGCTTCGGCCGTGGCTTCGCGCGCTTGATCCCGCCCGGCGCCCCTGAGGCCATCGCGTTCTCGATGCGCGCCAGCGTGTCCTCGATCGTCTTCATCCGCTCGCCTAGCGCCGTCAGGTCGTGATGCGTCGGGATGTTGAACGTCGTGTACAGCCGCTCGAGGTTGTCGGCCACCATGCGCTGCACGGTAAGCGACCCCTCCATCCACGTATTCATCGCGCTCGATGCCGTGTCGGTGCCCAGCACGTCCTTGAAGAAGGCGTTCCACTGCCGCTCGGAATCGGTGATGAACTGGCGCCAGAGGTCCAGCGGGTTCTCGGTCTGGGTCTTTGCGTCTGCCATATCGCGCTCCTTCGTAGCTATCCCTGCTGCCCGGACGCCTATGATCCGCGCGCCGTCTTCCGTTTCGGCTCGTCGTCCGCCGGGGCGACGTCCGGAGCGAGCCCGCTGATCGTCCGCTGCAGCACCGCCTGGTACTTGCCCAGGACGTCGATCCAGCTCGAGAGGAACAGGTCGCCCGCCTTCGTCAACGAGTACATCCGCCGCGCCGGCCCGGACTCCGACGTGTCCCAGAACGACGACACGAGCCCGGTCCGCTCCAGCTGCCGCAGCGTGCGGTACACCGTGCCCGAGTCGAATGCCGGCAGTCCCGCCTCGGCCAGCTGCTGCGCGAGTTGGTAGCCGTAGGCGTTCCAGTTCCTCAGGAACGCCAGCAGCGTCGTCGTCAGCAGGTCGCCGTGCATGCGGAACGGCGTCTCTTGCGGCGCGCCGTCTGTGCTCTTGACCATGCTATCACGTCCTCCCGTTGTTGAATATCACGACGTGCCGCGGCATTCGCCGCACGTTATGTCGATTTGGAAACTTTGGCCCGCACGAGTGCCGTTTTGCACTTGACAGCGCTCTGCTGCTATGTGTATTCTACACCTAGTAACGGAACAACACAAGCCCACGGGGACATTCACTCACGGAGGAACCGCAGCCATGGCCAAGAGCGCAACCGCAGTAGACAAGTACTTTGAGGCCCTTACCGAGAGCTACGACGCCATCATCGAGGCCGTCAAGGCCGGCAACGAGCGCGGCTACCGCGCCTCGAACAACCTGCTCGCCGAGGCCCAGCGCGGCCAGCGCGAGACCGTCGAGCTGGGCAAGAAGTTCGCCGAGGACCCGACCGACCTCGCCGGCTTCTACCGCGCCATCATGGAGTCGACCACCAAGGCCCAGGGCCGCGCCCTGGAGCTGACCCGCCAGATGTTCGATGAGCTGTCCGAGTCCCGCAACGAGACCCGCGACGTCATCGAGAAGGTCGTGAAGGCCCAGCGCGCCGCCGGCGAGGCTGCCGTCGAGGCCGTCCGCGACGTGGCCAGCACGACGGCCGACCGCGTCCGCACCGGCGTCGAGCGCGTGACCACGCGCGCCGCCGGCACCGCCGCCAGCGATGGCGCCGAGTCGGCCGCGAAGGCCCGCAAGGTGACGCCCGCCGCTGCGACCGCCGTCGCGGTGGAGTAAACTACAGGCAACAGGCGCCCGCGAACACGGCGGCGGTCACATGACCGCCGCCGTGTTCCATTTCACCAGTCACCACTCGCCAATCACCAATCACCAGCCGCCAATCACCAATCACCAATCACCAGCCGCCAGCCGCCAGTCGCCAGTCGCCAGCCGCCAGCCGCCAGCCCGCCAGCGACGAGCGACCAGGGGTAGTGGTCTTCGTCGGATGGTCGTTGAGACGACGGGGCTGCGCCGGACGGAGCTGAAGCTTCGTCCCTACGCTGAGGCTGCGCGCCGAACGGGCGTTGCGGGCGGTGGGAGTACTGGTGCGCACCAATCACCAGCCGCCAGTCACCAGCGACCAGCGACCAGGGGTAGTGCTCTTCGTCGGATGGTCGTTGAGACGACGGGGTTGTGCCGGACGGAGCTGAAGCTTCGTCCCTACGCTGAGGCTACGCGCCGAACGAGCGGTGCGGGCGGTGGGAGCACGGGTGCGCACCAATCACCAGTCACCAGTCACCAGCGACCAGCGACCAGCGACCAGCGACCAGCGACCAGCGACCAGCGACCAGCGACCAAGGGTAGTGCTCTTCGTCGGATGGTCGTTGAGACGACGGGGCTGTGCCGGACGGAGCTGAAGCTTCGTCCCTACGCTGAGGGTACGCGCCGAACGAGCGGTGTGAGGGCAATTGTGCTCACGCGGAGCGTGCCGAACGAGCGGTGTGAGCACGGGTGCGCACCAATCACCAGCGACCAGCGACCAGCGGGCCAGCGGCTACATGATCCCCGCGAGCAGATTGCCAACCGTGCGATAGACGTCCGGGTTGAACGCCATGCCGATGTGCGTCGCCGTGACCTCGCGGTTCAGCGATGTGTCGTCTTCGATGCACGAGCGCCAGTCGACGACGCCGTCGCACTTCGAGAAGATGGCGTTGCGCTGGAACATGTCCGGCTGCTCCGGCTGCTCCTCGTGCTCACGCAGCGTCGAAACGAACTGGCAGCTGCACTCCGGCGTGAAGCAGCTGTTCGTCACTTCCCGGCGCTGCTTCCGGTCCCGCACGATATTCGAGCGCACGAAGTTCGCGGCGCTGAGCACCAGCGGGTGCGCCCGCACGCTGCGGAACGGCGACCCCATCGTGATCACCTGCTTGATCTTGTCCGCCTGGCGGTGCGCGGCGGCGCGCGCCAGCATGCCGCCCAGGCTGTGCCCGACGATCGTCACCGGCTGGTGCGTGTCGGTATACGCTTGCTCGATGGTCATGATCAGCCGCTGCGTCAGCAGCTCCGGGCAGTCGACGTTGCGGCCGATGCCGGAGAAGTACGAACGGTAGCCGATCCGCCGCAGCCAGAGGTGCATCTCGGTGAGGTAGCGGTCGTCCCCGAGGAAGCCGGGGACGAGGATGACCGGCTCGCCGTGGCCGCGCGGGACGCCGAAGCCGTAGTAGACCGGGGAGGCATGCAGGGCGACCCAGTCGAGGGGGAAGAGCGCTTCGATCCAGATCGGCCGGCTGGTCGGCTCGTATCCAGCGAGGTCGGCTCCCGAGGCTTGTTGATTCGCCACGCGTCCCCCTGTGTTAATTCCCCGTATATTATCGGTGATCCGGCCGCCGAACGTCACCGCTACCGTCACCCATCATACATAATGCCCGTGCCGCGCTGCTGTAACAGGGCAAGCCTGCCGCGCGTGCAATCTCTCAAATCTCTCTCAGCGGCGGCTCTATCGGGCGGCTGGCAGGAGTATAATCGCCCTTGGGGGCAGCAGTCTACGCGAGTACTTGGCGCCGCGGGAGGCGAAGCCATGGCAGAACCGACACTCTCACCACGGATGAGCGCTGAGGATGCGGCGTTCCTCTACTTCGAAAAGCCCGACGCCCCTCTGCACATCGGCTCCCTCGGGATCTTCGAAGGCGAGATCGACTTCGATCGGCTGTACAAGAGCATCGATGCGCGAATGCATCTCATTCCGCGCTATCGCCAGATGGCGGTGATCCCGCCGTTCTACGCCGGCCACCCGACGTGGGAGGACGACGCGAAGTTCTCGCTTGACCGGCACATGCGGCACGTCCGCATGCCCGCGCCCGGCACCGACGTGCAGCTGCGCGAGCTGTGCAGCGAACTCTTCGAGCCGATGCTGCCGCGCGACCGCCCGCTCTGGGACATCATCCTGATCTACGGACTCGAGGGCGGCCGCACCGCCATGCTCAGCCGCGTGCACCACTGCCTCGTCGACGGCGTCTCCGGCGTCGAGCTGCTGCTCGCGCTGCTCGACCTCGTGCCGAACCCCGAGCCGACGCCGCAGCCGGCGGAGCCGTGGCAGCCGAGGGTGCCGCCGACGCCGCTGGAGTCGTGGGCCGACGCCGCCTTTGAAGCATGGAGCCGCAATCTCCGCAACGTCTCGGAGTTCCAGCAGAACCTCCTCGACCCGCGCGGGCAGATGCGCCGCATGACCGATCTCGCGCACGCGCTCGAGGTCGCGCTGCCGGCCGCGCTGCGCCAGCCGCCGAAGCAGGTCTGGAACAAGCCGGTCAGCGGCAAGCGCCGCGTCGCCTGGTCCGAGATGTCGTTCCAGGAAGTGCGGCGGATCCGCAGCGCCCTCGGCGGCACGGTCAACGACGTGATGCTGACGCTGCTGGGCGGCGCGCTGGGCCGCTACCTGCAGACGCGCGGCCAGAAGACGGACGGCGCCGCTGTCCGGATGATGATCCCCGTCAACGTGCGTTCAGAAGACCAGAAGGGCGCGCTCGGCAACCGCGTCTCCATGATGCTGCCGGACATCCCGCTGGGCATCGCCGACCCGGTCGCCCGCCTGCAGGCCGTGCGCGAGGAGATGCAGCGGCTCAAGGACGAATCGCAGGCCAACGCCTTCGAGGCGCTCGTCGGGCTGTCCGAGAACATCCCGGCCGTCCTGCACGCGATGGCCGGCATGAACGGCGTGCCGCCCGGCGGCGCGAACATGGTCTGCACGAACGTGCCCGGCCCGATGATCCCGCTGTGGAGCGTCGGCCACCGCCTGCTCGCCAGCTACCCGATGCTGCCGCTGGCCGGCGATCTGGGCATCGGCGCCGGCATTATGAGCTTCAACAAGTCGCTCTACTTCGGCATCATGTCGGACCCGACGATCATCGGCGACGTCGACCTGATCGCGCAGTATCTCGATGAAGAGTTCCGCGCGCTGCGCGAGGCCGCCGGCGTGCCCGAGAGCGACCTGCCCGACATCGGCGCGCCGGTGCGCAGCGCCAACGGCCACGGCACGAACGGCCACGCCCCCGCGCCCGAACCGCTGCAGACGCCCGAGGCATCGCACCCCGAACCCGAGCCTGAGCCCGCACCGACAGAGCCGCTCGAAGAACCGATCCCGGCGCCCTGACGCGCCCGCACACCACGGACTAGCACGAAGGGCGGAGCAATGTGTTCCGCCCTTCGGTCATTCCACCAGCAGCGATCTAGTCGTTGAAGCCGTCAATATCGTAGCTCATGATCAGCATGTCGTGGGTGTGGCCCTCGTTGTCGACGACGTGGTCCGCCAGCAGCGCCTCCGGCCGGAAGCCGATGCGCTCGAACGTGGCACGCGCGCCCTTCTGGTCCGATGTCATCTGCGCCGTGATCTTCTTCAGCCCCAGGTCGTTCGCGATGGTGAAGATCTCCTCCGCCAGCCGCGCGCCCAGCTTGATGCCGCGGTAGTCGTTGCCGACGATCGTCCGGATCTCGCCGACGTGGCGCGTCCAGAGCACTTCGTTGTAGTGCAGGCTCGCCCAGCCGGCGAGCTTGTCGCCGTCGTACGCCAGCACCGTCACGGTGCGGCCTTTCGCGATGTTCTTGATCCATTCGTCGACGTTGCGCGGGTCGGTGATGTCCATGCGGAGGAACATGACGTCACGGCGCGGCAGCTCGCCCGCGAACTCGATGATCTCATCGCGCTGGGCCGCGCCCATCAGCCGCAGCTCCAGGGTCTTTCCGTTGTCGAACCGGACCTGGCGCGGGAACGTCCGCTTGTACCCTACGCCCGCCTGCGTCTCGGTCGTCATGTTGCCTCCTACCCCTGCCGCGCTCCTGCGCCGCCCTTCAGCAGCGCATCGCGTCCTTCAATCGATATTATCACAGCTTCGCGGAAAAGGGCATAGCCACTTTACACGCCGTTATTGCCGGTGCCGCTGCTGCCGTCAGCCCCGGCGGCTCATCGCGCCGATCGCGCTCGCGTCGCCCGGATAGCCGCCGCCGGCGATGCCCACCTTCACGATCGCCGCCGCCCACGGCCGCAGGATGCCGATCAGCTCGTCGAAGTCGCCGCCGATCGCGTCGACGATCGGCACCTCCATCGCGTCCGTCTCGGACTCGATGCGCTCGCGGAACGCGCGGCCGTCGGGCGAAAACGCGAGGCCGTCCATCCAGCCCTTCGCCGTCATCCCCGCGATCGCCGCATCCATCTGCTCGACGGTCCAGCCGCGGGTCGCCGAGTACGTCTTCAGCGGGATGCCGATCTGCAGCTCCGACATCAGCTGGATCTCGACCGGCTGCACCATCGCCCGCGTCCACACCGAGATGTGGCTGTCGCCGCGATGCTCACGCACCATGTCGCAGCAGCGCCAGAGCTGCCCCACCGCGTCATCGGGCCACGGCAGCGACTTCAGCCCGCTGAAGAGGACGTGCCCCGCGCCCTCGGCGACGGCCAGCCCGCGCCGCAGCAACTCGACCGCGGGTGCGATCTGCCGCGCGTCGGGCTCGCCCAGCAGTCGTCGCAGCGACGCGGCCGCCCCGTCGTAACGCGCCAGCAACAGCGGGCCGGGCTCCGTCTTCGCCCATCCTGCCTCCACCGCCGGCACGACCACCGCCGGGCTGAACACGCCGAACGCCGAGGTCACCACCAGCCCGCTCGGCCTGCCCAGCGATGCGCCCCGGCTGCAGAAGTAGCCGCTGCCGTACTCGGCCAGACCCAGCGCCACGTAGCGCTGATGCGCTTCCGGCGCAAAGTAGACGTTCGCGCCGATCGGCTCGCACACGTTCCGCAACAGCCGCGTCCGCTCGTCCATGGTCACCCCTGATCACTGGCGCCCCGATGCGAGCAACGTACGCCAGCGCATCCGATAGCGCCACCTCTGCTCTCTGCCTTCTGCTCTCTGCCGCGCGCCCGCCCTTTGTTGTTTGCTGTTTGTTGTTTGCTGTCATCATCCCTCCCTCTGCTACCCTTCCCCTCAAGGAGATGCCATGAGCGCCCCATCCGACCTGTTCGGCGACGACATCGAAAGCGGCAACGCCGCGCTGGGCCGCGTCATCGGAGCGGTGATCCCGCTGCGCTTCGAGCTGATCTCGAAGGAGCGCGTCGTCATGACCATGCAGGTCGACAGCCGCGTCCACCAGCCGATGGGCATCCTGCACGGCGGCGCGTCCGTCATGCTCGCCGAGAGCGCCGCCTCGACCGGCGCCAACCGCAACTGCGCCGAGGGCATGGTCGCCGTCGGCCAGGAGATCAACGCCAACCACCTCCGTGCGAAGCGCGACGGTCTCCTGCGCGCCGTCGCGCTGCCAATCCACATCGGCCGCACGTCGCAGGTCTGGTCGGTCGAGATCCGCGATGAAGACGAACGTTTGGTCTGCGTCTCCCGCTGCACCCTCGCCGTCATCCCGTACCAGCCGCAGGCGTAAGGGCCGAGCCGATGCCGCACGATGGCGACCGCTCCTATCTCTCTTTCAGCGCCGATCTCAGCGACCCGGCGATGGTCTCCGCGTACGACGAGCTGCCGCTCTGGTCCGCCATGTCCGGCCTCGTCCTGCTGAAGCACGTCCCGCTCCGTCGCGACGCCGCTATCCTCGACCTCGGCTGTGGCACCGGTTTTCCGCTGCTGGAGATCGCGCAGCGATGCGGCCCGGCGGCCCGCGCCTGCGGCATCGATATGTGGTCGGCAGCGCTCGCCCGCGCCGAGACCAAGCGCCGATTGCTGCACGTCTCCGGCGCGGCGCTCACGCGCGGCGATGCCGCGGCGCTGCCGTTCCGCGACGGCGCGTTCGACCTCGCCGTCTCCAACCTCGGCATCAACAACTTCGCCGATCCCGAGGCGGCGTTCGTCGAGTGCCGGCGCGTGCTGAAGCCCGGCGGCACGATCGCCCTCACCACCAACCTGCAGGGCCACATGGCGGAGTTCTACGCGGTGTTCGAGGCGACGCTACGGGATCTCAGCGACGAGCCGGCACTGACCGCGCTGCGCGTCCACATCGATCACCGCGCGACGGTCGCCCGCGTCGCGGCGGCGTTCGAGCGCGCCGGGCTCGCCATCCGGCGGGTGCACAATGAGTCAGCGACGATGCGCTTCGCCGACGGCACGGCGCTGCTCCACGACCACTTCATCAAGCTGGGATTCCTCGGCGCGTGGAAGGACGTCGTCGCCCCCGACCGCCGCGACGAAACCTTCGCCCGCCTCGAAGCCGCCCTCAACGCCGAGGCAGCGCAGCGCGGCGGCATCGAGCTGACGATCCCCATCGCCTACATAGAGGGCACGCCGGACTGAGTTGTCAGTTGTCAGTTGTCAGTTGTTAACCACCAGCCACCAGTCACCAGTCACCAGCGACCAGCGACCAGATCACGGCCACCAGAGCGCGCGCGCCTGCGCCCGCAACTCGTCGCGATGCTCCGGGTGCGCTACGGCGATCATCTCCTCCGCGCGCTCGCGGTGGTTCTTGCCCCACAGCCGCGCGACGCCGTACTCCGTGATGATCGTGTCGGCGTAGAACCGCGGAATCGTGACGTACGACCCCGCTTCCATCTGCGCCACCACGCGCGATACCGCGCCGCCCATGGCCGTCGACGGCAGCAGCGTGATCGCCCGCCCGTTGGGCGAGAACGCGCCCGCCAGGTGCATCTCCGGCTGGCCGCCGGTGCCGTTGATGATCCGGCCGCCGAACACCGTCTCGGCGTTAATCTGGCCCAGCAGGTCCACCGTGATCGCGTTGTTGATCGAGACGAAGCGGTCGAACTTCGTCAGCGTGCGCGGGTGCAGCACGTACTCCGGGTCGTACAGCTCGAAGTGCGGGTTGCCGTCGATGATGTCGAGGTCGTTCGGATCGCAGCCGGTCCACGCCGCCGCGACGCTCTTGTTCGCGTGGATCTCCTTGCGGCTGCCGTCGACGATGCCGTCGCGCCACATGCGCGCCAGCCCCGGCCACCCCAGCTCGGTGTGGATGCCCAGGTGCTTGCGCCCCTCGAACGCACCCAGCCGCACCATCCCCCGCGACGGCTCTCCGACGCCGATCTGGATCGTGTCGCCGTCCTGGATCAGGTCGCGCAGGTAGCGCGCGATCGGCTCCGCCTCCGCCGGCGGGTCCGCCAGCCCGAGCAGGCGGCGCACGTCGTCCGGTGACAGCGCCGGGATCAGCGCCCGCACGGAACTGAGGATCTGGAGGTTCGGCAGCTCGCCGCCGAGTGTCTTCCACCCCTCCAGCCGCGCCGGGTCCGTGATCGCCGTCAGCGCCTGGTCGAACTCCGGGCGTCCGAACGGCGGCGGCGTGAACTCCACGAACTGGTGGATCTCCGACACGTGGATGTAGACGTCGCCGTGCACCGGCGTCAGCGTGTCGTTCACCTCGGCGATCACCATCGGACAGCGCTTGGCGTACGAGCGCTGCACCCAGTGGTGCACGCCGAAGTGGCAGAAGCCCGCACGGTTGGGCCGCGATACCGTGCAGAACAGCACATCCGGCACGCGCACGTCCTCGCGCCCCTGGTCGTACGCCTTCATGCCCAGCGAGAAGAGGTTCGGCAGGTAGGCGCCGCGCCGCTCGTCCGTTACGAATCGCGCGAAGTCGCCGACGTACAGCTCGAACTCGACGCTGAACGTCGAGTCGTCGGGCATCCGCAGCCAGCCGGGATCGGCGGCCGGCGCCAGCAGGCGGATGCGCACGTCCTTCAGTTCATCCCTGCGCGCGGCGAGCGCCGGCGGCAGCGTGACCGGCGGGAAGATCGGCACCATCACCGTATCGCCCGACTTCACGGCCTTCACCGCCTCGGCCGGCGTGGTCAGCCGCTGCTTGTAGATCTCCTGCCAGTCCATGAATCCTCCGCTGCCTCAACACGACGCGCCGATCGGATAGCGGATTATGGAGCAGCGAGGCACGCTGGCGGAAGTATCGGCGAAGGACGATGACACGGGCGTCAATCCGCGGCGCTGTGCGCTCCAGCCTCGCCCCGCAGCCGGAGGGCCGGCGCGCCGCGGTACAGCGCGACCACCACACCGAGGACGAGCGCACCCAGCAGCAGCGAACCGTAGACATCGCTGGCCCAGTGCGCGCCGTGATAGATCCGCGCCAGCCCCGTGAAGACGATCGCGTACACGCAGAACGCCTGCACCGCCAGCCGCGGCCGGCCGCGCGGCATGCACTCGACCGCGAGGAAGAAGATCAGTCCGAAGACGAGCGTCGCTGTCGTCGTGTGCCCGCTCGGGAACGCCATGCCCGACGGATGCCCGACGACGCGCACAAGCGATGCCGGCGGGCGCGGACGCCCGACGAGCGTCTTGATCTCGGAGTTGATCGCCGAGCCGGTGAGGGCAAGCAGCAGGAGCAGCAGCTCCGGCCTGCGCCAAGCGAGACATGCGCCGACCACCGCCGCCCCCGCGATAGCGCCGACCTGCGGCCAGGTGGCGAGCCACTCCGCGAGATCCACCGGCCGCGAGAACACCGGCGTATCGATCCGCTGCAGGTGATGCGAGATCCACAGATCGCCGGCGAAGTATGCGTGCGCGCTCGCCAGCACCGCGAGCGTGGCGAACACGGCCGCAAGCAGCACCCACGCGGCGATCTCGACGCGCCGCGGCTGGGGTCCGCCACTCACGCTGATCTACTTTGCAAATGGCGCCCGAACAGCCGGGTTAAGCCCCTCTCCACTGCGTGGAGAGGGGTGGCCGAAGGCCGGGGTGAGGTGCTCGGTCCGCCGCGACGGTTCATGTTCATCGCACCTCGGTGCCGGCTCAGTCCCGGCATGCGTATCTGTCGTGTGGGAGCGAGCCTGTGCATCACCCGCCGGAGCCCGCACCTACACCCGCACGCCGAGCGCCGCGAGCTGATCTTCCAGCACGTGCTCGCCGACGAGGAAGTGCACGCCCTGCATGCCGGCCGCCTTCGCCGCATCGACGTTCGCCTCCAGGTCATCGACGAACACACACTCGCCCGGCGGCAGTCCCAGCCGCTGCGCCGCCAGCGCGTATACGCGCGCGTCCGGCTTCGCCATACCTACGTCGGCCGAGCAGACGATGTCGTCGAAGAGGTCAGCGATGCGATGCGAGTCGCGCAGCCGGGCCATCAGCGTGTTGTCGGCGTTGCTCAGCACGCCCGTCTTGTACGCCGGCCGCAGCCGCCGGATCAGGTCGATGTTCGGCGCGATGAGATGCTGCCGTTCGCGCCAGTATCGGTGCAGCGGCGGCAGCTCCCGCCCTACCACCGCCTCGAGATCGCGGTGCGCCTCCGTCAGCCACGCCTCGCGGTCCCCCACGCCCACCTCGAGCTTGCGCCACGTCTCCGAGCCGTACAGCGTCTGGGCGATCGCCCGCTCGCGGATGCCGTGCTCCCGCTCCAGCGTCTGGGTGAGGTCCCAGCGCATGTCCCACAGCACCCCGCCGTAATCGAAGATCACCCCGCGAATCGCCACGAACTCTCCTCCTCCAACACACGGCGTTGCGGGGGTCTGCAAGCTACCACCTGCAACCTGCGTTGAAAATACATTCCGAACAGCCGGGCTGAGCCCCTCTCCACGGCGTGGAGAGGGGTGGCCGAAGGCCGGGGTGAGGTGCTCGGACCGCTGCGCCAGTTCATGTTCATTCGCGGCGGGTGCTCGCTACCACCTACAACCTACCACCTACAACCTAACGAGGCCTGTACCGGTTCGCGATCGGCAGCCGCCGGTCGCGGCCGAACGCGCGCGGCGTGATCTTGATGCCCGGCGCCGCCTGCCGCCGCTTGTACTCGTTGCGGTCCACCATGTTGACGATGCGCCGCACCGTCGCTTCGTCGAAGCCCGACGCCACGATCTCCTCGATGCTGCGGTCGTCTTCGACGTACATCTTGAGGATCGGGTCGAGCACGTCGTACGGCGGCAGCGAGTCGATGTCGAGCTGGTCGGGCCGCAGCTCGGCGCTTGGCGGCTTCTCGATCACGGACTGCGGGATCACGTCGACGCCGCCGGCGCGGTTGCGGTGGCGCGCCAGGTCGTACACCAGCGTCTTCGGCACGTCCTTGATCACCGCGAAGCCGCCCGCCATGTCGCCGTACAGCGTCGAGTAGCCGGTCGCCATCTCGCTCTTGTTCCCCGTGGTCAGCACCATCCAGCCAAACTTGTTCGAGAGCGACATCAGGATGTTGCCGCGGATCCGCGCCTGCAGGTTCTCCTCCGCCACCCCGAACTGCGTGTCGGCGAAGGCCTCCGCCAGCATCTCCAGCGAGGCCGCGAACGCCGTCTCGATCGGCACCGTCAGGTAGTGGATTCCCAGCCGCTCGGCGAGGTCGCGCGCGTCGCTCTTGCTCCCCTCGGACGAGAAGCGCGACGGCATCGACACGCCGACAACGTGGTCCGGCCCCAGCGCATCAGCGGCGAGCACCGCGACCAGCGACGAATCGATGCCGCCGGACAGCCCGACCAGCACCGTCTGGAACCCTGTCTTGCCGATGTAGTCGCGCACGCCGAGCACCAGCGCCTCCCAGACCTCCGCGACGGGGTCCAGCAGCGGCGCCAGCCCGCTCGTGATCGCCGGCTTCGCCTCGATGTACGGCCGCTCCGACACCATGATCTTTTGCGGCGCGCCCGCCTGGTGCAGCAGGAAGCGCTCCTTGCGATGCCGCGGGTCGTGCAGCCGCGTCTGCAGCACCCCCTCGACGTCGATGTCGTACACCACCAGATCCTCGCGGAACTGGGCGCCGCGCGCCACGACCTCGCCGCGCTCGTCGCAGATCAGGCTATGGCCATCGAACAGCAACTCATCCTGGCCGCCGACGGCGTTCACGGCGCACACGACGACGCCGTTGTCCGTCGCCCGCGTCGCCATCCGTGCCTCTCGATGACTGCCCTTCAGGCGGTGGTACGGCGAGGCGTTGATGTTGATGATCACCTCGGCGCCCGCGTGCGCCTGGTCGCTCGTCGGGCCGTCGGAGTACCAGATGTCCTCGCAGATGTTGACGCCGACATCGACGCCGGCGATGACAAACACCGGCGACTCGCTGCCGCGCTGGAAGTAGCGGTCCTCGTCGAAGACGCCGTAGTTCGGCAGGAACTGCTTGTGGTAGCGATGCACCAGCCGCCCGTCCGAGATCACCGCCGCGGCGTTGTAGTTGTCGTCGTTGGCGTCGACGAAGCCGACGATCGCCGTGATGCCCTGCGTCGCGCGCACGATCTCGTCCAGCGCCGCCAGGTTGTCCTCGATGAACGAGCGCCGCAGCACCAGGTCTTCGGGCGGATAGCCCGTGACGGCCAGCTCGGGGAACGCGACGACGTCGGCACCCAGGTCGCGCGCCCGCCCGATCCACTCGATGATCTTCGCCGTGTTGCCGGGCAGGTCGCCGACCGTCGTGTTGATCTGCGCCAGCGCGACGCGGAGGGTGCGCATGCGGCGTCCTTTCGTACTTAGTGTTAACTCTACACTAACTCCAATCGCCGCCCCGAATCAACGCGCGGGGGACGGCGGCACGCCTCACCCCAATTGTCGGGCAGTTTGGTATGGGTGGGGAGGCCGTTCGCGCAGTATGATGGGAGCAAATGGACGCATCAGCCGCAGAGGAGGGCCCGTGACCGCAACTGCAGCTCCAGCCTCCCAGTTCATCCCCGAGCCCACGACCGTCGCCGAACTCGGCCTCGACCCCGGCATGCTCATGGACCTCACCCTGAAGGCCATGTTCTACCGCGGCCGCATGACCCGCAGCGAGCTCTCCGACTCGCTCAAGATCTCCGGCTCCGCGATGCAGGAGGTGATGCAAGACCTGACGCAGGATGGCCTCGCGAGCGTGCTCGGCTCCGAGGGCAACAGCGCCTCCGGCTACGTGTATGCGCTCACGCAGAAGGGCCGCGACCGCGCCGATGCGGCGTTCAACCGCACGGGCTACGTCGGACCGGCGCCCGTGCCGCTGGCCGAATACATCGCCCAGATCAAGGCGCAGACGATCGGCGAGGTGACCGTCACGCGCGAGCAGGTGCTCGAAGCGCTGCGCAGCCTCACCCTCTCCGATGAGACGGTCGCGCGCATTGGCCGCGCCGCGTCGTCCCGCAAGTCGACGCTCATCTACGGACCGTCCGGCAACGGCAAGACGACCGCCGTCCACGCCATCGGCGCCGCGATCGGCGGCACGATCCAGATCCCGTACGCGATCGAGATGGTGGGCCAGCTGGTCCACCTGTTCGATATGTCGAAGCACGAGCCTGTCGATGACCCCGACCGCGCCGGCGGCCTGATCAAGGCGCGCGCTGACCGCCGCTGGGTGCGGATCAAGCGCCCGGCGATCTGGGCCGGCGGCGAGCTGACCCGCCACAGCCTGGAGCTGATGTACGACGACAGCACCAAGGTGTACGAGGCGCCGCTCCAGCTCAAGGCCAACGGCGGCACACTCGTCATCGACGACTTCGGCCGCCAGCAGATCCCGGCGGTACAGCTCCTGAACCGCTGGATCGTCGCACTCGAGGGCGGCGTCGACCACCTGACGCTGCACACCGGCCAGACGATCGAAGTGCCCTTCGACGTGCTCGTGCTCTTCTCCACCAACCTGCCGCCGGAGCGCCTGGCCGACGAAGCGTTCCTGCGCCGCATCCGCTACAAGGTGGAGGTGCCGAACCCCACGCGTGACGAGTACCGGACGATCTTCCGCGGCGAATGCGCGGCGCGCTCCCTGCCGTACAACGACGGCGCCGTGGACCACCTCTTCGCCACCTGGTACGACGATCATCAGCGCGAGCTGCGCGGCTGCCACCCGCGCGACCTCGTCGAAGCCGTCGTCGACGCGGCGCAGTACGACAACCGCGCCCCCGAGATCACCATCGCCACGCTCGACGAAGCTTGCACGACGTACTTCCTCCGCCCCTTGAACGCGCCAGCGTAGGACGGCATAGGATCCGCGGCGAGACCTTCTCCGATTGCGCGGAGACGCTATCCCTGTGCGCAACTCCAACGCAACCCAATTGGGGTATTGACACGTTCCTGAACGACGAACACAGTGAGCGCTGCCACCAAGTTCCGCCAGCTTCATGGAACCCCGCCAGCCGCTGGCGTTTCAGGTGCCACCGGCCCGATGCGTGTGTCAGCCCACGCGCGAAGAAGGGCCGCGCCGCGGATAGCAACCGCGACGCGGCGATATCACAACGTCATCGGGCCCGGGTTACGTCCACCCGGCAGGAGCGCAGGTGCCGCGATCGTGGCGCCGCGCCCCAGTGCACGTGACCAGTCCCGGACAGATATCAAGAAAGGAGCAGTGAACCATGGTGAGCCGAATCCTCAAGACAGCGGGAGCGGCGGCGGCGCTCGCCCTCCTCGTGTTCGCAGGCGGAATCCAGGCGCCGCCCTCCGCGCAGGCGGTCATCCCGCCGCCGTGTCCCGCCGCCCCAGGGGTGCCGGGGGCGGTGACGTACCGCGTCGTGGCGACGCTGCCCCTCGTTGCGCCGCCTGCGGACGGCGTGTGCATCGTGTTGCCGGGCGCCCCCCCGATCGGCGCCGGGGCCGTGATCCAGACCCCGCCGACGTGCCCGCCGCCCTTCGCCGTAGGGGCTGGCGCTAGCTTGGTCTGGGCAGACTGGGGTGCCGGTGCACCTTGCGTGTTCCCGCTCCAGACGGTGGTCCTTGAGTTCAAGGGCCCGCCGGGCATCCCGCTCGGCCTTATGGCGGGTGCGGCGATCTGGAGCCCCGGCGGCGTGGGCAGCGCGTGGGTGTGGCCGGCGGCTTGCCCTGCAGGCCCTCCCGCCGTGGGCGCAGTGCCGCTCGTCGCGGTAGCGGTCGCGCCAGCGGCTCCTGCCGCAGCCTACGGCGGCGTTTGCCTGACCTTGCCGTTAGGCCCCATCAGCGCGCCGGCGGTGGTACTGAATCCAGCCGGCTGCCCGTTGCCAGCCATCGCTCCGGCGCCACCCATTCCTAATCCCGTATTCGGCGCCTTCGCGTCTGCCGCGGCGACTCAGATCTGGGTGGACTGGGATGTGAAGTGCGCTGCCGCTGGAAGCGCAGTCACCATAAGCTTCATGGGTCCCGCTGCACTCATCGGCCCGTGCGTGGGCTGCGTGACGTGGCTGGGGAGCTCGGCTATCGGAAATGCGACTATCGTAGCGGCAGGACCCGCCGTCGGCGGCGTCTCAGCGGCGCCCGACGCAGCCTCGTTGCCGGCAGCGTCGACCACGGGTAGCTCAACCGATCGCGCCGGATGGTACATTGGCGGCGGCGGCGCGGCACTGGTGCTCATCGTCGGCGCCGGCGCCTGGTACGTCCGCCGCCGCCAACTCGCGTG
>Ga0315281_10006846_pt1 | contig 16142 bp, 14 predicted proteins | sample YL17G07_0_MG_FD_204540 | JGI IMG/M metagenome (GOLD analysis project Ga0315281, IMG submission 204540) | Sediment microbial communities from Yellowstone Lake, YNP, Wyoming, USA - YL17G07_0 | ecosystem: Environmental > Aquatic > Freshwater > Lake > Sediment | place: USA: Wyoming | collected... | reverse complement strand
GCGGGGGGGGCGCGGCGACCACGTCGCCGCGCCCGCCCGTTTTGTCGCCCTTCTTCGCCTGTGCTACACTGCGCATCCGCCGTATGGCGGTCGTCTCACGGCCGCTCGCCGGCGCCCTTCGCGGGGGCGTAGTTCAGCTGGTTAGAACGCCGGCCTGTCACGCCGGAGGTCGCGAGTTCGAGTCTCGTCGCTCCCGCCACGTCTTCCCTCTCCTTCCTTCGTGGCCCCCTGTCCGGTAGACGAGACGGATCCCCTTGACGGAGTCACTGGACGTATGTACAGTGGACGTCCGTACAGCGAAAGTGAAGCTGTCGGACTGGCGCGAGGCCAAGGCGATCTGGGCGACAACGGCATCTTCTTCGGAGGCAGGGACGTTCGACGATCATTGACGACGCACTGATGAGCAACGACCGATCACTGGTTCGTGTGACTGAGCCGCCAAGACAAAGGGAGGGCGCACGGTGAAGGGATTCGCAGGGAAGAGAGTGGGGTCGTGCTTCGCCATCACTGACGAGGAATCCAGGCAGATCCATGCGGCGGTCGTCCGCGTCCTTGAACAGGGGGGGATGAGGTGTGACGACCAGCGTGCAGCCAAGCTCTACGCGAAGGTCGGCTGCACGGTGGAGGACGACGGAAGACTCGTCAAGATCCCCGAGCAGGTCGTCATGGAGGCCTTCAAGACCTGCCCCTCTGACTTCACGGTCCACGGACGGGACCCGAAGAACGATGTGGCCATCGGCAAGGGAGAAGTCCATTTCGCGACCATGACGGGGAGGTACCTGAGGGACATCCGGACGGGCGAAAGGCGCAAGGCCACACGGCAGGACGCCATCGACGGAGCGAGGATGGCCGACGCTCTGGAGAACGTCCACGGGCTCTACAAGTCCGTGATGTGGATCTACGACGAGCCGAAGATCATCAACTCCCAGATCCTCGTCGGCGAGATGATGAAGAACACGACGAAGGGCATGACCTGGGTGTACAACACGGGGGCTCCGAACGAGATCCCGGATCTGATCAAGATCTGGCAGATCGCGGCCGGCGGAGCGGATGCCCTCAAGAAGAAGCCCCATGTCCTCGGTCACGTCATCGTCAATCCGCCCAGAGTCGTGGACGTGAACTACACGGACTGGATGATCGAGTTCGCCGATGCCGGCATTCCCATCACGGTGTACAGCGCCACGATGGCCGGGGCCACGGGTCCGGCCACGCTGGCGGGCATGATGGTGCAGGTCATCGCCGAGACCGTGGCACTCGTCGTCCTCACACAGGCCTACAAGCCCGGGCACCCGCTCTGCTTCTGCAGCTTCAATCCGAGCATGGACATGAGGACGGGGTTGTGGTCCTTCGGGAACCCGGAGTACTCGACCCTCGGCACGGGCATCGCCAAGATGGCCCAGTTCTACGGCGTTCCGTGTGTGGCCTTCGGCAACACCGATTCCTGCGACACCGACCAGCAGGCGGCCTATGAAAAGGCCATGGTCCTGTTCAACTACGCGCTGGCAGGGATCAGTCTCACCTGGACACTGGGCGGGACGGCTGGCTTCAACTTCGTCGCCTGGGACCAGATGGTCCTGGACAACGAGGTGGCGGACTTCATCGGCCACTACCTGAAGGGGATCCGCGTCGATCCCGAGAGACTGTCGGAAGAACTCATCATGAAGGTCGGACCCCTTCCGGGCAGCTACATGAACGAGGCCCACACCCGCAAGTGGTACCGGGAGGAGTTCCTCATTCCCGAGCTGAGCAACAGGGAGTTCTTCGAGACCTGGGAACGCGGGCACACCGATCTCCAGGAGAAGGCGACCAAGAAGGCCATCGAGATCCTCGACACGCATGGATCGCCGGTGGCTCCCGAGATCCAGAAGGAGATCGACGACTACCTCGCGTTCGTGCGCAAACGCGATGTGGCGTAGGACGGCGAAGGCCAGAGTATCCGACACCCTGAAACCGACTGAAGAAGAGGACTGGAGATGGCTGACCACTCGGATTACTTCGACAAGGTGGCGCAAACAGTCGTTGAATGTGACAAGGACGCCTGCCTTCGCTTGCTTGCAGAGGGGATCGACATCGATCCTCTGGAGACGCTCGAGAAAGGGCTGGGCAAAGGCATCAAAGCGATCGGCGACGATTTCGGCACCGGGAAGGTCTTCCTCCCCGAACTGATCGGCGCGGCAGACGTCATGAAGGCGGGCGTCGCGGTCCTGGATGGGAGGATCAAGGCCTCGGGCAATGTCCGGAAGAGCCAAGGGAAGATCGTCATAGGAACGGTGAAGGGCGACATCCACGATATCGGCAAGTCGGTCGTCGCGTCGATGCTGCAGGCGAGCGGGTACGACGTCGTCGATCTCGGTATCGACGTCGAGGATGCAGCATTCGTGAAGGCGGTCGAGGAGCACGAGGCGGACTGCGTGGGCATGTCGAGCCTGCTGACGTTGAACATCGACTACATGGGCGTGGTCATCCAGAAGCTGAAGGATGCAAGCACCCGGAGCCAGGTGAAGGTGATCGTCGGCGGCGCGCCTGTGACCCAGGAGTTCGCCGACGAGATCGGCGCCGATGCCTTCGGCTACGACGCGTCAGACGCAGTGAAGAAGATGAAGACGCTTCTTGGAAAGTAGTGAGGCACGACGGGGAGGGGAGAGAGGATGTCTGCCAAGTCGACGACGCTCGACCGCGAACGCATCCGCACGATGAGCCAGCGGGAGCTGGAGCGCTACAACAAGGCGACGCCACGGTCGGCCGCGATGTACGAGCGCGCGAGGAAGACGCTCGCGAGGGGGATCGGCTCCTCGTACCAGTGGCGTGAACCATGGCCGGTCTACCTGAAGGAGGGAAAGGGGTCGCATCTCTGGGACATCGACGGCAACGAGTACCTCGACTACCTGAACGGGTTCGGCTCGATGGTCCAAGGGCATGCGCACCCGGCCATCGTCAAGGCCATCCAGGAGCAGGTGCTGCACGGCCAGCAGTTCAGCGAGCCCGTCGAGGACGGGGTGATCGTGGCCGAGGAGCTGGCCAGACGCTGGAAGCTCCCCAAGTGGCGCTTCACCAACACCGGGTCCGAGTCGACGATGGACACCATCCGCATCGCGCGCGCCGTCACGGGCCGAGACGTCGTGATGAAGATCTTCGGTTCCTACCACGGCCATCACGACTACGTCATGGTCTCCGTGCCGGGGAACTACGGCGACTTCGGGCCGCGCGACGACTACGGCTCGTTTCCGTACGGGGCCGGCATCCCGCAGGCGGTCGTGGACATGACCGTCGCGGTGCCCTTCAACGACCTCGACGCGATGGAGCGCCGCCTCGAGAAGCTCAAGGCCCAGGACCGCGTGCCGGCCTGCATGATCATGGAGCCGGCGATGATGAACATCGGCATCGTCCTGCCCGAGCCCGGCTACCTCGAGGGCGTGCGCGAGCTCACGAAGAAGTACGGCGTGCTGCTCATCTTCGACGAGGTCAAGACGGGCCTCACTGTGGCCCCCGGCGGCGGCACCGAGTACTTCGCCGTGATGCCCGACATGGTCGCGCTGGCCAAGAGCCTCGGCGGCGGCGTGCCCTGCGGGGCGATCGGCGGCAGCGAGGAGGTCTTCGCCGAGGTCGAGAACTTCAACGTCTGGCAGGTCGGCACGTTCAACGGCAACCCGCTTGCGATGGCGGCCGCCAAGGCCACGCTCTTCGAGATCCTCACCGCGGAGGGGTACGAGCACCTGGCGAAGGTGCGCCAGCGGCTCGCCGACGGCTGTACCGCGGTCATCGAGAAGCACGATCTCCCGGCCTACACCGTCACGCTTGGCGCGAAGGGCTGCGTGACCTTCACCGAGCAGAAGGTGGTCGACTACCAGAGCTACTGTGACTACCAGGACGCCGAGATGATGGACCTGGCGTGGCTGTACGAGGCGAACCGCGGGATCTACGCGGCGCCCGGCCGCGATCAGGAGTTCACCATCTCCGTGCAGCACTCGCTCGAGGACGCCGACCGCTACGCGGAGGTCTTCGGCGAGATGGCCGCGGAGCTCACCGCTTAGTCGGCGACGGCCGTCCGATATGAAGACGAGCAGCCGGCGTCAGTCTCCGCGCCGGCTGCCGCCCATGTGTTCCCGGGCGGCGGCCGGCGTGACCGGCACGCAGTGAACGCATCGCGTTTGGAGGTGCTGTGGTCGAACGGGTGACGGGGAGGACCGGCCTGCAATCGAGGGCCGACCGCAAGGATCGTACACGCGCGAGGATAATCGAGGCGACCATCCGGTGCGTTGCCGAGCACGGGGTGGAGGGCGCAACGGTCTCGTCCATCGCCGAGTCGGCGCGAGTCTCACGCGGGCTCGCGGGCTACCATTTCGGCACCAAGAGCGCGCTGCTCGTGGCCGCCTTTCAGAGTCTCGCCGACGACTACCGCGCCGTCCTGGGCATGGACTCGGAGCAGATGCCTCCCGGCGACATCGACGTGGAGGAATCGCTCGCGCGTGTGATCCGCCGTGCGGTCGGCGGGCCGGGGCACTACGAGGATCAGGCGTGGCTCGGCTTCTGGTCGCTGGCGCGCAACGACGCCGAGTTGCAGCGCGTCAATCGCGAGGCCTTCGACGACGTCGCGGCGTACCTCGGCAACATCCTCGCGGCGGTCGCCGGCAAGAACGGGCGCGTCATCGACGCCCAGCGGGCGGGGCGGTCTCTCTCAGTCACCATCGAGGGAGCCTGGCTCCATCTCACGGTCGGCACGGAAGGGTTCACGCTGCAGGAGGCGGTGGCGATGTGCGAGGAGCTCGCCGCGAGCCTCCTCGAACGCGCGGTGGAGCCCGCGCGCGCCGCTGGATCTCGCCGGGAGACCTGAGTGGGGCAAAGCACTCTTGGCGATGACGTCGCAGGTCCGACTGCTCGAGCCAGGGCGGCCCGGCAGCTCAGCGGCGCCGGACCACGGTCATGGCGCCGGCGGTCGCGGCTCCATTGCGATGGCCGCCTCCGGACAGCCCGTCGCGCACAGGCCGCAGCCTCGGCACGCCGCGCTCGTCAGCGCGAGTTCCTGGTCGCCGTCGGGGCCCTCGTGGATGGAGAGCGCGCCGAAGAGGCAGCGTTCGGTGCAGCGGCCGCACAGTGTGCAAGCGTCCGGGACTAGACGGGCGACGTACCGGCGTCGCGGCCAGACGTCGCTCACGCCGAGCCGTTCAGCCGCGAGATGCGGCTGACAGCAGTCGGTGCAGCAGTTGCAGATCGCGTGCGGGTCGGAGTAGCCGCCGAAGCCGACGTAGTCGGTGTGCGTGAGTCCGGCGGCGTCGGCCTCGCGGAGGATCTCGACGGCGCGCTCCTTCGAGATCTCCCAGCCCAGATCGCGGTCGTTGTGGAAGCGCAGGCAGTTGAAGACGGGCTGGTCGCAGGCGCCCATAAGGGCGCGACAGTCGCAGGGCCACAGGTAGATGTGCTCGGCCTCGCGCACTGCAGCCTCGGCCTCCGCCAGCAGCAAATACGCGTAGTCGGCGTCGCCACCGGGCTCGGGATGTCCGTCACGCAGCTTTCCGAGCCCCTCGCGCACCGACTCGACGTAGTCGTCGAGCCACCACTCGGCGAGCTCCTTGTGCACCTCGGCCGGCAGGTCCTTCCAGCCCTTGAAGAGAGCCCAGATCTCGGAGCGCTCGTAGAAGGAGGAAGCGCTCACCTTGCCGTCGCTGAGGTTCACGACGGCGCGGCGGTAGGCGCGCGCGACGGTGGAGGCAAGATCACCTTCAGACAGAGCGAGCGCGCCCGCCAGGTCCGCCCGGTCCAGGGGGCCGTCCGCGAGCGCGAGGAGGAGGTCGACCTCCGCGGGCTCGTAGATGCGGTCCAGCCACGGGAGGATGAAGTCTGGGGCGTCGATGATCTCGGCGACCTTCGCCCAGTGGTCCATTCCTTGAGTCACGTGTCCTCCATCCCTCTGGGCGCCCGGCCTCCGCTCGCCCCTTCCCGGCCTCCGCGCCCTTTGCTCAGCCGTCACATCATAGGACGCGTGCGCCTCCCCAAGGGAGCGGGCGCGTCAGTCCGCCGCCAGGCTCCTGCGCACCGCGCCGCCGCCCAGTGCCATGAGCGCGGCGGCGGCCGATGCGCAGGCGGCGCCGAAGGCGAACGTGGCCCACGGCCCCAAGGCCGACCAGAGGACGCCGCCCAGCGAGCTCGCGAACAGAGTGGCGACGCCGCCGAGCGTGGCCTGCAGGCCGATGGCGGACGCTCGTTCGGCGAGCGGCGTCGCCCTGCTGATGAGCGCCTTGCTCGTCCCCTCCGTGGCAGCGATGTAGAGGCCGTAGAGCGCGAACAGCGCCGCCACGGCGGCGACCGACCCCGCCAGGGCGAAGCCCACGTACACGACGGCGAACACCACGTAGCCGGCGATGACGAGCGGGAACTGGCCGACGCGGTCGGAGAGGCCGCCCAGCGGCAGCGAGGCGGCCGCATAGACCAGGTTGTAGAGCACGTAAACGAGGATGACGCCGGTGCTTCCGAGGCCCACGCTTCCTGCCTTGAGCAGGATGAACATGTCGCTCGAGTTGCCCAGGCCGAACACCAGCGCGCCCGCGAGCAGCCAGCGGTACGCGGGCGACTCGGGCAGACGAAGGCGCAGACCGCCGGCCGCCGGCGGCAGACGCCGCTCGCGCACGAACAGCAGGATCACGACGACGCTGAGCAGCGCGGGGACGACCGCCAGCCCCAACACCCATCGCAGCGGCATGCCGAACCCCAGACAGGCGAGGGCGATCAGTGGACCTAAGGCGGCCCCCATCGTGTCCATGGTCCGGTGCAGGCCGAAGGCGAGGCCCTGCTCGCCGGGTTTTGTGCCGGCGCCGATGAGCGCGTCTCGCGGGGCCGTCCGGATGCCCTTGCCCATGCGATCGACGACCCGGCCGGCCAGCGCGACGCCCCAGACGCCGGCCACGGCGATGAACAGCTTGCCTACAGCGCTGAGGCCGTAGCCCAGGAGGAGGAACGGCCGACGCCGGCCGAGGCGGTCTGACAGCCGGCCGAACGGGTACCGCAGGACGGTGGCGGTCGCCTCGGCGACGCCCTCGATGAAGCCGAGCACGGCGACCGGGGCGCCCAAGACGCCGGTGACGAAGAGCGGGAAGAGCGGGTAGACGATCTCCGAGCTGAGGTCGGCGACGAAGCTGACCCAGCCCATGCCGCGGACGTTGGGGTCGAGGGCGCGCAGGCGCGCACGGATACCGGCCTGCGCAGGCGGGTTCTCAGACGGCAAGGGCACGGCCCGATGCTACCACCCGGCCGGGTCCTCACCCCCACGGGACTCGGGGATCGAGCAGTCTACGCGATCAGAAGCTGCCGGGGCCGATGTATGACTGCATGTCGGCGCCGGCCTCTTCGTAGATGCCCCAGACCTTCTTCACCGGCGAGAGGTTCTTCCAGTAGCCCTTGCTGCCCTTGGGGGTGATGAGGATGTCGCCCGGACCGGCGATGATGACTTCGCCGTCGTCGTCGGTGATCTCCACCTGCCCCTCGATGATGTAGGCGATCTCATGATAGCTGCGCTCGAAGTGGCGGCGCTGGACCTTGCGCTCCCAGAGGCCGAAGCTGAACTTGTCGTCCACCGACTTGGCGGCCGTGAACTCCTGTCCGGGCGGGTCGGTCTCTTCCGCGTAGCGCATCGCCTCGTCCCAGGTGATGTCCTCGGGCTTGATGACGCGGATCTTCGTGTCTTTGGGCTCGCTCATGGTTCCTCCTTGCCGGCGCTGCGCCGGTGGTCGTCGTTTCGGCGCGGTCGGCGTCTCGTGGCGCGCTCGGCAGTCGTCGCTGTGTTGCGCAGGTAACCACATCGGGGGCCGTCTCTCAAGCGCTGGCGCCGCCCATGGGCGCGTGAGCGACTCCCGTGCAGAGTCTCGGCGAGCGCGCGGATAGAATGGCCGTGAAACCAGGCGACCGGCCGGTCGGGCTGGGCGAGCGGAGAGGAGACGACAGTGGCGGAGGTCCGTTCAGCGCTCGAGGAGAAGGTGGTCGAGTCCGTCCGCGCCAATCGCGCCGAGCTGCTCGCCCTCACGGCGGAGCTCGTCGCCTGCGACACGACGGCGCGCACGGTCGGCATGCCGGCGCGCGACGAGGAGAAGCTGCAACGGATCGTGGCGCGCCGGCTGCAGACGCTCGGGGCCGAGACGGACGTGTGGGAGCCTGAGCCCACAGGCAAGGACGACCGCCACCTGCCCGACGATCTCGACTTCAAGGGGCGCCCGCAGCTCGCCGCGAATCTGCGCGGCGCGGGCGGCGGGCGCAGCCTGCTGCTCAACGGCCACATCGACGCCGTCGACGTGGAGCCATGCGCCAAGTGGACGGACGACCCCTTCACGATGGTGCAGCGGGACGGCCGCCTCTACGGTCGCGGCACCGCCGACATGAAGGGCGGTATCGCCGCCATGGTCGTCGGCCTGGAGGCCATGCGCCGGACCGGGGTGCGTCTGGCCGGCGACGTCGTCTTCTGCACCGTCACCGACGAAGAGTCGTCCGGCGCCGGCGGCTTCGCCGCCGTCGCCCACGGCGTCAAGGCCGATGCGGGCATCTGCGCCGAGTCCACCGGCTTCGACGCCTGGGTGGCCTGTCGCGGCACGGTGACGCCGTACATCACCGTCGAGGGCCGCCCCGGTCACGCCGAGTGTCGCCAGCCGCATTGGCGCGACGGCGGCGCCGTCAACGCCATCGAGAAGGCCGTGCCCGTCGTCCAGGCGGCCCAGCGCCTGCGCGACGAGTGGCGCGATCGCCCGGACCAGCAGCATCCGCTGCTGCCGCCGGGCGATATCGTCCCCGTCATCATCAAGGGTGGCACCTGGGAGGTCACGTACCCGGCAGACTGCACGGTCGCCTTCGACGTCACGTACCTGCCGGGCCGCCTCGACGCCGACGGGACCGGCAGGGCCGTCGAGGCCGAGATCGTCGAATGGATCGAGCGCGCCGTCGCCACCGACCCGTGGTTCGCCGAGCACCCGCTGGCCTGGCGCTGGAACTGCGACATCGTGCCGGCCGAGATGCCGGCCGACCACCCGCTGGCGACGGCGACGCTCGACGTCGGCGCCGGGATGGGCCGGCCAGGCAAGGTGGCCGGCCTCGACTCGTGGCACGACGCCGCGACCTTCACGCGTCGCGGCCAGACGCCGACGTTCAGCTACGGCGCCGACGGCATCGCCACGGCGCACACCATCGACGAGTGGGTCCTGGCGGACGACCTCGTCGACGCGGCAGCCATCTACGCCCTGGCGGCGATGCGCTGGTGCGGAGTGGGGTGAGGATGTGATGCGCGGACTCAAAGACAAGGTCGCAGTCGTCACAGGGGGATCCTCCGGGCTCGGCGAAGCCTCGGCGCACAGGCTCGCCGCCGAAGGTTGTCGCGTCATGGTCGCCGGCCGGGACGAGGCGCGTACCCGGGCGGTCGCCGCCGCTCTCGCCGCCGAAGCCGGAAACTCCGTCGGCGCCGACGACACCGCAGACCGCTTCGCCTGGGTCACCGGCGACGTGCGCTCGGTCGCCGACTGTCGGCGCGTCGTCGACGCCACCGTCGCGCGCTTTGGCCGCCTCGACATCCTCGTCCACTGCGCCGGCATCTGGATCGAGAAGCCGACCCTCGAGATGACCGAAGCCGACTGGGACGCCTGCGTCGACACCTGTCTCAAGGGCGCCTTCTTCACCGACCAGGCCGCCCTGCGGCACATGGTGCCGCAGGGCGGCGGCGTGATCGTCAACATCGCCAGCGACTCGGGGCACCATGGCGAGCCCGGCGGGGCTCCGTACGCCGCCGCCAAAGCCGGCGTCATCATGATGAGCCGCACCCTCGCGCACGACCACGGCCCCGACGACGTCCGCGTGGTCTGCGTCTCGCCGGGGATCATCGACACACCGATGCTGGCCAAGGCGATCGCCGACTCGGACGACCCGGAGGCGTACGCGGCCGTGCAGGCCGACGGCTACCCGCTGGGACGAATCGGCCGCCCCACGGAGGTCGCTGCGGCCGTCGCCTTCGTCGCGTCGGACGAGGCCAGCTTCGTGAGCGGCGTCTCGCTGCTCGTCGACGGCGGGTTCTGTGCCTGAAGCCGGAACGGCAGGGAGCGCCGGCCGGCGCGACCGGCGCTCAGTCCTGGTCGCCGACGCGGCGCTCCTCTCGATCGCCGTCGTCTGGGGCTTCAACTTCGTCGTCATCAAGGACGTCATCGATCGCGTCGACCCCATGCTCTACATCATGCTGCGCTATCTCGTGGCCGTCGCGCTCTTTTCGGCTCTCGTCCCGCGCAGCCTCACGCGCAGCCGTCGACCCGACTGGGTCATGGGGACGATCCTCGGCGCCTTTTACCTCACCGCGCTCGTGATCCAGACCATCGGCCTGCAGTACACGACGCCCGGCAAGTCGGGCTTCATCACCGGCCTGAGCGTGGCCATGGTGCCCTTCCTCTTCTGGGTCGTCGCGGGACGGTCGCCGGGCTGGACCCAGATCACCGGCGCGATCGTCGCCACCGTCGGCCTCGGGGTACTCTCGCTGAGAGGCGACCTTACGATCAGCTGGGGCGATGGGCTGACGCTGCTCGGCGCCCTCTTCTACGGCCTGCACATCCTGACCACCGGCTTCTTCGCCCCCAAGGTGCCGCCGGCGACCCTGGCCGTCACCCAGATCGCGGCCAGCGCTGTGATCGCCGTGGCGATCACGCCGTTCGTCACCGACGTCACCTTCGACCTCCCTTGGCAGGTGTGGGTGGCGGTGGTGTGGACGGCGGTGAGCGGCACGATCTACGCCTTCTTCCTGCAATCGTGGGCGCAGCGCCGCACCACGTCGACGCACGCCGCCGTCCTGCTCTGCCTCGAGAGCGTCTCCAGCGCGGTGTTCGGCATCATCTTCGGCATGGACACCCTCACCTGGCGCCTCGTCACCGGGGCCGGACTGATCTTCAGCGGTATCCTGATCATCGAGGCGCTGCCGTCCCCGCTTGAGCCGGAAGCGGACAAGGGCCTCGCGGAGCAGACGGGGTAGACTCTTTCGGCGTGGAAGCGCGCGCCGGCTCGTCCACGGGAGGCACGATGCCCAGGAAGCCCTACGAGGACGTCGAGATCAGGGGCCACCTCATCGACTCGCTGATGATGCCCAAGATCATGGACGGCATCATGGACCTCGACGGCGAGTTCGAGGTGCTGTCGTTCGAGGTCGGGCACATGAAGGACGATCCGTCGCACGCCGTGATGCGTATCTTCGGCCGCGACGCCGAGCACCTGGAGGAGCTGCTCACTGCGATCACCGAGCACGGGGTGGTCTCGGTCAGGCCGCAGGACACCGTCCTCGAGGTCGCCGACATGGACGGCGTGTTCCCCCCCGACTTCTACTCCACGACGAACCTCGAGACGCTCGTGCGCGTCGAGGGCGAGTGGGTGCGCGTCGAGCACCCGGAGATGGACTGCGGGATCCGCGTCGATCCGGCGGCCGGTACGGCCGAGACGGTCTCGATGGGCGAGGTCAAGGTCGGCGGCCTGTTCGCCACCGGCCACAGGGGCATCCGCGTGCTGCCGTTGGAGCGCCCGCGCGAGAGCCAGCCCTTCGAGTTCATGGCCTCGGCGGTGAGCAGTGAGAAGCCCAAGACGCAGATCGTGCACGAGGTTGCGCGGCTGTTGCGGCAGGTGAAGGACGAGGGCAAGCTGACGATCGCCGTGGTCGGTCCGGCGGTCGTGCACACGGGGGCGGCGCCGAGCCTTGCCCGCCTCATCGAGGCGGGCTACGTCGGCGCCGTCTTCGGCGGCAACGCCGTCGCCACCCACGACATCGAGGCGAACCTGTTCGGGACCTCGCTGGGCATCGACCTCGAGCGCGGCACGCCCGTGGCCGGCGGCCACGAGCACCATCTGCGCGCGATCAACACCGTCCGGCGCTGCGGCGGCATCGCGGCCGCCGTCGACCAGGGCGTGCTCACCGGCGGCCTCATGCGCACGCTGGTCAAGACCGGGACCCCATTCGTTCTCGCCGGCAGCATCCGCGACGACGGCCCGCTGCCCGAGGTGATCACCGACGTCATGCAGGCGCAACAGGCGATGCGCGCCTACGCGCAGCTCGCCGGCGCCTGCCTCATGCTGAGCACGATGCTGCACAGCATCGCCGTCGGCAACATGCTGCCGGCCAGCGTGCGTACCGTCTGCGCCGACATCAACCCCGCCGTCGTGACCAAGCTCGCCGACCGCGGAAGCTTCCAAGCCATCGGTATCGTCACCGACGTCGGCCTGTTCGTCGAGCAGCTCGCCGACGAGCTGGAGGGGGCTCGCTGAGACCACTTGCTGACCGCCGCCCTCTCCCTCTCCTGCGCCTTCGCCTACACCGTCCACGACTACCTCATCATGCGCGTCGTGCGCGCGACGCCGGTGCTTACCGCGCTCTTCTGGGTGCAGATCGTCGGGCTCGGCATCCTTGCCCCGCTGTGGCTGCTCTTCGAGGAGCTGCCGTCGGGCGGCGAGGAATGGCGGGCAGCGGGCCTGGCGGCCCTGACGGGGCCGATCGAGATTCTCGCCATCGCCTGCCTGCTCAAGGGTCTGGCTGTGGGCAAGCTGTCGGTCGTCGGACCGCTGGCGGCCCTCGGCGGCGGGTTCGGGGCGGCCTTCGCGATCGCCTTCGGTGAGCCGGTCGAGGGCCTTGCCGTGTTAGGCTTGCCGCTCGCCGTCGTCGGGGCGGTCCTCGCGTCCGTGGAGCGCGGAGGCGAGAACGAACGGCGGGTGACGGCGACCGCCGGCGCAGGATGGGGCCTGCTCTGCGCGCTCATCTGGGGCATCGAGCCGGTGATCATCAGCGAGGCGTCGCTGCTCCCCGCGATCAGCGTGGTGACGTTCGGCCGCATCGCGAGTCTCATCGTCCTGACGCCGTTCACCGCCCTGCTCGGCGGCTTCGCCCTGCAGCGCGTCTTCCGCCGGCGTGTCTGCTGGTGCGCCACTCTCGACATCGCCGGTTTCATCGCCTGGGTCGCGGCCACGGCGATCGGACCGGTCGCCACCGCATCCGTGCTGGTCGCCCAGACCGGCACCATGTCGGCCGTCTTCGGGATGGCGGTCCTGCGCGAGCGACCGGCGAGGGTCCAGCTCGCCGGCATCGCCGCCACGGTGGCTGCGGTGACGCTGCTGGCGCTCAGCGAGGGGGGCTAGGGACCCGTTGCCTCACCGCGGCTGCCCTTGACGAAGCCGCACCTTGGCCGGCTAGTCGATGCGCGCGCAGTCGCGGGACCCGCGTCCTCGCACCCACCGCGCCGCGGTCCACACCGCGACCGCCGCGAGGGCGGCCGTGAAGGGCATCGTCGGCAGTGAGAAGCGGAAGTGTGCGAATACCGGCGAGTACACGAGGACGAGATAGGCCGGTACGGCGAGGCAGAGGCCACCGAGAAGGCGAAGCCTCGGCCGGCGCAGCGCGACGACAGCGCCCGCCAGCGCCAGGATGAGTTGCGCCAGGTAGGCCACCGTGCGCACACTGCGCATCGCCGGCTTGTTCCACTCGTACCAGAACTGGACCAGGTTGTCGGCGATCTTCAGGAAGAAGTCTCCGGGGCTCCTGCGGATGTAGCGGAAGGCCTCGTGTCGAAGCGCCGCCTCGCGATGAAGGTCCTGCTCCACGGTGATGACCTGCGAAGGCCCGGGGTTGTCCGTCGTCAGGAGTGGGTTGCGGTCGCCCTTCGGCGCGCCGCCGGCGGCGACATCTACCCAGAAGTTGTACCAGGTGAGCGTTTGGACCGGCACAAAGGCGCCGGACACGGCGTAGTTGCGGATCGTCCACGGGGCAACGACGCCGTAGGCGACGACCAGCACCAACAAGCCGCCGACGAGCGCGCGTCGGGTGTGGGACCTCTCGCGTCGCAGCAGGAGTACCCCGGCGCACGCGGCGAGCACCGGCAGGCCGAGGGTGACGCTCTTGGTCAAGATGAGGAGGCCGAGGGCCAGTCCGAGCAGGGCGGCGCGCGGGTACGTCGCCTTGCGCAGCCAGGCGACGAACGCGAGCGCCGCCAGGAGCGCGAAGAACGTCATCCACGTCTCTGGGGTGAGCCCGGCGGCCGTGAAGGCCGGCCATGGCTGCAACGCGTAGATCATGCCGGCGGTCCCGGCGAGAGCGAGCTCGCCGCCCGCAGCCGCCTCCCCGTCGCCAGCCCGCTCGACCGCGTCACGTCGGCCGGCGTCCGCCCGCCGGCCGCGGCGGAACGGCGCCCCGGTGGCCTGCAGCACGAGCAGGACGAGCAGCACGGCGCTCGCCGCATCGACGACGGCGTCCATCGACCGCCAGAGGGTGAAGTCGCGCCGCCCGCCGGCCAGCCAATACGTCACGCCGAGGACCAGAGGGAAGACCGGCGCGCGGGCGATCGTCGGGATACTCTTGCCCGCCTGGTAGCTGAACCCGTGGCCGGTCACGACGTTGATGCCGATGACGTCGTGGTCGTCGTGGACGTAGTCCTGGTATTGCGTGGAGGCGCGCGCGACGTAGCTGAAGCGCACCAACAGGGCGACCATCGCGACGAGAAGCAGCACGGCAAGCGTGCGCCGTCGGCGGCGGCGCGCGTCCTCGTGGTCGCCCGGCCCGGCGGAGGACGTGCGGTCGGCGTGCCCGCCCGACCCGGCGCCGCGCGCGCCCGGATCGTCGTTGGTGCCGTGCTCGATCATGACCGCGAGTATAGCCGGGGCGACATCGCCTTGGGGGTCGGGCGCCGCGTGTCCACCTTGGGGGTCCGCCGTCAGGGCAAGTTCGGCAACCCGTCCTCGTCGATCGGCCAGAACGGGTTGCCGGTACGGCTGGGCGGCCTCGCCCCGCAGCGCGTCTTTCGCCGGCGCGTCTGCTGGTGCGCGAACATCTCACCGCCGAGCGGCATCTAACCGAACGCAAGAGCACGGGTGTGCTCGAAGAGTCCTATCGGGGGTGTCGTGGGGCAGCGTGTAGTATTCGCGTACGTCGACAGATCGTGCGCGGAGGTCGCGCTGCGCGCGGCCCCCGAGGCGCCTGCACCGACGGCGGGGGGAGGGCAGACGATGTCCGTTCGGGCGGGCCCGGGCGCGGGGGGGTCTGGCGAGGACCAGGTCGCGGCGTCGGTGGTCGCAGCGGCTCGCCACGGTGACCACGAGGCCTTTGCAACGATCATGCGGACGTACGACCGCCGGCTCCGCGCCGTCGCCTACCATATCCTGCGCGACGGCGACCTCGCCGACGACGCCCTGCAGGAGGTCTTCCTGTACGCCTATCGCGGGCTTCCTGCCTTCAAGGGCGATGCGGCGCTCGGCACGTGGCTGTACCGCATCACGTACACCACCTGCGCCCAGGCCCTGCGCCGCGCCGCGCGTCGGCCGGAGCCTGCGGAGCCCGATCCGGCCACCGACGGCGCAGCCTGCGTCGCCGACCTGTCCGCGTCCGTCGTCGACCGTGACGAGGTCGCGCGCGCGCTGGCCACGCTCACCGCGGAGCAGCGGCTTCTCGTACTGCTGATCGACCGCGACGGCCACGACTACCGGTTCGCGGCGCGGATCCTCGACGTCCCGCGGGGGACGGTTGCTTCTCGACTCAACGGGGCCCGGACGCGCTTGCGCGAGGCGCTCGGCTACGATCGACCAGGAGAAGGACGATGAGACCACGCCGTGACGACAAGCTGGCAGAGGCGCTCCGCCGGCTGGGTGACGCGCCGGAGCCGGAGCCGGGCTTCGAGGACCGCGTGTGGGCAAGAGTCGCCGCGGACGAAGTGGTGCAGGCGGCGGGCGGCGGCCCGCGCCGCCGCCGCCGCCGCCGCCTCGCCCTCGCCGCGGCCTTCGCCGCGGCCGCCGCCATTGCCGCCGTGGCGGTCCTCTTCGGGTTGCCGGGGACCGGCGAACGAACGGGTCCTCGGCCGGTGAGCGCGGCCGAGGTCTGCGCCAAGATGACGGCCGCGGCCGCCTCTTACGAGACACTCCAGGGCACGATGCGATTCACGTTCGCGGACGGTGTCGAGGCGGTCGGCGAGTTCTTCGCCGATGCCGACGGCAGCTTCAGCCTGCGCTTCGACGAGGGCGCCTGGCCGCCCGGACTGTCAGACCAGCTTGCGCTGCCGGTGACACAGACCCACGACGCGGCCCGACACGTCACCATGGACACCTACACCGAGCCAGGCGGCCGCCTCGTCTCGTACGGATGGGACGAGCAACTCCCGTCTGACGGCGACGGTGTGGGC
>Ga0315281_10006843_pt1 | contig 16146 bp, 12 predicted proteins | sample YL17G07_0_MG_FD_204540 | JGI IMG/M metagenome (GOLD analysis project Ga0315281, IMG submission 204540) | Sediment microbial communities from Yellowstone Lake, YNP, Wyoming, USA - YL17G07_0 | ecosystem: Environmental > Aquatic > Freshwater > Lake > Sediment | place: USA: Wyoming | collected... | reverse complement strand
CAGTGGTCAGGTTGGTTACGTTAGACTCAACATGACTATGTCCAACATCTGATTTACCAGCAATAGCCTCAACCAACTCAGTATCAGTAGTCATTTCAGAAGGTATGGCAGAAGTATCTTGCCATTCTGAGCCAACTAATCTCCGCAAGACCCCTGATACTGAGTTATAAAAGACTTTCTCCGAGCCAGCACCTACCGAAATCCACCCATCTCTGGGGCTTGGTTCATTATCCATATTGTTACCCCCCTTGGGGAGAGGCAAGCTATTAGCTCGCCCCTCCCTATTTCCAGTTACGGGGTTATCTGAAGCATGAAGAATGGGGCACTCTGCCCACCTGCATAGGCATTGGTGAAGACAAACCCAGCGTGCTGAGCTTGGATAGAGTTATAGCCCGTAGCGGCAACCTCGTCAATAGCCCCATTATAGCGGAAGCAGAGATTGCGGTCGCTATTGCCAGCCCCCGCACCAGCAGCACTTGCAGCCCAGCAAGGCCCCCATGTCTGAAGCCAGAACCATGTCCCCGTAGTTGCCCGGACTGTTGGGATACCTACTACTGACCGGAGTTCGCTGACAGCCGTTACCACATTGAGATATGGACTGGCCATAGCCTCAGCCACAGCAGAATCAGCAGTCAGGGCTTCTGGAATTGGCATATCAAGGTCAAGAGTGATTTCCCTGGTAGAACCCGCTATCGTAGCTGAGTTCCCCATAATCATTCTGACAGCTGCATGATTAGCGGCTGGGAAGATAAATACCCAACCACCCATTAGTTCATCCTTTGCTATGACACCATCATGTGCTGCACCATCGGTAGATGCTCGGTCAAGCACGATAGATGTATCATACTGCGCAGCATCCACGCCAACGTAACACTGAGCGATGTGCTGATGGCTTCCCACCTGAGAGCCAACGTCGGGTATCTGCGTGCCGGATGATTTAGCATATACGAAAGTTCGCCCACCAACACGGTAGAAGGTGCCCAGGTCGTATATCTGAGTAGTGTCAAACTTCCATATTTCGGGTATCGCCGTAGTGAGCATTTTGGCATAAGGAGGGAACTGTAGCCATCCCCCATTATCCAGGTCAACACCCAGACGGCTTTTTGTTCCTACAAACTGTACTGTCATTTTTTAACCTCCATGTTCCTTATTTAGATTCAGGTTTAGGTATCAGGATTGATGTTGATGAGCGTGGCAAGACTATACTTCTTCTTGCACATGAACGAGATGAGCCAGATAAACCTGTTCGTGATTACATCCTTATTGGCGTTGAACTCGTCTCTCTCATGCCTCATGCCGCCGACCTGTAGTCCGCAGGTATCCTCCGTGCTCGCCTTAAGAGCAAAGATGATGGTGTTGTCGTAGCCCGATGGCCGGGTCGTGGGATAAAGGTCGGGATTGTATGAGGCGATGGTGAGCACCGAGCTTGCCCCATCCTGGATATTATCAGGTATGAAGTCGCAGATGAAGATGGGGATGCCGGCATAGCTCGGAACTTCAAGCCCAAAGTCTTTCAGGTCAATCATGATGACCCCGCCACCGCTTGCTCTCTGCAAGGCGGATAGCTTCTCATGTGCCAGCCGGGACATCAGAATCATATCGGGTTTCCCCGGTCTGATAGAGTTGACGAGCCTGTCCATAGCCTTCATGGTCAGGGCGCCAGAAGCACCATCTGAGCCGAAAGTGCCATCAACAACCTGAGAGTTATGGAGACCATCAAGGTCTGTAGTCGTGGATGATTCCATTTCTGCCGTCATTCTGGCTATACCTTTTGGCTGAGTGGTAGTCCCCAGTGTGGTTGTCTGGCCCAGAATGAAGACTGTCTCTACTCCATAGGCCATTGCCTTCGCCTTTGCGGTGATGTCAATAGCTTCCACGTTCTGCGTAGGATTCGTGGAGATTTTTGACTTGCTGGTATAGGCATCGCCGCCAGCCTTAAAGATGTCCGTGGTTCTCTGTTCAAAAGTGCCGGTGTTTTCCGGGATATTATCGCTTGCCCCCAGCCAGGAGATGGTCGGCATAGTGAGTTCTACATCGTATTTCACTATGTCGTTGTTGATGTCCAAGAAAGGGAGTCTCTGGATTATGGGGCTTTCCTTAGCGATGGTATCCCAGACGCCCGGCAAAACAAGGTCGGATTTCAGATAATCATATTGCGTTGTAGTTAGCATTGTTTAACCTCCAGTGTTTATTTACAATGAGTTTACTGAATTATTTTTTCGGTGGGTGTTTCAACCCATACTCAATTTTTTCTCCAGGTTTTAATTTATCGTAATCTATACCATCACCACTTGTCGCACCAGAATCAGGCGCACCAGAAAGCATACTGGTCTTTTCGGCAGACGCCTTTTTTGTCCAGATAGTAGCAGCAATCTCAGCTATGTCCTCTTTGCTTGTAGTCTTTGCCTTGATTGCCAGAGCCTTGAGCTTCGTAGCATCTCCGCCTTCATACTCTGAGGCAATATCCCACGCATCCGTTTCCAGTATGGTATCCTTTGCCATCTTGATTTCCTCCGCATGGGTTAGTTTGTCTGCCTCCAGTTCCAACTTCGCAGCCTTTAGTGTCCTCGCCGTTTCGCTATTTTCCTTAAGCAGAGCTACGAGCTTTTTCTTCTCAGGGTCGTTCCCTGATAACTGCTCAATGGCCTGCTCAAGTTCCCCACTGGATTCCTTGAGAGATGCAAGTTCGGTATTGATGCCCTCAACCTGGGTCTTAAAGGTATCTCGCTCTTTCGTGATAGCATCTAATGCCGTCTTGTGCTCCCTGCCTTTTACAGCGAGGGCGTCGCTGACCATCTTCTGTGCCTCAATCTCGGTGTAAGTTCGTGGCGTTCCCGTTGGAGTACTCCCAGTTCCACCAGCAGAGGGCTGCCCAGTTGCCTGAGGAGTGCCCTGTCTAGCTTCTTCGGTTTTGTCCATGTTTAGTATAAACCTCCTATTTATATTTATTTCTTAACTCTTCAAGTAGTTTGACTGTCGCCGCTATACTCTCGGCGGTTCTCTGAACACGGCTTGTTGTCGGCCCTGTCTGTGTTACCAGTCTTGTTACGTAGCCCATTGTAAAGAGCCATGAATCAAGGTCGGGATTGCCCCGCCGGTAAGCCTCTTTTGCCTTAGTCCCAGATATGAGTTTATATACCTCATAAGCCGACTCTACCATTTCAGAGGGCACCATGTCAAAATCTATAATATCCTTCAAGCCCTTTGTGATAACCAGATTATCGTAGAATACTCTATGGTCATTAAGGAAGCGGGCATCAGCCCAGCCAGTCCCCCAGTCGGTCGTGTAGTAGGTAACGTAATCATCAATAACCCCTTCAGGGAAGAACTCCCCATAAGCCTTCCTGCGATAATAGGCTTTGTGGAAGTCGGGGTTAGCCTCAAAGTAAGAGGCTCTTGCGGCACTCCCCGATATTTTATCATACTGAGTGAACTGGTCTTTATATTCCTCATAAATCATATCATAAGGCGCAAGCGGTATTTTGTCAGGCAGGCTACCTAATACCTTGCCACCCTTTGCGAGTCTTGCATCCTTAAAGGCCTGCTCAAACTCAGGGTGCTCCTGCCTGTATCTATCTTGCCATGAGCCATACGTGGGAAGCTGATAATACTCAACATAGTTCGGGACATACTCTTCAGGCAGGTCAATGCCATAAGCCTCTCTCTGCAAGATAGCTGTCCAGTATTCTTTGCTACCACCCTTTTTGTATTGCTCTCGCTCCGCATCAGCTAACTGCCCTCGTCTTGTTTGAGCGTCTTCATAAAGCCACCTGTCAGAGTCAATGCCGGATGGCGCTGTGGTTCTGGCCATTATCTGGTCGTCAGGTATCTTAGCCCACCGTTCTCCGATGCCGTTATACCAAGCGTCCTCTTTCTCATACTTGACGTCAATATCAATAATCCTGATATCCCAGTCTTCCCAGTTCTCATAGACAGGATTGTCTTTTGTTGATGCCCAGGTAAGCAAGGCTCTATTCTCAGGCTGAAGCATGAACTGCTTGACCTGCGGGCTGAGTGAACTGGTTTTGTCAATTATCTGTCCTACTTTAACCCATTTATCCTGAGCATCATAATTGCTCAGCCCTTGCTCTATGGCTTCAATCTTTCTGTCAACATCCCTATAGGTGAGGTCGCCTATCTTGGTGGCTTTCAGAGCATCATTCGCCCACTCAAATGCAGTCTTGCCATTCGGGTCTCGCACACCATTTTCATCTACTTTTATTTTGTCATCCAGCCCTTGAATGCGGATATACTCAGGGTCGGTATCTTTATGGAGCTTGTCGTAAATGCCCGCATATATTGGTTCTACCTTGAGTTTCAGGGCATCTATCGGCGTCGTTACATCATCCAGTCCCAGCCAAGCATTAAGGGCGGGATTCTCAGCCCGGATAAGCATTGCCTCAGAGCTACCACCACCGAACTTATCTACCGCATCGTTATATGAAAATGAGGCTTTGGCTACTTCTTTCGGAGGTAAGAGATTCGCCAAAGCATCGGCAGGGATATTGAGTTCTTTCACAAGTTCAACTGCCTTGTTATAGGCTTCAATGGTCAAGAGCTTCGTATCGCCGCTACTCCATAAAGATAACAGGGCATTGCCTTCTGGATTAGCTTTTAGCCATTCAGTATGAGGATTGAGTAATAGTTCAGGATGCAGTTTGAGGAATGCCGCCTGTTCAGACTTAGTTAAAGATTGATATGAAACAAGTAAATTCTTCTGCTCGTTGGTTATGTTCCCAAGTTCGGAATTGCCGTATGTTTTATCAAACTCTATCAGGTCAGGCAGATTGTCAATTCTGAGTCTTGCCTGCCATTGGGCATAATACTGCTCTATTGTAAAACCCTCGTCCATCTCAGCGATTTTATAGAGAGGCATATTGGGTAGAATATCGGATTTAGAGCGGCTGAGTTCCTTCTGCGCCCATGAAATAGCCAGGGCAGAATGCCCACCCTCTTTGGTAATATCGGAAGGCAGAGTCTTACTATAAATATCCCCAAAATCAGAATTTAGTTTTAACATCCCATAAAAAACAGGCTTCTTGCTGCCGAGGTCTTCGGTAGTGACCGGCTTAGTATTATCTTCTATCACAGTGCCGAGCAGCTTTTCTTTTACCTGAGTCTTCCCTGGCAGGTCAGCCGTTGGCTCTGTGAGTGCCCACTTACTGAATACCAGAGACCTCAAATCGCCAGACCTCAAGCCTTTTTCTACCTGTATTAAGTAGGGCGTTGGGATGCCAGCCAACTGTCCGCCTATCTTTGCCATGTACTCAACAAGAGCGATAACATCATCCATAGAAACACCAGTATATGGGTTCGTATAGTCAACCCATATTTTCCAGCCCTTCTGGATAGTTCTCTGTACATCGTCAAAAGTTGAAAGAATAGGAGATGGGTTATATTCAAAGTTTTCCTTGGCAATCCAGTCGCTCAGGGATTGAATCATCGGCCCGATAATGAGCAAGTCGTTCATCGGTGCGAGTAAAATATCCTTCCATGTCTTCTCTTTTTTATACTGGAAGGCAGATGAGATTAGTTCATACATTGCAGGGAGTATTACCCAGGCGATAATGATGTTCTTGGCTGCCGTTACCCTTGAGCCTCTGCCATACTGGAAGTTCCTCATGTTATTGGCAATGATTTCAAAATACTTGGCAGGCTGAGCCTGGTACATGGTTAAGAGTTTCATCCATGAACCGCCACGCTGAATTGAAGACAGGGTATCAAGTGAAGAGGTATTTTGTGTTCTGTCACAAGAGGCATTGGCTTCTGCCTGAGCTTGTTCATTAGTGAGACCTGCCTTTATGCCCTGCCGATACTTTGCCCACCATCCTTGCAAGACGCCAAACTTATCACCCACCTCCATAAGGGAGAAGATGATTTTAGTGTACGTCTGTTTCAACTCGCCCTGCTTGAGAACCTTATCTAGCCCTCGTTGTTTAACAAACTGAATATCTCGGTCAAAGCCCGCCTGGTATCTTTGCTTGATATAGTCCGAGTTCTCCATCATCCACTTATAGTTAGCGATGGGATCTGACCAGAAATCCGCCGTGCCCGTAATAAAGTCGCCCATCGGCATTTCAGTCATATAGCCCAGGACTGTAGGTAATTGTTGCAAGAACATCACTGGCTTCAGACCAATAACTGCTAAGGTAAAACTCCGTCTTAGATAATCCAACACCCTGTTCACTTTAACGCCATAGCGAGGATTGGCAAACTGGTTAATGGCAAGGTCAATCTCGTCAAGCATCTGTTCCCCGTGATATTGAAGGATAGCCTGTCTGACCTCTGTATTCCCGAAGATACCTCTTAACTCGTGCATCGGGTCAGTCCATGCCTTAAAGTGCTCCATCTGAGTAATATGATGAATCAGGGTATCGTTGGCATCGGTGAACTTTAATGTCCGGGTATTCTCCACCCGGCTTTTAATTGAGCCGTTCTTTACTGAGGCATAGCTCATCATATCCTGATAGGTAAGCAGGTGCTCCTGAATATCCACCGTGAAATCCCTGTTGATAGGTGAGTAGAAGGGATTATAAGGCAGGTGAACGCCGAACTCCTTAGAAAAGACGGCATCAATAGAGGCGTAGTAATCACGATAAAATTGTAACTGCCAGTCGCCCCAGGCTTTCATTTCAGGAGTCATGGCATCCAGAAAGCCTTGCATCATCTGAGGCGTCCACTTCATACCAGTTACGAAGGTATCGGTTAACGTGGGGTCAAGCATCTCCATGTACTTCTTGACCATCTGTAGACCTGTCATCTCAAGGTTGACGGAAACCCCATCGGTGTTGCGGAATGTGCCAATCTTTACCATGTCATTATGCAGGCTTTTAAGAAGGTTGTTGACCTCGCTATTCTTTGAAACCTTGAAGGTCTCTTTGAATCCGTCTATCACCTTTTGTATTTGAGCGGCTGCACTGGTTTTCTCTGCCAGCATGACACGCCTGACCATGTTCTCTGACTGATAAAGATTGCTTTGGAATGGCTCACCCTTAACAAACTTGCTCAACTTCTCAAGAAGGGAGCCAAAGGATAAGACCTTATTGATACCGAGTCTATCCGTGAGCCAGCCCTTATATGTAGTGGCTTCTGAAGGCAAGGACTCGGCCCCGGGCTTTATCCCTTGCCCGCCAGTGATTTCAGCAATATCAGTAGTTCTTAGAGCATCAAGCCATGCCTTTGTCTTCTCTCTCGCATCCCAGCGAGCAAGTCGTCCCGTCTCTATAATATGTTTAATATCCGATAAGACTACGGCGAGTTCATCGGCACTCATGCCGTCAATGCCTCTAAGATAGAGCAACTCGTTTTCAGTTCCTACTTCAAGAGCATCCCTGGTGCCGTTGATTGCTGCCTCTACGTTCTTCTCTATTTGAGCTTGGACTTGTGCCCTATTATCGTGGAGATGAGCCTTTATCTGGTCTATCTGCTCTTGCGTTTCCGCTGTGAGTCTGCCAGTAGGCACCCCCCTAACACGCTTGACACCAACACTCTCAAGGGTTTTTTCTATACGGGTCATGCCCTTAACTTCTTTTTCGTAAACCTGTTCGGCTTCTGTGAGAAGACCTTGTATCTCAACGGCAAATTGACGGCGTGCATAAGCATCTACAGCTAGGTCTAGTTTGGCAATAGCGGCCTGAAGAGATGCCTCGTCCTTAACTGCTTTGAAGACAGCTAATAGTGGGCCCCGCTCAGAAACAGGAAGACTATCACGAATCATCCGGTAGAACTCTTTTTGCGCCTGTAATATATCTCGTGCTTTGACGAACTGCGTCAGAATACGGGTCATTTCTTGCTTATGAATGGTGAGATAATTTGATGGCTCACCTTCAGGAGTAATAACTTCTTGAATAGTTGGCGGAGTAATGATAGTCGGAGGTGTTGGTAACTTCTCTCCCGCTTCCAGCCAGATAAAGGTCTTGCCAGTATTCGCATCAACCTGAGTAGTTTGTCCTGCCTTAGCCTTTACACCTTGCGGTAGCTCTTCCCACCTGCCCTTATTAACTGATGGTGTAACCGCTTCAACAGGCTGTCTTGCCTCACCTGGAGCTACTGGGGCTACTTCTGCTGTAGGTTGTAGTTCCTTCTGCACACCCGCTTCAGGTTTACCCTGAACTTGCTGAATGGGCGTTCCCGCTACCTGTTGAGGCATGACCCGTTCGGCAGGCTGAGGGCGAGCGGCTTGCTCAGGGCTAACCCCTTTCTGTAAATCAGGATAGTCAGCTAAGACTTCGGCAGGAACTGGCTTACCTTCAGAAAGAGCTTCTTTAACAAAATCATGATGGAATTGGTTGCCAATAAATCTAGCGTCACCACTATTATGGGGTGTCTTTGAGAACTCCGTAAAGGTCATCTGCCAGGGTTCTTTAGGTGCTGACACTTGTCCTTCAGGTGGCGTTACTGTCTGCATTGCGGTCATGAGTGGCGCTTCCAGAACTGCCTTTAATCCCTCTTTTATCTGAGGCATTATCTTGCTCAGCCACGCCTTGCCCTCATCTGTATGCAGAATCTTGTCTAACGCTGTCTCTTGGGCTATGGTTTCGGGCAATCCCTGAGCGGTTAAGCGAGTTATCTCTGCCTGTCTCTGGTTCTCAAGGGAAGTTGTCAGGTAAGCCACCGGATTGGCTTCTATCGCTGTTGACACGTTGCCGATAGCGTCCCCAGCAATACCGCTAAAGGCAGCCAAGGCAAAGACTTCTATTTCGTCTTTATTCAGATTGACACCCTTACCCTCTGCCAGATTGACGAATATATCCTCAAAGACTTCTTCGCTACCCTCTGAGAAGCCGCTAAAGGCATAGCCTCCAACGCCAGTTAAGGCAAACTTCAGGTATTTATTATCCAAGACTACTTTCGGAATAGGCACAAAAGCTATTCCGAACTCTATTGAGTTGGTCAGAGTGAGCAAGCCCACATCCTGAATAAAGACTGTATTTGATTTCTTTCTTGCCTCATTCTCTGCCATTCCAGTAGCCAAAAGGTCATCATAAGTCCGCCCGGCTTCTGTCAGACTTTCACCAATAGCTGATAAAGAACCGCCACCTAGAGCGGTAAGAATAGCCGTGCCTACCGCACCAAGTCCCAGCCCGCCAGCGGCTACGCCACCAATAGCTCCGCCAGCAATGGATAGAGGCATCAGCCCGACCATGTAAGGTATCATCCTGGGAGTCTCAGCAAGAAAGAAGTTATAGAGTTTAGAGTTGAACTCATCGCTTAGAAGTGGAGCAGTCCAGAAGTCGCCCTTTCCCTTAAATTCAAGGTCTGGTGCAAATTTCTCTAAAGTCTGAGATTGAAGCGTTGCCTCTTGCCCAATCCCTTTATAACCTAAATACCTCGCCGCACTACCAATACTGCCGATAAACTGACCTTGCCCAGTGACAAGAGACTGGGCCACTGTCTTGACGGGGCCCGCAGGCGCACCCGCCACCAGCTCCGTAACCTGCTTTGGCGGAGTGAATAAGCCCATGATGCCACTGGTAATAGCTGCTTCTTCACCATACTGCTTAACGAACTCAGCCCGTGCCTCGTTGTTAAGGCGGTCTCTTTTATCTATGAACGCTTGCTGCTGAGAGAGCGGCATGTCAATCAGGTTAGTGGTTGCCAGCTCAGGGTCTTTCTTTTTAATATAATCATCAATGTAATCTGTAATAGTGGCGGTTCTTCCTTGTTGTCTCAGTATTCTGGCGGACTCTGACTCAAAGGGCGGTAAGAGCATATCAAGCTCAAGGTCTGTTATCTCAGGGAATATCTGCTTGACAAGGTTCTCAGTCTCTGGGCTTCTGCCCGCCCTAAGCAACTCATCGGCAAAGGCATCGGGATTATCACGGGCAAATAGCTTAATACTCTCTATGTCCTGTTGTGGCGGGGCAACCATGGTTTCTATGGCAGCATTAAAGCCGGCTGCAAGCGCATTAGGAATTGTTTGCTGTGGCGGATGATAGGTTGTAAGTTCCGCTTCGCTAACTTCTTCAAACTGCCCAGTCTCTTTGTTAATCCTCATGTACCTGTTGGGATTGACAAACGGAGTCCGTCTCGCTATCTCAGCGTCAAGTTCAGTTTGAGTATAACGCTTGCCACTAGGAGAGATATATACAGTAGCCCAACCTGCGGGCCCGCCGGGTGTGGTAGCCTGGGCTACCTTCTCATGTGTAATCTTCCATTTATCAGGCGTGATATATGTAACGTTATATTGCCCCGTCTCTTTGTTGGGCACGAGTTTAACGAACCAGTCCTCGCCAGGCAAGTCAACGCCATATAATTCTTTTGCCTCAAGCGCCGTGAGAACTTGAATGCCGAGAGAAGGTTCAGCCACTGCTAAGGCAGTCCGTGCAGGTCTTGGCCGCGCCTGAATAGACTCAAGGGCTTCAGTCGTTTCCTTGATAGATGTTGATATATTAAATAGGGATGGCACGTTATTTAGTTACTCCCTGACCTGGTGTCTGCTTTGCCTTTACTGCATTCAGGAGCTTTGCCAGTGCTTCCTGTCCTTGGGCTGAAGTCCCTGCCTGAAGTCCTGATACCGATGGTGCCCTCGGACTGAAGCCTCGGTCTGAAGCCGTAGGCTTCATAGCCTCAAGTATTGCTTTGTTAATATCGTCATGTCCCCATTTTATCTTAGCCACTCGTGATGAACCTCCTCGTGATGAACCATTTATACTGAACCTCCTGAAGTATTTGGCACTCCTTGAGTTCGTTGCTGTCCTCCGCCGCCTGCCTTCTCCATAAGAAGCGGCACAAGATTACCTTCAGACTGAGCCGTGCCGAAGCCTTCCGTCTTCGGTCGCGGCGTAGTTGTTGCCTGTCCTGAAGGTGCTTGAAGGGCCTGTCCTGAAGGTGCTTGAAGGGCCTGTCTTTGCCTTAACATCTGCACTGCCTGGTCAGTTACCAGTTGACTTTCAATTAGTTTCTCATTCCCTGAATCGCCTGACATTTGCTCCGCCTCATCTACCAGGGCATGAGCCAGCCTATAGAGCATGATAACAGGGTCGGCCTGCGCCGCCCTCTGTGAATTCAACCTTGACACGGCGCCTGCCGGGTCTTCAGTTTCCAAAATGTTTTTATGAACATCTAACTCTGAATAGAACTCTCTGGCTACCTGAGCCTCAGCCAGATTAACCGTCTCCTGCTCCTTGTTCTTTGCCATAAACTTATATCCAAGTGAGTAATCGCCAATCGTATCAGGGTCAAGTTGCGTCGGGTTAAAGTTTCTTTTCTTCCCTGCTTTCCCCATGTTGGTCTCTTCCCCCGCCTTAACATACTGGTCAATCATCATTCGTCCCAGTCCCTGATAGAAAAGAGCAATGGCCTGTAATCTAGGTATGAGCGTTCTGTCTCTCAGCCCCGTCACGTTGGAAATGGCAATGTTAGACATCGGGAAGGTCAAGTTGCCATAGTCCACGTTACTCATGGTGCATTGTTGGATAATACTGGAAAGCTCGGCATCCACCTGCAAAGAGGCACGCTTAACATCAAAGCCTTCTATTGGGCTATACCGTTCTCCTCGCAAAACTTCAATCACAGAAGCTGGCGCATTAGGGTATTCAGGTCTTGGAGAGGTTTTATCTATCTCCGCAACCTCTTTCTGCTGTGGCGGTAGCACGCTCATGAGGTTTAGCGTCTGCTGAATAGAAGCGCTGCGGTTCTTTTCGTTAAGTATATCCCTGACCAGGAAGAAGATGCTCTCCCCTTGATATTTCTGATACCCTTCATCCATGAGCATGAAGCCTGACGCTGCCGTCTGAACTACAAAAGGCGGATAGCCCAGAGGATTAGGCTTTGTCTGCTGCAAGTTATCGGCGATGTAAACCTCATTGACTTTTCTGTCCCAGTAATCCCGCACCTTCTCGCTTCTCCCTGCGATGGTGATGCCGTACTCCTGTTGAATGGCTGCCTTGCTGCGAGTATAGAGCGGGGCTACCCAGTCCAAGCCCTGTCTATCAAGGTCATAGGAGCAATACCGCATATCTACAGGCAGAAGGTCGGGAATCCATGCCTCTGTCTCTTTGTCGTACCAGTAAACATAGCGTGCGCCGATAGCTCCCCGGATGCAGATATGAGTTGATAGCCATGAGAGAAGACTCCCCCTCATTCTCTGGCTTAATCCCTCATCGGCTTCCAGCAAGACAGCATCCAGAAACGCCTCAACATAATGCTTCTGCTTCTCGGTTAAGGTATCACTTTCAACGACTGTCTGCATCATAGCTGCCGAGATAATGGAGGTTACTGTATTGGCATACATGGCAGCTATAGGCAAGGTTACACTCTGAAGATTGGGCAAAGCGTGCCCCTGTGAGTCCTTAACCTCAAAGACGAAGGGCTTTTTGTTGGCCAGGTCTCGGTCGGTGTCCATCCTGGCATAAAGGTCTCCCAGGTCGCCCTCTTTATCCTTTATCTTTTGCAGATTATTAGTATCAGCCATGTTTTACCTCTTATTACGGCAGGAGGTTGCCGTATTTTCACTCGTGGCATCGCTTCTTCGCCAGTCATTAACCCCGATTTTTGATTGCCTGCTTGCCGCATCAGCCATGTCTTTACCTGTAGTGAGCAAAGCCGAACTACTTGTAGTGAGCAAAGCCGAACTACCTCACTGAATAATAAGTTGCCCTCGTCCTGAGCTGATGCCCTAAGATTACTGGCTTGAAATCATCATCGCTCAAAATATATCTCAGGGCAGCCGTCAGATGAAAGGTTGCCTCATTGTTTATTTCATCTGTGGGCTTATTATCCCTGTCCAGTTTCCACATGCAGTTAGAGATTTCACTCAAAAGCCTTAGTAAATCACCAAAGACATAAAACTGGTTGTTCTCCTCAACCGAAATAAGCCTGTCAATCTGACTGTTCTTCTTCTCTAATGCCGGTGCTTGAATATCCCAATGACCGGCCCTGTAAAGTTGCCTTATCTCATCCTCGGTGGTGAAGTTCCCGCCCCTGCTTCGTATCACACTATAGCCTTTGGCAATCTCCTTGAACCTGTCAATGTGCTGCATGGCAGAGAAGCCCGCCCCCGGCTCATATTCTCTGAAGGCTACCAGGTCATTCTGCCGCATGTACGCAGGTGCGCCTAGTGGAATCGGTAGTTTAACTCTTGCCAGAAAGATAGCGGCAGGATTAGCAGACCCGAAGTCGTGCCCTGAGAATATATCCCAGTTAAGAGGGATAGTAAAGCGTTTAATCTTGCAGAGAGTCTCATTAAATCTAGAATGCACCAGCCATAACGTCTCAATCTCATCATCCTCTGCCATGATTTCACGGCGATAGGACTCCAGACTCATATCCTGAGCTACTAGCGCCAGAGCATCTTGACTGATAAAGGGGTTATCATGTGAGGTAAAGTGGATTGTCTCCCACAGTCCGGTGGTATCCGTCTGCGCTTTTTGAAAGAGTTTAGAGGCATGCCGTGGGTCTCTTGCCTTACTTATCCCCTGAGAAGCCAGTGATGGCGGTGTAAACACCAACACCGCATCGCCATTGTGGTCTGCTAGCATGGGCGCCCCAACCTCATCCCAGGCATCCTCAGACATTAACTGAAATTCATCTAAGAGAAGAAGGTCGGCGTAGTCACCACGTAAAGTATCTGCGTTCCATGCTGTCTTTGCCTTAATGCGGTTCTCAGTGCCGACCTTCTCAATAAACCTCTCCGACTCATTGAGTTTATAAAAGCCCGCCTGGATGGTTTCGGCCAGTGCCCTCTTGACCTCATACCAGAACTTATCAGTCTGTTCGCTGGTAGGGGCCGCATAAAGCACTCTTCTGCCATCCAGGAAGGCCCTGACGCCCCTTGTGGCAAGCCCGACAGTTTTACCACCACGCCTGCCAGCCTTGACTATGAGCCGCTTAGCCTTGGTCTCTACCATCCGCAACTGCGGAAGATGGGTAGAAGGATTACGTAGAATAACCTCAGCTTTAGCTGCCGTTACTGGCACTAATAGCCTCCCATTTTACCAATATCTCAAGGGGCTTACCCCCGATACCGGTAAGTTCCAATCCCTGAGTTGGCTTGACTGTGGTGTATTCCAGAACCAATTCAATGGCTTTTAAGTTGCCTTTCTCCGCCATCTGGACAAGGGCAGCGGCTATCATTTCTTCTTTGGTACTAACGCCATTAGCAGATTTCTTTGCTAGTTCGGCCCTAATACAAGAGAGTAGGCAATCAGCCTTCTTTTTTGCCCCCTTTGGGTTGCCCGATACTCCCGGAACCCAATTAGGATTACCGCGCTTTGCTTTAGGGATATTATCAATGGGATTGTTGTGCATAATTTTAGTTCAACCTACTTCTTTTTAGTATCAGGCTTTGATGTAAGCCATTGCCAGAGTAGACCGGCAGCAACGAAAATCATACCACTAATAAAACCGAGTAGTAATTTCTCCATATATTCATTCCTCTTAACTCGTTCCGATGCCTCAGGGTGAATTAGCGGGCGAGGGGTTACTCCTTCTCCCCTCGCCCTATTTCCGAAAAGGAGGAGATAAGCAGCCGCCGGTGGGCAAGACCAGCAAGCAATAAAAGACATAACACATAATAAGAGTAAATGTCAACTACCATTATCTTCCTGTCAGGCTGGGTAAGTTTCAATCCACGCCCCCGCATGAGTAAAAATATATTTTCCGGACCTATTGACATTGTGCCAATTATGTGCTATGCTGATAGCAGAAATAAAGAAGGAGGAAGAAAGAGGAGTGTGCCGCAGAATACAACAACAGAAAACCTCTAGGGTACGTAGAACCTGTTAGTTAATTCCCTGGCAATTCCCCGTTAATGAAAAACTAGCGGGGAATAACGAAGGAGTTAAACAGATTATGAACAAGAAAGAACGCAACAGGATACTCTACGATTTTGCCATGAGCCACGACACGCTAAGTCAGGAAGACATTGCCTTCGTGTTTGGCATTTCCCGCTCCAGGGTGTCCCGCATCATGGCGAGAGAGAAGAAAAGGAGGGATAAAACACATGAGATTAGACAAGGCAATCAGGCGTAAGGGGTTTTGGCATTGGATGCTCGTGCCATTCACCCTGAGACCAGGGCGGTTAATTGCCCGATGGATATATTGGAGGAGTGCAAAATGAGAATTAAAGACATGCCACTGACGCCTAGAAAGAGCTTACCCCGAACGAGAATCTGCCTCCGGTGCGGATACCGGGGCGAGGATGTCCATTCTTACTGGATTTTCACCTCCGAAGGAAGGGAACGGATGATGCTCTGTGATTCCGTGGAAGATTGTAATAAAAGAAAATATGGAGAAGTGGAAGATTGTAATAGGAGGGCTAAATGACACAAAAAACTAAGGCAGACTATAATGCGAACTTTGAGGACTTTAATAACTGGGCATTAAAACATGGCTGGCTCTTAGTCATCAAGCGACCAGCTTATTTATATAGAGAAGATAATACCCCAGATGATAACAGGTACCTTTTCGCGACACCAGCTGGGCAACGCTTCTCAGTTAGTGTGGATGATAAAGGTTTAATCCGAAGCATGAATTTTTAGAAAGGAGGTGTAATACCTTGAAACTGGAAATCAAGGACAGAGATGGCGATGTTATTGAGCGCCGGATGCTTACCATCGTGACCTTTGAGACAGAAGGCGTCTCTGAGTGGTTACCTAAAATCCTTCACTGCCAAGCTAACGGCATCCCCCTGAATGCCACCATCAGTTCAGAGCAAACAATAATGGATGACATCGGAATAACAAAATCTTAAAAGAAAGGAGGAGATAAGCAGCTAACCGAATCTTACCTGAGGCATAATTTAAGGGGCGGGTTCAAACCCGCCCCAAGGGAGGTAGCTAAGACAAGATGAAACAATCAGATACTAATAATATACCCAAAGAAAACCAGATTGTCAAATCCACACACGACTTCGGCTACGGAGAAGTGCCCGCTCATAAACACCCGAATGGGGGAGGATGGGTCGCCGATACCGCCAAGGTTGACGCAAATTCACGGGTGACAGACAATTCAGTGGTGACAGGCAATTCAGTGGTGACAGGCAATTCAGTGGTGACAGGCAATTCATGGGTGGTAGGCAATTCACGAGTGGACAATTCACAGGTGACAGGCAATTCACGAGTGGACAATTCACGGGTGACAGACAATTCAGTGGTGGTAGGCAATTCACAGGTGACAGGCAATTCATGGTTGACAGGCAATTCA
>Ga0315281_10006842_pt1 | contig 16150 bp, 18 predicted proteins | sample YL17G07_0_MG_FD_204540 | JGI IMG/M metagenome (GOLD analysis project Ga0315281, IMG submission 204540) | Sediment microbial communities from Yellowstone Lake, YNP, Wyoming, USA - YL17G07_0 | ecosystem: Environmental > Aquatic > Freshwater > Lake > Sediment | place: USA: Wyoming | collected... | reverse complement strand
CATATGCATAAGCGTGCCTCCTTTTACGGCTTTTGCCGTTAATTGTTCCTGGTGATATTTTAATCACCGAGGCACGCGCTTTCATATAATCATTCTGAGGAAGCGAAGCGACCGAAGAATCTCACTCAGGACAAGTCTGAGCGAAGAGTCTCATTTTTTAGAAGTCAACAAAATCATGCTTCAAGTATTTATTTGTAAAAGTGTGGGAAAAGCTAATAGTTAAAAAGCTTTAAAAGAAAAAGGTTATTAGATATAATACCTTTCATCAAAGGGACTCCATGGACAGTATCATTGATATAGCAAAAAAGGTTCTCAAGATAGAGGCAGAGGCGGTTAATGCCCTGGTAGAAAAGCTTGGAAGTAATTTTGAGAAGGCCGTTGAGATTATTTATCAGAGCAGGGGCAAGGTTGTAGTGACCGGCATGGGCAAGTCCGGTCTTGTGGGCAAAAAAATAGCTGCTACCTTGGCGTCTACAGGGACGCCTGCCCTTTTTCTACATCCTGCGGAGGCAACTCATGGCGACTTAGGAATGGTCACATCCGATGACGTCATAATAGCCATCTCAAATAGTGGAGAGACAGAAGAGATTGTGGGATTGATACCTTTTTTAAAAAGATTTAATGTCCACCTTATTTCAGTAACAGGAAAACCTGAATCGACCCTTTCGAAGGCAGCAGATGTGACCCTTGATGTATCGGTGAAAGAAGAGGCCTGCCCTCTTGGCATTGTGCCCACTGCATCAACAACAGCAACCATGGCAATGGGTGATGCCTTAGCAGTAGCCTTACTCATAAAGAAGGGATTAAAAGAGCAGGATTTTGCCCTTTTTCACCCTGGTGGAAGCATCGGCAAAAAGTTTTTTATAAAGGTGAAAGACCTCATGCATACAGGGGAAGAGATCCCGAAAGTTACCATCGGAACACCGATGTCAAAGACAGTGATTGAGATGTCTTCAAAGAGGCTCGGTCATACCATTGTCCTGGATGATAACGGCAGGATCACAGGGGTTGTAACGGATGGGGATTTAAGAAGGGGGATTGAGAAGTGGGGTGGAAAGCTCTTTGAAATGACCGCAGGAGAAGTTATGACAAAAAGTCCCAGGACTGTATCTGAGGAAGAACTTGCGGCAAAGGCATTATCCATAATGGAAAGTTACTCAATAACAGCCTTGGTAGTACCTGACAAAAACGGAAGAGTAGTCGGAGTAATTCACCTCCACGATATTTTGAGGCAGGGTATTGTTTAATTCTGGATAATGAAAACCATTTCAAAGAAAAGACTTTTGGGGATTGCCAGGCACGTCAAGCTTATCATACTCGATGTTGATGGTGTACTGACAGATGGAAGTATTATCCTTGACAATGAAGGGAATGAATTCAAATCTTTTCATGTGCGTGATGGACATGGAATAAAGATGCTCATCAGGGCTGGGATTACGGTAGCTATGATTACTGGGAGATACTCAAAGGTTGTAGAACGGAGAGCCCATGAGCTTGGAATTACAGAAGTCTATCAGAAGTGCCATGATAAAAGGGTTGCTTATCATCATTTAATCGAAAAATATTTTCTTGACCCTGAAGAAGTTGCTTATATTGGTGATGATATTGTTGATCTGCCCCTTTTAAAAGTCTCAGGATTTTCAGTTTCAGTTTCAGACGCCGCTGGGGAAGCAAAGAATGCTTCAATAATGGTAACGAAAAACAAAGGAGGGAGGGGAGCTGTCAGAGAAGTATGCGACTTCATCCTTAAGGCAAAGGGCTTGTGGGAAGGCATTGTAGATGGGTACTCTCAGACTTAATCCCCCGATTATCCTGACCCTAAGCAGAATTCTCCTTGTCCCCATTTTTATACTCACTGTTTATTATCATCCTATATTTGGTGCCTTAATATTTGGTATTGCCTCGATAACAGACTTCCTTGATGGGTATCTTGCGAGACATTTTGGAGAGATAACAAAGTTGGGGATTATCCTCGATCCCATAGCTGACAAATTCTTAGTAGTTTCTGCCCTGATCGTGCTGGTTGATATGGAAAGGCTACCTGCATGGATAGCGATTGTAATCATTGTGAGGGAGTTCCTGGTAACAGGGCTCAGAGCAATAGCCCTTTCAAAGAATGTCATAATACCTGCCGAAACAGGGGGTAAGATAAAGACAACTACCCAGATGATTGCTATCCTTTGCCTTATTCTCATGGGAAGCGTTTTTGATATTGATCTTTATGATTTTGATCTTTACGATATCGGATTAATCATGATCTGGATAGCCCTTGCTCTCTCTGTTATTTCTGGACTCCAGTATGCTCTCTCTTTCTGGAGAAGGATATGACAGAAAGAGAGTTCTCATGGTAAAAATAGCTCTCCTTATAATCTTTGCCTTTCTATCTGGATCAATCCCTGTTGGCGTAATCATAGCAAAGGTGAAAGGAGTTGATATCAAGAAGGTTGGGAGTGGAAACATTGGTGCAACAAATGTCCTGAGGTCTCTTGGCAGATGGCCGGCTGCCTTAACCCTTCTCGGTGATATGCTTAAAGGTACTGCAGCAGTTGCTCTGGGAAGGTATTTTGAAGTGGGTACCCTTTACGAAGGCATTATAGGATTTTCTGCAATTCTCGGACATAACTTTTCCCTTTTCTTAGGTTTCAAGGGAGGTAAAGGAGTAGCCACAAGTTTAGGGGTACTTCTTTTTTATTCTCCCTTTGCAGCATTCATTACATTTATAATATGGTTGGTGGTTGTTTTAAGTACAAAATACTCTTCCCTAGGAGCACTTGTATCCTTTGGGCTGCTACCACTCAGCATATACGTTGTCGATTACAGCAAGGAAAAATTATTTGTTGCATTTCTAATCACTGTCTTTATTGTAATCCGCCATAAGAATAATATTCAGAGACTCATGAAAGGTACTGAAAGAAAAATAGGGCAACGCGCATGAAAAGGTTTCTCGTATTTTTTTTCTTTATCTTTTTTATCCCGACTCTTTTGTCTGGAGGTGACCTCTATGAAGAGCAACTCGATAAAGGCCTTGAAAATTCAGATGCTTACTCATATTTTCTCATAGAGAAGTCAAGGGCAGACCCAGCTAAGGCAAAGGAGATGCTTCTTGCTGCATTGAGATATTCACCTGAATTACCTGCTGTTTACTTTGAATTATCAAAAGTTAGCTTTTCTTTTTCAACAGAGGGAATATTCAAGACCTTTGCCTATATGGTCAAAGGAATAGAAGCCTATACGAAGAACTTCTGGTGGTTCTTCATGGCAGCAGGTTCTTTATTCATAAGTTTCATCCTCTCTTTTGTCATCTCTATCATAATTATTGTTCTGGTACGGCTTTTCAGAGACCTGCCTCTTCTTTCACACGATATAATGGAGCAAAAAACTAAAGTATTACTCCTTCTGTTACTTCTTTCTGCTCTCACAGGTCCCCTCCTTTTCATAGGAGGGCTCTTAATCATCCTTGGCCTTTATATGAAAACAAGAGATAAGGCCGTTGTTTATCTTTACCTTCTGTTTCTTCTATTTTTACCTTTAGTATTTAAAACATCTTCGATGTTTTTCAGCCTACCTTCCTCTGATGTTCTGAAGGCAGTTGTACTTGTGAATGAATCAAAAGATAATAAATACGCTCTTTCTATTCTTAAAAACGCAAACGATGATGTAGCTCTCTTTTCTTATGGCCTTGCCCTGAAGCGTGAAGGCAGATATGACGAAGCAATAACAATCTACAGCAAGCTTATTTCTGAAAAGCCTGACCCGAAAGTTTACAGTAATTTAGCAAATTGCTATTTTGCTAAGAATGATACAGAAATGGCAAAACAGTTATATGAAAAGGCGATACAGACGAAATCCCTTGTTTCTGCCTATTATAATCTGAGCCAGGTATCGAGAATGACCCTTGATCTGGAAAGGGGGGAGGAATATTTTCTCTCTGCCCAAAGACTGGACAGCGATGCTGTCTCAAGGTTTCAGGCAATTTTTGGCCATAATCCCAACAGATTTGTTATTGATGAAGTCCTCTCTACCTCTGATCTCTTGAGATATGCAGTAGGGAGGACAATCAAGGTCTTGCCCTTTGGCTTATCAACAATACCGCTAATCTTTGTGCCTTTTATAACCTTTTTCTTTGGATTGCTTTTTTATATATTGGATAGCCGTATGAAACAGAGGGCTTACAAGTGTCAAAAGTGTGGAATAGTCCTCTGTACTAAGTGTGAGAAAAAAATACCATGGGGCAATATGTGTCCACAATGCTACAAAACCTTGGTAAAGCTTCATGAACTTGATGCGCGTGAAAGGATTACAAGACTACAAACAGTTTATGAGCATCAGAAAAGAAGAAGGAGGATAATGAATATCCTATCCTTTTCAATACCAGGGTTTTCCCAAATATATGCTGGAGACATATTGAGAGGTCTATTGTTTTTATGGTCCTTTTTATTTTTCCTGTTTGTATTCGTAGTAAGTTCGATGTTTATAGCAGGAGTGCCTTATTCTTCTCATACTTGGCTTAACTGGGGTTCCATAGCACTTTTAGTTATAGTATATTTTGTCTCTAATATCATGACAAGAAGGAGGCTTGCAAAAGGATGGCTCTAAAGGGTTCTTTGAAAGATTTCGGACTTGCTGACATCCTCCAGTTAATCCATTTTCAGGGGAAGAGCGGAGTGCTTACCCTTGAGGGGGAAAGAGACAGGGTAAAGCTCTTTTTTATAGATGGAAATATAGTAGGGGCAATATCAAGGAGGAGGCAAGAGGATGCCAGACTTGGAAAGGTGCTTCTAAAAAGAGGCTTTATAAAGGAAGGAGATCTGCGAGAAGCCCTTGAAGAACAGGCCAAAACGGGTAAGAAACTTGGAAGTATTCTCTTGGAAAAAGGATTTGTAGATAAAGAACATATAAAGAATGTGTTGACTGGACAGATTACTGAGACAGTTGTTCAGATATTTGGCTGGGAGAGAGGTACTTATGAATTCACTCCACAAGCAATAGCCCTTGATACTGTTGGTGATAAGGAGGTTCCAATAATTCTTGACACACAGCATCTTCTTATGGAGGGATTGAGAATACTCGATGAATGGTCTCTCCTTGAAGGCAAACTCACACTCGATACAGTATTCGTAAAAAAGACAGAGATCCCGACTGGTCTCTCTGAGGAAGAGATGGAGGTTCTTTTGCTCGTGGATGGGGAAAATGACCTCAGCACCATAATTGATATAAGCGGAAAGGACGGTTTTGAAGTAGCGACGACCCTCGTATCTCTTATGGAAAAAGGGGCTGTAGAGCCAAAGGGTGCGATTCCTATTGTGGAGACTCTTCAAAGGGAAAAGAAAAAAACAGCAATCTCTTTTTCGCTTATGTCAATTATTACCGCTGTTACCGTAGTTTTAGCCATAGCAGTTTCAGTACTGGTTTTATACTTCTCGGTATTTTTTGATAAAGATGATACTCTTAATAGATTCAGGGCATCGGAGATGATTGAGTATCTGAGGTACAAAATAGAAACTTATCGATTCGAGCATGATTCATATCCAGAGACGATAAATGTAATATCTAACAAATCAGATCCTTGGGGAAGACCTTACATTTACAAGCTTGGTGAAGGTACATTTACTATTATGAGCACAGGGACTGACGGGAAAAAGGGTACGGGGGACGATATTTACTGAGGAGTAAAATGGGTAAGGTTAGGAAGGCTGTTGTTCTCCTAAGCGGTGGAATTGATTCATCAACAACACTTGCGGTCTCAAAATCTGAAGGTTTTGAATTGTACGCAATGAGTTTTGATTATAACCAACGGCATAAAAGAGAGCTTGACTCAGCACGCCTGGTAGCCTTAACCCTTGGGGTGAAAAACCATCTCATCATAAAATTTGACCTCCGAGAAATTGGAGGATCAGCCCTCCTTGATGATGCGGAGACGTGGAGACACGGAGACATGGAGATAAGAGAAAAATATCCTAACACAGAGATTCACCGAGTCGCCGATTCTCCCCTGCACCGTGTCAGTGAAATTCCTCCTACCTATGTCCCTGCCCGTAATACAATCTTTCTTTCCTTTGCCCTTGGCTGGGCAGAGGTTCTTGATGCTGAGGATATTTTTATAGGAGCGAATGCCATAGACTACAGTGGTTATCCCGATTGCAGGCCAGAGTTCCTTCAAGCCTTTGAGAAGTTGGCAAACCTTGCGACAAAGGCTTCAGTTGAAGGCAGGTTAAGGTTTAGGATAAATGCGCCTCTCATATCAATGAAAAAGTCCGATATCATAAAAAGGGGTGTTGATCTCGGACTTGATTACTCTCTGACATGGAGCTGCTATGATCCACAACCTATAAATCCCCCCTATCCCCCCTTTGATAAAGGGGGGATAGGGGGGATTAAAGATTATGTTCCCTGTGGAAGCTGTGATAGCTGTATATTCAGGGCAAAGGGGTTTGAAGATGCGGATATAAGAGATCCTTTAATTGAATTTTGAAAAACAGTGAAGAAATACAACCTTAAAACAATTATTAAACTTAGAGGTCATCATCTGGTATGTCTCCATTTCTTTAAGGGAGAGGGTTATAATTCTGAATTTTTAGAGAACCTTGAAGATCTCCTAAGAAAGGTTGAAACCGGAGAGGAAATAGAGATTTGCTCAGGAGCAGATGACGTGTGCAAAGAGTGCCCTTATCTCAGAGGAGAGATGTGTCTTTATGATGAAGGTGCCGAAGATGAGACAAGAGAAATGGACAGGAATGCTCTAAGATTGCTAAGATTGAGAGTAAATGGAAGAGTTACCTGGAAGAGTTTAAGAGAAAAAATTCCAAAAATTATCCATAAATGGTCAAGAGAATATTGTGAAGAATGTGATTGGAGAAAAGTATGCATCATCAAATTACAATATTTTGGTTGAAAGTTATTATTGATGGTAAAAAAACTGAAGATAGATTTTGATGAAATCCAGAAGGCTATGGAAGATATTATAAGGGATTCTTTTGATTATTTCCTCGACCTCAGTACTGGCGAGGTTATTACCATTTCAGAGGATCTCCTGGGTGAAGTGAGAGAAAGGCTTTCCGAAGGCGATTTCGATGATATAGAAGATGATATAGAATATATAGAATTTGCTGAAGAGCCTGACCTTCCTTACTGGATGGAAGATGAGGTGGAACTGGCGATTGAGGTCCTTCTTAATGAGGGTAGCAGATATGTCCCTATACCGGAGAGAGATTCCCTTGAGGCATATAATATAATGACTGAATTTATTGAAACCATTGGAGATCCTGTCCTCAAAGAAGAGCTCTCGAATGCCTTTAATGGGAAAGGTGCATTCAGGAAATTCAAAAATGTCCTTCTCGAGTATCCGAAAGAAAGAAAAAGGTGGCATACCTATAATGCAAAAGCGATGAAAAACACAATTACAAAATGGTTGGAGTCTTTAGGGATAAAACCTGAACAAATTTACCCAAAGAAGGGAAAAAGGGGGGAAGACTATGTCAGAGAAGTTGAGTTATGAAGAGTTTATAAGGAAGGCAATCATTAGTTTACGAAGAGAGGGATACAAGGGGATCCATTCTGTATATTCTGGATTTAACAATGCTTTTAGGAAATATTTCGATGATGAAAACCCCGTTGAGGTTACAAACAGATTAGCTAAAGAAGAAAAGATTGTGGTTAGGCCTGTTAAAGGAGGCGTTATGCTTTATTTACCCGAAGAGGTTCCCTCTACAAGGAATATAGCTGATGAAGCATTAAGGAAGATGGGTCTTTGAGATTGACAAATTATGTTTTGTTAGTGAAAATAAAACCCTGTCTACTTTTGTTTATGGATTATAACTTTGCCAGTAAAAGTCGCCATAGGGTGTTATAACTATCTTTTTGGAGAAGGTATTAAGAAGCTTCTCGAGGAAGAGAAGGGGATAGATGTTATCGGTATCTTCAATGAAAGCAAAGATTTGAAGGAGATAACAAAGATTGCTCCTGATATTATTCTCCTTGATTTTAATATATTCCGAAACCTTCCTGAGGATTTTTCAGTTGACCCCCAGATAAAAGTATTACTTACAGGAGATGAAACACTGTATTCCGTATCAGATAAGCGGATAGCAGGTCTCGTTTCAAAAGGGGTAGTTGGTATCCTTCCACCTGGTGCAGATTCTTGTCTTCTTAAGAAGGCAATACAAGCAGTTTCTTCAGGTGAGCTGTGGTTAGACCGCAAAACAATGAGTAATATTCTATCTTCGGAGAGTCATTCCAAAAAAGGTGAGGTAAACCTTACGGATTCTGAAAAAGAAATAGTCTCTCTTATCTGTCAGGGATACAGAAATAAGGAGATAGCACAGAAGCTGGATGTAAGCGAACAGACTGTAAAGTCACATTGCAATCGAATTTTTAAAAAGGTTGGCGTATCAGATAGACTCCAACTTGCTCTCTATGTTTATAAAGAGTGGCCTGATTGGTGCCACATGAAACGTTGAATTAAGCCCTTAAACTTTAGTTTCAAAAAAAATCAAACCTTTTCTTAATTGACAAAACCCTTCTGAAGATTGAAAATGTGTTTAATAAGAAAGATTAACTCGCGGTTCCAAGCTTTTGGTCTGAGCCCGGAAAGGGGGATAGATTGGCTACAACCAAGTTTTTTATGAGAAAAATTGAGTCCTTAGGCCGGTTCCCTTATATGAGAATCTACTCCTTAATTCACAATCTGTCACAAGGGAGAGAGCCATACAAAGTCTCTCGAATCCATACTTCTCATGCAACTCCCTTAAGAAGCCCTCTCTTTCCTTTGAGCTGCTCCTATTCCATGCCTCCATTATCAGGTTCATCTCTTTTTCCATTTCTATATCACCTCAAGAAAAAGTGTAAATGTTTTGTGAAAATTAACAAGCAAAAATCATTCCACCATGGTATAATGAATTTGATTAGTTTAATAGGAATAGATATTCAATTTTCTTTGCTTGTATTATCAACCCGCATTGACTTAGTAGGTAAATTCATTATAAATTATAAAAATTATAAAAATATTAATTCCTTAAAGGTAAATTAGTATGTCATCAAGGGTTTCAAACATAGTTCGTTTCTCTTTTAGTGTGGATAGAGCGTTAAAAATTAACTCATGGAGTAAGGAGCTTGAGGTAATTTATGGAATATACTCCGCAGAAGTTCAAGGTATTCCGTACCATAAGATAATTCCGAGAATAAATCAAAACAGTAAAGATGCTGTTATGCAGGTATTAAAGACCGGAAGGCCAATGAGTTTGAAAGGGAAGCATATTACGTGTTTCTGTGGAGATGGGAAGGCGTCTATTCGAATAACCCCCCTGAAAAATAAAGTAGGAAAAGTAAACGGCGCAAATGTTGCAATTAGTGCATATCCGAGCTGTGCAGTTTGGAGGAGACTCAAACAGTCACAGAGGTTATTAGATATTGGCAAAATTGCGGCAACATTTGCTCATGGTGTCAGAAATCCCTTAAATGCAATAAAAGGAGCTGTGGTGTATCTCAGAGAGAAATACGCCAGTGAGGGAAAACTGATTGAGTTTACAAAGATCATAGAGGAAGAGATTTCGCGTCTTGATAACTTCATCGCTAAGTTTCTAAGCCCCCCTATTTCCGAAAAAGGTTTATCTGAAACAGACATAAATTCAGTTTTGAAGAAAGTCGAGGTGCTAACATCCCTTCAGGCCCAATCTCGCAAAATTGAGACTATTTTTGAATATGGGTATACGTATCCAGTGGCAATAAACTCGTTTCATCTCGGGCATGCAATTCTGAATATCATAAACAACTCCATGGAAGCTATGCCCTCAGGTGGTCGGCTTATGGTAAAGACCCAATCAGAGATTCGTTCTGGTACTGATTTTGCTTTAATAGAGATTTCAGATAGTGGCCCAGGAATGGCTGTAGACAGGAATGGTGATATGGTCATGCCGTCTAAAGTAAAAGGGAAGGGATTAGGATTATTCATTACGCGGGAGATACTCCGTTCCTGCGGTGGGCATCTTGAGATAAAGAGTAAAAGAGGGTTGGGAACTGCGGTAAAGCTGTATGTTCCTGTAAATAAACATGGCTGATACGAATAGCGGAAAAATTTTGCTTGTAGATGATGAGCCTAATGCCATCAAGGTATTATCGGCGATCCTTTCAGATGCAGGTTATGATGTCATTGAATCACAAAATGGTGAAAAGGCAATAAAGATGATCTCAAAGAAGGATGTAGACGTCGTTATTACAGACTTAAAAATGCCAGGAACTGACGGGATGCAATTATTCGACTATCTTACCGAAAATTATCCTGATGTTCCTGTTATATTCCTTACAGCCTACGGAACGGTTGAAACTGCTGTCAATGCTATGACACGGGGCGCCTTCTACTATTTCATTAAACCCCCGGACTATTTACAGCTCAAGAGCATTATTGCAAAGGCAGTAGAGCAGCGATCGTTAAAGAGGGAACTCGAAATCCTTAAGAAGAGACTTTCGGGAGAGGAAACCCATATTCGCATTATTGGGAATGCCCCTCCGATGCTCAAGCTTTTTGACGCTATTGAAGCGGTGAAGGATTCGGCAAGTAGTGTTCTAATTTATGGTGAAACAGGAACCGGTAAGGAACTTGTGGCGAGAACCCTCCATTATTCCAGTACAAGAAAAGACAAGCCTTTCACTGTAGTGAACTGTGCGGCTATTCCAAGAGAGCTTATGGAGTCAGAACTTTTTGGTTATGAAAAAGGCGCCTTTACAGGTGCTGTTACAAGGAGAATCGGAAAGATTGAAGAGGCATCCAGCGGTACACTCTTCTTTGATGAGGTTGGCGAACTTGAGCTTTCACTTCAGGCAAAACTGCTCCGCGTCCTTCAGGAAAATGAAATAGAGCGACTCGGGAGCAACAAAAAGATAAAAGTAAATTTTCGCCTAGTATCTTCAACCAATCGCGATCTCAAGAAGATGGTCGAGTCCAATACTTTCAGAGAAGACCTATTTTACAGAGTGAATGTTATCCAGTTAAATTTGCCACCTCTCAGAGAAAGGTTTATGGACATCCCACTCCTCGTGGCAGAGTTTGTAAAGGAATTCTGTGTGAGGGAAAGGAAAGCACTTACAGTATCAGATGATGTAATGAAAATATTCCAAAGCTACCACTGGCCTGGAAATGTGAGGCAGCTCAAAAATGTCATCGAGAGAGCAGTCGTCCTTGTAAAAGGCAAAATGATTACCTTAAAAGAGTTACCTGAAGAATTTCTTTCCCTGCAGGATCAGACAGAAAGCTTTTCTAAGAAGACCCTGAAAGATCTGGAGATTCAGGCAGTAAAGGATGCACTGAGAGAATGTAAAGGTAATAAGTCAAAAGCTGCCAAGGCACTTGGTATTTCAAGAAAGGCATTCTACAAAAGACTCAGGGAGTTCCAGCTTTTATAAAATGTATCTTTTGGATGCAGATATTTCTCAACAATTGTTTCCATAAGATACATATAAAAAGTGATCAACCGAACAACGGATTGAATATTTTATAAAACTGTGAGTGAAGTATTATATTTTCACGTAACAGACTCTCTGAATACCTTCTCAAAGGCATTAACAACCTCCGGGTCATAGATTGTACCTGAGCCCGATTTAATCTCCGACAGTGCTTCTTCCCTTGTGAAATACTTCCCATACGACCTTTCAGCAGTCATCGCGCAGTAGGAATCGACTACGGATAAGACACGGGAAATCAGAGGGATTTCCGTTTTCTTAAGCCCTCCCGGATACCCTGTGCCATCATACCTCTCATGATGGTGGAGGATTGCCTTCTTGAGGTCCTCTGAGAATTCAAAGCCTCTTAGTAACCCGATTGTATTATAAGGATGGGTCTGTAAGGCTTGCATTTCAGATAATGAAAGCGTTTTCTTTTTCAAGATGCTTTCATTAATGAGCACAAGGCCGAGGTCGTAGATCAGTGAGACATAGAGGGCCTTCTTTTTTTCTTCCTCTTCCACACTTAGCTTATCCATAATCTTTAATACCAGTTCCGGAAAAACAGTTTTCTTCTTATGATATCTTTTAACTGCATCCAGGAGATTGTCAAAAGAAGAAAGGAATTGGCTTATGTCATCTTCTTTGTATGAACCTGAATACAACTTGTCAAGAAAATATGAAACTCTTTCACCAAAGGCAGATGCTATGTAAAGATCTTTCTTTGTAAAGGGTTCTGCAGTTTTTTTGTTATTCAGGTTTAGCACTCCCATTACCTTGTCCTGTATCTTTAGAGGAAGAGAAAGAAGAGATTTTGTATTGTATTGGACCATGCTCTTTCGCTTAAACCAGGGTGCATTTTCAATATCCTCTATCAGGAGGGGTTTACCCTCTATTGCCACCAGACCTGCGATTTGGTCGCCAAACTTAACCCGTGTTCGTTTCACAACTTCATTACTCAAACCCCTTGCACTCTTGATTGTTAGTTCCCCTGTAATCTCATCACCAAGCATAATAGAGCATATATTCAGATCCAGTAATTCAGTTATAAACTCTACGAACATATCCATTGTAATGCTGACGGCAGCCTCTAATTTCTCTTTCACGCTCTTTGGAATGATAATAGAAACAACAAAGGTATTATCAGTATTTCCAGCTTCAAAGCCCCATCCATGAGCCTCGGCAACCCTTCTGGCAAGATACAGCTTGATCTTGTCATCAAACTGCTCTGTGAAGAAGATATATCTTGAATTGAAGAAGAATGATAAATCTCCTTCAGGTACATTTTTGGATATTGTTAAGTCTACTTTGATAAATTCATCTTCTTTAACAGTAATCCCTATGGTGTCACCACTCTCAAGGTAGTGAGATAGTCCTTCTATAAGGTTGATAAACAGTTGGACAATCCTTATCTTGTCTCCTACGATCTCATATATGCCTTTTTTAATCTCTGTCCTGAAGTGCAGGTTCTTCTTTATCAGTGCCGCATTAAGACTCTTTGATGCTGACACCTCTTTCAGTAGGGTTTCAAGATTTATCAAGGATTTCTTAATAGCTGTTGATTCATTTTCAAGTCTGAGAAAATCGAGGAGATTGTCAACAATGGAGGTGAGCCCCAGTGTCTCCTTTAAGATAATATCGTGGAACTCTTTTTGTTTGCTTTTTTTTACCTTTTCTGGCTGCTGCAGGTAGTATATGGCGCCTTTTATTGCATTGAGCGGAGAACGGAGTTCATGAGAAATACGGGTAATAAATTCTGTTTTATCAACATCAGCTTCTATGAGCTTTCTGTTGATTTCTTCAAGCTCAGCAGCCTTTGTCTTTAATTGACTCATGAGAAAGGCATTCTCAAGGGCTATAGCTGCCTGATCTGAAATAACACCTAAAAGGTTAAACTCATCTTCTGTAAAAGGCGTGCCATCTTTCTTGTCATTAATGTTAATAACACCGAGCACCTTGTCTCTGCTTATCAGGGGACAGGAAATAAAAGATTTTGTTTTATAACGGTCTCTCTTCTTTCTTTTAAACCTCTCGTCTTTGTCTATATTCTCTACGAGGACCGGTGTGCGATTTTGTGCAACCGCGCCAGCGATTCCCTCGCCCATTTTGATTTTATAGGTTTCAATAAAAAGCATTTCGAAGCCCCTTGCAGCCAGGATATATAATTCATCCCTTTCATTGATTAACATCAAGGAGCCTTTCTCGGCATTTGTGTATTCGATAGCGCGATCAAGTAAAAAATTTGCTAAGGCATTAACATCATTTGTTGCTGTTATAAGATGGCAGACCTCTTCCAGGATTAAAAATTTTTTCTTAAGAAGCTGAGGGTCCATTTTTTAAAATTCTTCTTTACACAGGTCTAAAAATCATGATGGTCTTAAAACTGTCTCCTCTTTACCAAAAAATTGTCGGTTGTTATTATAACTATTTCCTACTCAAAAATTAAGCCCTCACTTTTTCAGAATTAAAATGTAAACTTTGGTTTTAAAAATCTTCAAACCTTTTCTTGATTGACAAAGACATCTTAAGACTGTTATTTTAAGCCCAGGTCTACCTCTAAAATTACAGGAAATGGCTTGTTAGAATAAATTCTTTTTTATTAAGGAGATACATCATGTTGAGGATTCCTTGTCCAAAGTGCAAGGAGAGTTCATATACTTCTGATGTAGAGTCCTTTTACTCATGTCCTATCTGTGGTTTTATATTCAGCGGCAAGCACGGCCCTGACAGGAGGGGTGAATCACGCATCGAAAAGGAAATTCCCTTTGTCTTTTCCTACAAGGGTAAGAATTTTGAGGCCAGAACAATCGATTTCTCTCAGAGGGGTGTTGGGATAAAGATACATGGTCGGCCACCTGTAGCAACGGGAGATGTCTTAACCCTCACTGTTGGGGATCTCTGTATCATTGCTAAGGTTACATGGGTTGAAAGACTTACTGATAAATCTCTTGCTGGGCTTGCAAAGTTAAATTAGAATCACTTCAAATGCATCTAACAGATGCAGATTCCTTTACAGTTGTTTCTATATGAAACATTGATATCCTTGAAATCATGCAGTTCCTCTCTGTCGAAGCAAATAAAAAGTATTATCTAAAAATGCCTTACAGGATTAAATTTTTTAATAAAATTCCTTTCATTCTTCCTTACTTTTTTTCTATAATTCTGACAGGTATGAATATTGCTTACTTTAAAGAGGGGAGGGAAATATATTAGGCTCCTATTTATCTGGTCTGCGCTCATTTTTTAATTTTTCAGGGTATAATTTTTCAGGGTATGATTTCTTTTTCAAGAATGGAACCTTTTTTACATATTTATAGAAAGAATGGTTGAATGAAGAAGGTATTGATCATAGAAGAGAGCAGCTTTTCGCGCATCTGTTCAGCCCTTCTACAGGAAGATGGACACAAGACAGAAATACTGGAAGACATAGGCAGTCTGTTGCCGAAAACAGGGGATAAGGAATTTGGGCTGGTAATAACGAGTTATCCCTTTTGTAATTCTTTATTTGAGAAGATAAGGAACATGAGTCTTCCTACCATTGTTCTGACTGACCATCTGAACCGCTCTCTGATCAATTTCCTTGAGGGATGCAGGGATTCTTACTGCATGGTAACGCCTCTTGATTATCAAAAGTTCAGATCCGTGGTAAAGCAGATCGTGAAGGGTGATCAACCGAACGACGGGTTAAATATTTTGTAGACTTTTAAAACTTAATCCTTTCGAGCATAATTCTTCCAAAGAGTTAGGTCGGGCAAATCTAAAAGTTCTTATTTTGCAGGGCACTTCATTGATATGTGCTGATTCAGAAGGTAAATCCGGATGAAAAATTAACAGATTGGTTTGATTCCTTCGGTAATAAAGTGTGAGCTCAGGTGAATGAATCTATTCTTAAGGACACTTATCTCTCCGTCTTTTTGCCATTTATCGATCATTCTTGTTACAGTCTCCCTTGTCATACCAGTCATCTCGGCTATTTCCTGGTGGGTAAGTTTGATGTTCAATGTCACTCCTTCAGCCGTCTTCTCACCGTACTTGTCAGAGAGCATCAAAAATAATATTTTGATCCTCTGTGATGCATTTTTAAGGTTTAGTAACTGAATTTTTTCCCATGAGTCACGGAGCCGGGAACACAGTATCAACAATAAGTTGTCAACTATCCTCTTCTGAGCCCTTATGAGTGAATAGAATTCCTGTCTGGAAATAATAGCTACCGAGGAATCTTCCATCGCAACTACCGTGGCAGGAGACGTTTTGCCATCAAGTAGGGACATCTCTCCAAAAAATTCACCTGAATGGTGCATGGCAAGAAGTATCTCTTTCCCATCCTCTGTTGTCTGGATAACCTTTGTCTTCCCATTCAGGATAATATACATATATTCAGTTGTGTCTTCCTCGAAGAGAATTACCTCGTGCTTTTTATATCGCTTCAGAGACAGTTTATCCTTAATCTGATGTAATTCATCATCTGTTAAAGAAGAAAATAGTTGAATATTTTTTAAATGCTCAATTTCATTCTTTCCCATTATTTATATGCTCCATCAAAAAATGGGGTGATGGCCTTTCTTTTTTTCACTATATCATACTTTTTCTTTATTTTTTTGTAAACTATTTACCCTGTTAGTGTCAAGCCAAAGTAGAAATGTCCTATTCTTACCAAAGTAGGAATGTCCTATTTTTAGGTTCTGTTAATAAGGATATATCCTCCTTTTTGGTTTGCTGT
>Ga0315281_10006841_pt1 | contig 16151 bp, 14 predicted proteins | sample YL17G07_0_MG_FD_204540 | JGI IMG/M metagenome (GOLD analysis project Ga0315281, IMG submission 204540) | Sediment microbial communities from Yellowstone Lake, YNP, Wyoming, USA - YL17G07_0 | ecosystem: Environmental > Aquatic > Freshwater > Lake > Sediment | place: USA: Wyoming | collected... | reverse complement strand
GAGCCGCCGCGCTACCTGCACCGCTTGCAAGATCAATCTCCTTTTTTAAATCATCCAGCGTGCTTTTGCCCTGGTTAATCAAAACAATCTGCTGCTGGAGCTTGGAAAGTTCCGCCCCCGCTTTCCCTCGGATCCGTTCTTTTTGCTCCGGTTTGAGTGTTTGTAAATAAGCCTCGGCCTTCTCCTTCGTATCCTTATCCTTAATTTGGTCAACTCCAAGCTGACTCTCCACATCCGCCGCCTGCCCTGGTTTTGCGTCTCCTTCAGCCATAAAATTAAATAATATAAATATCCCCGCCAAGCGCCTCCAGCCGTTCCTTGGTCACGCGGATCCGGTGCGTCAGGTTTTCAAGTTGATACGTGTTCCGCTCGCCCGCTTTCCACAGTTTACGGATTTCGCGGATGGTTCCAAGCAGGTTCAGGGCGTCAAAATCGGCCTTCCCCTTATCTTCCTCGGAAAGTTTGTCATACACCGCGTAATTCAAAAGCGTCGCCGGGCGGTAAAGATCGATATCGCCCTTGTCGACTTTTTCCATGAGCATGGTCAAAAAATCCAGATCCTCGGGATCAAGCTGCCCCTGATGCGCGGTCGGTTTGTTGAGCATGGCCTGCGTATCGGCGCTAATGTCCTGGTCTTTGTACGCCAACAGTTTGGAAGGTTTTTGATTTGGTTGATCGTCAGCCATAGTTTTAAGAAAAATATATCTAGTTATTTTTTACGATAATCTTTTCCGTTCTCCACCACTTCTTGATGGCTTTCACCAGCGGTAAAATCGAATAGAAGTACCACAAGTCAAACAGACGGCGTTTGAGCCACGGCAGGATTCCGACAATATTCTTGCCATTTTTGTGGTAAAGATAAGATCTGCCCCCAAGGGAAATAACGTATCCCTTAAATCTTGGCTTGTAGGTTTTTTGCCGCTTTTTTGCGATATCGGCCCAAATGTTATGGGCGATTATTGGCGCATGCTGAACGGCAAGAACCCCCAATTTTGGCAGCAATTGATGATGGGTCATGTCAAAAATTGCCGCGTCATCACCGCCGACGTAAACCTTGGGATAGTGCGTAGCCTCAAGATTCGGCCCAACGTCAAGGCATCCGCTTACATGAAGCACGGGAAAGCTTTTAAGCGCCGGATGGGGCTGAACCCCCGCGGTCCAGACCAGAATATCGGCATAAATCTGCCGTTTATCCGTACCGTCCGGTCTTGAAATATCCAGTTTGCCAAAGGAATAGCCTATTATATGCGCATCACAAAGCGCTTCAACACCGAATCTTTGCAGTCTCTGCTGAACCATGTTTGAAACATCCGGCCCAAGCCCCATCAGTTCGTGTCCACTCTGCGCAATAGTAATGGTCACCTCTTTGGGGTCAAACTTGTACTTCGCGCTTAATTTGGCGATGTAACTGGGAAGCTGGCAGGCATACTCAACTCCGGTTGGCCCGCCTCCGCCGATGACAACATCAAAATGGGAATGATCATTTTTTTCAAAACGTTCACGGAAAAGATCGTCAAAATGGCATTCCAGATTCAATGCATCATCAATGGTCTTCAGGGGAAGAGCTTTTTCCGAAACCCCAGGGATCCCGTAATAGTTGGTGACGCTCCCAAGGCTCACGACAAGATATTCGTATTTGACTTCACCTCCGTTGAACAGTTTCACGGTCTTTTTTTGCGAATCGACCCCAAGAATCAGGTCCTGGATAAAACAGACCTGTGTGTCGTGGAGAAGCTGGGAAAACGGAATCGTGATGCTTTCCGTTAGATCCTGAAGCCCCGCTCTGGTGATGTTGGGATAGTACGTGTTCGCGATTTCATAAAGCTCCACGGCATACAAGTGAAGCGCATTCCGGTCGATCAAAATCACTTGGTAGTCGTCATATTTTTCCAGTTTTTTCGCCAGACGTTTGGCGACGCGGAGACCGCAATATCCTCCTCCAAGAATGACAATATGTTTTTTATCCAGATCGATTTTGGTGTGCATCGGGGTCTGTGGTAAACTTCATCATAGTATTATACCAAAAAACCGCAGAATGAACAAGCAGGAAGCCAAGGAGCGGATTCAAAAACTCCGTGAAAAAATCAAGGAACTCAACTACCAGTATTTTGTCCTGGACCGGTCGGAAGTTTCCGAAGCGGTGCGAGATTCGCTCAAGCTTGAGCTCAAAACTCTGGAAGACCGCTTTCCTGAATTCATAACCCCGGATTCCCCGACCCAGCGCGTAGGTTCCGTGTTGAGCGGAAGATTCGCGAAAGTGAAGCACATTTCCGCCAAAAAAAGCCTGGTGGACGCCTTTTTCGAGGAAGATGTCCGTGATTGGTACGAACGCATCGCCAAACTGGTCCCCGACCAAAAGATCAATTTCGTATGCGAACTCAAAATCGACGGCCTGAACCTGACGCTCCACTACAAAGCCGGAAAACTTGAACGCGCTATCACCCGCGGTGACGGAACCGAAGGCGAAGACATCACCCACACCATCCGCACCATCGAAGCCGTCCCCATGGAACTCAACGAACCGGTGGATCTTGAAGTGTCCGGCGAGGCCTACATGCCAAAAGCCAGTTTTCAAAAACTCAACGAAGAACAAAAACGCAAAGGCGAGGAAGTTTTTGCCAACCCCCGGAACGCCGCGGCGGGAAGCGTCCGCCAGCTCGACCCGCAAATCGCCGCCGAAAGAAATTTGTCGGTGTATTTCTACGAACTCGGCGAAAACAATCTGCGCAACGTCCCAAAAACCCAGCAGCAGGTGCTCGAACGTTTTCAAGATTTGGGGCTCAAGGTCAACAAAGAATACCAGTTTTTTGAAACGATCGACGGCGTGGTGAACTTCATCAAAAGTTGGACAAATGAGCTACGAGAGAAACTCCCGTACGAAATCGACGGTATCGTCATCAAAGTGAACGACAAATCCCAGTGGGGCACCATGGGTTTTACCGCAAAGGCTCCACGTTACGCCATCGCGTACAAATTCCCGGCGGAACAAACCACCACCAGAATTTTGGACATCCATGTGCAGGTGGGCCGCACGGGCGTACTGACGCCGGTCGCGGTATTGAGCCCCGTTCGCGTGGCGGGCTCCACCATCTCCCGTGCCACTCTCCACAACGAAGACGAAATCCGCCGCAAAGACGTGCGCATCGGCGACACCGTCATCATCCAAAAAGCCGGGGACGTCATTCCGGAAGTTGTGGCAGTGTTGAAAGATTTGCGCAGTGGCCAGGAAAAAGAGTTCCACTTCCCAAAAAGCTGTCCGGTCTGCGGTTCCCACACGGCCCGGGTGGAAGGGGAGTCCGCGTTCCGCTGCACCAACGCCAACTGTTTTGCCCAAGACCGCGAAAGATTCATCCATTTCACGGCGGTCTTGAACATAGAAGGACTCGGCGAAAAAGTGGTGGACCAATTACTGGAAAACCAACTCGTGGATGACCCGGCGGATATTTTTACACTAACCAAAGACGAGTTTTTAAGTCTGCCGCTGTTCAAAGCCAAACGTTCCGAAAACCTCACGACGTCGATCACGAAAGTCAAAAACGTTCCGCTGTCCCGATTGCTTTTTGCCATCGGAATCCGCCACGTCGGCGAAGAAACCGCCATAGAACTCGCAAACTTTATTGAAGCCGAACTGCACGGCGAACCTCACGAAGACTTCACCATTTCCTCGGTCCTCCGCCTCATGCACCGCGTGAACGCCGAAAAACTCATGGAAATGGACGGTTTCGGCGAAGTCGTCGCGCAGGAAATCTTCACCTGGTTCCACGACGAAAAAAACATCGACCTCCTCAAAAAACTGGAAAAAGTCGGTATCACGCTGGAACACGAAACCCAAAAAGCCTCATCCATGCTGGCCGGAAAAAGTTTCGTCGTCACTGGAACCCTCACAACCATGTCCCGCGACGAAGCCAAAACCAAAATCCGAGAACACGGCGGCAAAGTTCAGGGAACGGTAAGCCAAAAAACCGACTTCGTCCTCTGCGGAGAAAAACCCGGCACCAAAGAAGCCAAAGCCAAAAAACTCGGCGTCAAAATCCTGGACGAAAAGGAATTTCTGAAACTACTTGGCTTTTAGGAACCAACCCTACGCCACCAGCTCCCCGCCCATCATTGCCAAAAGCTCCGACGTTTTTTCGTCGATTGGGGCGGAATTTGCCGGACCGTCTGATGCCTCACCGTTCGCCGGGGCAAGACTCGGATCCACCACCGGCACCACCTTCAGCTGAACCTGAAAAACCGTAAACATCGCCTCTTCCACCGCCAGCCGGTTGGCAAACTCCTTCAACTTGTTGGCGTGAAATTGCGTTCCAAAAGCGATGGAAACCTCGTTGCCCTCAAAACCCGCAAGTTTCCCGGAAGCCAGCGTGCGCTTGGCCGTCACATTTTTAATCGCCCTCACAATCAGCGGCCACTGCGACAGAAGCACATCGTAGGAAATTGCAGCAGCCTTCTGCTGCGTCTGGTGGCTCGTATCCAAAGGAGATGAATCAACGGCCGCCCGCGGAACTACTGCCGTCGGCACAACTTTTCTCATCGCTCCCTGCACAGATGCCCCATAATGTTGCGGAGGTGTGGCATGTGGTTGAACCGACGCCCCAAAATGCTGTGTTGGAGCCCCATGACGCTGCCCGCTCGGTTGAATAGACCCGTGCATTCGCGCCTCGTTCGCCATTTCCATCGCTCCGTGGACGCGCGCTTCACCTACACCCGCTACACGTGCCCCAGCCACATTCCCACTTTGTAATTTCTCATTCTCGCCCACAACCACCCCGTTCCCGGAAATTCTCTGAATCTGAATGCACGACTCCACCACCGCCACCTCAAGCGGCAGCTGCGGAATCGTCGCATACTTCGCTCCGTCGTACGCGGCCTGAAAATGTTCAATCCATCCCAAAACCCGCCCGACTTCCGCGTTGTTTCCCGACTTCACAAACTCCAGCATCTTCTGCCTCAAAAGCTCCAAAAAATCTTTCGTAAATTGCGTTAAATCATACCCTTCGTCATACAAACCTGTAATTTCCCCGATCCCGCTTTGCACGTCCGAAGCTTCCAAAAACGCATAAAGTTTTTCCAGACTCGCCTTCCCGCTGATCCCCAAAACCTCGCGCACATGTCCGAACGTCAACTTCCCGCCAACGGTCAACTGCTCCAGCAAACCAATGGCATCCCGAAGCCCTCCCTGGGCAGCCCGCGCAATCGCGTCCAGCCCGTCCGCCTCCGCTTCAATCTTCTCCTCGCCCGCAATAAAACCCAGCCGATCCACCAAAGTTTTCGTATCAATCCGCTTAAAATCGAACCGCTGACAGCGACTCAAAATAGTTTCCGGAATTTTATGAACCTCCGTCGTCGCCAGAATAAAATACACATGCGCCGGCGGCTCCTCCAAAGTTTTCAAAAGCGCGTTGAACGCCTCCTTCGTGAGCATGTGGACTTCATCAATGATGTACACCTTGCTGCGCGCCCGCGTCGGTGAAAAATTGATTTTTTCCCGCAAATCGCGGATCTCATCAATCCCGCGGTTGGAAGCCGCATCAATCTCAATCAAATCAATCAACCGCCCGTCGGTAATGTCGCGGCAAATGTCGCACTCCTCGCACGGCTCCGCCTCCTTCAAATTCAAACAATTAATCGCCTTCGCCACCAGCCTCGCCGTCGAAGTCTTCCCCGTCCCTCGCGGCCCCGTAAAAAGGTACGCATGATTCACTTTCCCGCTCTTCAAAGCGTTCATCAGCGTGGTGCGAATATGATCCTGCCCCACCAAATTAGAAAAACTCTGCGGCCGATACTTGCGGTAAAGGGACATATTGTCGAGCCAACGGCTCAAGTAAAAATATCAGAGGAGCCCATTGTAGCAAATATGTGAACCGTCCAAAAGCACCTTCGCAAGACTGCTTGACAAAAATAATATCCATGCTACTTTTAACCCCATTATATTAACTCGCACAAAAACCATGCAACCATCAGGCCACGAAAGACATAATGAACACTTTCAAGATAAAGAACTGCAAGGAATAGCAGAACGCTCTTTGCGTGAACGGATTCCTGTTGATGAATTAAAATTCAGGGAAGCTGACGCAGAAAGAGTGGATGAGCTTCGTGCAGGTGCTAAAGCGAAATTGCTTGCTATGGCTGGCTATACAACCGGTAAAGCAGCAACAGAATCAAGACCAGTTGAAGAAGTTAACGGAACGATAAAAGAATTAGCACCCGAACAACAGAATGAACTTTTGAAGAAGGTCAAAGCCCGTTTTGAGGTCAATATGGATCGTCATAAGGGCCTGAAGTGGGCCAAAGTCCAGGCCAAACTGGAAGCCAGTCCAGGAAAAATGTGGTCACTGAATGAAATGGAGAGAACCGGAGGCGAACCGGATGTAGTTGGGTTTGATAAACAGACCGGTGAATATATTTTTATGGATTGTTCAGCCGAAAGTCCTGAAGGTCGCAGAATGCTCTGTTATGACCATGAAGGACAGAAATTGGCGGAAAAACAAAAGGGGAATAAACCTAAAAATGTCATTGATATGGCTGCGTCTATGGGTATTGAGGTTTTAACCAAAGCTGAATATCTGGAACTTCAAAAATTGTTTAAATTTGATTCGAATTCTCAAAGCTGGGTGAAACCGCCTGCTGATATCAGAAATATAGGCCGTACTTACGTCGGTTCTCGATTCGAAATTGGAGTCCGCGTGCAACTATACGCTGTGCATCGTGCCAGTGCCAACAGGGGTTTCCGCGGCAAGCTAAAGGTCTAAATTGGGACCGATTTCTAGCAGCCCTGATGCGTGTTTGTTTTCTGAGCACAGTTGTCCGGGCAATGAACTTTCTATCGTTTTCAACCAGCGTCCAAGCATTTTGCCGATCTGCTCGGGGTGAGCGTCCACGGCACCATATACTCAACCACAATTCTGTCACCGGATTTTCAATTTCTGGTCTTGAGTTTCACCAGCGTGTGAGCCAAAATTTGATATATCCCTTCAAACAAAATCTATGCAAAAATTCAGCCCGCAGGAAAAAACTCTTCATGATCAGTTCGTGCAATACGGCCGGAACGCGAAAGAATGGATGCACAAATGCACGCTGCTGTTGCCGCACATCGAAAAACATAAAATTTGGCAGAAAAAAGGTTTTGAAAATATTTATGAGTATGCCAGGAAATTGGCAGGAATGAGCCGAAACAAGGTGAACGAATCCTTGAGGATTTTGAGCAAAATTGAAGATAAACCCGAGCTCATGAAAGTTGTTGAGCAAAGAGGAATATTTGCCGTGAAGCCGATTGTAACCATTGCTACAACGGAAACAGCTGGATTTTGGGCAGAAAAGGCGAAACTCATGACAAAAACAACACTCGAAACGTACGTGAAAGAATTCAGGAATCAAAATGACTTGTTGGAGCCAAAAACGGATGATTTTGGACGCCCCGGGGCGTCAGGAAATGCCGAAAATCCACAGCAACAAGCCATTTCGATTTCCGGGCAAAAAATGGCTGCGCACAGCAAAAAAATCGTGGCAATGGAACTGGAGCCGAAAATTATCGAACAACTTGAAAAACTCAAAGGGCAAAACGACTGGAACACTCTCATGAAACAACTTCTTGAAATGCGCGCAAAATACATCGAAGAACAAAAGCCAGAAGCAGTCGCGACCACCTCCCGCCACATCCCGAACAAAATCAAAAAATATACCACCGCCCGAACCAACGGCCAGTGCGCCTTCCCAAAATGCACAAAACCGGCAGAAATTTTCCAGCACACCCAACGCTGGGCCCTGGAAAACATCCACGACCCGGATCGCCTTTTTGGGCTTTGCAAAGAGCACGAAAGACTTGCTCATCTCGGCCTCATTGAAAATGAAGAACAGTCGCCGCAGAACTGGAAAATCCGCGCGCAGCCGGACAGGTTTGATCCAAAATACGAAATCGATCTGGTCGTCCAGAAATTCAGGAACAGGAACCGCCCTGGGTGGGCGACGGGATAAAAATTGCTCAGAACAGACCAGAACCGACGTTGGCAGATAAAAAAATGGAATGACCATGGCATGAATAATTCCGACGTCGAAAGCAAATCAACGCGAACCCCGATCGTGTTTTGCATGACATTCAGGCCAAAAAATATCTGGAGTTTTAAATTTTTGCTGAACCGATCTCTTTGGCGATAAATTCCCCAAATTTCTCCACAAACTTCTGCTTCGAAAACTCCGACGCATGTTTGTGTATCTTCTCCGCATCGTACTGCAGTTCGTTCACGATCAACCTTCCCAGCCCGTCCTCCATCGAAGCAATCGTTGGCTCGTAAAAAAACTCGCCGGTCACGCCCGGCACCACCGTTTCCAGCGCGCCGCCTTTGCCAAACGCCAGCACCGGCTTTCCGCACGCCATCGCCTCCACCGGAGTTATCCCAAAATCCTCCTCCCCCGGAAAAATCAGCGCGCGGCAATTCTCCATGTATTTTTTGACCGTCTCGTCGTCCTTGAACCCCATCACATGCACGTTGGACGCCGCAATGCTCTTCAAATACTCAAATTGCGACCCATCACCGATAATAATCAGCTCCTTGCCGATTTTGTTAAACAGCTGCACCGCCAGATCGATTTTTTTGTACGGCGATAAAGTCGAAACAATAAGAAAATAATTCTCATGCTCTTTTTGAGGCTTGAACCTGCGAGTATCCACCGGCGGAAACAAAATTTCCGAATCCCGCCGGAAATATTTTTTGATCCTTTTGCGCACGTGATTGGAGTTGGCGATGTAGGAATCCACCCGATCCGCCGCAATCTGATCCCATTGCCGAACTTTGTGCACCATCCGGTTCGCCAGAAATTTCTTGAGCCGCCCCGCGTTCTGCTCCTGCAAATACTCATGCGTGTAGTCCCACGCGTAGCGCATGGGCGAGTGGCAGTAACAAATGTGTTTCGCGCTTGAAGGAATCAAAACCCCGTGGGCATAAGCCCCGCTGGAACTGATCACCACGTCAAACTCGCTCAAATCAAAAGACTCAATCGCCCGCGGCATCAGCGGCAGCAAAAACTTCTGCCGTTTCCGCACCCACAAAGGTAATTTCTGCAAAAAAGAAGTCCTCACCCGCGCAGCCGGAAAAACCTTCCCGCACACCGCCTCGTCATACAACAGCGTATAAATCGGCGCCTCCGGATACATCTCCGCAAAAACCTTCAACACGCGCTCCGCGCCGCCGAGCTTCACCAAAAAATCATGGACAAGGGCGATTTTCATACTAAACAAAAAGGCATCCCCAGAATACCTGAAGAGTGCCGAAGTGTAAACGATTGGAACCCGATCCGCGCTCGGACAAGGCAAAATTACCCGTTCATCCACGGCCCAAGAAGTTTTTCGGTTGTATCCCCGTTTGCAAATTGAACAGTCACCACCTCACCAACGGCGATTCTGCTTCCAAGCGCAACCCTGATCGTATCGATTGCCCGTTCAACTCCGGCTGCATCTCCACTTTCATGGGAGGCGAGCAGTGCATTAATATCGCGATCCAGTTTGCTGCGGGACGTCATTGAGCTGATTTCTTTATTGGTGAGCCCGGCTCCGCGGAGTTGCACCTCAAGTTTTGCCTCAGAGGACAAAGAGTCCAGAACATCGAAAGAAGTTTCTTGTGACATGGAGAAAAAGTAAGAATTGGGGCAAATTAAAACATAATAATAAGCTAAAGTCAACAATATTTCGTCGTACGGTAGTTTCAGGTACAATTCACGTATGCTCATCCTCGGCGCACACATGTCCATCGCGGGCGGATTCGCCCAAGCGGCCCTTAAAACCGCCGGCCTCAAAACTGAACAACTCGGCTGCAACGCCATGCAGTTTTTTACCAAATCCCCGCGCGGCCGCATGGTGAAGCCAATCGACCCGCAGGACGCCGAACAGTTCAAAAAATACTGCAAAGAATTCAACATCAAACATGTTGTTGCCCACAGCTCCTATTTGTTGAACTTCGGCAAACCCGCGGACGCAGTTCCCTGGGCCATCAAAGACATACTGACGGATTTTGAACGTTTGAATTTACTCGGCGGCCACGGCATCGTCGTCCACATTGGCAAATCGCTGGACGGCGACCGCTCCGTTGCACTTGAAAACGTCATCGAAAACGCCAAAAAAATCATCGACCTCACGCGCCACACCGGCCTCCAATACATCCTCGAAAACACCGCCGGCCAGGGCAGCGATATCGGCTTCCGGCTTGAAGAACTTGGCCAAATCTGGAAAGAACTCAAAAATTTCTCCCCGCGCATCAAATCCTGCCTGGACACCGCCCACATCTGGGCCGCCGGCTACGACATTTCCAGCCAAAAAGCCGTCCAACAAACCCTCAAAGAATACGACCAGCTCATCGGCCTGGACACGCTTTCCTGCATCCACTTCAACGACTCCAAAAAACTCCTCGGCAGCCGCGTGGACCGCCACGACAACATCGGCTGCGGAAACATCGCATTAGAAGGCCTCGCCGCCATCGCCCGGTTCGCGGAATCCCGCTCCATCCCGCTCATTCTGGAAACGCCCGAAAAGGATGGGAAAACTCACCTGGACGACCTGAAAGTGGTAAAAACGTTCTTTTGATAAAGTAAAGTAAGATGGCTTCTGTAAGGGCGGTAGCGGATTGTCCACTGTGGCGCCTTGACAAAAGCACACAAAAGTGTAAAATACACATCCTGCTTTGTATTATACCTTTCCTATGCCAGACAAATTCGACTTCCTCCGCGACAAATACGAACAACATTGCGACTCGGCTTACGAAAAAATTCACGGGAAACCAGACCTGATAGTTTTCGGCGAAGAACACACCATGGATGCCCACACAAGGGAGCAGGCTCGGTCGATCGTGAGAAACAGCCCGGAATACGTTCTTCTTGAAGCGCACGGGCAAAAAGATCCACAAGATTTACAACACCTGATAGAAGCCTTTTCATTATTAACGGTCAGGGAAGTCATGAGCAAAGCTGATATCCCACTTTCTGAATTGGAGTCCCCGGACATCGAATGGAATATCGAAACACTCAGAAACAAAATAAGAAAAGAACTTATGGATTCAATGGACTTTTTACTCTCGATTGCAGAAGACGAAAAAGAGAAAAAAAGAACATATAAGGAATCAATGAAAGAGATGAAGGATGAGGATAGGAAAATTCCAAGAAGTCTTGAAAAGCTCCTGGACACACCTCTTTACCAACTACCTAGACCCGCAAAGTCCCATATCGTCTGGACATGTCTTCAAATGTTGATGGACAAAATAAAAGAGCAATTATCAACCCCAGGATGTTCGAACCCGGATGAATTAAAAGTTCGTCACTCAAGATTAGTTGCAATGGTAAAACTTCTTTCACTGAATCTTTCATACATAAGAGAATTGGATGGCCGAGAGAACCCAATTTACTTGGCATCAGCGAAGGTTGGGGCAAAATTAGCCGGATGCGATATCGATAAATCCGATAGTCCAAGATATGAAGCCAAAGACGTCAAATGTAAAAACCAGGAAAAGAGCGATGAGGAATTTTTTAAGGCATTGATCTCCTTGAAGAAATATATAGGAGAAAAAAATGAAATCAGAGAAAAAACCATGGGCGAAAGAATGGCGCGTTTTGTCCACTTAAAAACAAAAAACACCCCAGTCATTTCAATAGTCGGTCAATATCATATCCGAAAAAAATCATTCATCCACGGAGTTCTTCAGAACGAAAACATCAGATACCGGTGTATTTCTCAGAGAGATCAATTATTCACCGGAGATGAGCAAGCCTGGAAAAGCATATTCTACGGTCCAAGCCTCGTCACAAAAAAATAATGAACTCCAAAAAACTCAATCAGGAACTCCAAATACCCAACGCCGGCGCCGACGGGAAACAAAAGCCAGAGCTGCAGAAAATCACTCCGGCCATAACCAAACCGGCGCAACCAACGCCGCAACCCCTCGCCCGGGAGGTCAAAGAAATCACCCAAACGGTTCAGGATGCGGTCAAATTCACAAATGAATCCCCATCCGGTGAAATCCCGGATTTTGACGGGCAGGAATTGCTCCAGACGATGGCTCGGTTCATTGAACGGCTTAACGCAGCACTTCCTGAGGAACGAAAAATAGATGAAAATTCCGAGAAAAATCTCAAGGAAGTTGTCCTCGAAATTGCCCGCGACGCAAAAGAATTAAAAACGCTCAACGTGAACCTTTCCCTTTCTGCGGAACAGCGTGAATGTTCCGCAGCAGCTCGGAAGCGTATCCCAAAATACCTCCGCGAAGCCGCAAAAAAAGAATGGGACATTCATCTGCGTCTTTTAACCGAACTCCTGCGTCAATTCAAAAATGAAGGAATGGACATGATGGCGAAAGTTGATAAAAACGGCATCAGGATCAACAAAAAGACACTGGAAAAAATTAAAATATTATTGGAAACCATGATGACATCGCACCCGAAAGTGAATCAATTGGCGGTTTTGACGTTAACCAATACAGAAATGAAACACGGTGAAGAATTAAGGCGCTCGGTGAAGGCAACCACCCCGCGATTTGCAGGCATTAATCATGAGGATATTGCCGATGAAGCAGTTGATGACCTGATGTACGAAGAAATTTTAGAATCACTTGAGGCAAAAACAGCTCCGGGAAAATTGGCAAAAAAATACATTCTTGCGTTATTCGTCAATTTTACACATCTCAAGAATTCCCACGCCGGGCAAATACTTGGATGGCTTGAAGATATTGCCACCCACCCCGGGGGAGCCAACGCAGTCGAATCACTTCTGGCAATATTGGACAGGAGCATCAAAGGAATCACCGCATCGCAAAGAATCGCGCAGCTTTTAGGTTAAAATCCACAATATTTTTTGATAATAATTTGCCATGATAATATCCAAAAAATCTCGCGAAGCTCTTAAAATCATGAATACCGCTATTGCTGTTGAACGCGGTTATGAAGAACCGGCTTACGGAAGGCCGTTATACCACGTAAAAAATTTAGATATCAAACTGAGTGATTGCGGAACTCTGGAAAATTGTATCGACGAAGTCCGTCGCGCATTTTCTGTGGCAACAGGAACAAAATTGAACCGTGTCCCGGAAAGTCGTCTCCTGGACTTTTCACTCGCCTTGTACAGGGATATGAGCCGGCCAAAGGAATACTACGGGGAATGGGATTCAATGGAAAACGAGTAGCCTGAACGTTGAAGTAACTACTTTTTTCTGCCATCCCAGTACTTCATCAACTCCTTGAGCGGCAGCGTATTCAGCACGTCCCGCGCCTCCAGCCACCCGCGCCTCGCGACGGAAATTCCGAAATTTAAATATTCCATCTGAGTGGTGTGGTGGGAATCGGAATCCACCGTGAATTTTGCGCCCTGGTCGCGGGCCGTTTTGCAGTAGTAATCAAACAAATCCAGCCGCGCGGGCTGCCCGTCAATTTCCAGCGCAACATGGTATTCAATGGCCGTGTGAATGATTTTTTCCATGTCCGCTTCGTACGGCTCGCGCTCGTTAATCAGCCGACCGCTGGGGTGACCGAGAATTTTTACGAACGGATTTTTCAATGCCTTCACGATGCGCGCCGTCATTTCTTCCTGCTGCATCTTGAACCGCGAATGAACCGAAGCCACCACGATATCCATTTTCTTCAGCACTTTGTCCGGTAAATCCAGTGAACCGTCCGGCAAAATATCGCACTCCACGCCTTTTAAAATTTTGAATCCACGAACTTTTTTCGCGGACCCGTGCAGTTCCGCAACATGTTTCCCGATCTTCGCCGCCTTTTCATAATCCGCGTTGATCGCATCAATCTCATCCCACTGCAGCTCGAACCGTTCCGGCGTCAACCCATGCGCAACACCCACGGCAGGGGAATGATCCGTCAGCGCAAAATATTCAAACCCGGCTTCGTAATACGCCCGCGCAATTTCCTGAATTTCCTGCGATCCGTCGCTCCACTTGCTGTGCACGTGCAAATCCCCGCGCAAATCTTTTCGCTCAATCGGCTTCACCAGTTTGTGCGCAAGTCCGGCCTCCACTTCACCGCGGTCCTCACGCATTTCAGGCGGAATGTATGGCAGCCCGACGGCCTTGAAAACCTCCTCCTCCGTCGCCCCGCCGATGAGAATTTCTTCCGGTTCACTTTTTCCTCGAATATTTTTGAGTTTGAAAACACCGTACTCGCTCACCTTGAGTCCCATCTTTTTCGCCCGGTCGCGGATCACGATGTTATGCGCCTTGGAACCCGTAAAATAATGCAGCGCAGCCCCAAAAATCTTCACGTCCAGGACTCGCAAATCCGTCTGAATACCCGACTGAAGAACCACCGCGGACTTCGTCTCGCCGTGCGCCAGAACTTTCTCCGCTTCCGGATATTTCAAAAAATATTCCATGATCGCCGGAGTAAACTTTTCCGGATTTTTCGTGGAAACCAGAATATCGATGTCCCCGATGGTCTCCTTCATTCTCCGCAGACTGCCGGCAAAACAGGCCTGTTCCACCCCCGGACATTTTTCCATGTACGCCACCAGTTTTTTCGCCTGATGCAGCGCCTCGGAAAGCATCATCCGTTCGGTGTGCTTGTCGTAATCCTTCAACGAAGCCAGAATTTCCACCTCACTTTTTTCTCCCATCCCCGGCAAAGTCCGCAGCAACCCGCCCTCCGCGGCCTTCCGTAATTTTTCAATCGAATCAATCTGCAGCTCCGAATAAAAAAGCTTCACCTTCTTTGGCCCCACGCCTCGCACGCGCAAAATATCCAGCAACCCTTTATCAAACTTTTTCAAAAGCTCCTCATGATATTTGCATTTCCCGACGGTAATCATCTCCACGATCTTCGCCCCCAGATCCTTGCCGATCCCCGGAATCTCCTCCAGCTTTTTCGAATCCTCGTCATAAATATCCCGCAATTCGCGAGGAAGATTCAAAATGTTGAGTGCCGCTTTCTGATACGCCAAAACCCTGAACCGGTTCTCCCCGCTGATGTCCAGAATGTCCCCGATTTCCTGAAAAATTTGCGCAATGCGCTGATTGTCCATGGTGAAAAATTCACGAACGCCGGAGCTCTACTCTCGACGTAAACATTCTAACACACTATAATAACGGCATGAACAACCACCTCGATCCCGACCAACTCAAAATCCCTGCGTACATGCGCAAAAAAGCCATCGTCCGCCAGTCAAAGCAAAAACTCATCCTCACCGCGCTGGACCGCAAGCAGGCGGGCTTGGGCGTACACTCGCACAAAGCGCTCGCGCCCATGAAGGTCAAAGAAAAATCGTATTCCAATGTGACCAGAAAGGCGCTCATAAAAAAAGCCACGGCAACTTCTGTGACGCCACAGCAAAACAAATTCTTGAGCGATCTCTACCACGACTCGCAAAAAAATTGCCCACCGGAATTTGAGCGCAACACACAGCAAAAATCCACGCCTTCACGAAAATCCAAATCCCAATTTTTACGAAACCTTTTCCCGGTTGAGAACGAAATTGGAACCCGCCGCCAATCAAACCCGCCGCGCGAACTCCAAACTCGAACCGAACCCGCCCCGCAGCACGTCGCCCCGACCGGCTTCGTCGAAATCCATCCCATCGGCCACATCACCGCCTACATAGAAAAAATCCAGGTCGCCATCATCAAACTCCAAAAACCCCTTCGCCAGGGCGACCTCATCCAAATCACCGCCGACGAAATGCTATTCCAAACCCCGGTCGATGGCATGCAAATCAACCGCAAGCCGGTCAAACTCGCCAAAAAAGGCGCAGAAATCGGCCTCAAAGTCGGCCAAAAACCGCTGATCAACGGAACGGTGTACAAAGTTTTACTCTGATTTTTTCCCTCCGGTTTCCGTTTCTCCACCAGTTGTAGAGATTTCTCCGTCTGTCGTATCCCCGACAGTCGCAGCGATTTCGCCCGCAATCGCACGCCCGGCAATTTCCACAATATCCGAAACCTTAATATTTCGGCCTGCTTCCATAGTCTTTGTGACTTGTTCGCTCTCCCCACCCTCCGCCGTTTCCGTCCACACGGGCATCGCAATAATCGCAGCAGCCCCCGGGGCATTTTCACAACTCTTCAACGTCAGCGTCCCCCCGGCCATGGTGACAAGTTTCATTGCACGGGAAAGGCCAATGCCATTGCCATCTTTCTTGGTGGTGAACCACCTCTGCGAAACCCTTTCCTTATTCTCAG
>Ga0315281_10006840_pt1 | contig 16151 bp, 12 predicted proteins | sample YL17G07_0_MG_FD_204540 | JGI IMG/M metagenome (GOLD analysis project Ga0315281, IMG submission 204540) | Sediment microbial communities from Yellowstone Lake, YNP, Wyoming, USA - YL17G07_0 | ecosystem: Environmental > Aquatic > Freshwater > Lake > Sediment | place: USA: Wyoming | collected... | reverse complement strand
GGCCGAATTGTTGCGCAGCCGAAGGGCTGTATGACGTTTCTTGAATAAGAAGAAGTTATTGAGTATAATTATCCTGTCCACCGTGTCAGGATTTTTTTTTGCTATCCACAGCGGAGATTTGCATGCATATATCACAAGTACTGAAAGACGACCATCCTTCAATCGGATTTGAATTTTTCCCACCCAAAAATGCGGATGCATCAACAAATCTCTTCACGTCCATCAAAGATCTCACCCCCTTGAAACCGTCGTATGTCAGCGTGACGTATGGCGCGGGCGGTTCGACACGCCAGCTTACGCATGACCTCGTAGTGAAGCTCCAAAAAGAGACGCAATTGACGATTGTTTCGCATCTCACGTGCGTCGGCTCCACTCGAACTGAAATCAAAGAAATTCTCGGGAAGTACACAGCGAGCGGAATTGAGAATATTATGGCGTTGAGGGGCGATCCGCCGAAAGGAGAACAACGCTTCGTTCCTGCAAAGGATGGGTTTTCCAACGCATCCGAGTTGGTCGGATTTATCAAAAAGCACTTTCCGGTGATGGGAATTGGAGTCGCGGGATTCCCCGAAGGCCATCCGGACACACCGAATAGATTGAAGGAGATGGAATTTCTGAAAGCGAAGGTGGACCAGGGCGCGGACTATATTTGTACGCAACTCTTTTTCGACAACAACGATTTTTATGATTTCTGCGAGCGCGCCGAACTGGCCGGGATCCGAGTGCCGATCATTGCCGGAATTATGCCGGTGTCGTCCCGAAAAGGGTTGGCGCGAATGGCAGAGCTTGCGTTAGGCGCCCATTTCCCTGCTAAGTTGCTGAGGGCCCTTTCTCGTGCGGCGGATGATGAGTATGTCGACAAGGTGGGTACACATTGGGCGACGGAGCAGGTGCGAGACCTTATTGACCACAATGTGTCCGGCGTTCATTTCTACACTCTGAACAAGTCCAAGGCGACTCTGAAGATTTACGAGACCCTGGGAGTAAAGAGTTCAGAAAGTTTCAGAACTCCCGTCACGAACTTAGACGCTTTCAAATAATGCGCGCAGGTGCGACCACACAATCAAAGATGAAAGCGCAATGATCACTGCCGAGTTTGAAGAGCTTGTCGGATCTCTCCTGGAAATCTGCCGCCGAGTCGATGCGAAGGGTTTCGTAACAGCGACCGACGGTAACATCAGCGCGCGGCTTCCGAACGGAAATTTTCTTGCAACGCCAACCTCGCTCAACAAAGGATTCGTCACAGCGGGCGATCTTGTGGAGATTACTCCGGAAGGCGCCCGCGTAGCCGGCAGGCGAAATCCGTCGTCAGAAATGGACATGCATTTGTTCATCTATAAGAACCGCCCGGATGTCAATGCAGTAGTCCATTGTCATCCGGTGTATGCGACGGGGTTCGCGGCGGCTCGAATTCCTATGAATGAATGCTTGTTTCCCGAAGTGATCGTAGGACTCGGCGCGGTTCCGCTCGCACCCTATGCAACGCCCTCGACGCACGAAGTGAGTGAAGCTATCGGGCCTTTTGTGAAATCGGCCGATGCGATTCTTCTTGCGAATCACGGTGTGGTGACATACGGGAAAGACTTGTGGGATGCATATTTCAAAATGGAGAAGGTCGAACACGCTGCACACATTCAATTTATCGCGAGGATGTTGGGCGGAGAGAAAATACTGACGTCAGACGATGTTGCGAAATTGCGGGCGATATCGGTCGCCAGTTACGGGAAAGATTTTTCCGGCAAACCGGCGTGTGAAGTACTTCCGCCGGAACCGGATGCCGAATTCACAAAGGAAGAATTCCAGAACATCGTTGAGGAAGTGAAGAAGCGATTGCGTCAATCACTCTAGTGCCATTTCCAAAAACAAATATTGTATTTTTCAAAAACTAATTTACCGCAAAGGTCGCTGAGAACGAAAAGATTTCTTAGTATTTTTATAAAAACTTCTCGGCGACCTTTGCGTCCTCTGCGGTAATAATACAAGATTTAATATTAGAAACAGCACTAGCAAAAGAACCCGCTGTATGGCACACAAAATTCGCGTCGGCGTTCTCTTTGGGGGTCGGTCTGCCGAGCATGAGGTTTCCCTCGTGTCAGCCGCCTCGATCATTAACGCGCTTGATAAGAATAAATACGACGTGCTTCCTATTGGTATCACTTCCGAGGGACGATGGCTCAGCTCAGAGGCTGCCCTTCGCATTCTTAAAGAGAAATCGCCCATAGGAGATTTGCCCGAACACCTTATTCTTCCCGATCCTCGCAAGCAGGGACTCGTCAATATTAGTAATTTTTCTGCGCCCGACACGCAGGCCATCGATGTTGTCTTTCCCGTGATGCATGGGACCTTCGGAGAGGATGGGACGGTGCAAGGTCTCCTCGAACTCGCGGACGTTCCATACGTTGGTGCAGGTGTTCTCGGTTCTGCGGTCGGAATGGATAAAGTGATCCAAAAGCAGGTGCTGGAGAACGCAAAAATCCGCGTCGCCCAAGGAATTGCCTTTTTCATTTCGGAATTTGAGGAAGATCAAAAAAAGATTGTCTTTAGAGTAGAGCAAGAGCTGCAATATCCATGTTTTGTGAAGCCTGCAAACACGGGATCGAGTGTCGGCATCAGCAAAGCTCACAACCGCCAGGAGATGCTCGACGCAGTCGTCCTCGCCGCCCAGTATGACCGGAAGATTCTCATTGAAACATCAATCGAAAAAGCACGCGAGATAGAATGCGCCGTCTTGGGGAATGACGATCCGAAGGCGTCGGTCCCCGGGGAAATCATTCCGTCAAATGAATTTTACGATTACGATGCAAAATATGTCGACGGAAAATCAACGGCGATCATTCCGGCGTCGCTTCCCACGTGGGCAGTGAAAAAGATTCAATACGTTGCTTGTAAGGCATTCAAGATTCTTGATTGTGCCGGAATGGCTCGCGTTGATTTTCTCGTGCAGGGGAACGGTTCGAAAATTTATCTCAACGAGATTAACACCATTCCCGGTTTCACATCTATCAGCATGTTCCCGAAATTGTGGGAAGCGTCCGGGCTGCCGTACGCCGACCTTCTCGATAGACTGATCCAACTTGCAATCGAACGGCACGTGGCGAAATCGAAATTGAAGACAAAGTACGAACCCAAGCGGGAATGGTACAAAGGATGATTGTGAATCCTGCATGAAAAACGATTGGAAGATGAAACGATCCAAAAAGTAAAATATGAGGGGGCGGACATTTATTCGCGCGAATTGATCGTAGTTGTTTTCAGCCAGCCGAACTGTAAAATTGCATTTGCTCATCGAATCGCATACATTTACATGGTTTGCTGGTGCAGGGAGATAAGTCCCAGCGTTTCTTGATTTCAATGGGGGCTTTGACCCGTAAGACGTGCATCCGGCAAATGTCTTGCGGGTTTTTTTGTTAAAAAGATTGGGTCTCAATCCAGTCACCACGTTCAATTTGTCTATGACCAAAGAACAACTTAAGCAACTGGAATCCGATCTCTGGAGCGCGGCGGATAATCTTCGCGCCAACTCCGATCTTAAATCCAGCGAGTATTCTACACCGGTATTGGGACTAATTTTCCTCAAGTTTGCCGAAAATAATTATCGCCGACACGAAGCCGAGATCATAGCACAATACCAAAAGCTCAAAGGCACACGTCGCGAGAAAAAGATTTCAGAAATAGCCATCGAGAAGTGCGGGTTTTACCTTCCAGACCATGCTCGTTACGATTATCTTCTGAAACTACCCGAAGAAAAGGACATTGCCAAGGCTCTTAAAGAGGCAATGAAGGCGATAGAGGAATACAAACCAGAGCTCGAAGGTGTACTACCGAAGGATGACTACTTTCGCCTGACGCGCGACGAAAAGACTCGCACCATTCCCAATGATCTGCTAAAAAATTTCGCCAATATACCTGCTGATACTTCCGGAGATTTATTCGGACAGATTTATGAATATTTCCTCTCCGAGTTTGCCAGGAGCGAGGGACAGAAAGGGGGTGAATTTTTCACTCCCCGCACAGTTGTACGCCTTATGGTTGAAATGATTGAACCGCATGGCGGCAAGGTGTTCGACCCGGCTTGCGGTTCGGGCGGCATGTTTGTACAGTCGGCCAATTTTATCGAAGAGCATCGAAAAGAATTGAAATCCGAAGACAGCGGCGTCTATGTGTATGGACAAGAGAAAACGCTTGAGACCATTAATCTTGCCAAGATGAACCTTGCCGTGAATGGCTTGCGGGGTGAAATCAAGAAGGCCAACACCTATTACGACGACCCGCACAACAGTTTCGGCGCATTTGATTATGTGCTTGCAAATCCGCCGTTTAATGTCGATGACGTAAGCCTGAGCAGTGTAGAAAAGGAGAGGCGCTTCAATACGTATGGCATTCCGCGCAAGAAGACCAAGATGAAGAAAAAAGATGCGGGCAAAGAGACTGTTCCTAACGCAAACTATCTCTGGATCAATCTTTTTGCCACTTCATTGAAACCGAAAGGGCGCGCCGCGCTCGTGATGGCAAACTCTGCTTCCGATGCTCGGCATTCGGAGGCTGATATTCGCAAGTTGCTCATCGAAAAGAATCTCATTTACGCCATGTTGACGCTTCCGTCGAACATGTTCTATACGGTAATTCTGCCGGCAACACTCTGGTTTTTCGATAAAGCAAAGAAAGACGACAAGATTCTCTTTATCAACACGCGTAATATCTTTACGCAACTTGATCGTGCGCATAGGGAATTTTCCGAAGAGCAGATCCAGAATATAGCGATCATAAGTCAGCTTCATAGAGGAAGGCGGGAAAAGTTTGTTCGACTCATTGACCGCTATTTTGCGGCAGGTATGGAACGGCTTATGGAAAACAAGACGAAAGTCGAACCAATCTCCGCACAACTTTTAGAAGTGTTGGATGACAAGGATGGCAAGTTGGCAGTCGCAGAACTTGTAAAACAATGGGCGAATCTTAACAAACTTCAGACACGCTACAAGGAATACAGCGACAAAGTTGCACGAGAAAAGCAGATAGATAAAAAGAACAAGGCCCAGCGCCGGTTACAAGAGGCCTTCGATCCCTTCTTTGCCTCTTTGCATGACGGTTTGAAGCAATTGGATAAGATCGTACGCCAGCACGAGAAAGAGCAAGCCGAGCAGGCACAAACTGAAGGCAAACGTGGCACGACCGACCGGAAGACGAAAGAGCTAAAAACTGCGCTTGAAGAACTCCACAAAGAAGTGAAGAGCTCAGAAAGCTTTTACCAGCACATTCGCTGGCTGCAGGAAAGATTTCCCAAGGCGGAATATGAAGATGTAACCGGCTTGTGTAAGCTCGCCGGGCCAAAAGATTTGAAAGAGCAGGAGTATTCGCTCAACCCGGGCCGCTATGTAGGTGTGGTGATTGAAGAGGATGGCAAAACGGAGGAGGAGTTCGTCTCGGAGATTCTTGATTTGCGAGATGAATTAGAATATCTCAACAAAGAGTCTCGCAGCTTGGATAAGACCATTGGTGCTAATATCAACCTTTTAGCAGGAGGGTTATGAAGGGTTGGTCAACAAATACTATTGGACAACTCTGCGACGTTGGTGGTGGAAAGGTGAAAACCGGCCCGTTCGGTTCACAATTACATGAGTCCGATTACTCCGAAACGGGAACTCCCTTTGTGATGCCCCAGGACATTCTCGATGGGCGCATTAATGAAGCGCGCGTTGCTCGTGTGTCAGAAGCTCACGTTGATAGGTTGCACAAACATAAACTGTCCAAGGGAGACATCATTTATGGCCGTCGAGGTGATATCGGAAGGCAGGCTCTAATTCGAGACGAAAACATCGGCTGGCTATGCGGCTCTGGATGTATAAGAATCACTCTTGGAGGATCCACGGTTACACCAGAATTTCTGCACCGACACCTTCAAATGCCCGAAATTATCCATTGGGTAGAAGGACAGGCCATCGGCGCTACTATGCCCAATCTCAACATGAAGATCTTAAGACGTGTACCGGTGACGTATCCTTTGGATAGAGAAACTCAAAACAAAATTGTCGCGATTCTCTCAGCTTATGATAAGTCAATTGAAATCAATAAACGCCGCATCGCGCTGCTTGAAAAAATGGCTGAAGAGATTTATCGCGAGTGGTTTGTGCGTTTGCGATTTCCAGGGTATGAAAAGGTGAAGTCTATAAGAGGAGTGCCGGAGGGGTGGAAAATTCTTCCGTTTTCAGAGATTGTAAACATCAATCCTTTAGAGCGAATTGATAGGTCCGAGGAGATACCGTTTGTCGCAATGGAAGACCTCACACTGACGTCGATGTTTTTCTTTTCTAAGCAAATGAGGAAGGGGGGATCGGGATCAAAGTTCCGGAATCGTGACGTCCTCTTTCCGCGCATCACGCCATCCGTTGAGAACGGAAAACGTGGCTTCGTGATGGGATTATCTGACGGGCAGGTAGGCCTTGGCTCAACAGAATTTATTGTCATGCGCGAAAAAATAATTGGGGCCGAACACATTTACTTTCTTACTTGCTCTTCTGATTTTCGAATGAATGCCGAGTTGAGCATGGTTGGTGCTTCTGGTCGCCAGAGAGTTCATGAACATTGCTTTTTGTCCTTTCTTGTGAAAACACCTCCATTGTTAGTTCGAAAGATGTTCTCTGAGGTCGTGAATCCGCTTTTTTCACAGATTCATTACCTCTCCAGCTGTATTGATAGACTGAAGAAATCACGCGACCTGCTTCTTCCTCGCCTCATATCCGGCAAACTCTCCGTTCAGAACTTAGATATACAGTTTCCACCCGGTATGGCAGCGGAGATGGAAGCCCGGCCAATCAAAACCGCCCATGCCTGACTTCATCCCGGAAGACTAAATTTTGTACTTGCGCATGTTCATGAAAATGGCTATGTTCACGTAAGCATGAACATGGCATATATCATGAACACAGATAAAATGTCAAATATTGGTCTGGAAAAAGCTCTCGCAGCCAAGTTGCGGGGATTGCTCGGCACGGTCGGTTGGCTGAAGAATTTGGAGGTATTTCAGGTCAGTGAATCTGCGGATGCTGGATTTGACCTGCTGCTTTTGCTACCCCTCCCAGGGGGCGGCAAAGCGGCGGTCTGTGTAGAATGCAAACAAGAATTGCGTCCCAGCCTTTTTCGAATTCTTGCAGATAAAAAATTTTCACTCGCAGGTCGCCCTAAAGTAATTGTGCCGGTATTGGGGATGCCTTTTGTATCACCGCGCGTGGCGGAGTTGTGCTCTGAACATGGCTGGAGTTGGTTCGATTTAGCGGGGAATCACCGTCTGGACATACCGGGATTATTACATTTACAACACAGTGGCAATAAACCAGTGCAAAGGCGCGCGCGCCCCACAGCAAACCTTAGCACCGCAGAAGCGGGTCGAGTCATTCGTGCTTTGATTGCCATTGAGAACATCGGGAAACGCTGGACACAGCGAGAAATGCAGCTTCATTGTCAACCCAACGTGAGTCTTGGACTGGTCAACAAAGTCGTCCGCCACTTGTTTGACGAAGCATTTTTAGAAGAACTGCCCGAAGGAGGTTTTCATCTGCGCGATCCCCAGGAGCTGCTGCTTGCATGGCGCGATGTATACCGCTTTGAACGGCACGAACGGCGAAGTTACTTCACTCTATTGCAGGGAAAGCGTCTGCAGAATGCACTCGCGAACCTGGATTTGCACACGGGTGGATTTTCGGCATACGCCGCATTTTCGGCCGCGGATTTTCAAGCGCCGCATGTCCGTCAGCCGAAAACGTGGCTGTACGTCGGCGAGCAGTGGATTTCAAAGTTTGAGGAATTGGTCCAGGCCAAAATAGTGGAGTCGGGTGAGAATCTCGTGGTCCTCATTCCGGATGACGACGGGGTTTTTTATCTTGGCGAAGGGGATGCAGGGAGTCAACGGCGCATGGCATGCACGAACGCGATTCAAACATACGTGGACCTTAGTCACTGCGGAGGGCGCGGCGCAGAAGCGGCTGAAGCATTGTTGGAGCAGAGACTGAAACCCACTTGGAAAGCGCACGGCTTGTAATGAATCCGGAACCTCGATACGAAGAAGACTATAGCCCGCGTCAAGTCGAAGCAGCTCGGCGCGTATTAATTGATTTGGGGCAGATTTTAGCGCCGTTTGAGGATTGTCTCGTTGTAGTAGGCGGGTGGACCCCTGATCTGCTCTTGACGAAATCGGAAGAACCTCACATAGGAAGCATAGAAGTGGATCTGGCGCTCGACGCGTCCAAACTGAACGACGGTCGTTACGCGGAAATCTTGAAACTTCTATTCGATACGAAAAGATATCGGAAAGGTGCAAAGCAGTTCCAATTGGCGGTTGATGTTGACCTAAAAGACGGCGAGAAACCCATTACCGTTGAAGTCGATTTTCTTGCGCCGCGGGATGTCAAGCTTAAGAAGAACAATCCGAAGATAATTGAGAATTTCCGTGTTCTTCAAATCTCGGCCTGTGAAATAGCATTTCGTCAACCGGTCACACTCAAGCTCCCCGGCGTAAACGTGCGAGGTGCAGCAAACACGGTGCAACTCCGCGTTATTTCAATTACAGATTTTCTGGTGATGAAAGCGCATGCGATTGGCGGGCGTGATAAGCCAAAAGACGCTTACGACTTGTGCTACTGCCTAGAGCATTCTCCTGATGGGATAGAAGCGATAGCATTAGATTGGAAGAAACGGTTGAGTGAGAAAAATGTTGCCAAATCCGTGGAGATTTTGCGGGAAAAATTCGCAAGTGTAGATGCATTTGGTCCACAACAGTTGGTCGAGTTCCACAATTCGCCTGACCCGGAAACCGAGGCAATGCACTCGCGGCGTGCTTTCGAATTGGTCCAAACATTTCTCAAAGTCATTGACAAGATTTGACACCTTCTTACGTCGATAGTCTCGTAGCATCCCATGCCTAACTTCATCTCCGAAGATCAAATTGAGCAAGCGTTACTGCAGAGGACCCAGCTTCTGTATGGCTATGATTCGCTCAATTGCTACACGGAAGATCCGGAGGATTTGAACGATGGATCACACCGCGTCAGTAAGCGCGATGTGATCTTGGTCGACCGTTTGAAGGAAGCGGTTGTTGCGTTGAATAAAAATATTCCTGAAACCGCTCTTGATGATGCGATAGAGAAATTGTTAGACAAGCGGCAATCAATGTCGCTCATTGCAGCCAATCGGGAAATCTACACCTTGTTACGCGACGGTGTTCCAGTTGAATTCGACAACGCCAAAGGTAAGAGGCAGCAAGAGCGCGTACAGCTCATCAATTTTAGCGAACCGGATAAGAACAAATATCTAGCAATTACGCAGCTTTGGATAAAGGGAGAGAAAGGCTTTCGCCGCCCAGATGTGTTGCTCTACGTGAATGGCATCCCATTGGTCTTCATCGAACTGAAGAACTCGAATGTGAAACTCAAGACAGCTTTCAACGATAATCTGACGAATTATAAAGCGGAGATCCCACAACTTTTTCTGACCAACGCATTTTGCGTTCTCTCGAACGCCATTGAGACTCGAGTCGGAAGTATCACAGCGGAATGGGAACATTTCTTCAACTGGCTGCGTGCAGAAGACGAGAAAGAAAAAGTTAATCGCAAGCAGATTCGTGAAAAAGGAACAAGCCTAGAACGCGTAATAGAAGGTCTTTTTCCAAGAAAGAAATTATTGGATTACGTCGAGAACTACATTCTTTACTATAAAGAAAACCAGAAGATTATCGCTCAGAATCATCAGTTCATCGGCGTCAACAGGGCTTACAATAACTTTCTGAAGCGTGACGAATTGAAGGGCAAACTTGGCGTGTTTTGGCACACGCAAGGTTCGGGGAAAAGCTTCTCGATGATTTTCTATTCACGCAAAATCTTCCGGAAACAGCCAGGCAATTTCACATTCGTGGTGGTTACGGATCGAGAGGATTTGGACGGGCAGATTTATCGCAACTTCCTGCACACCGGCACAGTGACGAAAGCCGAAGCCGCGCAACCGAAAGACAGTGAAGAAATGCGAAAGTTTCTCGGGCAAAACAAGCGGATGGTCTTTACGCTCATACACAAATTCCGATGGGACAAAGGCAAAAAATATCCGTTGCTTTCAGATCGTGACGACATCATCGTAATCGTGGACGAGGCGCACCGGACTCAGTACAAGTCGCTCGCAGAAAATATGCGGGCTGGTTTGCCGAAAGCTCAATATCTTGCTTTCACGGGGACACCACTGCTTGGGCGTGAGAGAAAAACAAATGCGTGGTTTGGCGATTATGTCTCAGAATACAACTTCCAGCAATCGGTGGATGACGAAGCAACAGTGCCACTGTTTTATAGTAAGCGTGTTCCGCAGGTAGCCAATCAAAACGAGGACTTGAGCGAGGAATTCTATGAGATTCTTGAAGACGAAAATCTCGATGATGCACAACAGGCAAAACTGGAGAATAAATTTGCCGCTGAGATAGAAGTCATTAAACGGGATGACCGCCTCGAAATCATCGCCAAAGACATTGTCTTTCATTTTCCAAGGCGCGGTTACCTCGGCAAAGGCATGATAGTTTCTTTGGACAAGTTCACCGCTGTGAAGATGTACGATAAAGTCCAGCGTCTTTGGAAGGAACAAATAAAGGAGTTACTCGGTAAGATTAAGGCATCAGTTAACGAGCTTGAAAAAGAGAAGCTCAAGAAGCTTGCAGATTACATGCGTTCGGTTGAAATGGCCGTTATCGTAAGCGAAGAAGCTGGAGAAGAAGAAAAATTCAGGAAACAGGGTCTTAATATTAAACCTCATCGTGATCGTATGAATACGCTAGATGAGCACGGGCACGATGTAGAATATAACTTCAAAGATCCGGAGCATCCGCTACAGCTAGTGTTTGTATGCGCGATGTGGCTTACGGGGTTTGACGCACCAACTGTTTCAACGATGTATCTAGACAAGCCGATGAAGGATCACACACTGATGCAAACAATTGCTCGCGCGAATCGTGTGACTTCATGGAAGATCAATAGCATTGAAAAGAGAAACGGTGAGATCATAGACTACTACAATGTCTTCCGAAACATGAAGAGAGCATTGAAGGATTACGCACAGGGTCAGGAAGGACAAGATGAGCCACCCGTCCGGGATAAGAAAGAGTTGCTCAAGCTTCTAGAAGATTCTATTGCTGAAGGTATGGTTTTCTGTCGTGAGAAAAGTATTGCCTTGGAATCTGTGTTGAAGAATAAAGATGTGTTCAAAAACGTCAATCAATTCAACGAGTATGCGGATAAACTTTTGAGCAAAGATGATTGGCGAAAGGGGTTCACGGTGTACGAGAACACAATAACATCCCTGTATGAAGCGTGCAAACCGGAGATTTTGGGAAATCCAATTGTTAGCACTGTCGCTGTGTTCCAATATCTGCGAGGTGTTGTAGACAGCATCATCGAGCAGATGGATATCGAAAGCGTAAACATCCGAATCGGAAAGTTGCTAGATGAGAGCCTGGTTGCAGATAAACCTGTAGGTCTTATGGATAGCAGTAAGCCAGAGTATCTCATTAAGCAATCAGGAAAAACATGGGATTTGAGCAAGATAGATTTCGAGAAGCTCAAAGAAGATTTTAAACACGCCGCATATAAGAACATCGAGATATCAGATTTACGCGCTTTCATCCAGCACAAACTCGATCAAATGCTGCAACTAAATGCAACACGCACCGACTTTGTCCAGCGATTGCAGGGAATCATAGATGCGTACAACGCAGGTAGCTCATCTGCCGATAATTACTTTGAAGATCTCGTTAAGTTCACAAAAGATATGAAAGTTGAATCTGAGCGACACATTCGAGAGGGTCTGACGGAAGATGAGCTTGAATTGTTCGACCTCTTGAAGAAGGACAAAATGACGGAGGAAGAGACGAAGAAGATAAGGCTTGCGGCGAAATCATTGCTCCATCGACTTCTTCAAGAACAACCAAAGGTTTTAGTTCAGGATTGGTATAAGGATTCACAGACAAAAGAGCGTGTGAGATCTACGGTAGCAGAGGTCCTGCACAAACACCTGCCAGAAAGCTATGAGAGGGTTTTGTTCAAGCAAAAATGTGATAACATTTTTGATCTCATGGTGAACTATGCCAACCAAGGACTTAAGTGGGTGGCGTGAGTTAACTATATTTTTAGGTGCAATAAGATCTAATAGAAATAAAGATAATAAGAAAGAGAAGAGAAGTTATGAAGAAGATTATGACATCCAAGATGAAATGAGGTGTTTGATTTATCCCAATCCGGATACTACATAGCACTGGCTTTCGTTCGGGAAAAATAAAGCGAAGGCGATTGTGAAGTTTTACGATGCGATAAAGAAGTTTGCGGAAGAGTAGATCAACAGACCCGTAGCACAAGAATTAATCACAAAAAGTTGGAGGGAAATAATAACAATGGTGTATTAAAGCGCAAACAATCAGGGGGGATTTATGCCATATGTCAGAGTGTGGATTCATCTGGTCTGGTCGACAAAAAATCGGGAACCTATGCTGCAGAGCAACATTAGGGGAAAAGTGTTTCAGCACATTCGGAAGAATGCAAAGGAAAAGAAGATCCATATCGATTGCATCAACGGGATCGTCGATCATGTTCATGCACTGGTTTTGCTCAGTGCCGATCGAGCACTTTCTAAAATGGTGCAATTGATAAAAGGAGAAGCATCGCATTGGATCAATGAGAATGGTCTCCTGCCCTTCCATTTTGAATGGCAGGAAGAATATTTCGCGGTATCGGTGAGCGAGTCGGCTGTCGAGGCTGTGAGGAAATACATCGAGGGACAGGAGGAACATCATCGGAAGATGAGTTCTGGGGAGGAGCACGATATATTCATAAAAAAATATGGATTTTGGGAGGAGGGTTGAAACCCTTTTTGATTGGATGTTATCCGTTGCCACGAGCTTAAGCTCGTGGCAACTGGATAGAAGAGAGCCAAATGGGTTTTAACCCAACTTACTTCAAAACACCCACTAATAGTATCTGCCAACGCGGTTAGCAAATTATCATAGGAACACAATGGAAGAAGAAACCAAACCAGCGCAACCAATCATCCGGATACGACATGGCATTGGCTTTCGTTCGGGAAGAAGGGATTTGATTAATCACATCTCCACGATGTGATAAAGAATGAACAATGAGCTATGAGGAATGAGCAAAGCGCTGTATTAGTTAGAATATCATCTGACAAAATGTTAACTTAGCTACAATGGAGGTGTCAGTTGATATTCTAACTAAGACAAATAAGTATCGACTTGCACGTTAATCTCATTACGAATCTCCATGCTGCTTATCTAATTCGCAATGAACATCACTAAATATCGCACATGGGAAAAATTCTATTGCTATGCCTCGTTACTTCTTCGCTTTTTGCGCAACCTGATTCCGTTGTAATTCAACTTGCGCAATCAGAACGGGAGTTTTCAAAAACCGCTGTCCTGAAAGGTATTAAAAGCGCCTTTCTTACTTTTCTTGACGATCAAAGCGTTATATTTCGTCCTTATCCTGTCAACGGTAAAGAACATATCTTGGCCGGTCCAGAAACGCCGGGATTTCTTACCTGGTTTCCGACTGTTGTTGAAGTTTCTGCGTCCGGCGATCTTGGATATACGACGGGGCCGTGGGAATATCGACAGGAGAAACTAACCGATGAACCATTGAGCTACGGACATTTCGTTTCTGTCTGGAAAAAGAATAGCGAAGGAAAATGGAAAGTGATTCTGGACGTGGGAAACAAATATTTGAAGCAGAACAAAAGAGAAGAAAAGCTCCGCACAAAACAATTATCGCAACGGCAAACGAATAAAGTCATGTCAGCCAACGCTGAGCGCGTCGGAATGATTGCCACAGATAGTGCTTTTGCCGACGTCGCAGGCAAAAAAGGAAATTCTGCGGCGTTCCAAAAATTTGCGTCAGAAGATGTGCGAGTGTATCGGAGTGGAATATTTCCTACGCAAGGGAAGAAAAAAGGATTAGAACTTGTAAAAAATGAAAAAGCATTGCGGTGCAATGTTTACGCCGGGCAAATCTCAGGCACCGGCGATCTTGGGTTTACGTATGGCGCTGCTATCAGCACAACATCAGACACGAGTAACTACGTCCGAATTTGGAGGAAAGAGAATGAATGGAAGGTCGTGCTCGACGTTATGATTCCAGTGTCGAAACCGAAGTAGGTTTCAGCAGCACCATCATTTCAACTTCGCCCGTCCCCGGAAACATGTCGAAGGGAATTGCGCGAGCAATCTTGTATCCCACGCTATTCCATCGCTCCAATTCTGCAGGCATAAGCTCTATATTGCAGAAAATGTGGAGTGCCTTCTCGATCTTCTTAGCTGCAATGATTTCTATGACACCCGGTTTGGTTCCATTGCGTGGCGGGTCGAGGATGACCTTCGTGATCTTCGAGTGAGAGGAGAAAATGCGCTCAAGGCATTCCTCATCGATGTCCCCTTCGATAAATCTACAATTTGCATTGTGCATTCGTTCCGCATTTTTTTTCGCATCGCGGATCGAATCACCCGAGAGTTCAATGCCGGTCACGTTCCTGATTTTGTCTGCTACACTTAACGAAAAGAGTCCGTACCCGCAGTACAGATCGAAAAGCTGATCACTTCCATTCAACTCCAATATTTCCTCCGCTGTTGAAGCAAATTTTTCGATAACGGACAGATTTGTCTGCGAAAAGGAGAGAGGAGAATAGAGAAATTTTTTTGATCCTGCTCTGTGGAAAATGGCATCTTTCCCAAATATCTTTTGGAACTGTAATTTTTGATTCTTCTGACGTTGCGGCAAATAGAATCTCGATCTCTTTTCATCGATGTACGTGAAAACGCTGATGACTCCGTTGACCGTCTTGGTCAGGTGTTTCGAAAGATGGTTGATGAATTGCCGACTGTTTGAATCCATCGATGCAATATTGAAAATTACCGTGAATTCTTCGTAATTCCCCTTGACCACCACGTAGTTCATCGCTTCGGCCACTTCTCTGAATTCCTTCCGGTTCAAATAGTCTTGAACACAACGATAGATATCTGAATGTGCGGAGGGTTCGATCATGCATTGTCCCACCGCTAATGGATGGATCCCGCTTGCTTGGTCGTCTGTACCAATCAATCCTAATTGAAGTTTGCCATTGGAGGAAAAGAGTTTCCGTTTTGTCACAACTCGGTAGTTTCTTCCAAACGGAGAGGGGACTAAGGATTGTAGAGGCTGCGGGAATCGATGAACTTTCCAGTATTCCTGGAGTGCCCTATTTTTTATCTGGTATTCATCGTCGTAGTTGATTCGATAAGCTAGGCAAAGTGTGCATTTTTGTCCGGAGGTCGTTTGACATTCGCCATGCTTCAATGAGCGTTGAGGAAGTGATGCTGCAGCCTCTGAAAAATATTTATTGAAAAGCGAAACTGTCGAATTTGTTGATCCTTTTTCCATTGCAACAAAGTAGGGAATCAGCGCTGCAGAATCAATTGTGGTCAATTCCGGCTGTGTCTGAATTTGATGTATATGTCTCCCCGCACTTTGGTAGTGTCTCAATTTGGTTAGACTCGTCCACTCTCTTCTTTCTCTGATGCCAGAGTAAGAGTTTGCCACCACCCCTTAGTCCCCTCCTCGAATGAGGAGGGGAAGGCGCGATAGCGCCAGGGGTGGTTGTTAACGCGAAGAAGTAGCCCGTCAACGAAACCCTCTCTGTTCCTTGGAACCTGAGACACTACCGCACTTTCAACTTACGCCAATTCTTGCTACATTTCTTTCATGAACGGAAACTTTCTCAAGAAAATTAGAAAGAAGATTGATGTCAGCGCGCTGTTTGCCGATATCTGGGCAAATAAGAAGTTGAGCGCCATTCTCGCTTTCGCCGTTGTGGTGTTGCTTTACATTCTTTTCAATAACCAAGGCGTGATTCAACGGATCAGGCTTGAACAAGAAAAGAAAGAGTTGCTTCAAAAAATTCAAGTATTGGAAAAAGAACAGAAACAGCTTCAGGAGCAATCGAAGGCTCTTGAAGGTGACAAGAGGGCAATTGAAAAAGTGGCCCGCGAGAAGTATGGAATGGTGCGTGAGGGTGAAAAAGTGTACCGCGTCGCGCCGAAGAAATAAATAAGGTGTCCGACACTTTAGAAGTCTCGGACACCAGCATGCTTA
>Ga0315281_10006839_pt1 | contig 16152 bp, 19 predicted proteins | sample YL17G07_0_MG_FD_204540 | JGI IMG/M metagenome (GOLD analysis project Ga0315281, IMG submission 204540) | Sediment microbial communities from Yellowstone Lake, YNP, Wyoming, USA - YL17G07_0 | ecosystem: Environmental > Aquatic > Freshwater > Lake > Sediment | place: USA: Wyoming | collected... | reverse complement strand
CCGACCCGGGCAGGAGATTGGCGATTGTCCGGTTGACGTTTTCACGGCAGTCTTCCATTGCTTTCTGGAGCTTGGGCGACGCCTCGCGGGGTGATGGAGCCATGTGAATAACTCTTTTGGTTAAAAGATGTGCCGTCGTTCTTTATAAACCAAGTTACAGAAAAAAGTCATCTTTTTCAGCGCGATAAGGTTTTTAAAGCTTATGTCAAGTTTAAATTGACATAGTATTGGCGGGTGGCTACAATCGGTCCGGCTATAGAATAAAATTCGGCAATAGCTTTTGAGAGGAACTGATGGCGTGGTTTAAGCCCGAAGGCTGGGAAAATCTTTCGCAGGAAGATCAAGCCTGGATGAAAGAGGCCAAGGCCCTTAACAAGGTCGAGAAACTCCGCGCCTGCGTGCTGGCCAACAAACCGGAGCGCCTCCGGTTTGTTTTAAAGGCCTATTCATTCTCAAGGCAGGAGCATTATCAGGCCTCACGGCTTGCCGTGATAAACCAGTCGGCCGAGCCCCTGCGGGTTATCCTTAATCACATCGGCGGATTTAATTTTGACGAGACCGGCGCCGGCGATAGGGAGGCGGCGTTTAAATTATTCAAGTGCGTGGCGCCGGAAGCTTTTCCAGTCTGGAAAACTTTATGCGTTTCAAACAAAACCCACTCCTGCGGCCAACTGGCTGAATCGGAAATCATAGGAATGTTCCCCCCGAAGATGTCGCGCGACTTCCTGCGTTTTCATCTGGATGAAATGGGAAGTTCCCATACTTTTGGAGAATGCATCAAAGCGATTGGACTGCAATCAACGGAAGAGCTTAGATTTATTCTTGCCTGGTCGGAAAATTTCGAGAACACACAATATGCCATCGACAGCGCCCTTGTGTCCGTTGCCGAGGCCGGGGACGCGGATAAGACAAAATTGCTGCTGGAGAATAAAGCCGACCCCAACTATTCCGGCGGCATTTCCTTCCTGCGCGCCGTCGAAAAGGGCAACCGGGAGATCATCGACCTGCTGCTGCCGCACATGGATCTTGAGACACACGGCGAGAGCCTGATGGGCGAACTGAGGGGGAAAAGGGTTGACCCGTCCAAAATCGACTGGCTGGAAAAAACCGTCAACGAGGCGGTTTCAGCGGCACGCGCCAGGAAAAGCCGGGAGAATTACACCCTTGTCGATGCCGATACGCTGGCGGAAACAAAGCAGCTGCCATCCGGCATGAAGCTGACCACCCTGTTCAATTTCAAGTCAAGCCAGCAGACTGTGATCGTCGAAAAGGCCGGGGAGAAAGAATCCCTGGCGGTGGCCGTCAAGGATTTCAATGAAATCGGCAATGATGCGTTTATTGAGGCGATGCGCCTGAAACTGGTCGAACTGGGCGGCAAGGCCGACGACATCAGCCGCCTGCCGAAAAAGGGCCTGACCCGCGACTGACTATTCGGAGACCTTGAATGGTTCCGTGGTTACCCTGCCGTCCGCGGCAACGGTGATTTTTTCGATTTTGCCCTGCGCTTCTTTCAGGCGCGCTTCGCAGTGCTTTTTCAGCGCCATGCCGCGCTCGTAGGAATCGATGGAGGATTTCAGGTCCGCGCCGCCCGATTCCAGCTGGCGGACGATTTTTTCCAGCTCGGCCAGCGCCTCTTCAAAACTGATATTTTCAAGTGACAGGGGTGCTTTTGTCATGGGTCAACTCTTTTTCATGATTAAGGACGAATCCAGCCGCGGGCAATCAGCGGCGCCAGAACAACCTTGTAAATGCCCAGGAAATATCCGGTAACGGTTTTGCCGATTTTATCCCAGAGCGGCGACACGCCGTAGCAGACGCCGGAAGCGACAGCCAGAGCGCCCAGGATATCCAGCGGAAAATGGACGCCGAGGAAAACCCGCGCCCAGCCGACCAAAACACCGGAAAAAAGCATCGCCCGGCCGAACAGGCGGGTTTCGTTTTTCAGCAGGGCAAAACCGATGGCGAAAAAGACCGTGGCGTGGTCGCTGGGAAACGAGGCGTCCAGCCGGTGCGAAAAATAAGTGTGGCCCAGCTCTACGCCCAGGGGCCGCGGATGATACCAGATCAGGCCGACCAGAAAACTCGCGCCCAGGCTGACGATGGTGACGAGGATGGCCTTGAGGACGGCACTGCGGCGGCCATCGCCGCCCCACAACCACAAGCCGGCCAGCAGGAACGGGATAAACATGATCAGGCCGTTGGCGATGAATTTCGCCGCCGCCAGCAGCAGGCCGGGCGTTTCCGGAGAGGCGTTCAGGGCAAGGAATAATTGCCGGTTGAATGTTTCGATAGCGTCCATCAGGCGGTTTTGGAAACCTTCTTGTCCGTCTCCACCAGCCCCAGGTTTATTTCCAGCGCCCCGCACAGCATTTGCCCGAGCGTGATGTGCATTTCCTGTATCCGCGCCGTGGTCGTCGAGGGCACATTGAGAAGGATATCGCAGAGGGGGCCGAGGCCGCCGCCGCTTTTGCCGGTGAAGCCGATGACGGCGACGCCCATTTTCCGCGCTTCGTTGACGGCGTTGATGACATTCTTGCTGTTGCCGGAGGTGCTGATGGCAACCAGCACATCGCCCTTTTTGCCCAGCGCCGCCACCTGCCGCGCAAAAAGATGCTCGAAGCCGAAATCGTTGCCGATCGCGGTCAGCGCCGAGGTATCGGTGGTGAGCGCAATCGCGGCGATCGGCGCGCGGTCGGTTTTATACCGCACCGCCAGTTCGGTGGCGAGATGCTGCGCGTCCGCGGCGCTGCCGCCGTTGCCGATAAACATGATCTTGCCGCCGGCCCTGATGCAGGCCGTGGCGGCGTTGAGCATTTTTTCAAACGGCCCGGCAAGCGCCTGACGGGTCGCTTTGGCGACAGCTTCATGCTCGTCAAATTCGGACTGCCAAAATTCGGGACAGGAGAAGGTCATTTTTTTTCCTTGTTTTGTTTCAGTTGCGCCGGGGTGAGCACAAAGCCGATGACGACTTTGTACTTGTAAGCCTCAGCCAGGGACGGCAGCGGAATTTTAATCCTGTGCTCTTCCGTGCTGCTGCCGGCTCCGGTATTATCGAAATCAACCTTAGTCGATAAGGCCTGCCTTTGCAAGATCGCTTCTTCCGGCGATAAAACGGCGATAAAATAGGGCAATTTCAGTCTTTTAGCGGCGGCGGGCGCCGTCATTCTGGCCTTAAACGGCAAGGTCAGCTCAAGCTGGACTTCATTGGGGTCCTTGGAGAAGCTGCAGGAACCCTTGAAACCGTCGATCAAAGCTTCCCCGTTGGGAAGGGAAATCATGTCGGCATCCGCGATAAAACCGATTTTCGGGCAGAAGAAATCGTCCGTATTCCTGGAGAACAGCGAGCAGGCGGACAGCAGAACGATTGCCAGAACAGCGATATAGCGCATATTTTTTGACCTCTTTTCCTGAATAGGATAGCCTGCCGAGAGGCTCGACTCAAGCCATCATAAGCGGATATATTACGGCCATGATAAAGTCAAAATTAAAAATCATCCTTGCCCAGCCGCGCGGATTCTGCGCCGGGGTGGAGCGTGCGATCGACATCGTCGAACTCTCCCTGCAGAAATTCGGCGCCCCGGTCTATGTCCGCCATGAAATTGTTCATAATAAACATGTCCTGGAAGACCTGAAAAAAAAAGGCGCCGTTTTTGTCAGGGAGCTGGATGAAGTGCCGGAAACAAATACCGGGCGCGGCGCGCCGGCACCGGTCATTTTCTCCGCCCACGGCGTTGCCAAAGCCGTGCCGGAGGAGGCCAGACGGCGGAAGATGATTTACATCGATGCCACCTGCCCGCTGGTCAGCAAGGTGCATTACGAGGCGGAAGCCCACCACCGCAGCGGGCGGCAGATTATCCTGATCGGGCATGCCGGGCATCCCGAGGTCATCGGCACCATGGGACAGTTGCCGGAAGGCGCCGTCCTTTTGGTTGAAAACAAGGAAGATGTCGCGGCGATCACGGTCGCCGACCCGGAAAAACTTTCCTATGTGACGCAAACCACGCTCTCCGTCGATGACACAAAAAATATCGTTGCCGCGCTCAAGGTGCGCTTCCCCCATATTGCCGCGCCCAAAAAAGAGGACATCTGCTACGCGACGACCAACCGGCAGGAAGCGGTGCGCGAGATCGCGCCAAGGGTCGATGCGCTGCTGGTGATCGGCTCGAAAAACTCCTCCAATTCCAACCGGCTGGTCGAAGTCGCCAAAGCCAACGGCTGCCCGCGCGCCTTTCTTGTCGATCATGCCGGTGAGGTTGACTGGGCCGCCTTGAAGGATATTCGCGTTCTCGGCCTGACCGCCGGCGCTTCGGCGCCCGAGATCCTGGTTCAGGAAGTCGTTGAAGCGGCGGGGGCGTTTTTTGAAGTCGAGACCGAGACCGCCACGCTCAGGGAAGAAAACGTTGTCTTCAAAATTCCCCGTATTTTGTCCGGTTGACCGTCATGGCTGTTTATACGCATATCTCCGCAGAAGAGCTGACGCAGTACCTGACCCGCTTTGATATCGGCACGCTGGCCTCGTTCGCCGGAATCACGGACGGCGTCGAGAATACCAATTACCGCCTGGTCACCACAGCAGGCAGTTTTATCCTGACCTTGTTTGAAAAACGGGTCCGCGCGGAAGACCTTCCTTTCTGCCTTTCTTTCATGGAACACCTGCAGGGCCGGGGCATCCCCTGTCCCAGGGTTATTCCTGATAAAGACGGAGAGAGAATCGTCCCCTTCAAGGGGAAACCCGCGGTCATTATCACCTTCCTGGAAGGCCGCTGGCCGCAGCGCACGGAAAACTTCCATGCCGCCGCTGTCGGCAGAACGCTGGCGCAGATGCATCTGGCCGGAAAGGACTTCGATATGCGCCGCGACAACCCGATGTCCCTCCCGGTCTGGAACGCCCTGATCGACAGCTGCGGCAGCAAGGCGGACAAGCTGGAGCGCGGTCTTTTCCCTTTCCTGAAAAAGGAGCTGCACTGGCAGATGGAAAACCGGCCGGAATTCCTGCCAACCGGCCCGATCCATGCCGACCTGTTCCCCGACAATGTTTTCTTCGACGGAGAGAAACTGACGGGCGTCATTGACTTTTATTTCTCCTGCACCGATGTTTTTGCCTATGACCTGATGCTGACCCTGAATGCATGGTGTTTCGATTCCACCGGCCAGGTGAGCGCCCAAAAGTCGTCGGAACTGATCGGGGCTTACAAAAAAGAGCGTCCCCTGAGCGCACAGGAGCAGGCTTCACTGGCCTTTTTCGGGCGTGCCGCGGCGTTGCGCATTATCGCCACCCGCCTTTATGACTGGTTCCACCGGGTCCCGGATGCGGTTGTGGCTCCGAAAGACCCGGCGGAGTATGTGCGTATTTTGAAATTTCATCAGAAAGAGGCGGCGGCATGAAACATATAGAAATGTTCACGGATGGCGCCTGCAGCGGCAACCCCGGTCCCGGCGGCTGGGGCGTCCTGCTGCGCTACGGCCGGCATGAAAAGGAAATAAAAGGCGGCGTTGCGCCCATGACCACCAACAACCGCATGGAATTACAGGCGGTGATTGAAGGCCTCTCCACGCTGAAAAGCAGATGCCATGTCACCATCCACACCGACAGCAAATACGTGATGGACGGGGTGACCAAATACCTGGCGGCATGGAAGGCCAAAGGCTGGAAAACAGCCGACAGGAAAGAGGTCAAAAACGTCGACCTGTGGCACAAGCTCGATGAAATCCTGCCCCGCCATCAGATCGATTGGGTCTGGGTGCGGGGTCACAACGGCCATATCGAAAACGAACGCGCCGACGCCCTTGCCCGCGCCGGCATTCCCGGCGTTGCCTAGGGTCAAAATATCGTTCATAATCATCTGAAGGAGAAAATTCATGCGCGTCAGCCAGAAAGTCAAAAAAATCCTCTCCTGTTACGAGAGCGACAACCCCGGCACCAAGGCCAATTTGTGCCGCATCCTGATGCACGGCAAACTCGGCGGCACCGGCAAGATGGTGATCCTGCCGGTCGACCAGGGTTTCGAGCACGGGCCGGCGCGCAGTTTTGAAGCCAATCCGGAAAGTTATGACCCGCATTACCATTACCAGTTGGCGATTGATTCCGGGTGCAACGCTTACGCTGCGCCCTTGGGCGCATTGGAAGCGGGGGCGGATACTTTCGCCGGCGCCATCCCGACCATCCTCAAGATCAACAGCTCCAACAGCCTGGTTTCGGCGAAGGACCAGTCGGTCACCGCTTCCGTCGGGGATGCGCTCCGGCTTGGCTGCTCGGCCATCGGCTTCACCGTTTATCCCGGCTCCGAACAAATGCTGGAGATGCAGGAGGAAATCACCCGGCTGTCGGAAGAGGCTAAATCCTACGGCATCGCCACCGTCATCTGGTCCTACATCCGCGGCGGCAAAGTCTCCAAAGAAGGGGAAACCGCCATCGACACCGTCGCTTACGGCGCCCATATGGCCGCCCTGCTCGGCGCCCATATCATCAAAGTGAAGCTGCCCACCGACCATCTGGAGCTGGCCGAAGCCAAAAAGGTTTACGAAGAAAAGAAAATCCCGATCGGGACGCAGGCCGAACGCGTGCGCCATATCATGAAATCATCCTTCAACGGCCGCCGTCTGGTCGTGTTCTCCGGCGGCGCGGCCAAGGACGAGGACAGCGTCTATGACGACGCCCGCGCCATCTTTGAAGGCGGCGGCAACGGCTCCATCATCGGACGCAACAGCTTCCAGCGCCCGCGCGGGGAAGCTCTCGCCATGCTCGATAAAATCATGCAGATTTACCTGGGCAAGGACGTTTAGGCTCAAAACCCGTCACGGATTAAATCTGTAGTCCACCCGGACCGGTTTCTTTTTTGGCGCCGGCGGCAGGTTTTTATTTGCAATCAAGACCGGATACCCCCGGCGTTCCGCCACGACTGTTTTCACAGCCTCCCAATCGATCATTTCGGACGGAACGCCGGCAGCACCGGCAATCACTTTTTTGAGGGCGTCATCGAGCTCCCTGACGGCATGTTCGCCTTCGATTTCAATGTCGTTGCCCTGGGTTTTTGAAGGATTGGCTTCCAGATAAAATTTATCCCCGATCCAGCCGGCCAGTATCGGCTGGTCGACCACGGTGACTTTGGTGCCGACGGGCGCCATTTCAAAAAGATCAGAAATGTCTTCAGGATACATCCGCATACAGCCGGAGCTGACGCGGCGGCCGATCGCCCACGGCTTGTTGGAACCGTGGATCAGAAAAGTCGGCCAGCCCAGATACAGGGCATGGGTGCCCAGCGGATTGGAAGGGCCGGCGCGGACCGCCGGCGGGAGAAAGGGTTTTTCCTCGCGCATCCGCGCGGTCGGATACCATATGGGGCCGGCCACCTTGCGGATAACGGTTGTTTCCCCCGTCGGCGTCTGGAGGCCCTCGCGGCCGACGCCGATCGGGAATGTCACCGGTTCTTGATCCGGATTTTTAAAATAATACATGCGCATCTGCGCCAGATTGACGACGATGCCTTTTTGCACGGTGCGGGGCAGCAGTTTGAAGGCCGGGATGATGACTTCCTCGCCCGGCACCGGGGTCCATGGATCGGTGTCAGGGTTTGCGGCGCGCGCTTCGATAAAACCCAGGCGGAAATGACGCGCCACGTCCAGCAGCGTGTCTTCTTCTCCCAGTTTATAAGTCTGCATCTTGCCGATGGCGATGCGCGCACCCGCCGGATATTTCGGCAGGGGCAGGGTTTCGTCCACATCTGTGGCCGGCAAGGCCTCCTCTTCGGAGGCCGGCTTGACCGGGCGGCGGGTTGGTTTGGGTACTTTTGCCGTTCTCCGGGGGGCAGGAGGCGATACTTTCGATTTGATAACAGGCTTCAAACCTGGCTCTGGCGATGGAGGCAGGGCGGCGGAAGAGAAGGAGGCATGGGCGATGAAAACAGCAACCGCCAGCACAGTCAGGGCATAAGAGTAAAATTGACGCATCTGTAATCTCATTCCGCTGTTAAATCAGCGGTTTATAATAGATGAAGCGAAAGGATTTTTGTAGAAGAACTTCCTGACTGCAGGGAGTTGGCATCCCCCATCAAAACCTCTATTGACATATTCTTTTTATAGCCTGCGAAAGAGTTATATAAAATAAAATCTCTTTGGCAGCAGGCGGCAGATTGCCTGAACGGCCTTCTGAAAGACGATACAGAAGCCTCACGGGCGCAACTGCGCGGTGCTTTGAGCCAAATATCCAGGGTCTAAACTCATAAATCCCATGTCATTCTACGCGAAAAAAAAGAAGGCGCGCCGGAAACTGATTGAGATGGGCGGACGCCCCCCGGACGACGCAGGGATACTGTTCGGTAAAAAAATGTTATCAGGCCCCCTGAGCGTCAAGCTGTCAAAAGATAACCCCTCGGCCTGACCCTACCTTGCCTTCCGCAGCCGGAGATAAAAAGCGCCCGCGCCGCCGTCTTTCGGACGGGCGGGAATGACCGCGAGGACATGCTTCTTCAGCTCCGCTTCCTCAAGCCAAAGGGGGAACATGCGCTTCAGGATGCCTTCTGAGCGCAACCCTTTTCCGGTGATGACCAGCAGCGTCCTTTTCCCCTGAGCCGCGGCGGAGAAAATAAAACGCTGCAAGGCGCGGAACGCTTCCGCCTGCGTCATCCCGTGCAGATCCAGCCTCCCCTCCAGCGGCAACTGGCCGCGCTGAAGCCTGGTTTTGGTTGAGCGGTCAAAGCCCCTGGAGTCCGGGGAAACACCGGCAGACCCAGATATTGTTTTCGGCAAAACCGGCGGTTTTGCCGCCGCTTTTATGGAAGCGGAGCCCGCTTTTGGCGGCTGGTTTTTCTGCGGAGACTGGTTTTTCTGCGAAGAATAGGGTTTGACGCTGCGGGTGACGGCCTGCCACAACTGCCGCCCTTCTTCATCCCGCCCCGCTGAATTCCGGCCTTTTTTCACCCCGTTTTATCCTCCATTAATATATTCCTCAGATTTATGATATAATATAGTAGGGATGATATTGAAGCGGATAGCAAAATGAAAAGAATAATTTATCTTGGAATGATCTCCCTTATCCTCTGCCTTTCGGCAGCGGCGCCGCCGGCGGCATGGGCGCAGGATACTCAAGATCCCCTGGACTACAGCGCGCAGGAAAAAAAGCCGGGGCTGACGGGTCCCGACTATGTTGCCATGATTTTTTCCAAGCTGGCCGGCAAGGCCCCTGATTTTGAATCCTGGGTGCGCGGCACGCAGGAGTTCCAGGACGCCGCCAAACCCGAGAAGACGGCGGTCAGGGAAAGGCTGCTGAAGGACATGAAAAGCGCTTACAACCTGCTGACCCTGCAGGAGCCCATAACCATCGAAACACAGGTGAAGCTGTCCGCCTACAGCGCCTCCAACAGCGGGTTTTTTGTCGAAAGCTTCAAGCCGGACACTTTTTTCCCGGTCAGGTATAATAAACAATCCTATGCGATTGTCCCCCAGGAGATCATGGAGAAGCAATGGCTGAAAGTAACGGAACTGGCGGCCGCCAAAGCCATTGATGACGCCGCCCTGAACCAAAGCGACAAACCGCTGACGCTGCTGCTGACGCTTGTGCCGAAATATGCAGACGGCTCAAAGCCGGCCCGGCTTGGAGACGAGAGCTACTGGCTCATTTCGGCGGAGGTCAAAAAAATGGCGCTCTATTCCCCGGACTCCTCCAGCGCGCTCTGGGAGTCGGAAGACACAGAGGCCGACAACGCAAAACGTCAGGAACTATTGAACCTCCGTCAATAGGCGCCTGAGGTATTTTTTATTTCTGTTCCGTTTCAGGGAAATGCAAAGAATAGCCCCCCTCAGCCGTCAGAAGGATGCGGGGATCCTCTGCGGAGATCTCGATTTTTTGCCGCAGCCGGTAAATATGCGTTTCAAGCGTATGGGTATCGACGCCCTCCTGGTATTGCCAGACATTTTTCAGCAATTCGTCGCGGCTGACGGGCTTGCCGCGGCGGCGCACAAGATAGGCAAGAATATCCACCTCGCGGTCAGTCAGGGAAATTTCCTCCCCCTCCGGACGCGCCAGGGATTTTTCCTGCGGCTTGAAAGTGTAAGAGCCGATGGAAATATCGTCGATATACAAAATCGGCTGCGCCAGCATCTGGCCGATCTGGCGCAGCACCGCGCCCAGACGCCGGGGTTTCGTCCCTGATAACGGAAAGACGGGACACCCGGAAAATATCTCCGTCACCCCCCCCCCGGTCACGACCAGATCAGGGATATGACCGGCCGCCTCAGCGGAATTTTTTTTCAAAGAAACAAGCTCCAGATCGCTGAAAAGTTTCAGTTGCTCTGTCAAAGCTTGTTCAACAGCCGGAGGAAGCTGGATCAGGAGAATTTTTTTCATATCTTTCATAAAGTTAGCATACAAACAACGGTTTGTTAAGACAGCTTCTGCTACACTGTAATCAATATAAGGGATGAGGTAGGGATGGCGAATCAACCCCCTGAAACGATTACGAAATATGAAGTTATGTTTGCTGCCAGGACCGGCCTCACCGTGATGCTGCCGCTGGTGGCCGCTTTCGATGGCGGCGCAGAAAAACCCCTCAGCTTTCAGCTCAGTCCGGAAAACCCGCGGGATATCGTCATCAATGCCAATAACAAACCCGTGGTGCTGAAGGGCCTGAAAAAAGACCACCTGGATGCGGCGGTTTCGCGCGGCTTTATCATGTTCTACGAAATGAAAAACGACGAAATCGTCCGCAGTACGCTTTGCAATTACCAGAAAAATAAGTAATTCACCAGACCTGGCATGGACTTTGCAAAGCTCCCTCCGAACAGGAGCGGTATGCAATGATAGGTCCGAATGCCTATAACGCAAGTTTTTACACGATGGCCGAGCCCCCTCTCGCGGGACGGAAAGCCGCCGTTGCGGATGCCGCGGCCGCGGCCGATTTCGCGCGGATATTGAATCAAGCCGCGCCCGTCAATTCCACCGCCGCCCCGGAAGGCGGGGACGGTTCTTTTCTTGGTTTTGTAAAGACCGTCATTGACGCCGTCAACCCCCTGCAACATATCCCGCTGGTCGGGGCCCTCTACCGCCACATGACCGGCGACGAGATCAACCCGGCGGCGCGCCTCGCCGGAGACGCTCTCTATGGCGGCCCGATCGGCGCGGCGCTTGCCGCGGTTGATATTGCCTGGCAGAAAACAACCGGCCGGGACATGGGTGAAACCATGATCGCCGCCCTGACGAAAGACAAAGGAAAAAATCCGGCTGATCCGGCGGCGGCCGTTGCCATGGTTGCCCGGAATCTCAACGACCAGGTTCTTCCGGCTGCCGGCGACGCGCAAACAGCCGGCATTATCTGGTCAACGCCAGCTGACACATATTTATCTGCAACAAATTCTCGTTTGTCCTCCACCCTTCCGCTCCTACGGTCCGTGGGGACAAACGAAGAAGAACCGGCGCCGCAACCCACACCCACACATGCACCGCCGGTTCACCAAGCGAAGGACACTGTCGTCCCTTTGCGGTCCCCTCCGGCCGCGTCAAAAGCGGACCCCACCACTGTCCTTCAGCCACAAGAGGCGCCGGCGGCCGCATCCAGAATGGATGTGCCGCCGGCGCTGATTGCGGTAAAAATGATGGAAGCCCTTGATAAATACCAGCAGATGAAAAGCGCCGGCCTGGCGCCGGTGGTTTCCGGGATGTATTAGAGGGGAAATAAAAAACCGCCCCCCCGTTCATGAGGGACGGTTTTTTCTTCAGGAATTCAAAAGATCAGGTGTTTTCCTCGTCGGCGGCATCAGTGCCGGCGTCAACAGCCGGTTCATCCTCGCTGAAATCTTCTTCATGCAGGCCGGCGCCTTCGACTTCGGATTCAACAGCCACGCTGGCAACCGCCGCCCATTCATTTTCGCCTTCCATGACGTCAATGATTTCATCTTCGTCTTCCTCGATCTCGATGACTTTCTGATGGTTTTTGATGAGCGACTCGTTCAGGGCGGCGATGGAAATATCCGTATCGGCAAGTTCGCGCAGGGCAACCACGGGGTTTTTGTCGTTATCCCGCTCCACCATGAGCGCCGCGCCGGAGCCGATTTCCCGCGCCCGCTGGGAAGCCACCATCACCAGTTCAAACCGGTTGGGAATTTTTACGATGCAGTCTTCGACCGTTACCCGAGCCATCTTCACTTACCTCCAGGAGAGTTTACAAATTCAGCAGTTTTTATAGGGTCTTATCGCGCTTTTTGCAAGAGAATTCGTTTCCAAAATATTTCTGAGGGCGGCCCTCACCTTTTCCTTGACAGCCGAAGGCTTCAACATATATAAATTCATTCCCTCAAAACGTGGAGATTCCCTTGAAAAATAACAATAATAACGAATTTCACAGTTCCGGCTTTTTCTACCCCGGAGAAAAACTGGCCGTCTTCATTGACGGCGCCAATCTGTATGCGGCCACCAAAAACCTTGAGTTTGACATCGATTACAAACGCCTGCTGGGCTGGATTTCCTCGCAAAGCCGCCTGGTGCGCGCCTTCTATTATACGGCGCTGGTGGAAGACCAGGAGTTTTCCCCGATCCGCCCCCTGATCGACTGGCTGGATTATAACGGCTATACCATGGTCACCAAGCCCGCCAAGGAGTTCACCGACTCAACCGGCCGCCGCAAGGTCAAAGGCAACATGGATATCGAGCTGGCGATTGACATGATGGATATCGCCGAACATGTCGATCATATCGTGCTGTTCTCCGGCGACGGGGATTTCCGCCGTCTGGTTGAATCCGTACAGCGCAAAGGCGTGCGCGTGAGCGTCATCTCCACCGTCCGCTCTCATCCGCCCATGGTCGCCGACGAATTGCGCCGGCAAGCCGACCATTTCGTCGACCTGCTCGACCTGGCGGAGTTCATCGAGCGTCAGGACACCGACGCCGGGAATACGGCCGATGCCCTCCCCGCCCGCATGATGGTCAAAGTATAAAAAAACTTACCGCCGCCGGCCCTGCTGAAGCGGCAGATACGGCAGCACCCAGGCGCCCAGGCCCCACGGGTTGCGGGTCTGCACCAGCACCCGCCCGGGGCCGGTGAAGCGGCAGACGAAGCCGGAACCGGTGGTCAGGGAGGCGAACCAGCTCGACGTGGCTTTGGTAATATCGTATTTCATGCGGGAATCCCAGGCGATCAGGTGGCCGTTATCGACCATCACCTGCTCGCCGGACGGAATATCAATCGCCTGAATGGAACCATAGGTGCTGAGGAAAGCGGTTCCGGAGCCGCCCAGTTTCACGACGAAGAACCCTTCCCCGCTTAAGAATCCCCGCGCCAGGCTCTGCGCTTTGGACGACACCTCTATTCCCGTCGTTCCGGCCAGGAAACCGTTTTTCTGCACCGTCAGCTCCTCGCCCGGCTTGACCTCGACGTCGGTAATGCCACCCGGCACCGGGGAGGCGAACAATACCCATCCCGGACGTTCTTCCGCCACGACATGCTGCATGAAAAAAGATTCGCCGGAAAACATCCGGCCGATCGCCTTGCCGATGCCGCCGTCCACTTTTCCTTCCAGCTTCAGGCCGTCGCTGATCGCCACCATCGCCCCGGACTGCGATTTGACGCCTTCCCCGCGCTCCAGTGTAAATTTCAGCAACGGAAAGGCCGACCCGCCGGTAATTTCCCATTTCATGATTTCATCCCTCCCTAATAAAGCGTCTTGTCCGTTTTCTTCATCCAGCTTTCAAAAACATTCTTCGCCTCGTCGGCCAGAAGCCGGCGGATGGGCAGTTTCCGCTCGGCTTCCGGCAGGCTGATTTCGCGATAAAAAAAATCATCGTCAAAGCCGATCGCGGCGGCGTCTTGCCGCGTATTGGCGTAATAAATCCGGTCCAGCCGCGCCCAGTAAATGGCGGCCAGGCACATCGGGCAGGGCTCGCAGCTGGTGTAGATCTCGCAGCCTTCCAGCCTGTAATCGCCGAGAGACTTGCAGGCATTGCGGATGGCGGTGACTTCGGCGTGTGCGGTCGGATCGTTACCGGAGGTCACCTGGTTCCAGCCCTCGCCGATGATGCGCCCCCCTTTGACGACCACCGCGCCGAAAGGCCCGCCGCAGTTCTCTTCCATTTTCCGGCGCGAGAGCTCGATCGCCCGCCGCATAAACGTCTTTTGCTGTTCCTGCATTTACTTGACGGGCTCAAATTCTGATTTCTGGCTTTTGCTTTCCGCGTGGGGCGCGTGATATTCAAAATCCAGCTTATCGCCGGTCACGCCGATTTTGACCGCGCCGCCTTTGGTCAGGCGGCCAAACAGCAATTCCTCGGCCAGCGGTTTTTTGACGTGTTCCTGAATCATGCGCGACAGGGGCCTGGCGCCCATTGTCGGGTCATAGCCCTTCCTCCCCAGCCATTGCCGCGCCGCATCGGTCAGCTCGATCGTCACGCCGCGGTCGCCCAGCTGCGCCTCCAGTTGCATGATGAACTTGTCCACCACCCGGCCGATCATTTCCGGGGTGAGCGCCTTGAAGGGGATAACCGCATCGAGCCGGTTCCTGAACTCCGGGGTGAAGGTGCGGTTAATCGCCTCCTCGTCGTCACCCTCGCGGCTGCCGCGCTCAAAGCCCATCGTCGCCCTGACCAGCTCGGAAGCGCCGGCATTGGTGGTCATGATCAGAATCACATGCCTGAAATCAATGGTCTTGCCGTTATTGTCGGTCAGCTTGCCGTAGTCCATCACCTGCAGCAGGACATTATAAATGTCCGGATGCGCCTTTTCTATTTCGTCGAGCAGCAGGACGGCGTGCGGATGCTGGTCGACTTTATCCGTCAGGAGGCCGCCCTGGTCGAACCCGACATAACCCGGCGGCGCGCCGATCAGGCGCGAGATGGAATGCCGCTCCATATATTCCGACATGTCGAAGCGGATCAGCTCCAGGCCCAGCGTTTTCGCCAGCTGCCGCGACATTTCGGTTTTGCCGACGCCGGTGGGGCCGGAGAACAGGTAGCTGCCGATGGGTTTTTCCGGGTCCCGCAGCCCGGCCCGCGACAGCTTGATCGCCGACGACAGCGCCAGGATCGCCGGATCCTGCCCGAACACCATCGTTTTGAGGTCGCGTTCGAGATTGGCCAGCACCTCCTTGTCATCCTTGGTGATCGTCTTGGGCGGGATGCGGGCGATTTTGGCGACGGTGGATTCAATATCCTTGACGCTGATCGTTTTCTTGCGTTTTTCCGCAGGCAGGAGCATCTGCGAAGCGCCTGACTCGTCAATCACGTCAATGGCTTTGTCCGGCAGCTTGCGGTCGCCGATATAACGGGCGGACAGCTCCACCGCGGCGCGGATCGCCTCATCCGAGTAGTGCACTTTATGATGCTCTTCGTAATAAGGCTTGAGCCCTTTGAGAATTTTAACCGCGTCTTCCAGGGACGGTTCGTTGACGTCGATTTTCTGGAAGCGGCGCACCAGGGCGCGGTCCTTTTCAAAGTGGTTGCGGTATTCCTTATAGGTCGTGGAACCGATACAGCGCAAAGTGCCGTTGGACAGGGAGGGCTTCAGCAAATTGGAGGCATCCATCGCGCCGCCCGATGTCGCGCCCGCGCCGATGACGGTGTGGATTTCATCGATAAACAGGATGGAGCCCTCGATCGCCTGCAGCTCGTTGATCACCGCCTTGATCCGCTCCTCGAAATCGCCGCGATAGCGCGTGCCGGCCAGCAGGGAACCCAGATCGAGCGCATAAATCGTGCAGTTCTTCAAAACTTCCGGCACATCGCCTTCGGCAATGCGGCGGGCAAGCCCTTCGGCAATCGCCGTTTTGCCGACCCCCGGATCCCCCACATAAAGCGGATTGTTTTTGGTACGGCGGCACAGCACCTGGATGGTGCGCTCGACCTCGTTCTCCCGCCCGATCAGGGGGTCGATTTTGCCCTTGATCGCCTTGTTATTGAGATTGACGCAATAGGCGTCCAGCGCCTCGCGGCCTTTTTTGATGATGTTTTCTTCGGCGGTTTCCTCCTCGGCGCCGTGCGCGGTGCGGGTTTCAGCATGGCCCGGCACTTTGGCGATCCCGTGGGAAATATAGTTCACCGCATCGAAGCGGGTCATTTCCTGTTCCTGCAGCAGGAACACCGCATTGCTTTCACGCTCGGAAAACAGCGCCACCAGCACGTTCGCCCCCGTCACTTCCTCGCGTCCCGAAGACTGCACATGGATGGCGGCGCGT
>Ga0315281_10006838_pt1 | contig 16153 bp, 9 predicted proteins | sample YL17G07_0_MG_FD_204540 | JGI IMG/M metagenome (GOLD analysis project Ga0315281, IMG submission 204540) | Sediment microbial communities from Yellowstone Lake, YNP, Wyoming, USA - YL17G07_0 | ecosystem: Environmental > Aquatic > Freshwater > Lake > Sediment | place: USA: Wyoming | collected... | reverse complement strand
GGCGCTTTCGGGTCCTTGGTGTCGGCCGGGTAATAAAACACGCCGCCCGCGAGAAGGTTGCGGTGGAAGTCGGAGACGAGCGTCCCGACATACCGCATCGACAATCCCGTAGCGCCGCCTTCCCGTCCCTGCAGGTAATCCGTGTAGCGCTGGACGCCGCGGCTCCAATATTTCTCGTAGCCGAGGTTGACGCTGAAATACTTGGCGGGGGAGGGGATGTGAATATGCGGGTGGGAGAGCAGGAATTCGCCGACCGACATGTCCAACGTGAACCCGTGGACGCCGTGCCCCGTCGTATAGACCAGCATCGTGCTTGTCCCATAAGAGATGTAACCCGAGGCGACGAGGTCCCGGCCGGGCTGGAGGAATTCATCCTCGGTCACCGGGCCGTCCTCGCGCGTCCGGCGGTAGATGGCGAAAATCGTGCCGACGGGCATATTGAAATCCACGTTCGAGGAGCCGTCCAAGGGATCGTAGAGGAGCAGATACTTGCCCTTGGGGTACTTGTCCGGGATGGGCATGAAGGCGGCGTTTTCCTCGGAAGCCATGCCGGCCAGCCGCCCCGTGTGGTCGGTGAGCTTGAGGATGGTGAGGTCGGCGAAGCGGTCGAGTTTCATGACCTGCTCGCCCTGGACGTTGATGTCGCCGGTCCGGCCCAGGATCTCGGCCAGGCCGGCCCGCGTCGTCTTGCTGGCGATAACCTTCCCGGCCAGCGCGAGGTCGTAGAGAAGGTTGGTCAGGGCGCCGGTCGCCTCGGGATAGAAGCTCTGCTCCTCGAGGATGTAGCGCTCGATGGTGATAATGTTGGGATGGTTGTCCGCCGTGCTCGCCATGGGTTCCTCCTTTGCTGCCGCAGGGGCGTATTCAGAGTATCAAAGTATGGGGGACCGTTCAACTCCCGCCGCTCCGCCGTTTGACAGGGGTCTGTCACAGGTGCTATGGTTCGTGGACATGCGACCCATGTTCTCAGGGGCGAATTCCAACCCAGGAGCGCGATCATGAAACGCTTGTTCACCGTCCTTTTGGTTCTATGTCTGGCCTTGATGGCCTTCTCTCAGGATAAGCCCAACCCGGTCCAGGATACCAAGGTCACTCCCCCGGCCAAGCAGGAAACCCCGCCCGCCAAGCCCGGTGAGACCGAGCCAAAGCCTTACGACCAGGTCGTGACGGCCGAATTCAAAACACAAACCGGGCTCTTCAAGATCCATACGAACAAGGGGAAAGCCCTGTTCGAGATTCCCAAGACCGAGCTCGGCAAAGACCTGCTCCTCGTGGTCCAGGTCAAGAAGAGCCCGACCGACGTGAGCTACCCCGGCCAGTCCGTGGTCGACATGGTGGTCCGCTGGGAACAGCGTGAGAACAAGGTTCTGCTCCGGGCCGTGGACTTTTCCAACATCGCCGACCCGAATGATCCGATCAGCGCGGCGGTGACCGCCATGGAAACCCCGACCATCATGATGGCTTTCGCGGTCGAGGCTTTCGCGGCCGACGGGGCGCCGGTCATCGACGTGACCAAGCTCTTCACGAGCGACGTTAACGAAATCCCCGTCAAGAAAACCGTCGGGGGGATGGGCATCGACGCCTCCCGGACGTTTCTCGACAAGGTCCGGGCCTTCCCCGTCAACCTGAACGTCGAGTCCACGCAGACCTTCAATCCCAAGCCACCCCAGCTGCCGCCGGGATTTCCGCCCCAGTACGCCGACTACCTGCCGCCGACCCCCAGTCCGACGGCCGTCGTCCATTACTCGTTCGTGAAGCTCCCGGACAAGCCCATGATGGGCCGCCTGGAGGACGAACGGGTGGGATATTTCACCCACAGCCACACGAACTACAGCCGCACGGTCCACGAGGTCAAGCCCACGGACTTCATCGCCCGCTGGCGCCTGGAAAAGAAGGACCCGGCCGCGGCCAAGAGCGAGCCGGTGAAACCGATCACTTTTTACGTGGACCCCGCGACCCCCAAAAAATGGGTGCCTTACATCATGAGAGGCATCGAGGCCTGGCAGCCCGCGTTCGAGGCGGCCGGATTCGTCAAGGGTATCGTGGCCAAGGAGGCCCCGACGCCCGAGCAGGACCCCGACTGGAGCGCCGACGACGCGCGCTATTCCGTGATCCGCTGGGTGCCTTCGACCGTGGCCAACGCCATGGGGCCCCACGTCTCCGACCCGCGGAGCGGTGAGATCCTCGAGGCCGACGTCGAGATCTATCACAACGTCCAGCAGCTGGCCCGCGACTGGTACTGGGTCCAGGTCGGACCTCTCGACCCGCGGTGCAAGGTCCTGCCCTTTTCCGACGAGCTCATGGGTAAGATCCTTGTCTTCATCGTCACGCACGAGGTCGGCCACTCGCTCGGGCTTCCCCACAATTTCAAGGCCAGCGCCACCTATCCGATCGAGAAGATCCGGGACAAGGCCTGGGTGAAAAAGAACAGCCACGTCCCGACCCTCATGGATTACTCCCGCTTCAATTACGTGGCCCAGCCCGAGGACGGCATCGACCCGGACGACCTGATTCCGAAGATAGGGCCCTATGACATTTTCTGCATCAAGTGGGGCTACATGCCAGTCGCCGGCGCCAAGACCCCCGAGGACGAAAAGCGGGTCCTCAGCGAGATGTGCAAGGTGCAGGAGACAACGCCCTGGCTGCGCTTCAGCACGGCCGGCACCTATGGCACCGACCCCGGCGAGGAAACCGAGGCCGTAGGCGATATCGACGCCGTGAAGGCCACGGAGCTCGGCATCCGAAACCTCAAGAGGGACATGAACATGCTGACGGGAGCCGTGCTCAAGCCCGGCGAGAATTACGACGAGCTCGCGCACATGTACCAGGCGATCTGGGACCAGCTCCGCCTCGAATCCGGGCACGTCGCGAACATCGTCGGCGGCTACGACAGCGAGCCCAAGGTCGGGCTGGCCTCCGGCGTCCGCTTCCAGCCCCTGACGAAAGCGCGCCAGCAGGCGGCCGTGAAATTCCTCAACGAGAATCTCTTCCAGACGCCCGCCTGGCTCGAGCCCTCGGATATTCTGCGCAAGATCGAGCCGTCGAGCGGACAGGCGCGGCTGGTGAGCCTCCAGCAGGGGGTATTGAACAACCTTCTCAGACAGAACCGGATCAGCCGGCTCCAGGACCACCAGGCCATCCTCGGCGATCAGGCCTACACCGTCACAGAGCTTCTCAGGGACCTCAGGTCGGGCATATTCGGGGAGCTCGCGGCGAAACAGGTCGCGGTCGACCCTTACCGGCGCAACCTGCAGAGAGCCTACGTCGAAATCCTGGCCAACCGGCTGGCGCCGCCCGCGCCGGCCGCCCAGGCCGCGGCCGCGATGCCTGGCGCGTCCGGGCCGGCCTTCCAGATTCGGAACGACGACAGCCGGGCGGCCATCCGGGCGGAGCTTTCGGAGCTAAGGAATATCATCAATAGCAGGATTGGCGATTCGAATTCGGTCGCCGATGAGATCACAAAGGCCCATTTGGGGGACCTTAGAGACTTCATCGCCTTCGCCCTGGACCCGAGGGGCGTCAACCGGTAGCGGCCGCTCACGGTCCTTAACGATTTTCGCTCGGCCAGGGTATAATGATAGTCAGGACCGCAACTACGGAACGCCGCGCCGGTCCGGGCGTTTTCAATGAGGCAACCACCCGCGCCGGACTTGCAGTGAGGAGGTTCATATGAAGAAAGCTTTCGTCGTAACTTTCCTTTTCCTGCTCGCCTCCGCCGCTTCGGCCCAGAACTGGTTCCATGGGACGCTGGACCAGGCCGTGGCCCAAGCCAAGAGCGAGAACAAGCTCGTCCTCGTCGATTTCTACAGCGGTGGCTGAGGAAGCTGCAGACTGCTGGGTCAGCAGTTTTACCACAACGCCAAGTTTCACCCCTTCCTCGACAAGAATTTCGTCCTCTTCCTGGCTGACCGCGACACGACGATCGGCGCGGAGACTTTCAAGAGATTCGATATCCGGGCCACGCCGACGACGCTCGTCCTGGGTGGCGACGGCTCCGAGGTCGACTGGTTCGTCGGCTACTACCCTCCGGCCGAGAATTTCCAGGCCAGCCTCGAAAAGATCCTGAAGGGCGATAATACCTTCCAGGTGCTTCAAGCGGCCTACGCCAAGAACGCCAAGGATGTGGCCGCCGCGTTCGGCATCGCGCGCAAGTGGGCCGGCCGCTACGACGCGCCCAAGGCGGAAGAAAAGTATAAGGAGGTCATCGCCCTCGACCCGGAGGGCAAGGCCGGCTCATATACCGACCCGGAGACGCAGATCACCGCGCCTTACGTCGAATACGCTAAATATTCCATCGTCATGGCCGCCTCCCGCGGGGCTAAGCCCGATATGGCTCCGGTTAAGGCGTTCATCGCCGAGAATCCAAGAAGCCCGCTGGCCAAAGAGGCGTATAGGAGAGGGAGCAACTTCTACTCCAGGCAGCCCAAGGCGGAGGCGGACAAGTTTTTTGCCGAGTACACGGCCGCCTACCCGGACGACCCCGAGGCCCTGGTTTCCTGGCTGAGGAGGATCGTCCGCGATAAGGGCCCGATGGATAAGGGGGCCGAGCTGGTCGCCAGGCTCCGGGGGCTGACCAACTCCGACCCGAGCCCTTCCATCAACCAGACGATCGCCCAATTCTACGATCTCGCGGGAGATAAAGCCAAGGCCGAAGAGGTTTACGGCTCGAAGTTCATGGACAATCGGCTCGAGACCGGGTCCTACAATCTCGTCGCTTACGCCACCTACTGGGTCGACAAAAAAGAGAATCTGGAAAGCGCCCTGGCCGCCGCCGAGATGGCCCTCAAGCTCCAACCCGGTGACGATCCCTCCTTCCTCCGATCGGTCGCCGGAGTGTACCTCAAGGCGGGAGACGAAGCCAAGGCACTGGACGTCTATGGGCCATCCTGGCTCGAAAAAAAGACAGCCGACAAGGCCCATCAGGACATGGTCAGTTACGCCTCGTTCTGGATGCGGCAGGGCAAAAACCTCGAGAGCGCTCTGGGCGCTGTCCAGAAGGCCGTCGAACTCCGGCCCAAGGACTATTACTACCGGTCCGCGCTGAGCGACGTTTACGCGAAGCTGGGCAACAAGGCCGAGGCCATCAAAGCCGCCGAGAAGGCCCTCGAACTGGCCGAGGGGAACGCTAAAACAGGCATGCAGCGGAAGATCGACGCGCTCAAGGGACCTGCGCCCGAGAAAAAGTAGGCCCGCTCGAGCTCCCGCGGCGGCTTGGTCTGGCGAGGGGAGGACGAACCTCCCGTCCCCGGGGATATTTCCTGGGGGAAAAGCCTTGGTCCACCTAATCTGGCCTCCGACAGGGGGTGCTTCGGGCCTCCCCCCATTGCCCCCCTTATTTGAAAATATGACGCGCATTATAGTATAGTCTGGTCATCTCGGGTGGATGAGCTGACTAAGGGGCCGATGAGAAGGGGACCTTTCCTCCTTTCCGTTGCCATTGGGGTCGCCGTCGTTGTCCTGAGCCTCGTCGGCTTCATCAACTTGCAACATCGGCCCGGGATCGCCGGCTTCCGGAACCGGTCCGCCCTGCCCAAGGGGACGTCCGCGCCCGCCATCCTGAGCGTCGACGGCATCTCCATCCAAAATACCCGGGACCTTGATTTCATCCTCAGCCTGAAGGCCATCGGCGACCCGGTCACTTACGAGCTCCGCACGACCGCCGGCGTGGAAACCATCCGGACCCGGCTCGTGCGCTACTACGAGGCCGCCCCCCCGATCTTTCTCACGATCGGAGCCCTCGGGTTCCTGATCGGGTTCCTGGTCTTTTTCGTGCGCTCCGGGGAGCGTCAGGCCCGCATATTTTATTGCTCGACCCTGGTCTTCGGGGCGGCCGTGATGATCAGTGGAGACCTCTACGGCGCCTATCGCGGGGGAGGGAGCCTGCTCCCGGGCGTCCTTTTCAATTTTGCCTATCCCCTGGCCCCCGCCCTCCTCTGGCGCTTCTGCCGGACCTTCACCCCGCGGCCGGGGAAAAACTGGTTCAACTATTTCTGGACCGTCCCCGTCGCCTTCGGGGCGGCCTTGAATTACGGCTTCCTCTACTCCCAGCTGAGGGCTTCCCTCGGGGCTTACCGGGTCGTCCAGGACTGGATATTCCTGTTCCGTGGGTATATGGCCGTGGCCTGCGTCGCCGCCGTCGTCGAACTCGTCCGGGCCTACCGCAAGTCCGTCTCGGACACGGTGAAAGCCCAGATCAAGTGGATCTCTTTCGGGTCCGTCCTCGGCCTCAGCCCGTTCGTCTTCCTTTACCAGTTGCCCCAAGTCATCGGGGGAGCCGGCGCCGAGCTGATCCGCGAAGACACCAGTAGCGTCTTTCTCATCCTCATCCCGGTGTGCATCGCCATCGCCATCCTCAAGTTCCGGCTCATGAACATCAACCTGGTCATCAACCGGAGCCTTGTCTATTCCCTGTTGACGGTGTTCATGGTCGGCGTCTACTTGATCACGGTGGAGCTGCTACGGCTCGTTTTCGTCCGGACGGCGATCGTCCACGGCAATTGGATTTCCATAGGCGCCGCCGTGCTGGCCGCCACGGCCTTCCAGCCCGGCCGAAAAAGAATCCAGCTTCTCGTGGACAAGACGTTTTTCCGGCAGGGCTATGACTACCGGAAAGCTGTCCTGAACTTCAATACGCGGGTCCAGAAGATCATGGACCCCGGCCACCTCCTGTCAGAGTTTTCCGGGGCCGTCGCGAAGGCCCTGCCGTGCGACCACCTTGGCGTCCTCGCTTGGGCGCCGGCCGAGGAGGCCCCCCGTTCGGTCCTTTGCGAGGGACTTGACGAGCGGGCGGCCGGCGCGTTCCTCTCGTTCCCGCCCCCGCCAGGGGGCGTCTGGGCGAGGGAGGAGGCGGTGCGGACGACCCAGGGGATAGATTTTTCGAAGCGGGACCTTCTCAAAAGCCTGGGCCTTGAGATCGCCATCCCCCTGCCGTTCGGCTCCGGGGCGATGGCCGGATGGCTCGCGGCCGGCCGGAAAAAATCGGGCCTGAGGTACACAGGGGAGGACCTGGAGCTCATGGCCACTCTGGCCGCGGACCTGGCCGCCGGGCTCCTGAGGGTCCGGCTCCAGGAGGAGATCATCTACGAGCGGGCCTCGCGGGAGAAGGCCGACGAACTCAGCCTCCTGAAGACCGAGTTCATCTCATCAGTCTCGCACGAGCTCCGGACGCCGATGCACTCGCTCCAGAGCTTGTCCGAGCTCCTCGAGTCCGGGAAGGTGCAGGACGAGGCCCGGCGCGACCGCCTCCTCCATCTGATGGCCGGCGAATGCGGGCGGCTGTCGAGGTTCGTTCACAATGTCCTCGACTTCGGCAAGATCGAGCAGGGGACTAAGCTCTACGACCTGAGGACGGCCGCCGTCCAGCCCGTCATCAGGGAAGTCGTCGACTTGGTCCGGTCGGCGGCCGCGGCCGAAGACCTTGACCTCCGGGCCGAAATGCCCCGAGAGGACGTTGCCCTCGAGGCGGACCAGGACGCCCTCAGGCAGGCCTTGCTGAACCTGGTGGATAATGCTATAAAGTACAGCCAGGGGCGGAAGGACATCACGGTCCGGCTTCTGCCAGGGAGCGAGAGCGTGGAAATCCAGGTCGAGGACAAGGGGATCGGGATCGAGCCCGAGAACCGGGAGAAGATCTTCGAAGCGTTTTTCAGGTCTCCCGAGGCCGTCCGGCACAATCCCAAAGGCGTGGGGCTCGGGCTGAAGATCGTCAAGCACATCATGGACGCCCACGGCGGACGCATCGAGCTGAGAAGCGAGCCGGGCCAGGGGAGCACGTTCAGTCTCATCTTTCCAGTAAGGCGGGGGTCATGAAGAAAATCCTGATCGTCGATGATGACTCGGTCCTGCGGGAATCCTTGGCCGCCGGCCTGGAGGCCGAGGGGTACAGCGTTTCGCAGGCGCGGGACGGGCGTGAAGGCCTGAGCCGGGCCACAGAGTGGCGGCCGGATATAGTCGTCCTGGACCTCGTCATGCCCCAACTCGGGGGGCTCGAGGTCTGCCGCAAGATGCGGGAGGCGGGCATCCTCAGCCCGATCATCATCCTCACGGGCGAGAAAAAAGAGGAGATCGACAAGGTCCTCGGGCTCGAGCTGGGCGCCGACGACTACATGATCAAGCCGTTTGGCATGAGCGAGCTCGTGGCCAGGGTCCACGCCGTGCTGAGACGGGGACAGCCGCAGCCCGCGGCGCTTGAAGACGTCAGCTTCGGCGGGGTCCACCTCAACTTCAAGAAGAAGACGGCTTCGAAGGCGGGCAAGGTCATTCACCTGACGGCCAAGGAATTCGGCCTCCTCGAGATCCTCATTTCCAGGGAAGGCGAGGTCGTGACGAGGGAAACCATCCTCACCGAGGTCTGGGATTACGACCGCTTCCCGACGACCCGGACGATCGATACGTTCATCCACAACCTGAGGAAGAAAATCGAGGACGACCCGGCCAACCCGGTCCACCTGCTCACCGTGCCCTGGTCGGGGTATAAATTTCAAAAATAGGAGCGGGTATTCCCCTCCTCGCCTTTATGGCCGGGGACCCGGCCCGGATAGCGCAATCCAATCCGTGACACTGGGAATGGGGGAGAGTTGTTTGAATTTTAGGGCGTGCGTTTGAGCGCGGCCAGGCGCGCCCGGGCGTCTTTGAGCTCGACAAAGCGAGGGTCCGCGTCAGCCCAATATTTCAGGAATTTTTCATATTCGAGCCGGGCCTTGTCCTTCTCGCCCTTCTCTTCGAGCACCCGTCCGAAACGGTAGTGGTAAAGCGGCGGAATGAGCATGCGGAGCCGGTTCTTCGGGTCGATGGTCGTCAGTCGCCCGTATTCGGCGATGGCCTTGTCGAGGTCGCCTTTTTTCCAGTAGGTCCTGGCCAGGACGTCCTTGAGGAAGGGGATGTTATGCTTGGGCATAAAGGCCGCGCTCACGGACGTCAGGGGCTCAGGGGTCATTTTCTCGCCGATGCCGACCGCCTGTTCCAGGGAATTTTCGGCCAAGGCGATCTCGGCGCCGAGAAGCAGCGAGCGGAACGTCATGGCCTCCCGCTCGGCCGGGCCCACACCGGGAAGAAGCTTCTCGGACTCCGTCAGATGGGTCTTCGCGGCTCCCAGCCGCCCAGCCTTGAGCTCGATCCAGCCGAGCATGATGGCGAGACCGGCGGGGGAATTAGACCCGGATGACGGATCGACGGCATCGATGTGGTCTCTCCAACCCTGAAAAGCCGTCCGGGCCTTGTCGAATTCTCCAATGTCGACGTAGAGAAATCCCGTGACCCAGTCCACCGCGGCAACGCCGTAGTCGAACTTGAATCTATCGGCTTGGCCTCGAAGGACGAGGAAGCCGGTGAGCGACCGGTCCAGGCCGCCAAGGAGATAATCATAGAAATTCTTGAGCCAAGCCCCCTCCATTTTTGCCTGTGGAGTAGGCGCCCTCTTGGCGAACTCCTCCAGCCAGCGCGCGGTTTCTCCGTAGTCCTCCTCGAGGGCGTAGACGTAAGCCAGTCCCGCGCACGAATTGTAGAAATCGGGTTTCATGGCGAGCGCCGCCTGGTATTTCGCCGCGGCCTCGTCAAGGTTTCCCATGAAAACATACATTTCGGCGATGGAATCGATCGGATTGGGAAGCCCGGGATTCAGCTCGGCGTAACGCTCGAGCGATCGAACCGCCTTGTCGAAATCTCCCAGCCTGGCGTAGCTGTAGCCGAGCTGGTTGAAGGCGGGGGCGTAATTCGGATCAATGGCGACGGCTTTTTCGTACTCTGCGACGGCCTCCGTGTCGTGGCCGCTGAGATAGAAATAGCGACCGAGCTCAAAGTGGGCCCCCTTGTCGTCAGGGAACTTATCGACAAGTTCCCTCAGGAGGCGGAGCTGCTTTTCGGGGTCCCGCTCGATGACCGAGGCGTATCTGGCTTCGATGAATAGCCTCTCTTTTTCCGTGGCCCTGGCGGAATAAGTCTCGGCTTTCTTCAGGGCATTGTCGCGGGCGGGGTAGTCGAGAAGCTGACCTGCCTCCTCGGCCAGGAGGGAGTAGGCGATGGCGAAGGACGGGTCAATGGCGACAGCCTCTTCGGCGAACTTCCTGGCCTCCGCAAAAAAGTAATTATCGTCGGCTTCCTTGGCCTTCAGATAGAGGTTATAGGCCTCCATGGAACCCGTCGTGAGGTCGATGATCTTGCGGCCGGGCGTCTCGATCTTGAGGGCCGGGAGCGCGATGCCGCGGCGGATTGTCCGGCTGATCTCGTCGATCTGGGACTTAAGGATGCTGGCGACGCCGTCCCCTCTGGCCGAGGCGCTTTTAAGGATATGCTTGCTGGTGGCGTCGAGGACCTGGACGTCCGTGGCGAAAGTTTCCCCCGCCTTGACGAAGCTCCCGAGGACGAGGGCCTCAATGCCTTCTTTGCGGCAGGCTTCAAAACTTGCTTCCTCGTCGAAGATCGCCGTCGCATCCCTGCCGGAATTGCGGAGAAGGTCCTTCATCCTCTCCCAGGATGTGACCCGCAGGCGCTTCGATTGCTCGAGGCTCGTGATGAGGAGATGGGGGATCGCCTCCCGGAGGTAGTCGAGCCCCGTGTCGCCGGTCTGGTTCTTGAACCCGATGACGGCGATCGCGCGTTTGGCTCCTTCTTTCTCCGGGATGAACTGCCAGACGAGGAAAGCGGCGAGCGCCACGAGAACGGCCGCCGCCGGGATCCAAATTCTCTTCGACGGCAGCCGGACGGTGATCTCCTTTGAGGTCAACGGCTTCCTGACCGGCAGGGGATGGGGCGTCGTCGGCAGTGAATGTTCAACCCTGGCGAGGTCGGCGAGGAGCTCATCTGTGCTCCGGTAGCGCTTCTCCCTCGATTTTTCCAGGCATTTCAGGATGATGTGGTTGAGCTCATCCGGGATCTGGGGATTGAGCTTCCGGGGGTCGGGCGGGGGCTCGCTCTTCTGCTTGACGGCGACGCTCAGCGGCGTTTCGCCCTCGAAGGGAAGGCGCCCAGTCAGCATCTCGAAGAGCACGATCCCCAGGGAGTAGAGATCCGTGCCCGGGCCGGCCTCCTTGCCCTCGACCTGCTCGGGCGACATGTATTCCGGGGTTCCGATCATCACGTTGCCGCCGGTGATGCCCTTGGCGCTGGTCAGGCGGGCGATGCCGAAATCCATGATCCGGGCGTTGCCGTCGCGGTCGATCATGATGTTCGACGGCTTGAGGTCGCGGTGGACGACCCCCAGATGATGGGCCTCGGCCAGCCCCTCGGCGACCTGCCGGGCGACCCGGAGTGAGGTGCCGACCGCCATCTGGCCCGAGCTCCGGATGAAGGCCTTCAGGTCCTCGCCCCGCACATACTCCATCGTAATGTAGAATGTGCCTTTGTCTTCGTTCAGATCGTACACGCGGCCGACGCTCTTATGAATGATCTTCCGGGCGATCTTGAGCTCGTTCTTGAAGCGCTCGACAGTCGATTTGTCGGCCGCGATCTCCGGCTTGATGACCTTGACGGCGATTTCCTCGCCGACCTTAGTGTCGAGGGCTCGGTAAACCTTTCCCATCCCTCCGCCGCCGAGCTCTTCGATGATCTGGTAGCGCGTGGCGAACAGCGTTCCCGTCGTCAACTCTTCGTGGGCCGTCTCGATGGTCCGGGTGGGAGGGGCGGAGATGCCGGCGGAATGGGGAAGCGCCGTCGCGCATTCCTTACAGTACTTGGAGTCGGACGGGTTCTCGGCTTGGCACTGCGGGCACTTGACGGCCATGGTCATCCCCTATGGCCTATATATAACACATTCGCAGGGAAGGGAGGAAGGATTAGCGTGCCGCGATGAACGCTTCCCGGCGCTATTTCCAGGCGAGCTTCTCCAACGCCTTCAGCCTCTCGATCCCGGCCGCGTCCGACTGATCGAGGGTGAGGGGCGTGATGGCGATATAGCCGTTTCGCACGGCCCAGATGTCCGTTTTGCCGGCCCCGGCGTCCAAGGTTTTGTAGGACGGCCAGTACAGGTCCTGCCCGTCGCGCGTTTCCTTTTTCTCAAAATACTCCAGGGTCGGCCGGACGTCCTGGCGGGTGACCAGAATTCCCTTGATCCGGTCTTTGGGGAGCGCCGGGATGTTGATGTTTATGAACAGGCCTTCGCCGAATCCCCGCCGGGCGATCTCGCGGACGAGGGCGGCCACGAAATCCGCGGCCGCGGTGTAGTCCATGTTCTCTCCGCCCTGGAGATTGACGGCGATGGCCGGAATCCTCAGGAAGGCCGCCTCCCGGGCGGCCGCCACTGTGGCCGAGTAGAACGTCACCAGGCCGACATTCTCCCCCCGGTTGATGCCGGAGACGACGATGTCCGGCCGGACGGGGAGCAGGGATTCCAAGGCCAGGCGAACACAGGAAGCCGGTGTGGCGTCGATCCCGAACCATATCGCGCCCTGCCGCTCGCTTCGGCGCACCGGGATGAGCTTGCGGGTCGTCATGCCATGGCTTATTCCGCTCTGCTCCCGGACGGGCGCGGCGACCGTGACGGCTCCGACCTTCCGGAGAGCGTCGAAGAGGGCGACGAGTCCCGGCGCTTCGATTCCGTCGTCGTTCGATAGCAGAATTTTCGGCGCCGGCCGCTCCTGCGACGCGCATTGGACGCCCGTCGCGAGCAGGATGATCATGACGGCGAGGGTGGCGCTCCCCGGCTTCGTCCTCATGGCGGTCTCCTTTTTGTCGGCGCTTCGCGCTGCACAATGTTTGTGCAGATTATGAAAACTGCGCGTCCTTCAACTCTTTAGAAAATCCCGCGCCCTGTTTTTCCACAGACTTATGCACAACTTTTGTGGAAAAGACGCTCTTCACTTCCTGTTTTTGACATAATGATCAAACCACTCGAACATTTCGGCGAGGACGTCGAGAACGGATTCGCGCGCCGAGTAGCCATGGCTCTCGTAAGGGAGCATGACCAGGCGGGCCGTCGCCCCGAAGCCCTTGAGGGCCGCGAACAGGCGCTCGGATTGGATCGGGAAGGTACCCGAGTTGTTGTCGGCCTCGCCGTGAATCATCAGGAGCGGCGTCTTGATCTTGTCGGCGTGCATGAACGGCGACATCTTGATATAGGTCTCGGGGGCCTCCCAAAGCGTCCGCCGCTCGCTCTGGAATCCGAAGGGAGTCAGTGTACGATTGTATGCACCGCTTCTCGCGATCCCGGCGGCGAAGAGGTCGCAGTGGGCGAGGAGATTGGCCGTCATGAAGGCGCCGTAGCTGTGGCCCCCGACGCCCACCCGCTTGGGATCGCCGACCCCCATCTCGTCCAGCTTCTGGATGGCGGCCTTGGCGTTCGAGACGATCTGTTGGACGAAGGTATCGTTGACCGTCTTGGGATCGCCGACGACGGGCATCGTGGCGTTGTCGAGCACGGCATATCCCTGGGTGACGAAGAAGAGCTCCGAGATGCCTCGGTAGAAGGTGAACCTGTTGGCCGACCCCCGGACCTGGCCGGCCATGCCGCGATCATTGTATTCGAGCGGATAGGCCCAGATGACCACGGGCAAGCGTGTGCCCGGCCTGTAATCCACCGGCAGGTAAAGCGTTCCGGAGAGCTCGACGCCGTCCTCGCGATTGTACTTGATGAGCTCTTTCTTGACCGCCGTGAGCTGGGGCGCCGGATCCTTGAAGTCCGTCAGCGCCTTGCGCTTTCCGGTTTTAAGGTTGGTCAGGAAATAATTGGGCGGCTCGGTCTTGGACTCTCGGCTCGTGATGATCTGATCCCTCGACGTCCCGGAGAAGGCGACGAACGTTTCATAGGAAGGGTCCTGGGACTGGAAGATGCGCTCCGCCTTCATCGTTTTCAGGTTCATCCTGTCGAGGAAGGGATGGTCGCCCTTGTCCGACGCGCCGCTGCCGCTGAGATAGATCCAGTCCTTGTCCTGCAGGACGACCCGGTCGCCCGTCTTGAGCGTGGTCATGACCGGCATGCCCGGGTCCTTGTATTGGTCCTGGGTGCCCACGTCGAAAATCATTCGCGGCGCCGTGGCCGGATGATCGAGGTCGACCAAGTACGTCGTGCGCCAGCGCTTTTTCCAGCTGAACTCCGAGGCGAAGGCCATGCCGGGCGTCGCGAAGGGGACCAGCCTCTGGGCGCGCTCCTTGAGCTTGAGGGCCTCGACGGGCTGGCCGTTAAAGGGCGCGGGCAGCGTCATCATCCGGTCGCGAAAGGGAACGTCCTTCTCCGGGTCTCCTCCGTCCATGGCCTCCGTCCAGACGAGCGTGGCCGGCTTGAGGGCCATCCAGTCGGTGTTACGCGGACCCGTGGGGACGCCGTTGATCGGCACGTCCTCGGCGGGGGGAAGGTCGGCCAGGACTTTGACCGTCCGGCCGTCCAGGTCCCAGATTTCGTAGGCGTGGGCGAATTCTGAATAGGGGACCGAATAGGAATAAGGCCGCTTGACCCGGTCGACGAGGATGTAGTTCGCGTCCGGGGAGGCCGAGAAGTCCGAAAAAATGCCCGGCCGTCCTACCTTCCTGACCGCGCCGGTCGCGGTGTCGACGATGGCCAATTGGGCCGTCGCGTAATAGTCGAAAAGGACCTCGTCTAAGGCGTTCTTCAGGAGGTCCTGATAGGTGGCGACTTTGGCGGACTTGCCCGCCGTTTCCTGGACGTTCGGTCCTTTGGGCACGCGGGGGGCTTCGGGGGCCGGGCCCCGGCCGTCAGGGAGGAGGGTGACGAGGAGGCTCTTGCCGTCCGGCATCCAGCCGGTGCCCGAGGTGACGGCGTTGACGACCGGGCCGGTCAGGGCCTTGGCCGTTCCGGCGGCGACATCGATGGACCAGAGCTCGATACCGCTGTCGACGTAGCGGAGAAGGGCGATGGTCCGGCCGTCCGGGGCCCACGAGATGCCGGAGAACTTGGCCCCATCGGGAAGGGCGATCTTACGGAGCTGACCGGTCTTGATGTCCTTCAGGCCGAGCCCGGTCGAAAAGCTCAGGACCTGACGGCTGTTGTAGACCGGCGTGATGCGGAGGCCGGCGATCCTCAGCAGGGGCTGGGAGATGTAGGCGATGGTCGGCATCGCTTCGTAATCGATGAGGGCCGTGATATCGCGGGCCGGGCTCATCGACACGCGCGGCGTCGGAGGCGCGTCGACGATGACGACGACGTCCTTCGGCGGAAGTTTGTAGGGCTCCTGGGCGCGAAGGAGCGGCCCTGCGGCCAGGCAGAGGAGGAGGGTCAGGGCCAAAAGAGCGCAGGTCTTTTTCATGAATGATGTCCCCTTGTCCGGAATTCCATGATCAGAGCACCTATTGTATTCTGGGCGTGGGAATGAATGCAACGTCATCATGCGGCCGACGCCGTCCCTCGCCAGCCGGGGGGGGCGTTCCCGTGCCGGTTTGTATTTCGGGCCCGTTCTCATATAATGATGGACGCGAATTCCCGGGCAGCCCATGACCGACCCAGCCGCGACCACCTTGTTTCTTTCGATCGTGATTCCCGCCTTTAACGAAGAACAGCGCCTCGGGCCGAGCCTCCAGAAAATCCTCGGCTACCTCGACGGGAAATCGTTTCAGGCGGAGATCATCGTCGTCGATGACGGGAGCACGGACCGGACGGCGGAGGTCGCCGGGGCCGTGCTCGAAGGACGGCTCCCTTACCGGGTCCTGCGGCGGGAGAAGAATCAAGGCAAGGGGTCTTCCGTCAGGGAAGGGGTCCTGGCCGCCGCCGGGCAGGTCATCCTGTTCACCGACGCGGACCTATCGACGCCCATCGAGGAGCTCGACAAGTTCATCCTGCGCCTCGAAGAAGGGTTCGATATCGTGATCGGGTCACGGGCGCTCCCGGGATGCGACATTCGCGTGCCTCAGGCGGCGCCCCGCGAAGCCCTGGGCAAGGTTTTCAACCGCCTCGTCCGGCTGTTCGTCATGAAGGGCTGCCTGGACACCCAGTGCGGATTTAAGGTCTTCCGGCGCGGCGCGGCGATGGACCTGTTCTCACGGCTCACGTCCAGGGGATTCGCCTTCGACGTCGAAATCCTGGTCCTGGCCGGGAAGCTCGGCTACCGGGTGGGCGAAGTCCCCGTCATCTGGTGCAACTCGCCGCCCAGCCGGGTCCGGATTCTGCGGAGCTCCTGGCAGATGCTCAGAGAGCTCTGGCGCATCCGCCGCCTCCGTTGACGTTGCGCAAAAGGGGGACACAATACTCTGTCCCTCATTCTGTCTCGTTCGG
>Ga0315281_10006837_pt1 | contig 16154 bp, 10 predicted proteins | sample YL17G07_0_MG_FD_204540 | JGI IMG/M metagenome (GOLD analysis project Ga0315281, IMG submission 204540) | Sediment microbial communities from Yellowstone Lake, YNP, Wyoming, USA - YL17G07_0 | ecosystem: Environmental > Aquatic > Freshwater > Lake > Sediment | place: USA: Wyoming | collected... | reverse complement strand
GTGAAGGGAGATCTGCTCCCTTGCACAGTTTCGCGGCGAAGCCCCATGCCGAATCAAGCCTTCCTGCTGGGATCTTGATGTCATTGAAAACCATTGTTAACTTACCCACTCACTTTGCAGAAGAGCCCTTTTTCCTAAGCTGCTGCCGTTCGTCGAGAACCTCGATCAGATCGAGCACCCGCTTTCGATCCGATTCCGGAAACTTCTCCACCTGCCGAAGCTTGCGCCAGAGCCGGAGACTCTGCGGGGGCGTCGCCGACGCCACCACGGCAGCACCTTTTCGGCCGAGTAGTTCATCGACTCCAACGCCGAACAGTTCAGCAAACTGAACCAACAAGCGCACGGGTGGCGGGTCGGCCTCCGTTCGTTCGTAGTGCGCGACCATCCGTTGCGTCAGGCCAACAGTTCGACCGAGTTCCGTTTGCGTGTAGCCCTTGGCCTTGCGGAGTCGCCGAAGTCGTTCGGGAAAAGTCTCCGCTTCCGCCTTCGAACGGCGGCCACGGCGTTGCTTCAAAGGCGCTCTGGTAACTATGTTCTGACTCATCGCGCTTCGAGTTTACCGTCGAACTCTCCTTCTTTGTTTTCTGGTACGTTGACCGAATAGGAATAAATATGTATATTTTCTTCCCGGATGCTCTCTGGATAAACACTCCACCAGGAGCCAGCGAAAACCGCTTGACAAGGTTTCCGGAAAACGCCCGAGAGGAGAGAAGAGATGGAGCTACGAACCGACGACCTGTTTCTCGCGGCCTACGCCCTCGCGTGCGGCGCGGAGCTCGCCGGCATCGAGACGAGCGGACGGAACGGCCGGCGCCTCGCGCTCGTACGCCTGCGAGGCGACGACCTCGCCCAACGCGAGCGCGCCTACCTGTCCGGCCAAGCGACGGCGAACGTGACGGTGCTCCGTGATCAGGTGAAGCACGTCAAGGACTTGATGTTTGAGGCGCTCCGCGCGCCCGAGAGAAGAGAAGACCGAGACCCGAGGAGAGAAGACCATGCCCACCCCCACGACCAGCGCCGCCACGCGGCGCGTTAGACAGCATCGGCCTCGCCGTTCCCAACGGAGCGGCCGATGATCCCGCCCGAAGTTCTCGCCGACATCAAAGCGCGTCACGAGCTGGTGTCGTTCATCGAAGCGCAGGGCATCGCGCTCAAGAAGAGCGGCGACAGTTGGCTCGGCCGCTGTCCGTTCCATCCCGATAAAAGCCCGTCGCTGTCGGTCTCGCGCGAAAAGCAGCTCTGGTGTTGCCTCGGAGCGTGCTCGGCGAACGGAACGAAGCTCGGCGGCGACGTGATCGAATTCGCGAAACGCCGGTGGGGCACGACGTTTCGCGAGACGGTCGAGAAGCTCGGCGGGCCGCTGGACGCGGCGCCGCCTTCGGCCGCGCCGCCCTCGAAGATTCGCCGCATTGACGGCGCGCCTCGCTCGCGCCGTGCGGCGCTCGCTCTCGCCCCGAATTTGCTCGGCCAGGTCGCGGCCTACTACCACCAAACGTTTCTCGATTCGGCCGCCGCGAAGGCGTACGCCTCCGCGCGCGGCCTAACAAGTGGCGAGTTGGTCTCGGCTCTCGCCCTCGGCTACGCCGATGGCTCGCTCCTCGACCGCGCGCCGGAAGGAAGCGAGACGCACGCGGCCCTTGCGGGCCTCGGCGTCTTAAACGGCGGCGGGCGCGAGCATTTCGGCCGGTGCGTGGTGTTTCCCTTGCGCGACCTCGCGGGAAGCGTCGTCGGGTTCTACGGTCGCGGAATCGACGACGACCGCCACGTCTACTTGCCCGGCCCTCGGCGCGGGCTCGTCAATGCACAGTGCGCCGCCACGACCGACGAGCTGATCATCGCCGAATCGGTCATCGACGCCGTTTCGTTTCTCGCGGCGGGGATTCCGAACGCGGTGCCGATCTACGGCACGAACGGCTGGACGCCCGATCATGACGAGCTGCTCGAGAAACAGCGCGTCCGGCGCGTGATTCTCGCGCTCGACAACGACGACGCGGGGAAGAAAGCGACGGCCGCCCTCGGCGAGAAGCTCGCCGCGCGCGGCCTCGACGTGCGCTCGGTCGAGTTACCCACGAACGACCCGAACGAATTGCTTACCAAGGAAGGCCCCGCCGGCTTCGCCGAGCGGTGGGCCTCGCTCGCTCGCGCGAGCGTCGGTGCGCGAACGCCTGTACCTGTGCGCGCTCCCGCGCCCACGTCCGCCCTCGCGCGTGACGCGCAGGCGCTCGCGAGCGCGCCCGCTCACGCGGGCGCACCCGCGCGTGAGGCCTCCGCAGCGAAAGAAAGAAACGACAATGCCAGCGCGGCGAATCTCGACACCGACGCCGGGGCTTACGTGATTCCGTTCGCCTCGCGCACGTATCGCGTGCGCGGGTTGTCGTCGTTCGGTGTCGATCGAATGCGCGTGAATGTGAGAGTCGAACAGGGGGCGCGCGTCCACGTCGACACGCTCGACCTGTACGCGCACGTCTCACGGCGGCGGTTCATCGACGCGGCGGCCGAGGCGCTCGGCCAGGAGAAGAGCGTACACGCCGACCTCTCGAACGAGCTGGCGGCCGTCATTGATTCAATGGAACGGGAGCGACTAGCGCTCCGCGCGCACGGCAAGGGCGAGGCGGAACAAAAGCCCATGAGCGCAGCCGAGCGCGACGAGGCGCTCGCGTTTCTCACGGCCCCCGATCTCATGGCGCGGCTCGCCGCCGACTTCGAGGCGCTCGGCTGTGTCGGCGAAGCAACGGCCCTCACCACGGCTTACCTCGCGGCGCTCTCACGCAAGCTCCCAGAGCCATTGGCCGTGCTGTTCTGCGCGCGAAGCGGCGCGGGGAAATCAAACCTGCAAGACCGCATCGCAGAGCTGGTGCCGCCCGAGGAACTTGTTAGGTATACGCGGATCACCGGGCAGGCGCTGTTCTACCAAGACGAAAACGCCCTCGTTCACAAGCTCCTCGCGATCGACGAAGAAGAAGGCGCGGCGGAAGCCGCGTACTCATTGCGGAATCTCCAATCGGGCGGCTCCCTGTCGGTGTCGGCGACGCGCACCGATCCACAGACCGGCAAGCAAAAAGCCGAGGCGTACAAGGTGAACGGCCCCACGTCGATTTTCCTGACGACGGCGCACCCCGAAGCCCTCGACTACGAGACGCGAAACCGGTTCGTGATTCTCACGGTGGACGAATCGAAGGAGCAGACGCGCCGGATTCTCGAGCGGCAACGGTGGGCCGAGACGCTCGACGGCCTGCTCGCATCCGAAAAGCGGGCCGCGATCATTCGGAGACACCACAACGCCGGTCGCCTCCTCGCGGCCGTGCGCGTGGTGATCCCGTTCGCCGACTCGCTCGCGTACCCGTGCGATCGCCTCATGCACCGGCGCGAGCAAAAGAAGTTTCTCGCACTCATCAAAGCCATCGCTCTGTTTCATCAATACCAGCGGGCGAAAAAGAGCGCTCATGGCCCGAGCGGCGCCGTCGAATTCATTGAGGCGAGCGAGGCCGACGTGCGGCTCGCGTCGAGCCTCGCGCCCCTGATCCTCCGGCGCAACACCGACGAGCTCGCGCCGCCCACGCGGGCGCTGCTCGTCGCGATCCGTGACCGCGTGCGCTCGAAGATGCGCGAGGAGGAACTGTCACAGGACGACGCCACGCTCGACCGCCAGGAGATCAAGAAGACGACGGGGCTGTCCCTCTGGCACCTGCGCGAGTACCTCCCGCAGCTCGTCGAGTGCGAGTACCTCGCGATCGTGCGCGGCGAGAGCGGGAAACGACATCTGTACCGGTTGCTCTGGATTGACGACGACGACGAGCCCGAACAAACACTCGGGCTCATCGCGCTGATGGAGCTGGAAGGGGTCACGCATTGAGCCACCGTGCGGCGTGTGCGGAACCCTGCGGGAACCGTGCGCGCAGGGTCACGCGCACGAAACGACCGTCGTAGCAAGCGGTTTCGAAGCACCCCGGCGACCCTGCGGGCTTTTCAGGAAAAGCCACCCCCTCGCCGCGCGGCTCTGCACCAAATGGTGCAACGCGCCGCGAAAAAGAAGAAGTGTCCTCACAGTGCCTATCAATCTCTCCTCTCTCTCAACAAGGTATTGATGAGAGTCGGAGAGCTATTCCCGAAAACGAGGTGCGCGATGACTGAACCCGAACGCCGCAGGATGGAGCTGGCCCTCGCCCGCTACGACGAGGCCATGACCGCGTGGAACTGGTCGCCGCGCACGCGCGAGAACTACGGGCATAACAGTCGCGTCTTTTTCGACTGGCTCGCCCGCGAAACCGAGTGCCGCACGCTCGCCGAAGTGTCGGCCGAGACGATTGCGAGCTATCAGACGGCGATTCTTTCCTTCGAGAAGCTTGACGGGGCGCACCTCTCGACAACGACCCAACACGGCCGGCTCGTGGCGGTGCGGGCGTTCTTTCGGTTCCTCGTGCGCGAAGGGCATCTCCTCATGGACCCGACCGCGAGCCTCGTGCTCCCGAAGGCCTCGGCGCGGCTCCCTCAATCGCTCTTGACGCCGAAAGAAGCGATTGCCCTCGTCGAATCGATCGACACCTCCACGCCGCTCGGCCTGCGCGATCGGGCGATTCTCGAAGTGCTCTACGCCTCGGGGCTCCGTTCGAGCGAGCTGTGTACGCTCGGTGTCACGGACTTCGATCCTGACGCGCAAACGCTCTCCGTGCGCGCGGGCAAAGGGAATCGTGATCGCGTCGTTCCGCTCGGCCCAATCGCGGCGGCCGTGCTCGGCGACTATCTCGCGCAGGCGCGGCCGAAGCTCGCGACCGCGGCGGGCGTTCTGAATCTGTTCGTCACGAAGGGCGGGCGGGCGTGCCATCGGAACGCGGTGAATCTGCTCGTGCGGCGCGCCGCCCGGCGTGCCGGCATCACGAAACCGGTGCGCCCGCATCGGCTCCGCCATGCGTGCGCCACGCACCTGCTCGCGGGCGGGGCCGATATCCGGCACGTGCAAAAACTGTTAGGCCATCGCACGCTCTCGGCGACCCAGATTTACACGCGCGTCGAAATCTCCGATCTCCAGGCGGTTCACCGCAAGTTTCACCCGAGCGAAAAAGGGCGCCGCAAGTGACAAAGAACGCGCCCGCGCCGCCCGCGGTCGCGGCGCTCGTCGAGCGTTACCTCGCGGCGCGCACGCGCGAAGGCCTCCGCCCGCACTCGCTCCGGCTCGACCGCGATCATCTGCGCCGGTTCGTTCAGTGGCTCACGGTGCGCGGCCTCGACGATGTCCGGCGTCTCGCGCCCCGCGACCTGATCGCCTATCAACTCGACCTCGGAGCGCATCGCTACTGCCGCGCGAAAGCGCCCGAGGCGCCCATGAAACCGCTCGCGCCGACGACGCGCTACGCACACTTCGCCGCGGTCCTCTCGTTCTGCCGTTGGCTCGCTGCGCGCCGGTTCCTGCTCGTCGATCTCACCGCCGCCGTCCCGCTCGCGTGGCCGGGGCGCGCGCTCCCGCGACGCACGCTCTCCGAAAGCGACGTCGTGAAGCTCCTCGACGCGCCCAGCGTGTCGACGCCGCACGGGCTCCGCGATCGCGCGATTCTCGAGCTGCTCTACAGCACCGGGCTGCGCTGCGCCGAGCTCGTCGCCCTCGACCTGGCCGACGTCGATCTCGCGGGCGGCACGGTCCACGTGCGCGAAGGGAAGGGCGGCCGCCCGCGCCTCGTGCCGCTCGGCGGGGCCGCCGGCGACACGCTCGCGTGCTATCTCACCGACGCCCGCCCGCAGCTCGTGCGAAACCCCGCGGTCACCGCGCTGTTTCTCGCCGGCAATCGCGGCCCGTGCGCCGGGCGGCGCCTCGGCGTGCAATCGGTGCGCTACCTCGTGCGCCACGCGGCGAAGGCCGCCGACTTGTTAGGCCAGATTTCGCCCCACACGCTGCGCCACAGCGTCGCCACCCACATGCTTCGCGCCGGGGCCGATCTCCGCCACGTCCAGGAGCTACTCGGTCACGCCTCGATCGAGACGACGCAGGTGTACACGCACCTCTCCGTGCGCGATTTGATCGAAGCCCACGCCCGGGCGCACCCGCGCGGGCGCCTGCGGCGCCCCGCGGACGGGCCCGCGCGAGGCCCGAAAAAACGAGGCTGAAAACGACCGAATTCCGTTGCCCGGCGCGAGACCGTGGGATAGGCTCCGCGGCGTGAGATCTCTTTCTTTCGCTGCGCTTTCCGAGGAGCCGGGGCCGGCCGATCGCCCGCTCGCGCGGGCGGAAACGCACAGTGCCCAAGATGAGATGGGCACTGTGCTCGGGCTCGTCAATGACAGTGATTCCACGAATCCCGCCAAGCCCGTGACGCCTGTGCGGTATCTGTACACCCCGTACGGCGAGGCGCACGCCGAAGTGGCGCCCGAAGTGCTCGGGGTCAAATTCGTCACGAAGATCAACGACGTTCCGGTGACGTCGATCACGGATCTCTCCGGTACGACCCGGACGCAAACAGTGGCGGATGCAACAGTCGCGGCAACCGGGATGCTCCGCGTCGTGTTGTCGCTCCCGGCCGAGTCGGCGACGCTCGGAGCCGCACTGAGCGTCGAAACATCAACAACGAAAGACGTTTGGTCGCCGGTTGCGGCGTCGAGCTACGCGATCGGACAGAAGGCGGATCGGCCCGAGGAGGTCGACGTGCTTCCGCTCGCCGGGTGGCAGCGTGGGGCGTCGTACCGCGTGAAGCTCGCCCCGAGCTTGACGGACAAGGTCGGACGGGCGCTTGGGAGCGAAGCGAGTTTCGAGTGGAGCGTGCCGGGCGGTGGCGATGTGGCGTTCGAGACGAGCTTCCCGGTCAATTACGAAACGTATCTCGCGGCCGGAGAGAGTGCGGGCGGGGCGTTCGTCGGTGGGCAGCCGATGGGGTTCCAGGGATCTTACAGTGACAATCTGACGGGACTACAGTACAAACGACACAGGTTCTACGATCCGAGGACACTTCAATTTTTGAGTGAGGACAGTGCCGGTGATCGGGATAGCCCAAATTTGTATGCCTATGTAGGCTGGAAGCCTCATCGCAAGGTTGACCCGCGGGGTCTTTACGAAGAGGATGTTCACCACTATTTGACCCGCTATTTGGCGCGCGTTGTCGGGTTTGATGAGGCAACGGCAGAGAGTATTGGGAAAGACACCGGGATGCTTGATTATGACGACCGTGATGCGATGTATCAGGGGAGAGCAATGGAAAATTGGCCCCTGTACCACTTCGTCACGGCGACCCGTCTGGAGTCAATGCGAATTAGTGCTACAGGGCCGAATCTGAACACACACGTTGTCGGCGAGTACCTTCACGCTCTCGAAGACAGTTTTTCGCACCAATCAAACGACCTCACGAGAGACTTTTCGAAGACCTACGATCAAAAAGCGGCCGGCTATCACGTTGGTCATGGGCTAGAGGGGCATAAGCCTGATCAGACTTGGCGACATGTTGCGTTGGCGTTGAAGATGGCAAGAGCCGTATATGACGCATTGAAGGATATTTATCGAAACACTCACGGCAATGAAGACTCTCCTCAACTCAAGAGCTTCACGGAAGTCAGAAACGATATTGTTAAATTCCTGAGCTTCACGCCGGACCTCTACCCGCAAACTTATTACGGGGTCAAGACTGTGGACAATGTAAGGGACTATTCCGAGAAAATTCGTTTACTTGATAACAGTTTTGTTCCAACTCCGTATGAAGGCGAAAGACGGGCCAAGGATTATCAAGAGTATCTGGACGAAAAGCAGCGGCAGGAAGATCAAGAGAAACAGAATAAGGAAAATCGACAATATTACCCATGACACATGCGCTCGGGGAACCAGGAAAACGGCGAGTGTCCCAGGAACAGGTTTGAAGCAATGACTAATCAGCTTACTGAGGCGCAAAAAGGGGGAGGGGCCTCAGAGAATAGATCACGGACAACGCCAGCGTTCTGGTCGATAGTGTTATGGCTCTCAAGCATTGTCATCCCCGGCCTCTCCTACTTGGGCGCCAACTTTTCATCGGGTGAATCAGGGCTGACCCAGTTCGCGACTTTCGTGATTCTCATGGCGATAATCGGAGGCTTGTGCGAACTCCTTGGGCTTGGGATAGCGATTTGGGCGTTCAAGCATCATCCAGAACTGAGAAAGCTCGCCATTGTCGGCATCATTCTTAATGGCCTATCTCTGCTCATCGTCATTCTGGCCCTAACCGTTGGGACGGGCTGAGCGAGGAATGGATTCAACTCGCGACATGCAGCAGTTCGCCCCCCGCGCGTCGGCTTTCGATTCGCTGCTCTGATTGTGCCGTCCGTGCGCCCCGCCCGCCCGTTTTGACTCCGCCCCCGGCCCGGCGATCGGCTCCGCGACGGCGGGCGTGCGCGATGAAGCGTGCGCACCGGCCGGAGCCTCGGGGCCACGAACCGCGCCGCGATGAAGCCGCGTCACGGTTCGTGCGTGCGCCCTCGGTGACCGCCAATGATCATTGGCGTTCACCGGCCTCGCCCGCCTGCTCCGCCGCCCTCCGGGTTTACATAACAAGTTTGTTATGCAAAATCGCCGGGCCTTCGCAAAAGAACAGTTGAACCCTTCTCCCCCACCCACCCGTTTCGATTTCCCCCACCCCGCGGCGTCATGCGGCGGGCGTCCGTCTCACCATTCCGCTTGTCAGGCCGCATCACGCCGCTTCCGAATTCGAACACAACCGGCGGGGTGAAGCTGTGGCCCGCGGCGCGTCGCCGGCCAAAAGCGTGCCGGCCACGCGCCGCCCTCTCGCGAGCTGCCGGCGCGCTCCGCCGCCCATCACCGCACTCCCGCGCGCCGGCGAGCTCGCTTGATTGTTGCTTGCTGTTCGTTTCCGTCAGAGCCCGGCGTCGGTCGCACCTCGGGCTCACCCCCACGCTGCTCGACCCTACGCCCACGCAACCTCTTACAGTGCGCTCACATTCACTTTCCAAGTCTCGTCCGGCCGCAGCGGGATCAAGATGCCCTCGGTTTCAAGCTGACGGATACTTCCCCAAAACAAATCATTATCGAAGGCTCTTGCTCCAACCCGCACGCGCACCCGATCTTGGAGCACCATGCGGGTAACGTGAAGCTCCATGCCAGAAGCCGGTTTAGCCCATTCCCGCAATACTTCAAGGATGATTTTCCGTGTCACGCTTTCCGTTTCTTTCTGAGGTTCTTTCATCGAATGGCTCCTTTCCTCTAATCAGATAGTACAGGCGCTCCGAAGAATCCAATCGCGGAGCAAACACCCGTCGCAGCCGCTCGCACCCCCACCCGAGCTGTCACGAAACGCGCAAAAGAAGGAGCCGCGCGTTTCGCGCCAGCCCCGAAAGCCACGCAACGAAAAGAAACAATCTCGACTGTGCCGTGGTCTTTGTCGTGGTCCAAGACCAAGACAAAGCCGCCCCCCCCACAGCAGCGGCATGCGAAGCGCCGCTTTCTGTCCCGCGTCGCGAGCCGGCCGTCGTCGGTGGAATGTAGCGCCGCTCGTCGCCGCTGTCAGAAGTCGCCCGCCCACCCTCGACCACTTCGACTTGACAGCCGCGCCGCCCGGCGCATTGTGCGAATTGCGCCGACGGCCGATGCTGCCGCCTCTGGCCTCTGCTGACTGACGGCCGCCGTTTCGCCAGTCAGCGATTCACGAAAGCGATCCACCATCCCATTCGTGATTGGGATCCGGATAGAAAGTGATCGCTGCGCCGCGAGAGCCACCCTCTTGGTTGTAGTCGACGAGGACGAGCCAACCGCCGGGGACCTTGGTGCGAATGGTCGCCCAATTATTGTCCCAGGCCGAACGGAGAGGCTCCCACGTGAGGGAAGGTTGTTTTTCTTTCACCGTCGACCGGCGACCGCGGCTTTGGGTGCGGCTTGCATCGCTCGTTCGACCTGGCTCCTCGCAATCACTGCAGCGATGACCCGCTTGATCGCCTCGCGATCGATCGCGTCGAGATCCGAGAGCGCTTCGAACTGCGCCAGAAGCTCGCGATCGACAATGCGCACCGAAGCCACGCCCTTTCCTTCATCAAAAACCAAATCGTCAGCGGACACGCCAAGAACGCGGGCGACTCGAGCAATCACCTCGAGAGTCGGCTGCGACCTGTCGGCCTCGTAACGCCGGATCTGGGAAATGCCCACGCCGCAACGTTTCACGAGATCCGCTTGAGTCAGACCCTTCTGCTTTCGAAAACGAACGAGATTCTTGCCGAATGACATCACTTCCTCCGTGCGTCTTTCCAGGAGTGAGTGTACGGCCGGGTTTTCGTTCTCTCGATTCATGGGGTTCTCCGCGGTGGTTGCTTCGGTTGACGGGAGAATACCACATATGGTATTCAAGCGGCACAAGATGAGAGCAAGCCTTAAATGCGCTTCGAAACACCAAATACCCTCTTGACAGCGTATCCAGCGGAGGCCCGAAACGAATGATTCCCGCCGAAGTGATCGCCGACACCCGCGCCCGCCACGAGCTGGTGGCCTTCATCGAAGCGCAGGGCATCACGCTCAAGAAGAGCGGCGACGGTTATCTCGGGCGCTGCCCGTTCCACCCGGACAAGACGCCGTCGCTCTCGGTCTCGCCGGCGAAACAGTTCTGGTGTTGCCTCGGGGCGTGCTCGGCGAGCGGAAAGAAGCTCGGCGGCGACGTGGTGGAATTCGCACGGCGATTGTGGGGCACGTCATTTCGAGAAACGCTCGAACGTCTCGGCGCAACGACAAGCACGGAAACGCCGCCGGCGGCGCTGTCGCGCCCGCCGCTCCGGCTCGCGTCGAGCCGCGGGCGCAACAATGGCGAGGCGAGGCCACCACGGCCCGGCCTGCTCGCGCAGGTCGTGAGCTACTACCATCAAACATTCACCGCCTCGACGGCGGCGAAGGATTACCTCTCGTCGCGCGGCCTCACGAGAGTCGATCTCCTCGCGGCGCTCCCTGTCGGCTTCGCCGACGGCTCGCTGCTCGATCGCGCGCCCGAAGGAAGCGAGACGCACGCGGGGCTCGTGACGCTCGGCGTGCTCACGGCCGAAGGGCACGAGCGGTTCGGCGGCTGCGTGGTCTTTCCGTTGCGCGACCTCTCGGGCGGCGTCGTTGGGCTCTACGGCCGGTCGATCGAAGGTGACCGCCACGTCTACTTGCCCGGCCCACGGCGCGGGCTCGTCAATGCGCAGTGCGCGGCCACCACCGACGAGCTGATCGTCGCCGAGTCCGTCATTGATGCGCTTTCGTTCCTGCAAGCCGGCGTCCCGAACGTCGTCCCGATCTACGGCACGAACGGCTGGTCACCCGATCACGACGAGCTCATTGAGAAACACCGCGTCAGGCGCATCGTTCTCGCCCTCGACAACGACGACGCGGGGCGCAAGGCCGCGGCCGCGCTCACCACGAAGCTCTCGGCCCGCGGCCTCGACGTCTCCTCGGTCGAATTCCCGGCGCACGACCCGAACGAACTGCTCGTCAAAGAAGGCCCGGCGGGTTTCAAAGAAACGTGGGATCAGCTCACGGCGTCGCGGCTCGCGCGCGGCGCGCGCGACTGCGTCCACGCGGCCGCGCCTGCGGGCGCTCCCACGCTCCCGCTCGCCCTCGCGCGTGACGCGCAAGCGCGCGCGAGCGCGCTCTCGCGCACGCCCGCGCGCGAGGCCGAACGGCCGGCAGCGAAAGAAGAAAATCACAGTGCGGGCGCGGCGGTTCTCGACGGCGGCGCCTACGTGATTCCGTTCGCCTCGCGCACGTATCGCGTGCGGGGGCTCTCGGCGCATGGCGTCGACCGGATGCGCGTCAACGTGCGCGTCGAGCAGGGCTCGCGGTTCCACGTCGACACGTTCGACCTCTACGCCCACCGCTCGCGGCGCGCGTTTCTCGACGCGGCGGCCGTCGCGCTCGCGCTCGACCCGAAGACGGCGGCGGCCGATCTCTCGAACGAGTTGTCAGGCGTCATCGAGACGCTGGAGCGCGAGCGGCTCGCGCTCCGCGGCCAGGGGAAGGGCGAAACGGTGCCGCCGCCGATGAGCGCGGCCGACCGTGAAGAAGCGCTCGCGCTGCTCATCGCGCCCGACCTCATGGCGCGCCTCGCCGCCGATTTCGAAGTGCTCGGCTGCGTCGGCGAAGAAACGGCCCTGACGATCGCGTATCTCGCGGCGCTGTCCCGCAAGCTCGCGGAGCCGCTCGCCGTGCTGTTCTGTGCGCGAAGTGGCGCGGGAAAATCAAACCTCCAAGACCGCATCGCGGAGCTGGTGCCGCCCGAGGATCTCGTGCGGTACACGCGGATCACGGGCCAAGCGCTGTTCTACCAGGACGAAAACGCTCTGGTCCACAAGCTCCTCGCGATCGACGAAGAAGAAGGCGCGGCCGAGGCCGCGTATTCATTGCGGAATCTCCAATCGGGCGGCTCTCTGTCGGTCTCGTCGACGCGCACCGATCCGCAGACCGGCAAACAAAAGGCCGAGGCGTACAAGGTGAACGGCCCGACGTCGATCTTTTTGACGACGGCGCACCCCGAGGCGCTCGACTACGAAACGCGCAACCGGTTCGTGATTCTGACGGTCGACGAGTCGCAGGCGCAGACGCGCCGGATTCTCGAGCGTCAACGGTGGGCCGACACGCTCGAAGGGCTGCTCGCGAGCGAGAAGCGCGCCGCCGTGATTCGCCGACATCACAACGCACAACGGCTCCTCGCGCCGCTGCGCGTCGTCAATCCGTTCGCGCCGTCGCTCGCCTATCCCTCGGATCGCCTGATGCACCGCCGCGAGCAGAAGAAATTTCTCACGCTCATCAAGACGATCGCGCTGCTCCATCAACACCAGCGCACGAAACAGACGATCGACGGCCCCAGTGGCCCGGTCGAGCTGATCGAAGCGAGTGAGGCCGACGTGGCGCTCGCCTCGGCGCTCGCGCCGCTGATCCTGCGGCGGAACCTCGACGAGCTCGCGCCGCCGACGCGCTCACTCCTGCTCGCGATCCGTGACCGCATCCGCCAAAAAATGCGCGAGGAAGAGTTGCCCCAGGCCGAGGCCACGCTCGACCGCCAGGAGATTCAGAAAACGACCGGGCTCTCGTACTGGCATCTCCGCGTCTATCTCGCGCAGCTCGTCGAGTGCGAGTACCTCGAACTGACCCGCGGGCGAAACGGCAAACGCCATGCCTACGCGCTCGTTTGGGCCGATGACGACGAGGCCGACCCCACAGTGGGGCTCGGGAGACCACAGTAATGTGTGCGGATTCCGAGCACCCTGCGGAGCTTGTGAGACCTTGCGGGAACCTTGTGCGCAAGGTCGGGCGACGGGAAGTCATGACCTAACAAGTAGTTCGGCGGCGCCGCAGGCAGCTTGCGGGGTTTTCGGGAAGAGCCACCCCTCTCGAACAGAACGCGGCACGCGCAGCGAAAAGAAGAAATTTCTCCACAGTGCCCATTACACACACACTCTCTCTCAATAAAGGATTGATGAGAGCTGGGGAGCCATTGGCGAAAGGAGTTTCGAGGTGACTGAACCCGAACGCCGCAGGATGGAGCTGGCGCTCGCGCGTTACGACGAGGCCATGACCGCGTGGAACTGGTCGCCGCGCACGCGCGAGAATTACGGGCATAACAGTCGCGTCTTTTTCGATTGGCTCGCCCGCGAAACGGAGATTCGGTCCCTGGCCGAGGTGACGGCCGAAACGATTGCGAGCTATCAGACGGCGATTCTGTCGGTCGAGAAGCCCGGCGGGGCGCATCTCTCGACGACGACGCAACACGGCCGGCTCGTGGCCGTGCGGGCGTTCTTTCGGTTCCTCGTGCGCGAAGGGCATCTCCTCGTCGACCCGACCGCGAGCCTCGTGCTCCCGAAAGCGTCGGCCCGGCTCCCGCAAGCGCTGTTGACGCCGAAAGAGGCGATTGCCCTCGTCGAATCGGTCGACACCTCGACGCCGCTCGGGCTGCGCGATCGCGCGATTCTCGAAGTGCTCTACGCCTCGGGGCTCCGCTCGGGGGAGGTCGGCGCGCTCGGCGTCACCGATTTCGATCCTGACGCGCAAACGCTCTCCGTGCGCGCGGGCAAAGGGAATCGTGATCGCGTCGTTCCGCTCGGCCCGATCGCGGCGGCGGTGCTTGGCGACTATCTCGCGCAGGCGCGGCCGAAGCTCGCCACCGCGGCGGGCGTTGTGAATCTGTTCGTCACGAAGGGCGGCCGGCCGTGCCACCGGAACGCGGTCAATCTCCTCGTGCAGCGCGCCGCCCAGCGCGCAGGCATTACGAAACCCGTGCGCCCGCACCGGCTCCGCCATGCGTGCGCCACGCACCTGCTTGCGGGCGGGGCTGACATTCGCCACGTCCAAAAATTGTTAGGCCATCGCACGCTCTCGGCGACGCAGATTTACACGCGCGTCGAAATCTCCGATCTCCAGGCCGTTCACCGAAAGTTTCACCCGAGCGAGAAAGGGCGCCGCAAGTCACGAAGGGCACGCCCGCGCCGCTCGCGGTCGCGCTGCTCGTCGAGCGGTACCTCGCGGCGCGCACGCGCGAGGGTCTCCGCTCGCGCTCGCTCCGACTCGACCGCGACCATCTCCGGCGTTTCGTTCAGTGGTTCACCGCGCGCGGACAGGTTGATGTGCGCCGTCTCGCGCCCCGTGACCTGATTGCCTATCAACTCGACCTCGGCGCGCATCGCTACTGCCGCTCGAAAGCACCCGAAGCACTTATGAAACCGCTGGCCCCGACGACGCGCTACGCACACTTCGCCGCGGTCGTCTCCTTCTGCCGCTGGCTCGCTGCGCGCCGATTCTTGCTCGTCGATCTCGCCGCCGCCGTCCCGCTCGCATGGCCGGGGCGCGCGCTCCCGCGGCGCACGCTCTCCGAGAGCGACGTCGTGAAGCTCCTCGACGCGCCGAACGCGTCGACGCCGCACGGGCTCCGCGATCGCGCCATTCTCGAGCTGCTCTACAGCACCGGGCTCCGTTGCGCCGAGCTCGTCGCGCTCGACCTGGCCGACGTCGATCTCGCGGGCGGCACGGTCCACGTGCGCGAAGGGAAGGGCGGCCGGCCGCGCCTCGTGCCGCTCGGCGGGGCGGCCGGCGACACGCTCGCGCGCTATCTCGCCGACGCGCGCCCGCCGCTCGTGCGAAACCCCGCGGTGACCGCGCTGTTTCTCGCCGGCAATCGCGGCCCGTGCGCCGGGCGGCGGCTTGGCGTGCAATCAGTGCGCTACCTCGTGCGCCACGCGGCGAAGGCCGCCAACTTGTTAGGCCAAATCTCGCCGCACACCCTGCGGCACAGCGTCGCGACCCACATGCTCCGCGCCGGGGCCGATCTCCGTCACGTCCAGGAGCTACTCGGTCACGCATCGATCGAAACGACGCAGGTGTACACGCACCTCTCGGTGCGCGATTTGATCGAGGCCCACGCGCGGGCGCACCCGCGCGGGCGCCTGCGGCGCCCCGCGGACGGGCCCGCGCGAGGCCCGAAAAAACGGGGCTAAAAACGACCGAATTCCGTTGCCCGCCGCGAGGCCGTGGGATAGGCTTCGCGGCGTGAGATCTCTTTCTTTCGCTGCGCTTTCCGAGGAGCCGGGACCGGCCGATCCATCGCTCGCGTGGGCGGGAACGCACAGTGCCCAAGACTTGTTAGGCGCCGCGTTGCGACACGAGCGGAAAAAGCGCTGGATTTCTGATCGAGTCAGTATGGAGATCGACATCGAGACTTGGCCAGTACAGGTGATCAGGCGACGGCCTCTCGAGCCGAAACACCGCGTCTATCGGCGCACTGCGAAACCAGGGAAAGTTCTCGTAAGGAAGAAAGTACTCGACTTCATCGACCAGCAACCAAATACCTGCTGGCGAGATGTCACTTACTTCCGCTCGTGAAATGCCTGTTCCAAGCTGCTTGGATTTCATCTCGGTGCTCTTCGACCAACTTCTTGATTATACCGATTTCTGAGCTGTTGAAGCCGGAATTCTCCGCCAGCTCAACATCCGGCTCGATCCATAATTTCGCCTCACGCTCCCCCGCCCGAATATGAATGTGGCATCTCGCCTCCTCCCGGGAGAAGAAAAAAAACCTATACGGGCCTTCTCTAAAAACGGTCGGACTCACTCAGGTCTCCGGCGCCTAACGCCCTGGTGTTCAGCGGCCCGACGCAGCACCAACCGGAGCGGCGCGGCGCCCGCAGGCGGGTGGCGGGCTTCTTGGGTGCGGGCGACGTGACGCGGATGGATTGGCACGAAGGAAGTG
>Ga0315281_10006836_pt1 | contig 16158 bp, 17 predicted proteins | sample YL17G07_0_MG_FD_204540 | JGI IMG/M metagenome (GOLD analysis project Ga0315281, IMG submission 204540) | Sediment microbial communities from Yellowstone Lake, YNP, Wyoming, USA - YL17G07_0 | ecosystem: Environmental > Aquatic > Freshwater > Lake > Sediment | place: USA: Wyoming | collected... | reverse complement strand
ATCGGCAAGACCCGGCTGCCGGGCGACGACTGGACCAAGTGGTACCCCGAGCAGGCCATCATCCCGGGCGTGCACGCCGAGGACAAGATCGACGCCACCTACAAGGGCGACTTGGCCGGCATGTTCAAGCTCGACGAAATCTCCAAGCAGAACGGCTTCTACGACGCGGGCAAGCACCACCAGCAGTATCAGGAATTCCTGCAGTCCAAGCACTATGCCAACAACGTGGCGAGCTGCTCGGATTGCCATTCCGCCCACGCCGGCAAGAAACCGATGGTCGTAGCCAAGGACACCTGCAAGCAATGCCACGACGCGTCCTACACGGTCGAGAAATACATGCCCGGCACCGGCTCGACGGCAGCGGGCCTGTTCCTCAGAACCCACACGTTCAACAAGAACCAGTCGCGCCCGCCAGCGCTGACCACCACCGGTGAGCCGGAGTATTTCAAGAAATAGATCTTTAACGACAGCGGCAAACAGAGAATAAGCCGGCACCGCCGGCTTATTCTTTGGCGCGCAAGCACGGCGTCGAAACCCGAAGCCGTACCGACCGCTCCTGGAGCAGGCCGAGGCTCGAACGTGCTAGTGAAGGCCCGGTATTGGCCGGTTACCGTCCATCGGCCGGTTGACCATGCTCAACCCGGCGCCGTTGCCGCCGTGGGACAATGACGGGTCATGACCGCTGCCCGCCAATCGATACTCATGTGTTCGCCGGACCATTACGGTATCGATTACGTCATCAATCCGTGGATGCAAGGCCAGCTTGGCCGCACCGATCGCGCGCTCGCCCTCCGGCAATGGGAAGGACTGCGCCAGGTCCTCTCGGCCGGAGCCAGGATCGCTCTCGTCGAGCCCCAACCCGGCCTGCCTGACATGGTGTTCACCGCCAATGCCGGCATGGTGGGCGGCCATGTTGCGGTAGTAAGCCGCTTCCGCTCGCCGGAGCGCCGGGGCGAGGAATCCTTTTTCCGCGCCTGGTTCGAGCACAACGGATTCTCGATCGCGCCATGGCCGAAGGGGGTTTTTTTTGAAGGCGCCGGCGACGCGTTGTTCGATCCTGGCCGCAACCTGATCTGGAGCGGCTGCGGCTTCCGCTCCGATGCCGCGGCGGCACCCCTGCTCGCAAAAGTCTTCAATCGCGAATCGATACCGATTCGCCTCGTTGATCCGCGCTTCTATCATTTGGACACCTGCCTGTGCCCGTTGGCCGGCGGCTGGCTCATGTATTACCCGCCAGCGTTCGATGCGGCGTCTCTCGAAGAGATTGCGCGCCGCGTGCCGGAGGAGAAGCGCATCGCCGTGTGTGAAGCCGATGCGCTGCAATTCGCCTGCAACGCGGTGGACCTCGATGGCCGCGTCATCATGAATGGCGCATCGCCAGAACTGCAGGCGCGCTTGCGCGCCGCAGGCTTCACACCGGTGCTGACGCCGCTCTCGGAATTCTTGAAGGCCGGCGGCACGGCGAAATGCCTGACGCTGAAGCTGCGCGAGGTGAACGGCTCCGAGGTGCCCGGCTTGGCGGGCATCCGATTGTCCGCGAAACCGTAATGAACGATTGCAGCCGATGGCACCGGCGGGCCAGGCAAGCGAATGTTTTCTTGCTGCCGTCCATCGGCGCTCGCTCATGCACCTGCTGTGACCGCGTCTTGCAAACTCTTTAAGACTACTCGCCTTTTCGCGACTTTGGCAATGCTTGACGCCGCTTGCGGCTAGGCGCAGCGTGGATCCATTCTGCATTCCGCCGGGGACCACAGTGGGCGAAGCGATGGAGCTGGTCACCAAGCGGCGGTTCCGGCACCTGCCGATTGTGAAAAACGGCAAGGTGCTCGCCGTCATATCGAGTGGGGATCTGACGCACTGGCTGGTGAAAGACCAGGTAGGAGAAGTGCAGCAGCTTGTGGATCTTGCCGCCCGGTCCTGATCGCCGGGAAGAACGCCGCGTTTCCAGGTGGGTCGCGCGATCATCCTATCGGTCGGGAGCGACTGCCGCAGTTGCGCGACTTTGACGTTCGCATAAGAGCCGGACTGGAGAAAGCACTAGGCCGACGGACAGGCCTTGGCCGAGGTTGCGGCAATGGGCGACAGCGGTCTTCTGCTTAAATCTGAGTCGACGAAGGAGGCGCCGAAATGATCGAGACAACGAAACTGCCAGATGCTGAATTGGTGAAATGCGAAGTCTGCCTCAAGGAAATACCGAAGTCTGGTGCGCAAAGCGCCGAAGCGAGGGACTACGTGGTCTATTTCTGCGGCCTCGATTGCTACGAGGAGTGGGAGGCAGAAGAGATGAAGGAAAGGACGCGCGAGGCCGGCGAGCCATAGTCACCGGTCCGATCGCGTCTTTCAACGACGCGAGCAGGCGGAACTTAGCGGCTGCTCGATTTTTCGCTTCCGTCGTAGGCCATAACCTGGTCCAGGTTGTCCTGGATCGCGTGGTCCATTGCCCGGAGGCGCAGCGTGGCGAAGGTCTTGGCAGTGTCGAGGAACTGGAAACTGTGCGTGCCGTGAAAGCTGTCGCCGGCCGCTTTCAGTTTCTGGTAGAGCTCGATGGCGTCGCGTTGGCGCAGGATCAACGCCTTGCTGGCTTTGCGATAGCCCGGGCGTCCCGGCTCGAGCTTCTCCAGGGCGACGCCCGTCGCGTCGATGATCACATTGAATATCGGGGCGCTGTCGGTCACGGCGGTTGGCTCCTGATAATTAAGGTGCCTAATAAATTTCGGGGACGAAGTTCTGGATTTCCAGGGGCGGGCGCGCATAGCCCTCGCGCAATTCGGGCTTGCGCTTGGGAAGTTTCATCTTCTTGGTCGCAACGTCCTTATAGGGCAGCAGGCTCAACAGGTGGGCAATGGTGTTCAGGTGGGCCCGCTTCTTGTCGTCCGAATTGACCACGTACCATCTTGCCTTATCGATATCCGTGTGGACGAGCATGTCGTCTTTGGCGCGCGAGTAGGCCTGCCAGCGGTTGCGTGATTCCACGTCCATCGGCGACAGCTTCCAGCGCTTGGTCGGATCCTCGACCCTGGACATGAAGCGGCGTTCCTGTTCCTTGTCGCTGACCGAAAACCAGTATTTCACCAGGGTGATACCCGAACGCACCAGCATGCGCTCGAATGCCGGGCAGGAGCGCACGAACTCCCAGTATTGTGGTTCCGTGCAGAAGCCCATCACGCGCTCGACTCCGGCGCGGTTGTACCAGGAGCGGTCGAACAGCGCCATCTCGCCCGCCGCAGGCAGCTCGGCGATATAGCGTTGGAAATACCACTGGGTCTTCTGGCGATCGCTTGGCGTGCCAAGCGCTACCACGCGGCAGGCGCGGGGATTGAGCGGTTCGATGATCCGCTTGATGACACCACCCTTGCCGGCGGCGTCGCGGCCCTCGAACAGCAACACCACCTTGCGGCCCTCGATTTTGACCCACTCCTGCAGCTTGACCAGCTCGATATGCAGGCGGCGCAGCTCGCGCTCGTAGAACTTGTTGCGTTGTTTCTTTTTTACCTTGGGATCGGCGAGCGGACTCGGCGTCTTCATCTCGGGCACCGCGACGCCCAGCGTCAAACGAGCCGCTTTGGTCTTCCCGGTGGCGGGTTTCTTAGCCTTGGCCTTCTTGTGTTTGCCCATGCCGTCTCATCCTAATCTCGCCGTATGGTCATGGCCGGCCCTCGTTGGAGGGCCTACGCCCCTGAAATGCGCGATGCACCGTTTGGAAGTGTATTCCATAAAAGCCCGGACTGGAAGCGTCTCGGTGCGCGACTGATTACTGGTTGATTCGGCCGAAATTTTGGCCGGGAGGCGGATTCGAGCAATTCGCATCGTGGTTAGGGGCATAATCGCGATTGCGTGTGTTGAACCAATCGGACAGGACACTATGCAAAGCACCATGCTCAAAGACAAGACTGCACTCGTGACAGGGTCCACCTCCGGCATCGGCCTCGGCATCGCCAAAGCGCTGGCCGAACAGGGCGCGAACGTCGTGTTCAACGGTTTTGGCGATGCCAAGGCGATCGCGGCGCTGCAAGCGGACGTGTCCGGCCGATGCGGTGTGCAGACGGCATACCACGGTGCCGATATGTCCAAACCCGCTGAGATTGAGGCGATGATGAGATTCGCGGCGAATCGGTTCGGCGCGATCGACGTGCTCGTCAATAACGCCGGCATCCAGCACGTTGCGAACATCGAGGATTTTCCGGTCGAGAAGTGGGACGCCATCATCGCGATCAACCTTAGCTCGGCGTTCCATGCGACGCGCCTTGCGCTGCCGATGATGAAGAAGCGAAACTGGGGCCGCATCATCAATATCGCCTCGACGCACGGCCTGGTCGCGTCAGTGCAGAAGGCGGCCTATGTTGCGGCGAAGCACGGTCTCGTAGGCTTCACCAAGGTAACCGCGCTGGAGACTGCGCGAACCGGCGTAACCTGCAATGCGATCTGCCCGGGATGGACGATAACGCCGCTGGTGCAGCAGCAAATCGATGCTCGCGCAAAACGCGATGGGATTTCCAACGATGAGGCAAAACAGGCGCTTGTCGCGGAGAAGCAGCCGAGCGGCGAATTCGTGACTGTCGAGCAGTTGGCCGCGCTGGCGGTGTTTCTTTGCAGCGATGCGGCGAACCAAGTGCGCGGCGCGGCGTGGAACGTGGATGGCGGCTGGGTCGCGCAATAGTAAGGTCGCGTGCTGACAGTCGTTAGCCGGCCAGAAGCGGATAAAATGAGGAGCCCCACATGAGACAAATTCTTTTCACGTTGTTTGCGCTCGCCTACGCGGCCAGCGCCGCAGCTTCGCCGTTCCCGAACGGCGATCCCAAGCTCGGACAGAAGCTCGCCACGGAAAAGAACTGCAACGCCTGCCATATCCAGAAGTTCGGCGGCACCGGGGAAAAGATCTACACGCGGGCGGAACGCCGGGTCACGACGCCTCAGAAGCTCGCGGCGCAGGTGTCGGCGTGCAATACGAACCTGAATGCGGGTTGGTTTCCGGAAGACGAGGAACACGTCGCCGCGTTCCTCAACCAGAAGTACTACAAGTTCAAGTAGGCGCGCCGGGGCCGAAGCCGGGAAGCTGCCGCGCAAGCGTTGGCTTCGATCGTGATTGGCATCGGTTTCGTGTGCTTCGCGATCAACCTGTGGAAGCACACAGGGCGCTGATGGCACGCGGCAAGTAGAACGTCATTCATATGAGGGCTCGCATTGACGATGCATCCTTTAGACGCTGACTGACCGCTTCTTGCAGTGCCGGCAGTCTCGTTCGAGTCGAATGTCGGTTCACGATATTGCCTCCCATTCTCATTGACAAAATGGGGCATAAGTGATTAGGATTGATGGCGGTCGCGTGCCATTGACGGAGTACCTGATGGCCGCCGTCTCAATTGTCGATTACGCCTGCGGTACACCTATTACCAAACATTTGCAGGGGGAAGATCATGGAAAATCCAGTAAGCGTTGCGAAGCTCGAGGCAAAATCGCACAGCTCGCCCGATGAGGTCCGCACTCCAAACAAGACCCGGGTCGAGATCGTTCGCCTGGAAGGTTTCACCTTGGGCCGTTTCAACTTCGAACCGGGCTGGCGCTGGTCGGAATGCATCAAACCGGTCGTAAAGACCGAATCGTGCCAGGCGTCCCACGTCGGCTACGCTGTTTCTGGGCGCATCACGGTCCGCATGAAGGATGGGACACAGAAGACCATCTCGGCCGGTCAGTCCTACACGATCCCGCCCGGACACGATGCATGGGTCGACGGCAACGAGCCGTTCGTCGGAATCGAAGTGATGAGCGCGGAGCAGTACGCAAAGCCGTAACTGCCGTTTCAATCTCGAATTGCATTTGGGCCGACACAAAGGAGGGAATTCATCATGGCCGAATCCTGGAAAGTCAATGGCACTTATTTCGAAGCATGCAACTGCGCCGCCGCTTGCCCCTGCGTATTCCTCAGTGCGCCTACGGAGGGAAACTGCACGGTAATACTGGCATGGCATATTGACCAGGGGAGTTTTGGCAGCGCATCTTTGAACGGACTCAACGTCGCGCTGCTCGCGCACTCGCCCGGACACATGATGCAGACCAAGTGGAAAGTCGCGCTGTACCTGGACGAGCGCGCCAGTGCCGACCAGCAAAAGGCGCTGGGCGGGATCTTTTCCGGCCAGGCCGGCGGCCACCTTGCCGCAGTGGCGCCGCTGATCGGCGAAGTCATGGGTGTCAAGGCGGTTCCGATCGAGTATGTGGCAAAAGGCAAACAGCGCACCCTGCGGATTCCCAAGATTGCGGAGGCGGATATCGAAGCGCTGGAGGGGCAGGGTGGCGCGCTGGTCACGATCGAGAACCATCCGTTTACGGCGGTACCGGGCCAGGCGGCGGTGGTCTCGACCTCCAAGCGGCTGAACATCAGCGATTACGGCATTTCGCTCGACGTTAGCGGCAAGAATGGCTTCTATTCCGCCTTCGCCTACCAGTCTTAGCGCACGCGCCACCTATTTTCGCGACGGCGTGCTGCCGGTGGGCGCCGGCATCGCGCTCGTCGCCGCTCTTGCCTGGGCCTACACCGTCTATATGGTCTGGGGCATGGAGAATATGGATCTGTCCGCCGATTGGCTGCTCATGCCGCGTATGATCGACTGGCAGGGTACCGACCTCCTGCTCGTCTTTATCATGTGGGCGATCATGATGGCTGCGATGATGCTGCCCGCCGCGACGCCGTTATTGTTTCTGCTCGCCAAGATCAATCATGCGCGCTACAGCCCGCGGCGGGCCGCTGTTGCTACTGGCGTGGCCGGACTCGGCTATCTCGCGGCGTGGACCGTCTTCAGCCTGCTCGCCACGCTTGCGCAATGGCGATTGCTGGAGGCGCGGCTGGTCTCGCCCATGATGGAGAGCTCGAGCACGTTGTTGAGCGGCGCATTGCTCGTAGCCGCGGGCGCGTATCAATTCTCGCCGCTCAAGCACGCCTGTCTAGGGCATTGCCGTTCACCCCTGAGCGTCCTGCTGAACCAGTGGCGCGACGGCTACCTGGGCGCATTCAGTTTGGGGCTGCGTCAGGGCGCGTACTGCACAGGTTGCTGCTGGCTGCTGATGGTGCTGCTGTTCGCGTTCGGCGTGATGAATCTGATCTGGATCGCCGCATTGTCCGTGTTGGTTCTTCTCGAAAAAATCGTGCCGCAACCCCGTTTGTTTGTCCAGGGAACCGGGGCGATCCTGCTGGTATGGGGTGCGTTGATAGCGAGCCGGCCGGCGTTGTTGTCGAACTGACTCTGCCGGGGCAGTCGGCGTGCTTCTTCTAATCAAGAACCTGCTGCTTAGCCGGGCTATTTGTTCATTCTTAGGGCGTACGGTCCACGGCAAGCCGGCGGCTGCCGCTCCTGTCAAACTTTGGGCGCGTGCTATCGGGTAACGCGACCGGCTGCGCAAGGTCCACAGTGTCGGTTCGCGTTTTTGAAAAGTGGCCGCTTGCCCAGATCTCATAGATTCAGGCTGGCGGGAGCAGCAGCCGGCCACAAACCGACCAACCCATCTGGATTTGCTTTCCGACCTTGCATTTGCATGCCCCTGCCAATAATTCGCGGATCTCCTATCCTCGACCCAAGCGAGCATAATGGACATCTACCCAGGGAGGGGGTAATGAATAATCGTCGCAAATTTCTTGTCGCGCTTGGCGCAGGTGCGCTCGCAGCGCCGTTCTCCTCCTTCGCTCAACAGAAAGGCAAAGTCTGGCGCGTCGGTTTTCTGGCGCAGCGTAGGCGCCCGGCCTCTTTTGACTCCGATGCATACGGCGCGTTCCCTCGAGGAATGCGCGAGCTGGGCTATGTCGAGGGAAGAAACCTGGTGATCGAGTGGCGCTTTGCCGACGATAAGATAGAGCGCCTTCCGGGCTTGGCGGAGGAGCTGGTGCGGATAAAGGTTGATGTCATCGTGGCTGGCGCGACACCGAGCGTTCAGGCCGCCCATCTAGCGACAACTACGATTCCTATCGTTTTCGTGGCAGTTCCCGATCCGGTCGGAGAAGGGTTTGTCAGGAGTCTCGCCCGGCCAGGAGGAAATATCACTGGACTGTCTACTATTGGGACAGAGATTAGCGCTAAGCAACTTGAACTGTTACGCACCTTGGTGCCCAAGTTGTCGCGCGTTGCCGTGCTGTTCAATCCGCTCAATCCGAGCGATTCCCTGATTTTGGAGCAAATTCACGGGGCCGCGTACACGACCGGTGTGAAAGTCTTCCCCGTTGAAGCAAGCACCGCAAGCCAGATAGAGACCGGCTTCGGCGCGATGACGCGGGCGCGTACGGGCGCAGCGATCGTGGCGACAGACGAGTTATTCTACGGAGAGCGGGTGCAGATCGCGAAGCTTGCGATTAGAAATCATCTTCCCACGATATTTTCAGATTTTGGACTGACGGAGGCTGGTGGCCTGATGAGTTATGGACAGAACCTGGCTGAGCATTATCGGCAGGCTGCGACTTACGTGGACAAGATTCTAAAGGGCGCGAAACCCGGCGATATTCCAGTTCAACAGCCCACCACGCTGGAGCTGGTCATCAACCGCAAGACTGCGAAGGCGCTCGGCATTGTAATTCCAGACTCGATCCTGGTGCGCGTCGACAAGGTAATCGAATGAAGCGTAACGCCGGGTATTGTTGCGCCGCGTTACGTAGTCGCTCTCGAGCGGACAGGTCGTTCGGCTCAACGCGCGGGAGCAGCGGGTAGTGGCACGGGCAATGGTTACGGTTTTATTTGCCCGCGAATTTCTCCAGCCTTGTTGGCGGCGCTATGAATATTGAAATAAAGATTACCAGCCCTGTAACTTTCGTACTGCGCATCGGTTAATTTCGCGCCTTCCGGTACCGTCCATACGGTATCGGAAGTCTTGATCAAAGGAATGACTATAGGACCATTCTTACCCGCCGCAGCCTCATGAATGTGCGCTGCGGTGACCGACAACCTTGAGATTGTTACGCTGCCGCTAACGGACTTGTCCGCTCCGACAATGATCGTGCCGGTTCCCGAGGCAGAAGTCGTCACAGGGGGAATTTCCTGATCGCCGCTAAGTGTGACTTTGACTTCGTCGCTTAATACCGAGCCTGAATAACCTACGATCAGGACGGCGACCATGCTCGCAAAAAACCAAAGTAACTCCTTGGCAAACTGCTTTACTCTAGACATCAATGTATCTCCTTTCGTAACGATTTCGAGCAGGACATTCCGGCTATCAATGCCCCCTGGGCGCATCCTCCAAGACTACAGATATCGACACGAGCAGACAGTAGTCTCAGCGGCGAACAGCAGGGCAAGTATCGCAAGCGCCGCATCACGTCCGTTTATCGGATTCTCCTCCGGTTGTGACGAAGCACTGGGATCGGGCGGGTAGATCGCCCCGTGCAATTCCAGCCGGAGCAAGTCTACACTTGAACGGCAGCGTTCGGGGAAGGCGAAGGTCGGCTTGAGATCGGGTTCCGGCCACTCGCGTTTCTTGATAGCGGTCGTTCATTGTTCCTACAGTTAAGTCGCCAAGTGGTTCAGCATCGAATAGCCGCGTTGGCCGAGAGGCGAACGCCCGCGGTGGGAGTCTTGCCGGCCGCGGCCGGGCGTTTGTAACTGAAGGTCTGCTAGCGGCCGAAGCGCTTTACCACGGTCATGAGCTCGTCGATCGCCGCTTCGCCCTTGCCGGAGCGGATCGCGGAGCGCACGCAGCCTTTGGTGTGGTTCGCCAGCAGTTGCAGCGCGAGCGCATCGAGCGCCGATTGGATCGCCGAGATCTGCGTCAGCACGTCCACACAATAGCGGTCCTCCTCGACCATTTTCGCCACGCCGCGCGTCTGCCCTTCGATCCGGCTCAAACGCTTGAGCAGGGCCGGTTTGTTCGGCTGCACCACCGTTTGGCCCGCGTGATGCTCGCACTCTTCTGGCTCAGGACGTGACTTCAAAACCTGCCTCCTCGACGCTGCGCTTGAGTTGCGCGATCCCCACTTTCCCGGGATCGTAGTCCACCACGGCGTTGTTTCTTTCCAAAGACACCTCGGCTTTCGCCACGCCGTCCAGCGCTTTCAACACATTGCCTACGCTGCGCACGCAGCCGCCGCAGGTCATGCCCGAAATTCCCAAAGTTACCGTTTGCATTTGAAACTCCTTTCGCTATTACGATTGATCGGATGAAAGATCCCTTAGCCGCGCCGCCAGCGCCGCAACAGCAGCGAGTTGCTGACTACCGATACTGACGACAAGGCCATCGCCGCCCCGGCAATCACCGGATTCAGCATCCCGGCCGCGGCGAGCGGGATGCCGAGTACGTTGTAGATGAATGCGAAGAAAAGGTTCTGCCGGATCTTGCTCAAGGTCGCGCGCGACAGGCTGATGGCGTCGACGACGGACAGCAGGTCATCGCGCATCAGCGCGATGTCGGCCGCCTCGAGCGCGACATCCGAGCCCGCCCCGATGGCGAAACTGACGTCGGCCGCGGCGAGCGCGGGCGCGTCGTTGACCCCGTCGCCGACCATGCCGACGACACGTCCTTCGGTCTTGAATTCCGCCACCGCGGCCGCTTTCTCGCCCGGCAGCACCTGGGCCCGGTAGTTGTCGACGCCGGCTGCCACGGCAATCGCCTTCGCCGTCGCGGCGTTGTCGCCGGTCAGCATCACCACCTCGATCCCCATGCGTTTCAATCGGGCGACCGCATCGCGCGAACTGGCGCGCAGCTTGTCCGCAATGGCGAGATAGCCGAGGACGCGCCCGGCGCCGCCGACCGCGATCACGGTCTTGCCCTCGCCGGCGAGCGGCGCAATCGCCGCGGTGTCCATGGCGAGGTCCGATGCCGCGAGAAATTCCGGCGCGCCCAGAAGCATCGTTTGTTCGCCGCCGAGCGCGGGAACCGCGAGCACCGCCTGCACGCCCGCACCGGTGACGGAACGAAAGTCGCGCAGCGTGGCCGGCACGATCCCCTGCTGTTTCGCATAGTCGAGCACCGCCTGCGCGAGCGGATGCGCCGAACCGGATTCGAGGCTCGCCGCAGCCGCGACCAGGTCGCGCGCGGAGAAACCTGCGGCGGGAACTGCATCGGTCACCACGGGCTTCCCCTCGGTGAGCGTGCCGGTCTTGTCGATAATCAGGGTGCGGATTTTCTCCGCGCGTTCCAGCGCAACCGCGTTCTTCACCAGCACGCCGACCTGCGCGCCGCGCCCGGTGCCGACCATAATGGCGGTCGGCGTGGCCAGGCCGAGCGCGCACGGGCAGGCAATGACCAGCACCGCGACCGCATTCACCAGCGCCGGCGCGAACTCCCCGCCGATGCCCCACCACAGCGCGAAGGTTGCCGCGCTGATCGCGACCACGACCGGAACGAACACGCCCGCAACCCGGTCGGCGAGGCGCTGGATCGGCGCCTTCGTGCCCTGGGCCTCGCGCACCAGGCGGATGATGCCGGCGAGCATGGTCGCCGCGCCCACGCCCTCGGCGCGGCAGCGCAGCAGGCCCTGCTGGTTGAGCGTGCCTGCATACACCCTGTCGCCCTCGCGCTTGTGTATCGGCAGGCTCTCGCCGGTGAGCATGCTCTCGTCGACGCCGGATTCCCCGCTCGCCACCAGACCGTCGACGGGAATGGCCTCGCCCGGGCGGACGACGAACAGGTCGCCGATTTGCATGCTCGCGACCGGCACCTCGACCAGCGCTCCATCGCGCTCGACGCGCGCGGTCTTGGGCTGGAGGCGGATGAGCGACTCGATGGCCGCCGAAGTTCCGAGCTTGGCGCGCGCCTCGAGCAGCTTGCCGAGGAGCACCAGCGTGATGATCACCGCGCTCGCTTCGAAGTAGACGTGCTGATGCTCGAGGCCTGCGAGCGTGACGATCGCGGAGAGGCCGTAGGCCATGGTCGTGCCCAGAGCGATCAGCACGTCCATGTTGGCGCCGCCGCCGCGCAGCGCGTTCCAGCCGCCGACGTAGAAGCGCCGCCCGATCCAGAATTGCACCGGCGTGGCGAACGCAAGCTGCAGCCAGCGCGGCAGCAGTTCGTTGTGCGCGTCGCCGAACATCGAGACCATCCCCGCCACGAGCGGCAGGCTCAGCGCGATGGCGATCCACAGGAGCCGCAGTTCGGCATGGTAGGCCGCGGCGCGGCGCGCTTTTTCCGCTTCGGCGTTCGCCTCGACCTGCTCGCTCGCCTCGTAACCGGCCTTGCGGATCGCCGCGGCGAGTTGCTCGGGCGTGGTCAGCCCGGGCAGGTAGCGGACACGCGCGGTCTCGCTGGCGAAATTGACCGCCGCTTCCACGCCTTCGAGTTTGTTAAGCGATTTTTCGATGCGCGCCGCGCAGGCGATGCAGGTCATGCCGTAGATCTGGAACTCGGCCACGCGCGTGGGAACCGAGTAGCCGGTGCGCCGGATCGCCTCGACCACCGCTGCCGGCGAACTCAGGTTCGGCTGCAGCGTCACCTGGGCCGACTCCGCGGCGAAGTTGACGTTTGCGACTACGCCGGGCAGTTTGTTCAAGGCCTTCTCGATGCGCGCCGCGCAGGCGGCACAGGTCATGCCTGCTAGCGGCAGATCAAGACGAACCGTAGGCAACGCATCCATACACCGGCACCTCAAAGCAGGCGGACATGACGTGAACCATATACCCCATCAGGGTATTTGTCAAGTACCGCCCTGGGGTATCCTGCCCCGCAGTCGTTCTCGTGTCGCCAGGAACAAGGTCCGGAAATGCTTTAGAATTCACGCCATGGGCGGGAGTAGCTCAGTTGGCAGAGCGCCGGCTTCCCAAGCCTGAGGTCGCGAGTTCGAGACTCGTCTCCCGCTCCATTCCAAGGTCTTCTTCATTTCGGTGGCGCCAATCAAAAATAGCGCTGATTTCTCCTCCCGCATGCTCGCCTGGCACAAGCGCCACGGCCGCCACGACCTGCCTTGGCAAGGAACGCGCGTCCCCTATCGCATCTGGGTCGCGGAAATCATGCTGCAGCAGACCCAGGTCGCCGCGGTGATTCCCTATTACTGGCGCTTTCTTGAGTGCTTCCCCGACATTGCCGCGCTCGCCGGCGCGCCGCAGGATGAGGTGCTGCGGCTGTGGAGCGGTCTCGGCTATTACTCGCGCGCGCGCAACCTGCAGCGCGCGGCGCAACTGGTAATGGATCGACACGGCGGCGCGTTTCCGCGCGCGCTCGAAGCGATCGAGGCGCTACCCGGCATCGGGCGCTCGACCGCGGCGGCGATTGCCGCCTTCGCCTACCGCACGCGCGCCGCGATCCTCGATGGCAACGTCAAGCGCGTACTCGCGCGCCATTTCGCCGTTGCCGGCTTCCCGGGCGAAAAGCGCGTCGAAGCGCGCCTGTGGCGACTCGCCGAGGAGCAGTTGCCGCCGCGCGCGATCGGGCGCTATACCCAGGCGATGATGGATCTGGGGGCAACGCTGTGCACGCGGATGAAACCTCGCTGCGCCGATTGTCCGCTCGCGCAAACCTGCGGCGCGCTCGCGCTCGGGCGCGTCAGGGACTTTCCCGCGCCGCGCCCGGCGAAGGCCGTTCCTACGCGCGCCATCCACATGCTGCTGCTCGTTCGAGGCGGCGAAGTGCTGCTGGAAAAGCGCCCGCCCTCGGGCATCTGGGGCGGATTGTGGAGCCTGCCCGAACTCGCCGACCGAGCGCAAGTGCGCGCGCATTGCCGCACGCGCTATGGCTGCAGCATCGCCGCGCCACAGGCGCTCGCACCGCTCGCGCACGGTTTTACCCACTTCAAGCTCGAGATCCAACCGCTCTTGTGTCAGGTCGGCAAACTCACCCCGGCTGCGCGCGAAGCGGGCCAGATTTGGCTTTCCCTGGAAGAGGCGCACGGCGCGGCGATTCCCGCGCCGGTGCGCAAGCTGATCGAGCGTCTGCTGGCGGCCGCTCAGCCTAAGCGCCGCGATTGAGCTTCTCTCACGGAGCTTATGTTCAAAATTCTCCGATAACTTGGATCGCTTAGGCCGCGCCAACTAGGCGACGACGCGGTCGCCTAGCACAAAATACATGTCGATTTCCCCCTTCCCTTTGGCGGCGAGTTTTCCGCGGTATTCGCAATCGAAGAACTTGCGCACCAGCTCGAACGTATAGGCGGAGATATTCACCCGGTTGACCTCGCCGGCGCTTTCCAGCCGGCTGGCGATATTTACGGTATCGCCCCACACATCGTAGGCATACTTGTTCTTGCCGACAATGCCGGCGACGACCGCACCGGAGTGGACGCCCACGCGCAGGCCCCATTTCATAGCCGAACTCTTGTTGCGCGTCTCGATGAATTGCGTCAACGCCACCCCTGCCCGGACGCAGCGCACCGCGTGGTCTTCGGCGGGAACCGGCAGCCCCGCGGCGGCCATGTACGCGTCGCCAATGGTCTTGATCTTCTCCAGACCCTCCGCCGCGATGATGTCGTCGAAGCCGCGAAAGATTTCGTCGAGTTCCTGCACCAGCCGCTTCGCCGGTATCGTCGAAACGGCCTCGGTGAATCCGGAGAAATCCGTGAACAGGATGGAAACCTCTTCGTGGCGCCGGGGCTCGCTTTGCCCGTTCGCTCTCAGTTCCTCGATGATGGCCTGAGGAAGAATGTTCGCGAGGAGCGCCTCCGACTTTTCCTGTGTGGCCACCAGCTCGGCGGTCCGCTCGAGCACCTTCGCCTCGAGCCCGCGGCTCTGCTCTTCGATCAACTCGCGCTTTTCGCGTTCATGCTCGGTACGAAGGCGCTCGTCCACGATCTGCTTGTCGGCAAGCTCCTGCTGCAACTGCCGCATGCGCAGACCCAGGCCCATTGACAGCAGGATTCCGGTGAGCGCGGTACCGATTTGGCTCGCGTTGAAAGTCCATTCGACCTCGGGAAGGAATTCCAGCCATGCGCCGTAAGTGATAAAGCTACCAACGCCAGAGCAAAACATTGCGGCAAAGAACAGGCGCGCCAGAGAATGACGTTTCATGATCGCCACAATGGTCACGCCAAAGATCAGCGGGACAGCGATGCTTGACACTAGCACCATACTCAACAGAGTCAGATTGAGGTTGAGGGGATGATTGGCCGCAAAAGGCAGCCAATGCATCGGCAGAAGCATCAAACCGGCGTATCCGGTCCACTTCAGCAGAACATCCGATCGCGGAAGGTGCTTGCCCGTATCCAGATAGTGACGCACGAATTGAACGGATGACCAATATCCGAGCGGAAGCGCAATCCACATAGCGTAAAAATCCCAGGCGGGCTGATCCGGCCACAACAATTCCCGGGTCAGGCCATACATGATGCCCCACATAATCGTAGTTAGTACGATCAAGATTACATAGTAGACGTAGCTCAACTCGCGAATATTCAACAAGAATTGCGTGAGGTTATACAACAGCAGGATCAACATCACGCCGAAAAACGCACCTTGAAAATAGCGGTCGCGCAGTTCGCCTTCCACGACCTGGTGCGCGTCCCACAGCGAAAAGCGGAGACGCGTGATCTTAATAAAGCGATTCTCCGTCGCCAGCCGGGCGACGACCGTTATATGAGCCTGGGCCGGCAAATCGACCGCAACGAGACCCGCGTGAAATAGCGCAGGCGTCATCGTGATCTGCGTTGTGTGCTCCCTCCAAGGGGCGAGCTCCCCTGCCTTCTGACGGTCTACCAGCCGGCCATCGCGAACGACAAAATATTCCGCGCTTTCCCACGGGCCGGCAAGGAGGAACACGCGCCGCGGCTCGTTCGCGGGCGGAACATCAAACCTCGCCCAGATGCGGATGGATTCTCCGGCGCCGCTAAACGGCTTTTCTTTCTGAGATACCCAGCCTTCGCCATCCGCCAATACCGTTTCGAAATCGGAAGCGTTGCCGGTGTCATCGCGGTAGCTGATTTCCTCGGCAAATCGGGGAAACGTGGCCGCCGCCCGAAAGAAAAAAGCGGCAGAGGCGGCTAGCGGGAACGACAACAAGGCGATGCCCAGACACTTTGCGAATCCACCGAACATTCACGCCTCCCGATTTGGCTGCTCCGCGGCAGATGAGACGTACTTTATACGACAACCGGGTTCAAGTATCGCCGTCGGTGGGAATTTGCACCACCGCTAGTCCACGCCAAGCAGGTGCCGGTTGATGAAGCCGACGGTCGCGTAGAACTGGTAATCGGCGTTGGCCTTCTTGGCGAAGCCGTGGCCCTCGTCATTGGCGAGCATGTACCACACCGGCGTGCCGCGCTGCTTCAGT
>Ga0315281_10006835_pt1 | contig 16159 bp, 15 predicted proteins | sample YL17G07_0_MG_FD_204540 | JGI IMG/M metagenome (GOLD analysis project Ga0315281, IMG submission 204540) | Sediment microbial communities from Yellowstone Lake, YNP, Wyoming, USA - YL17G07_0 | ecosystem: Environmental > Aquatic > Freshwater > Lake > Sediment | place: USA: Wyoming | collected... | reverse complement strand
CCGAGTAGCGCTTCCCCAGCTCATACAGGCTCGCCGCGTTGACGAAATCGCGCGCCTTCACGAACATCTCGGCGAAACTCTTCTGGAGCTCCGGCGTGGCGTTCCTCGCCTCTTCGATCAGGTCGAGGGCCATCCGCGTGCCGCTCTGGCTCTGTTCGTAAGCGCGTACGGCCTGGTCGACGTTTCCCAGAGCGAGGTGATGTTTCACGACGGAGAGCAGCTGGCTCGCTGTGACGAAGCCGCCGCCGCGATTTCCGCCGGCGACCGAATCGCCAAAATTGAGCTCGAGCTCTTCCCGTCGTCCGTTCATGTCCTGGTCGCGGCCTGCTAAATCCCTCGAACCACCATCACCGTTCGATCGTCTTCCGGCGCCGCGCCGCCGGTGAAAAAGGCGATGTCGGTCATGAGGTGGGAAAGGAGCCCCTCGGGAATTTCAGGATGATGGTCCGCGAGAAATTTTCCGAGACGAACCTCGCCGTAGAGGCGGCCGTCGGGGGCTGCGGCCTCGGTGACGCCGTCGGTGGTGATGAACACGGTTGCGCCGACCGGAATGTTCATCTGCTCCGAGTCGTATACGATTTTTCGCAGGATGCCGAGAGGAGGGCCGCCGGCTTCGAACAGGCGGGTCTCCCCTTCCGGAAGGAAAATTCGGGGCGATTCGTGTCCGGCGTTGACGGTCGTGAGTGTCCGGGTCGAAGGCTCCCACTGACCGAGAAAGAGTGTGACGAACCGTTTGCCTTTGACCGGTTCGGCGAGGAGCTGGTTGATACGCTGGAGGCGGTCGGGGAGGGAACCGGGCAAATCCGGAAGAAGGCGCAGCGTCGCGCGAAGCGTGGCGACGATGATGGCTGCCGGAACGCCCTTCCCCGAGACGTCCGCGACGGCGAGATACCAGGTGCCGTTCTCGCCCGGGAAAACATCGTAATAGTCGCCGGCGGTTTCGTAACAGGGCTCCGAGGAAAACGCGAAGCTGAGCCCCGGCACGGTCGGAGGTTTCTCGGGAACCTGTCCGGCCTGGATCTCGCGTGCGACGGCGAGCTCGCGGTCGACGCGCGCCTTCGCGCACATGGCAGCGTGGAGCCGGGCATTTTCGAGTGCGACGGCTGCGTGCGGGGCGAGCGTGAGGAGGAAATCGATGTCGTTCTTGTCGAACGCCCCGTCTCTCTTGTTGAGAATCTGGAGAACGGCAGCCAGCTCGCCGTCACGGGAGGCCACCGGAACCGTGGCGATGTTTCTCGTGCGAAAGCCGGATTTCTTGTCGTGGGTCGCGTCGAATCGCGGGTCGTTGTAGGGATCGGCGATGATCACGGGGCGCCTCTGCTCGGCGACGGTGCCGGCGATGCCCCGCCCGAACGGGAGGCGGAATTCGCTCCCTTGCGTTCCCTGGGCGACGAGAGAGACGAGCTCGCATCGGTCTCGATCCGCGAGAAAAAGGGTTCCCCGCTCGCACCCGACTTCTTCGACGGCGACTTTCAGGATGCGGTCGATCAGCTCGGGAAGGTCGAGCGTCGAGTTGATCATCGTTGCCGCACGAACGACAGCGGCGAGGCGTTCGTGGGAAAGGTCGATTTCGGGGCCTGGGTCTGTCGTCATCGCCCACCGATTCTAGCGTGAGGCACGGCGGACGGATAGCGGCCCGCTCGCGGCGTTGTCGTCGGTCGCCGCGCTCTGGGTGTAGCGCCGCTACACCGGCGAGCGGGCTCTCTCCTCCGCCTTGCGATCGGACCATTCTCCGCCCGCCCAGGGAGAGTCTTTGGGAGGAGGGAGAGAAGCCGGAGCGGGCGACCTGCGGTCGGCCTGGGAGCAAGGCGAAGCGTTGAGCGGGCGAGCTGGGATTGTGTGGGGGTCAGGAGTCGAGGAGGGGGCTCGTTTCGCGAAGGCGGCGAACGGCGGTGATCGTCGCTTGGGCGGCGAAGTCAATTTCGGCTTCGGTCGTGAAGCGGCCGATTCCGTACCGGATGGAAGCGTGGGCGAGGGGGTCGGGGACTCCGAGGGCGCGAAGAACATGGGAGGGCTCGAGGCTGGCGGAGGTGCAGGCTGAACCGGACGAGACGGCGACGTCCTTGATTCCCATCAGCAGCGCTTCCCCTTCGACCCGTTCGAACGAGAGATTGAGATTGCCGGGGAGGCGCTCGGTCGGGTGGCCGTTGAGATGAACGTCGGGGAGGCCCTGCGTGATCGTGTCGTGAAGGCGTGAGCGCAACAGCAGGATTCTCTTCGATTCGTCCGCCGGGTCCTTTGCGGCGATTTCGACCGCTTTCCCGAATCCGGCGGCGCCCGGAACGTTGAGCGTTCCGGGCCGGAAGCCGCGCTCGTGCCCTCCACCGAAAACGACGGGATGGAGGCGGACGCGGGGACTGCGCGACCGGATGTAGAGAGCCCCGACCCCTTTCGGGCCATAGAGCTTGTGCGCGGAAATCGAAACGAGATCGACACCGAGCTTTCCCACGTCGAACGGGGTTTTTCCGATGGCCTGGGCGGCGTCAGTGTGAAAGAGGATCCCGTGTTTTTTTGCGATTTTTCCGATGTCGGCGATCGGGTGGAAGGTCCCGATTTCATTGTTAGCAGTCATGAGGGAGATGAGAATGGTTCCGGGCTCGATCGATTTTTCGACGTCGTCGGGCGAAACGCGGCCGAAACGATCGACCGGCAGGATGGTGATTCGATACCCCAGGCGTTCGAGCTCATGGCAGGGATCGAGAACGGCTTTGTGCTCGGTCGCCGCTGTGATCACGTGCTGCCCCTTTTCGGCGAACATGCGGGCAACCCCCAGAATGGCGAGGTTGTTCGACTCGGTGGCGCCGGAAGTAAAGACGATTTCCTTCGACTGGGCGCCGATGGCCGAAGCGATCTTCCTGCGGCCGTGATCGACGGCCTCCTCGGCGCGCCATCCGAACGAATGGCTCTTCGACGCCGCGTTGCCGAAAACCTCGGAGAAGTAGGGGAGCATCTCCTCGAGAACACGAGGATCCACCGGGGTCGTCGCCTGATAATCGAGATAAATGGGAAGTCGCGGCGTTCCCAACGGGCGGGCCTTATTGAGGGCGTTGGGCGGGAGCCGGACTGCGGAACGGGAGCGCCGGGAGAGAGCCGATTCGAAACGCGGGAGCGGCCGGGCCGGCGAGCTCGACGAGGCTGATGTTGTCGAAAGCGCTTTCGACGACGCTGTTGAGCCGAAGCATCGTTCCGCGAAGAGAGCACAGGGTGTGAAGATCGCATTCAATGGCGGCCGTGGCCGAACGGGGTGAGCAGTCCGTGAGGCGGACCGGCCCGTCCACTGCGCGGATCAGGCCGCCGAGCGTCATTTCGCGGATTTCGGGAACCAGAGCGTACCCTCCATGGAGACCTCGAACCGAGACGATCATTCCGGAGCGCACCAGGGTTTTGAGGATTTTCGAGACCATCGGAAGCGACAGGTGATTGGCCGCGGCGATCTCTTTGGCGGACGAAATTCCTTTTCCGCGGTCTTCCTCTCGAATGAGATGGGTGACGATCAGAATGCCATAGTCGATGACGCGATTGAGTTTCAGCACGGGGACCAATATAGACCCAGTTTGGTTCCATTTCAATGGATCCGGGGCGAATTTCAGCCCTACCCCCCGGGATCGAGATTTCCTTTCGATCCGATGACCGGGCGCGCCAGCTAGATTCGGTCGAGCGAAAACGCGTTTGGAATGTGGCGAAGCGCCGACCGTCCCTCCGTCGTCTCGACAGCCACGACGTCAAATCGAACCGGCCGGCCGGACAGGCGATTCGTCTGGAGATAGGCCGCGGCGAGTTTCGCCAGGGTTCGGCGCTTTTTCGGCGTCACCGACTCGAGAGCGCTCCCGAAAGAGTTTCCGGTGCGTCCTTTGACTTCGACGAAAACGACGGTCCCGTCCCGCGGATCCTCGGCGACCAGGTCGATTTCTCCGAGGCTCGAAGCCGCGTTTCGTTCGACGATTCTCAGGCCGATCGACTCGAGGTGCCGGGCCGCTTCATTTTCCGAAGTGGCGCCGCCCGGGTGCCGCCTCGTGAACCAACGCATGAGTCCCTGCGACTTTTCGCCCTGGCGCCAAAGATGAATCTCTAAGTCCCGCGCAACATCTCGGCCTTGGCGACCCGATCGACAGCGAGCATGTAAGCGCCGATTCGAAGAGAAGTCTGGTTCTGCTTCGCCATTGCGCGGACCTCTCGATAGGCGCGAATCATGATCTCTTCCAGTTTCGAGTTGACGTCGGCCTCGGTCCAGAACATCTGCTGAAGATTCTGCGCCCACTCGAAATACGAGACGGTCACACCGCCCGCGTTGGCGAGAATGTCGGGAACGAGGAGGATCCCGCGTTTTTCGAAGATCTGATCGGCGATCGGCGTCGTCGGAAGGTTGGCGCCTTCGACGATCAACTTCGCCTTGACCCGCTCCGCGTTGTCTCCGGTGAGCTGGCATTCGAGAGCGGCCGGGACGAGGATGTCGCAATCGGCCTCGAGAACGGCCGCAGGAGGTTTCGTCGGCAGGGAGTCGAACCCCAGAACCTGGCGGTTTTCGCGGACATGAGTCGTCAGGCGCCGGATCGGGAGCCCCTTGGGGTCCTCGATCGTGCAGCTGGCATCACCCACGGCGACGATCTTCGCGCCGAGCTCTTCGAGGAGGCAGGCGACATTCGATCCGACGTTGCCGAATCCTTGAATCGCGACGCGTGCCCCTTTGAGCTCGAGGCCGATGTCTTTCGCCGCTTCCTTCGTCGTGAGCATCACGCCGCGTCCGGTAGCGGCTTCCCGCCCGAGCGAACCGCCCAGTTCGACCGGCTTGCCGGTGACACAGGCGGGGGAGTAACCGTGCCGCGTGCCGTACTCGTCCATGATCCAGGTCATCACCTGGGCGTTGGTGTTGACGTCAGGCGCGGGAATGTCGCGATGAGGCCCGAGAAGAAGATGGATCTTCGAGATGAACTTTCGAGTGAGCCGCTGGACTTCATTTCGCGACAACTTCGCGGGGTCGCAGTCGATTCCGCCTTTGGCGCCGCCAAAGGGGATGTTGACGACCGCAGTCTTCCAGGTCATCGCCTGGGCCAGGGCGCGCATCTCGTCGAGGTTGACGTCGGGGTGATAGCGGATTCCCCCTTTGCAGGGGCCGCGGACTCCCGAATGTTGCACCCGGTAGCCCGAGAAGACCTTGAGCTTTCCGTCATCGGTCCGGATCGGCAGCTCGACTCGAATTTCCCGGTAGGGCATCTTGAGGATGCGCCGCATGTCGTAATCGAGGCCGAGCTTCGTCGCGGCCGCGTCGAAATTGTGGTAAGTGATCTCGACGGGTTTGGTGTGGTCAGTGCGCGAGGGGTCTTGTTTGGGAGGGGTCATCGAAAAGTTGGCTCCTAGTGGGAGAGCGCGCCGATGGCGGGCCCCCGGATGCATTGTCGTCTCTCACGGCGTCCTCGCTGTGGCAGGGCCACGGCCCGGGGGCGCTCGTTCCTCCGCCTTCGCATCGACCCACCCCCGATGCGTCTGGCGAAAACCGGAATGAGAAAAACCAAAACCAAGCTTCGACATTCTACCGAAAAAGAGCTTTCGATGGTTCGTCGTTTTAGATCCCGTCGGCTTTGGCTCCCACCCCCGCCGACCGGGCCGCCAGCTCCAGGACGTCGAAGGGTGCCACGGTCTGGTTCATTTCTGCGGCGGCGTTTCCGATCATCACCATGCAGAACGGGCAGGCGACCGCCACCGAGTCGGTCTTCATTTCGACGATGTCCTCGAGTCGCCGCTGGTTGATTCGCTGACCGATTTTTTCTTCCATCCACATCCGCCCGCCGCCAGCGCCGCAGCAGAGGCCGCGGTCCCGGTTGTTGGTCATTTCCCGGACTTCCATTCCCGGGATTTTCTGAAGAATCTGCCGGGGGGCATCGTAGATTTCGTTGTAGCGGCCGAGATAACAGGCGTCGTGATAGGTGATCGACTGTTTGATCTCCTCGGTCAGCCGGATCCGCCCCTCGGCCACGAGCTGGGCGACGAGCTCGGTTCCGTGCACGACATCGTAGTTGCCCCCAAACTGCGGATATTCGTTGGCCAGTGTGTTGAAGCAGTGCGGGCAGTTGGTCACAATTTTCTTGACGCCATACCCGTTGAGCGTTTCGACGTTCGTCTGGCAGAGGGTTTGAAAGAGATATTCATTCCCCATCCTCCGCGCGCTGTCTCCGGTGCAGGTTTCTTCGGTTCCGAGAATCGCGAACTTGATTTTGGCGATGTTCATCAGCTCGACCAGCGCGCGCGAGACTTTCTTCGCGCGGTCTTCATAACTTCCGGCGCAGCCAACCCAGAAGAGAATTTCGGTTCCGTCGCCCTGAGCCTCCGCCATGGACTTGACGGGCAGATCCTTCGCCCAGTCGGCTCGGGCGCTCTGGCCGATCTGCCAGGGATTGCCGTTGGTTTCCATGCCGCGAAAGGCGATCTGCGCTTCTTTTGGAAAGCTCGATTCTTCGAGAACGAGGTGCCGGCGCATCTCGACGATCTTGTCGACGAACGTGATGTGGACGGGGCAGGCCTGCTCGCAGAAACGGCAGGTCGTGCAGGCCCAGATGGTGTCTTCGGTGATGGTTCCGCCGATGAGAGGTTTCCCGGGCTGGATGCATTCCTCGCCCGGCTGGAGAGCCTTCAGGAGGAGCGGAGCGTTTTCGTAAAGGTGATCCCGCAGATCGTCGACGTACTTTTTCGGGATGAGCGGCTTGCCCGTGAGGTGGGTCGGGCACACTTCGCGGCAGCGCCCGCACTCCGTGCAGGTGTACATGTCGAGCATGGACTTCCAGGAGAAATCCTGGATGTTCGTGACTCCGAATTTTTCCGTCTTTTCGAGATCGATCGGCGTCAGAGCGCCGATCGGCCCGAGGTTGCGGAAAAAAATGTTCGGTACGGCTGTGATGATGTGAAAGTGCTTCGAGTAGGGAAGGTAGTTCCCGAAGAAATAGATGACGACCAGGTGCGTCCACCAGCAGACCCCATAAAGCGCGTCGAGCCCGACGGAGGAAAGGCCGCTTCGCAGGAGGAGGGCTCCGGCCGCGCTCGAAATGGGGAGCGTCGCCCCGTTGAAAGGATGAACGCCGAGCGCCATCGATGCGCCTTCGGCCGACAAGTCGGTGATCATGAGCGCCCCGATCATCCCGAGAATGCACCAGGCGTCGAGGGTGAGGTCGAGCCGGGCCGGGCGGGCAAAAGCCCGTCGCGCCAGCGCCATCCCGACGGCGACGAGCACCATCAGCTCGAAAAGATCCTTCGACAATTCGTAAGGAGCCCGCATCGGGCCCAGAGCGAGGGTCCAGCCCGGGAGAAGCCCCTCCACCACGAGCTGAATCGTTCGTCCGCCCAGCACGACAAAACCCCAAAACAGGAAGATGTGAAAAATCCCTGCGTACGGATCCCGGAACATCCGTTTTTGAATGAGGGCGTAGTCGATGACGCTTCGGATCCGGTCGAAAATCCGATCGAATCGATTCTCGGGCGCCCCTTTGGCCAGAAGATCGAATCTGCGCGAGAGCGAGTAAGCCATCGCGCAAATCGCAGAAAGCGTCAGAAACCAGAAAAGACCGAGCCCCGGCAAACCGAGATAGGTCGAAGTCGTGGGAGTCATTCCATCCTCCTGCGTTCCGGAACCGGGAAAAACTAAGGCGCGGGGGCGGTCGACGCTGCGCGCGGCGTGTCGTCGCTGATCACGATGTCGAAGCTCGTGACCGGAGGCGTTTCTGCATTCGTGACCGCCTTGACGGCGATCGTGCGTCCGTCCTTCTTGTAGAACGCCGATTTTCCGCCGGGAGTCGGCACTTCGATCATTGCGATCCAGCCGGCTTCGCCCAGAGTCTTCTTGTACCAGGCGATCACCGCGTCGGGGGTTGCGGCGGCGGTGGACGTGGCCGAGGCTCCGGCGCCGGTCGGGCCGCTCCCGGATTGGCCGCCGAGAACCTTTGCCCCCGGGAAAATCGGCACGTCGGGCGGGAAATCGGCCGGCAACGTGCCTCCGGCGGAGACCGCCGCTTTTGTCCCGCCATTGGGTGCGCTCACGGCGATGGGAGGCGCGGATGCGGGAGCCGCGCCGCGATTCGTATTGGTGCTGCCCGACGGGGTTTGGTTGTTGCAGGCCACGAGCAGCAGAGGGAGAACCAGGGTCAGGATCGACCCGAACCGCAGTCTCGAAAGTGATGGCATTGGCTTCTCCTCGACGTTCTTCGTTCCCGGTTCTTCTGCCGACGAATCATGGGCGCTCGGTCGGATCGACGTCAAGCGGCGGAGGAGGGTTTCTTTCCCGCTCCCAGCGTGACGACGATGGCCCACTCCTGCGGGCTGACCGGTTGTATCGAGAGGCGGCTCCCTCTCTGCAGGAGAACCATCTTTTCGAGGCCACGGGCGGCCCGGAGCTCGGCGAGAGTCGGCGGGGAGGGGAATCGTTTCTCCGCGCGAATGTCCACCTGGAACCAGGTGGGATCTGCGCGGCGGGCTTTGGGGTCGAAGTGATTCGAATCGGGATCGAACTGACTCGCGTCGGGGTATCCGCCGCGAACGACCGTGGCCGTTCCAACGATCGACATCGGGTCCGTCGAGGAGTGATAGAACAGAACGCCGTCTCCGGCGGCGATTTCATCGCGCAGGAAATTTCGCGCCTGGTAGTTGCGAACTCCGTCCCATGAGGTCTCCCGGCCGGGGCTCTTCCAAAGGTCGTCCCAGGAAAAGACGTCCGGTTCGGATTTGAAGAGCCAGTGTTTTCTCGTTTTCGTCATCTTCCCGGGGTTTCAAGTCTTGCGTCGAGGAGCCGTGTCGAGCTCGGCTTCGGCGCGCGATGAAAGCGGAACGCCCTGCGATCATTCCTCACCGGCGGAGGGGATTCATTCCCGAATTCCCTGCTGCCGGAGGACGAACGCGAGCTCGAATGCCGTTTCCTTGAGAGCGTCGTATCGCCCGGAGGCGCCGCCATGGCCGGCGCCCATGTTCGTCTTGAGGAGAAGGACGTTGTCGTCGGTCTTGTGGGCGCGAAGCTTCGCCACGTATTTCGCCGGTTCCCAGTACATGACCTGACTGTCGTTGAGAGAAGTCTGGATGAGAATCGCCGGATACTTCTTTCGTGCGATGTTCGTATAGGGGCAGTAACTCTTCATGTAGTCGTACGCCGGTTTTTCGTTCGGATTTCCCCATTCCAGGTACTCGCCCACCGTCAATGGGAGCGACGGGTCGAGCATGGTGTTCATGACATCGACGAACGGGACGTGCGAGCTGATGGCGTGAAAGAGATCGGGGCGCAGGTTGGTGATGGCGCCCATCAGAAGTCCTCCGGCGCTCCCTCCTTGTGCGACGAGCCGGCTCTTCGACGTGTATTTCTCCCGGATGAGGTGCTCTGCGCAGTCGATGAAATCGGTGAAAGTGTTTTTCTTCGCCATCAGCTTTCCGGCGTCGTGCCACTCTTCTCCGATCTCTCCGCCGCCACGAATGTGGGCCACCGCGAAGGTGACCCCGCGATCGAGCAGGCTCACTCGTGAAACCGAGAAGGTGATCGGGAGCGCGAATCCATAAGCACCGTAACCGTTGAGGAGCAGGGGGGCCTTCCCGTTTCTCTTCGTTCCTTTTCTGTAAACCAGCGAAATGGGGATTTTCGTCCCGTCCGCAGCCTTGGCCCAGATGCGGTCGGTCGTGTACCTCGACCGGTCGTAGCCGCCCAGCACCGGCGTCTCCTTGAGCAAAACCCGTTGATGGGAGGTCATGTCGTAGTCGAACACCGATTGAGGGGTGACGAACGATTGATATCGAAATCGGAATCGGTCGGAGTCGAATTCCGGATTCGTGTCTCCGAATGCCGAATAGGCCGGTTCAGGAAATTCGATCCGATGGTCGGCTCCGGTCGCCAGCTCGATCACGCGGATCTTGTCGAGTCCCCCTTCTTTTTCGTGGAGCACGGCGTGATTTCTGAAGAGATCGATGTCCTCGATCGTCACTCCCGGTCTCGTGGGGACGAATTCCGTCCAGTGATCCTTCTCCGGGTGATCCACCGGCGCAGTCATCACTCGAAAGTTCTTCGCGTTGTCGTTGGTCCGGATGAAAAAACGATCGCCCTGATGATCGAGGTAGTACTCGAGATCGTCTTTTCGGGGAGAGACGAGCCGGAATTCGCCGGCGGGCTGGCTGGCGCGCAGGATTCGGACTTCGCTCGTCTCGGAGCTGGCGGACGTGAGGAAAAGGTAGTCCTTCGAGCGAGAGCGTGAGATCCCGATTCGGTAGAGCTCGTCCTTTTCCTCGTAGATCAGCTCGTCCGCGCTTTGCCCGAGAACATGGCGGTAAAGCCGGGCGGGGCGCTTGGCCTCGTCCTCCACGATATAGAAGGTCGTGCGGTTGTCACCGGCCCAGGCGGAGTCCGTGACTTTTTCGATTTTGTCGGGAAGGGTCTCGCCGGTTCGGAGATTCTTGAACTGAAGCGTGTATTGGCGGAAACCGGTGGTGTCGGTCGAGTAGGCGAGCAGGTTCTCGTCATCGCTGACGTCGAAACCGCCCAAACCGAGAAAAGGATGGCCGACGGCGAGGGCGTTCAGGTCGAGAAGGATTTCTTCCGGGGCGTCGGGCGACTGTCTCTCGCGATCCCCTTTCCTGCGGCATCGAATCGGATACTGCTTCCCCTGTTCGGTTCGGGCGTAGTACCAAAAGGAGCCGAGGCGGTAGGGAACCGAAAGGTCGGTCTCCTGGATGCGCCCGACCATCTCGTCATAGAGCTTTTTTTGCAGCGCCTGCGACGGTTTCATCACGGCTTCGGTGTAGGCGTTCTCGGCTTCGAGATAGGAGATCACTTCCGGGTTCGACTTCTCGCGCAGCCAGAAATATTCGTCGACGCGGGCTTCGCCATGAATCTGGCTTGTTTTCGCGATCTTCTTCGCGACGGGCGGATGGACCGCCGGGCCCTCCTGGCCGCTGCGGTTCGTTTTCGCCAGGGTCGCGGTCGCCGCGAAGACGAGGACCAGAACGGGAAAAGCATTTCGCAACTCGATCATTTGGATTCTCCTTCAGGCGCCGACGGTCTTTGCCACCATCCGCGCCACTTCCATGAATGCTTTGGCCGCAACGCTTTCCGGCTCGGCGTCGACGATCGGCCGGCCGGCGTCGCCGCCCTCGACCACGTGAGGGTCGATGGGAATGGCGCCGAGGAACGGAACGCCCAGTTTCGATGCGGTTTTTTCCCCGCCCCCGGTCTTGAAGATGTTCTCGCGGTGGCCGCATTCGGGGCAGTTGAAATAACTCATGTTTTCGATGACGCCGAGGAGAGGCACCCCGACTTTTTCGAACATCGCGAGACCGCGCCGCGCGTCGATGAGCGCCACGTCCTGCGGCGTCGTCACGATGACGGCACCCGAGAGCTCGATTTTCTGCGTCAGGGTCAGCTGCGCGTCGCCGGTTCCCGGGGGAAGGTCGACGAGGAGGAAGTCGAGCTTCCCCCAGGCGACATCCTGGAGAAATTGTTCGACGGCGCGCATGACCATCGGTCCCCGCCAGATCACCGGCTGGTCGACGTCCATCAGAAATCCGAGCGAAATCACTTTGACCCCGTAACGCTCGATCGGGATGATCTTTTCGTTCTCGTCGATGAACGGTTTCTCGTCGATCCCCATCATCATTTGCTGCGAGGGGCCGTAGATGTCCGAGTCCATGAGGCCGACCTTGTAGCCGAGCCGGGCGAGTCCGAGCGCGAGATTCGCGGACACCGTCGATTTGCCCACGCCCCCTTTTCCCGACGCCACTGCGATCTTGAAGCGAGTGTCGACGAGGGTTGCCGGCTGCGGTTTCGGCGCGGCGGTCGGAAGCTGAGGCAGGCGGATGTCGAGCTTGATTTCGACTTTTCCGATTCCGGGCAGGGCCTGGATTTTCGCTTCCGCGTCGCGCTTGATGTCTTCTCCGGCGCGGGGGCTTTCGGTCGCCATTTCGATTCGAAAGCGAACGTCATCTCCGTCGATCGTCAGGTCCTTGATGAACCCGAACGAAACGACGTCGCGAGACAGGCCGGGGTACTTCACGGTGCGGAGAGTTTCGAGAACGAGAGCTTCGGTGATGGGCATGAGAGATCCTCGGGGGAAATTCATCGTGGAGGGGCGCCGAGCCACGGCCGCAAAGGGACGGGGATCTTATCCCGAGGGAAGCGTCGACGCCGGAGAGTCATTCTCCTCCCCGCTCTTAAAGAGCCGGAGCTCCTCTTTTCCGGGGTCCGTCGCGACATCCTTCGGAACGATCTCTCCTCCGCCCCGCAGTCGCTGAACCTCGGCCCGGACCCGGCGGATGAGCTCGTCACGATCCCTGTGGTGCAGGCTCGCCGTTTCGATCGGCTCTCCCCAACGCACCGTCACAGTTCCCGGCGTGAGAATGAATCCCCCTTTTTTGAGCAGGCGGCGGGTTCCGTCGATGCCGACCGGGACGATCGGCAGTCGTGCTTTCATGGCGAGAAGAAATCCACCGCGCTGAAAAGGAAGGAGGGTTCCCTCGGGGCTGCGGGTTTCCTCTGCGAAAACGAGAATCGGCGCCCCGGTCTGCATTCGGCGTGCGGCGGCGTCGATGGCACGCGCGGCGCGCTTCCGGTTCGCCCGGTCGACCGGGATGAATCCGGCGAGCCACATGTTCCAGCCGACCCAGGGGATGTAGAAAAGAATTTTTTTCGCGAGAAATCGCGCCGGACGGGGAAGCGCGAAAAAGATGGCCGGGATGTCGAGAAGCGACTCGTGATTCGAAACGTAAACGAAGGGGCGATCGCCCGGAACCTCCGGACCCTCGGTTTTGATACGAATTCCTCCGGTCCACAGAAACGTCTTCGACCAGATCCGCGCGAACGGCCACATCAAATGCCCACGGGGAGGAATCCAGGCGACGAAGAGCGCGAGCGTGCCGCAAACGGCCGTCGCGATCGCGAACGCGGTCCAGGCGAAAAGAGAGCGGAGGAGGCGCATCGGTACGATTCTATCCGCCCGCGCCGGTCTTCTGCGCTAACCTAGTGATGGCTCCCTTCTGCCGGGCCAAACCTTTCCTGGAACTGGGAATCTCTCGTGAAGGAACCGCCTCTCTCGACCGATCAACGGAACTCATCGGCCTCCAGTTCGAACGGTCCCGTGTCCGGCTCGCCGCTTCTCTCCCGGACTCCGCGGTCCTGGGCTGAACGGGCCGCCGCAAGTCTTCCTTTGTTTCTCTCCGATCACGCGATTTGCGAGCAGCAGGCCGCGGCTTCGGCTCTCTCGCTCGTCGGCCTCTACCCGGATGACGAAGAGCTCGTCGAGCGAATGACCGCTCTGGCGGCGGAAGAAATTTCCCACCTGCGCCGCGTTCTGGCGATTCTCCACCGGAGGGGCTGGCGAATGGCCCGCCGCCGGCCGAACGGCTACGTGCGCGCCCTGCGTGCCCGGATCGACGTTTCGAGCGAACCGGAGCTCCGAACCGACCGGCTCCTGGTGACGGCCATCATCGAGGCGCGAAGCTGCGAGAGGTTCGGCAGGCTTCTGGAGGCGGTGGAGGATTCGGAGGTCCGGGATCTTCTCCTGGATCTGGGGCCGGCGGAGGCTAGGCACTGGCGGATGTTCCACGAGCTGGCGGCGCGCGGCGTGGAGACGGAGGCCTTTGCGCGGCGTTGGCGCCGCTGGCTCGAGATCGAATGCGATCTGGCGGCCGAACGGGGGCTCGCGCCGACCGTCCACGGGTGAGTCGCGGCGTCACTCCGGCGGGAGGGGCGCGGCAGCCGGGAGATTGGCAGGCGGCTCTTCCGACTCCGGCGCTTCCGGAGGGTGCGCGAAGTCCTCGGGCGGCGACAGGACACCGGCAGGAATTCCGGCCGCCGTCAGAGACTTCGTCTCGGCAGCGATTTCTGCCGCGATTTTTCTCTGGGCCTGCCGGGTGCGATTGGTGATTTCCGCGAGAAGCTGCCGGGCCTGGCGTTTCTTGATTCCGAAAGGGATCTGCGCCCGGATCCTTTTTCCGTGGACCGTGATGACGTCGAGCCGATAAATGAGGCGCAGGACGAAAGAAACGAGAAACGGGGCTGCGAGAATCCCGGTGAAGACGGCGGCTTCCGGGGAGCCGCCGAAACCCATGGCCATCGTGGCGACGAGGAAGGCTCCTGCGAACAGCCCCGTGAAAGCGAGGAAAGGAACCCCAAATCTGCGGTGGTAGGTGACGAAGCGGATTTCGTCGAAAAAAATTCGCCGGCGGTTGATCTCGTAGTGATCGATCTCGTCGATTTCGATTCCGTCGGCGACGAGATAGAACCTCTCCCGGGTTCCGATCCGGTTCGCACTCCCGATGAGGAGGCGGCGATTCCGAACGGGCGCGGTCATTTGATCGCCTTCGAAAATCCCGCGAAGATCAGGCCGAACAGAAAAATAGCCCCGGTCGTGACCGCCGCGGCAAGAATCATGGAACACCAGATTCCGAATCGGCCGTCGTTTTCGTCCGACTCTTTCTTCTTCCGAAGCCCGCGGAAACCGTAAAAGATCGCCGCCGGCCCGGAGACGATGGCGATCGGCCAGAAGAGAAACGAGAGAATGGTGAGCCCTGAAGTGATCCCCGCGTAGTCGCGGATCTTGTTGCGCCCCCCGGGAAGCGTGCCGTCCGCGGTGAGGCGGTCGAAGCAGGCCGGACAGAGGACCATTCCGTCCGACTCGATCTTGCAGAGGTTGCACATAAAGACGCCGCACCGTCCGCAATTCCCGGTCGAGACATTGTGTTCGTGATTGGCGCAGGCGGTGGCGCCTTCGGGTCCGGCCTGGGCGACCTGCATCACGCGGATCGGGCGCTGGATGGGGCTGAGGCGAATGGCTTCGAAAAAACCCTGACAGTGAACGCAGCTGCAAAGCCCGGTCTGAACCCGCTCGCCATCGAGAGGACGGCCGCAGTGCGGGCAGGAAAAAACGAAACCCGGGACCGGAGGCGCCTCCGCCGGCGACGACATCGTCACCGATTCCAATTCACCACGCGCGTTCCCGCCGCCCGGTCATGGAGACAGGTTCTCTCCGGCGAAACGAACGCAGGGATGTAATTGACGATGGCCAGACAGCTCGAAAGGAGAAGCCGGATGGCCGCCCGTCCCCAGGCCTGCCCCGGAGAAATGTCGTTTCCCTCGGGGGTGACGACCTTGATTCGCATCACGATTTTTCCGATAGTCTGTCCCCGGCTCTGCAGCATCAGCCCCTCGTAGACGAGGCGAACGAAGATCGTCCCGAAAATGAAAGCGAGGAAGAGGAGGTCCGGTCCGGAAGCGGATTGCGGAGCTCCCAGACCGATTCTGAGGACCATGAAGGCCATCGTCCCGACGAAAAACATTGCGCCGTCGATGAAAATCGCCGCGAATCTCTTGCCGATCGGCGCCAGATCGAGAGGTCCAAAACCGAAGCCCGATTGAACGTCGCGAACCTTGGCGACTTTGCAGTTGGCACAATAGAAGCTCCCCGACAGCTCGACGACGCAGCTCGAACAGAACGCCCCGAGGCAGCGCGTGCAGCGAACGAGTCCGTCCAGGACGGGGGGGTGGTTTTTACAGGGCATTTCGGGGTTGTTCTTTCCTTGGAAGCGAAGTTGAGAATGCGCCCCCCGGGGGCCCGGTCGAATCGTCCTCCGAGCAGAGGGCGAATACTAGCAAACTCGCCGAAATCCGAGTGGCGGCCGGACCCCGAAGATCGGGCGGTGAGTTTTTTTTCTGGCCTTCCGGTTTCTTCGGGCCATCCGCGCCGCTCCCGGCGGGGATGGGCTGATTCTCAGCGGCTCCGTCCTGTCGCTCGGCGTCGAAAGTTGTCAGGCGCCCTTACCCTGAGCGGGAGCTTCGAGGCGCCGCCCCTTCATAAAGAACCGCCGTCAGCCCGCGGACCAGGTTTTCTCCCGACAAGGCCGGATCGTCGATCTCGAGTTTTTCTCGGTAACGGTTCCCGACCTCTTCCATGAGGTCGTACTTCGAGCGGTCGTCCATCTTTTCGGACCGGAGACACAGTGTCAGTAGGAACTCCCGCTCCTCGAGGCCGATCCGATGATGGATGAATCGAATCACGGCGGGCGTTCGAAGACTGTTGTAGGGGCGGACTTTTGCCAGTTGCCCTCCGTACTCAAGAGGGCGGCGTTCCTCGATCACGAGAGTGTCGGCGGCGAGGTCCCCGAGCCGGCGATGGTGGCGGTCGACGAGCGCCGACACGGCGCCGAATCCGTAAAA
>Ga0315281_10006834_pt1 | contig 16159 bp, 13 predicted proteins | sample YL17G07_0_MG_FD_204540 | JGI IMG/M metagenome (GOLD analysis project Ga0315281, IMG submission 204540) | Sediment microbial communities from Yellowstone Lake, YNP, Wyoming, USA - YL17G07_0 | ecosystem: Environmental > Aquatic > Freshwater > Lake > Sediment | place: USA: Wyoming | collected... | reverse complement strand
AACCAAAGGCGTAGTTGAATCCGAATGTTTTGGTTAGCGCTCTATAATTTTGATCGAACAATGCGTCCGGCGCATTGATACTTTCCAGTCCAATCATACCCTGATAGCCTGGAAAGATTGTGAAATTGACGCCCTCCACTCGCGCGGGGCCGGTGAATTGTTTCTTAAGCAACTCAATCGCAGGGGACGGAATGGAAAAATCCGGACGGATCCTGAGATTCGCAACGTGCTGGTCAATGGATATGAATCCGGTTTCCAAATGTATTCCATGGCGAATATGGATCACGGCGATGAAGAACAGGACCAAGACCGTCGCCGGAATGTGACGCGTCCAACCGGAAAGCACGCGACGCACAGCAAGGGGCAATACGAGGATTGAGAGCATGTAAAGCAGAACAACTCCATAATAGTGAAGCTGAATCTTGTGAATATATGTGTAGTACCAATAGTAAGATCCAATGAGCAAGCCGGTAATTCCAAATAGGACTGCCAGCGGAATAGACCAACCTTTGCCCGCTCCAGTAAGAAGGAAGTATCTGATCCCAAATCCGGCCACCACCATCGAACAGACGATGGCAACATCCCCAAAGGCCGTCCAAATATGTCCGATATTTCTTACCAAAGGAATACTCAGGATGATTTTGTCCGGAATCATTCCGTAAGACACAGCCAGTGAAATGAGTAGAACAACGGAAGAAGAAACGAATGCGTGATTCCGCAAGAATTCCCGGGGACGAACATAGGCCAGACCGACACCCAAGTAGATGAGCAAATTGGCGGACGGAAGCACATTGGCGCCGGTCCAGCCTACCACCATTCTTTCGAAGAACAAGATTAGCTCCGCCGGGTGAAATGTCTGTACCGAAGAGAGATCGGAGACTGTCGCAGCGACCCGAAGCGTTTCCAGGAAGGACACCCAAAACGGGGACGCGGCCAGTAAGAACAGGACCTCTGTCACCCCGAGAAAGACCCCCAACCGGAGTTTTTGCCCGCTGGGCATCGGTTTCAACAGGTAGCCGATTACGCCGGCGAGCTGGAGGAACACGATGGCGATCACGCCCTCCTTGATGGCGCCCGAGTTCAGCGTCATGGTGGAGGCGAGCACGAGCACCGGGGCCCAGAGGCTGCGCCGCCGCCAAGAATCCGCCGCGAGGATTTCGACCCAAGCCAGCAGAATCCAAGGGGAGTAGCACAGGCTGAAGATCTCGGGATGATTGAACCGGAATGCAAAGAAGCCGATAAAGGTGGACGATGCCGCGAGAATCAACGCTGCTGGCAAATACCCGGTCGTCGCGAAGACCAGCAGTCCGATGCCCGCCGAGAACAGGAACTTGGCGAGCACATACTTGATGTCCCAGGCCCAGGCGGCGCTGTTGAAGGCCACCGGGAACCAGTGCAGGGGGTCGCCGATCATGGAGATTCCCTGACCCAGCAGGGAGGTTCCGGCGAAATTGTAGCGGTTCCAGAGGGGGAACTCGTGATCGGTGAATACCGCGTGGTGCTGGATGGCTCCGTAGGGCACAAAGGCCCACATGGTGGCCCCGACGTCCGCACCGCGCGTGCCTTCGATTTGGCGGTCCATGAACCCAGGCAAGAACGGCAGTTGTGGATACATCATCCAGGTCCCGGCGTTGTTCGGGGACACAAAGCTGCGCCCGAAGAAGACCGGGTACGTGCTGGCGAAGGTTGCCAGGATTGCCGTGATGAGAATCCAATGTCGAGGTCGTAACGTCACAGGGGTCTCCCTCAGGTCTGACTTGCCACGGAATCGAGCGTCTGACGGGGCAGCGGCGGGAAACCTCCCAAACGACAGCCGCCAGTGTCGGCCTTCTCCCTCAAAGCCAGCGGGACCGAACCCGATTCCCGCGCCGCGCAAGACGCGGCGGCTCGGTCCTCCTACACCCATGCAACTGCCTGGGGACGCTGCGGCGCCATGGAATGCCGAGGAAGGGAGTCGAACCCTCATGAGCTTGCGCCCACTGGATTTTGAGTCCAGCGTGTCTGCCAGTTTCACCACCTCGGCGGGCAATGGGTTCGGTAACGCTAGGGGCTCCACACGGGATTGTCAAGACAACCTTGGGCCCGCAACCCGCCCCCCAAGCTGACCTGCGGGGCGCGGCCTCTCCAGGACGCAGCCGTCCGGGGATGGGCTATCCGGCCGGGGCCGGTGTGGCGGCCGTGGTCAGCCACACCCCCAGCGCGATCCCCGCCAGCCCCGCCAGGTGAAAGGCGGCGGGGCGCTCGCCCAGGAACAGCATCGCCAGCCCGGCGGTGAACAGCGGGTGCGTGTGGTGCAGCAATCCGGCCGCCGTCGGGTGGATCGTCTCCAGCGCCGTGTTGTACAGGAGGTAGGCGACCACCGTGGCAAAGACCGCCACGTAGGCCAGCGCCGCGAAGGCGCCGAGGGTCGGCACCAAGTGCCGGCCCGAGGCCAGCTCCAGGCCGTACAGGGGAAGTTGCAGCGCCACGCCCACGGCCGCCAGCGCCGCCACGAAGACCATCCGGTCCAACCCCTGGGGCGCTCGCCGCAGCAGCACCGTATACAGGCTCCAGACGGGCATCGCCGCCAGCAGCCACAGGTCGCCGGGGTTGAAGCGCAGGGCCGCCAGCCGCGCCAAGTCCCCGCGGCTGACAATCACCGCCACGCCCAGCAGCGAGACGGCGATGCCGGCGAACTGCCGGGCGCTCGTGGGCTGCCGGTACAGCAGCCAGGCCGTCCCCGCGATGAACACGGGCACCGTCGCGTTGATCAGTGCCCCGTTGAGGGCCTCGGTGGACTGAAGTCCCAGGTAGACCATGCTCTGGAACGCCGTCGTGCTCAGTGCGGACATCCCCACGATGAAGCGCCAGTGCCGCCGCAGGAGGGGCCATTGGACCGCCAGCCGGGGCCACGCCAAGGGCAGCAGCACGCACAGCGCGAGCGCCCAGCGCCAGAAGTTCAGGGCGAAGGGCGGCAGCTCCGCGCGCATGGCCCGTCCCACCACCCAGTTGCCGGCCCAGCAGAGCATGGCCAGCATCACCAGCGTCCGCGGACTCCGGACCAGGCGCAACGGCCCTCCCGCAAGGACGCGCCCGGTGACGCGCGGCGGGCTCAAGCGCGGTCCCGCCGCCGGCGCACCAGCCGCCAGCCCCCATAGAGCGCGGACGGCACCAGCACCACCGCCAGGATGATATGCTCGGCCCGCACCAAGTTTCCGAGCGCCTCCTCCAGGCGGTCGGAGAGGAAGTACCCCAGGCCGACCACCAGCGGCGCGCTCACCGTCAACCCCAGGGCATCCCAGAGCAGGAAGCGCCACAGCCGCATGCGGTGCATGCCCGCGAGCGCGAAGATGGGGGCGCGCAGGCCCGCCAAGTGCCGGGCCAGGAAGATGACGAATCCGCCGTAGCGATGGAACAGGGCCTCCAACCGTTCCCGCCGCTCCGGCCGCAACAGGCGCCCGAAGAGGGGCTTGCCCGGCGCCGCGTCCCCAAGCCGGCGCGCAGCCAGGAAGATCGTGGCATCGCCGACCAGCACACCGGCAACAATGACCAGCACCGTTCCCGGGAGCTCGGTGATCCCGCGTTGCAGCAGCACGCCGGCCGCCAGCAGCACCAGATCCTCCGGCAGCGGCACGCCCAGCCCCGCCACCAGCAGCACGGCCAGCATCAGGGCATAGGAACCCTGTTCGATCAGGAAATTGAGGAAGCCGTTCAAGCGTTACCCGATTGATGCCCGCCGCACATCCGAACCGGGCCTGGCTGACGCCCCCTGGGCGCGTCGCCCGTACAAGCGGTTTAGCGCCCTACGAGCGCCGCCGCGGAATCAAGGTACATGCCGATGGCGCTGGATGGGAAGATGCCCAGATACAGCACCCCCAGCGCCGCCAGGCCCACCGCGGTGTAGAGCGGAATGCTAACGACGGCGCGGGTTTTCAAACTCCGCGGGACGGGCCGTTGCATGTACATCACCACGACGATGCGCAGGTAGTAGTAGATGGACACCACACTGTTCAATACACCGATGACCGCGAGCCACAGATAGCCCTGGTCAATGGCCACCTTGAAGATCTGGAACTTTCCGGCGAACCCCGCCGTGAGCGGCACGCCGGCCAGGGAGAGCATGAACAGGAACATGGCCAGCGCCAGCGCCGGCTCCACGTGGCCGTAGCCGGCATAATCGGAGAAGGTGACCCGCTCGCCCTCCGGCCCGGAGGCCAGGATGAGAATCGCGAAGGCGCCGGTGTTCATCAGCGCGTAGGCCAGGGTATAGAACAGCACGCCGCCCAGCCCCTGCTGCCCCCCCGCCACCAAGGCCACGAGGATGTAGCCGGCATGGGCGATGGAGGAGTAGGCCAGCATGCGCTTGATGTTCTCCTGCTGGATCGCCACCACGTTGCCCAAGGTCATGGTCACGGCCGCCAGCAGCCAGAGCACCTGGCTCCACTCCGCCTGTTGGGCCGCCAGGCCCCCCAGCAGGATGCGCGCCAGGGCGGCGAACCCGGCGGCCTTGGGTCCGGTGGAAAGGAAGGCCGTCACGGCGGTCGGGGCGCCCTCGTACACGTCCGGCGTCCACATGTGGAACGGCACCAGCGCCAGCTTGAAGCCGAAGCCCACCAGCAGCATCGCCAGGCCCACCCACACGTAGGGGTTGTTGTACACCGCGCCACCCGTGAGGGCGGTCTGGATCTCCCGCAGGTTGATGGAGCCGGTGGCCCCGTAGAGCGCCACGATGCCATAGAGCAGGAAGCCCGTGGCGAAGGCCCCCAGCAGGAAGTACTTCAGCGCCGCCTCGTTGGAGCGCGGATCCTGCTGGATCATCCCGCAAAGGATGTAGCTGGAGATGGAGAGGATCTCCAGGCCCACGAAGATCATCAGCAGGTCCAGGCCGGAGGCCATGAACATCATGCCCGCGCAGGCGAAGAGCAGGAGTGCGTAGTATTCGCCAAACTCCAACTCGCGGTCCTCCAGGTAGCGCAGGGAAAGCAGCACCGTGAACGCCGTGACCATGATGAAGATCAGGCCGAAGGCGATCGAGTAGTCGTCCGCGGCTACCGAGCCCAAGAAGCCCTCCAGCCCGCGCCCCATCAGCGCCCACTCCGCGTAGGCGGCGGCGCCCAGGCTCAGCAGGCTCAGGTAGCCCAGCCCGCGCGTGCCCCGGCCGCGCCCGAACAAGTCGAACAGGATCACCACCAATCCCATGCCGATCAGGATCAACTCGGGCAGGATGCTCAGGTAGTCGGAAACCGCCGGTCGGAAGGTCATCGGGACTCCATGGGAACACGCTGCGCGGGGAGGGCGTCCCGGGGCGCCGCCGGGGGCGCCGCCTGGGCCACCGGCGGAGCGGCGCCCGCCGCCGCCTGCATGCGCGCCTGCACCGTCTGGACGAAGTGGTTGGCCGAGGCTTCCGTCTTGCCCAGGAACGTCTTGGGGTACACCCCGCCCCAGACCATGAACACGAGCAGCGGCGCCAGCACGGCCATCTCCCGCCAACTCAAGTCATGCAGCGCCTTGTTCTTGGGGTTGGTCACCTCGCCGAAGTAGACGCGCTGCACCATCCACAGCAGGTACACCGCCGCCACGATCACCGCCGAGGCCGCGATGACGGCATGGATCGGCCGCACGGCGAACGCGCCCACCAGGATCAGGTACTCGCCCACGAACCCGTTGAGACCGGGCAGCCCCACCGACGACAGCACGACGATCAGCGACAGCGCGGTGTAGACGGGCATCACGCGCCACAGTCCGCCGAACTCCGCGATGGCCTTGGTGTGCCGCCGCTCGTAGATCATGCCCACGATGAGGAACAGCCCGCCCGTGCTGATGCCGTGGTTGAGCATCTGCAGGATGCTCCCCTGCACCCCCTCGGGGTTCAGGGCGAACAGCCCCAGCATCACGAACCCCAGGTGGCTCACGGAGGAGTAGGCCACCAGCTTCTTCATGTCCGGCTGCACCATGCAGACCAGCGCGCCGTAGACGATGCCGATCACGCTCAGCGCCAGCAGCCACGGCAGGAACGCCAGCAGGGCCGCGGGGAACAGCGGCATGGCGAAGCGGATGAAGCCGTACGTGCCCATCTTCAGCAGCACGCCCGCCAGGATCACCGAGCCCGCCGTGGGCGCCTCCACATGGGCGTCCGGCAGCCAGGTGTGGAACGGGAACATCGGCACCTTGACCGCGAAGGCCAGCGCGAACGCCGCGAACAGCCAGTACTGGGCCGGCAGACCCACGTTCAACTGGTACCAGTCCAGCAGATTGAAGCTGTAGTGCCCGGTGGCGCGGAAGTTCAGCCAGTACAGCACCAGGATCGCCACCAGCATCAGCACGGAGGCGGTCATGGTGTAGACGACGAACTTGATGGCCGCGTAGAGCCGGCGGTCGCTGCCCCACACCCCGATCAGGAAGTACATCGGGAACAGCATTACCTCCCAGAAGACGTAGAACAGGAACACGTCCAGCGTCACGAACACCCCGTTCATGCCCACCTCCAGCAGCAACAGGGTGATCATGAACTCCCGGGTGTGCTTCTCCACCGCCCGCCATGTGCCCGCCACGGCAATCACCGTCAGCAGCGTCGTCAGCAGCACGAGGAACAGGGAGATGCCGTCCAGACCCAGGTGGTACTCCGCGCCCCAGGCCGCGATCCACGGATGACGCTCCACGAACTGGAAGCCCGTCGCCTTGTCATCGAACGCCCAGTAGAGCGGCAGGGACACCAGGAAGGTCAGCCCGCTGACCACGAGGGTGATCCACTTGGCCAACTCCTCCGCGGCGCGATCCACGAACAGCAGCAGCGCCACCCCGAGCAGGGGCAGAAACACGATCAGCGTCAGGATGGGAAAGCCCAGCAGGGTCATCGGTTGCTCATGGGTTCAAAGTCCGAGCGGGGGCGCCTTCCGCCCGGCCCGCCTATCGTCCTTCCAGCCGCAGCAGCACCTGCTTGAATGGCTGGCTGTTGTAGCATGGTTGGGGAACGCCCGTCAGACCTTCGCGAATCTTGGCCGAAGCCGTGGCGAAGAGCGCGGCGAGCTCCCGCTTCTGCGCGGCGGAATAGTCGGCCTGCTCCCACCACTTGCCCGGCCCCGCCAGCTCCCGCGCCTTGAGTGTCCACCGGACGCCCTCCTCCGCCGCGGCGGTCGCCACGGGACAGTCCTTCCCGGCAGCCATCAGCCGGTCGCCGGCCTCGCTCAGCCGCAGATAGATCTCCTTGGCGTCGGCGAAGGGCACCGGCTTGCGCGGCTGCGCCAGGGCCGTCACGCCCAGCAGGGCCATGCCAAGCGCCAGGGCCAGCGCCCGCCTGGCGCTTCCCCGCCTGGCCATCGTCAGAATCGTGAGCACCTGCATACAGTCCCCGACTCGCTTCCTCATCAAGCTACGGAAAAACCAACCACTGGCGGGGGAACAAGGCCCCAGCGCCCCCCGGATAAGTTTTCGCGGCCATACAGGCAGCGCGATAGCAAAAACGTTCGTGAAGCGCACGATCTTGTCGTTGATTCGCGGACTGGCTCCCAGGGCCGTTTAGCCCGCAAACGTACCGACCGCCGATGTTCAATCCAATCTCCGTATACGGGGTGCAGGGGCGCTCGCCCCTGCCGGGGGTGTGGGGGCGGCGCCCCCACGAGACCTCCTTTCGCCCGTTCTTCCAGCTTCCCTAGAACACCAAGTACCAGAAGATGGCGGCGGCGCCGATCACGATGCCGACCGCGTAGTTTTCGATTACGCCGTTCTGGGTCAGGCGCAGGGCGCCGCCCAGCCAGCGGGCGGCGTTGCCCACGCCGTTCACGGCGCCGTCAATCAGCCGCGCGTCCACCACGCGCCACAGCACGGCGTCGGAGAACCAGCGGATGGGCGTCACGATCACGGCGCCGTAGAGCTCGTCCACGAAGTACTTGCCGGCCAGCAGGGCGTGCAGCGGAGCGAAGCGCTCCCGCAGCCGCGCCGCGCCCTCCAGATTGGCCGAGAACAGCTTGTAGGCCAGGTACATCGCCAGCAGCGCGGCCACGGACACCACGCCCATCAGGCCCAGCTCGGTCGTCGCCGCGTGCTCCACGGCGACCTCGGCCGGCATGGCTGCAAAGAAGCCGTCGAAGTAGTGCTCCCACAGGTTGGGGACGTGCAGCGGGCCGCCCAGCAGATGGGGGATGCCCAGCCACCCGCCGACCACCGACAGCGCGGCCAGCACCACCAGCGGCAGCGTCACGCTGCGGGGCGACTCGTGGACATGGTGCGCGACGTGCGGGTCCACGCGGCTCGCGCCGAAGAACGTCAGCCCCACCGCCCGGAACATGTAGAACGCGGTCAGCACCGCCGTGATGGCCCCCACCGCCCACAGCGCCGGGTGACCCAGCGGCGATGAGAACGCCTGCCAGAGGATCTCGTCCTTGCTGAAGAAGCCCGCCGTCACCAAGGGAAAGCCGGAGAGCGCCAGCGCGCCCACGATGAAGGTGGCCCCGGTCACCGGCAGCTTCTTCATCAGGCCGCCCATCTTGCGCATGTCCTGCTCGTGGTGCAGCGCCAGGATCACCGAGCCGGAGCCGAGGAAGAGCAGGGCCTTGAAGAACGCGTGCGTCATCACGTGGAAGATGCCCGCGCCGAAGGCGCCCACGCCCATCGCCAGGAACATGTAGCCCAGCTGGCTCACGGTGGAATAGGCCAGCACGCGTTTGATGTCGTACTGCGCCAGGCCGATGGTGGCGGCGAAGATGGCGGTGGCCGCGCCCACGACCGCCACCACCGTCAGCGTCAGCGGCGCCAGCACGAACAGGGCGCTCAGGCGCGCCACCAGGTACAGCCCGGCGGTGACCATGGTGGCCGCATGGATCAAGGCCGAGACCGGCGTGGGGCCTTCCATCGCGTCCGGGAGCCAGACGTAGAGCGGCAGTTGCGCGCTCTTGCCCGTGGCGCCCAGGAACAGCAGCAGCGTGATCAGCGTGACCAGCGGGCCGCCCGCGGTGAGGCTGGCGGCGGCCTGACCGGTCACCGCGCCGAAGTCCAGCGTGCCGAACTGCCAGAAGATCAGCAGCGAGGCCACGATGAAGCCGAAGTCCCCGATCCGGTTGACCACGAACGCCTTCTTGGCGGCGGCGGCGGCGGCGGGGCGCTCCATGTAGTAGCCGATCAGCAGGTAGGAGCACAGCCCCACGCCCTCCCAGCCCACGAACAGCACCAGGAAGCTCCCGCCCAGCACCAGCATCAGCATGAAGAAGATGAACAGGTTGAGGTAGGCGAAGAAGCGGTAGTAGCCCTCCTCCGCGTGCATGTAGCCGATGGAGTAGACGTGGATCAGGAAGCCCACGCCGGTGACGATGAGGATGTACAGGCCAGAGAGCCGGTCCACCACCAGCGTCAGGGGCACGGAGAGCGTGCCCGCCTCGATCCAGGTGAACAGGTGCTGGGCGATGCCCTGGCCGGGCGCCGCCCGCATCTCGGCGAACGCCGCCACCGAGAGCAGGAAGGACAGGCCCACCACGCCCGGCCCCACCACGCTCACGAAGCCCTTGCCCAGCGGCTTGCCCAGCAGGCCGTTGACCAGGAAGCCCAGCAAGGGCAGGGCAGGAATCAGCCAGAGAAAATGGATCATGATCGGTCTTCGCTTCGCTCGAGTTCGCCCGCGCCACGGCGGGCCACAAACCGGTGGGCCTCCCTGCCGCGGACTACAATCCGTCCAGGCTCCGGAAGCGGGATTCGCCGCCCCTGCCGATGAGTCTGGCCATCAGGTACGCTTCCATCTTGCCCAGCATGAGCAGCCTGCGGAACAGGGGCAGGGGCCGCGGCGGCGCCGTGGGCGGATCGTAGGCCACGGTCTGGACCGGGCCGATGCCCTCGCACTCCTCCACGGCCGCGCTGCCGCCGCTTCCCAACAGGCCGCCGATCTGCCGCTCCACCGCGTCCGTCACCAGGATGTACTCCGCCTTGCCCACCGAGTTCTTCAGCAGCCGGTGCGCCGTGATGACGGTCGTCCCGGCCAGTTCCTTGAACGCGCGCACCTGCTTCACTGCGATTTCACCGCAGTGGACAATGGCCTTGATGCGCAACTGGCCGATGCCCTGGCAGGCCGAGCAGGTGCACAGGGCGCTGCCCGCCAAGTCCGCCCGCTTCGCGGAGAAGGCCGCAAAGAAGCCCGCGGCCTGCCGCACGGCGCTGCGCACCACCGCCTCCGCGTCCCGGTCCGCCAGCGCATAGAACAGCGCCGCGTCGCCTTCGAGCTTGTTCAGCGTGAGCGGATGTTCCGCCGCGTCAATCACGCTCTCCAGCAGATCCGTGATGATCTTCTCGGCGTGTATCAGCGCCGTGAAGTGCTGCTTGATGAAGCGCGTGTAGCCGCCGATATCCGCCAACACGATCACGGCCTGGTGCGTCTGGATGTCCATGACCCTGGCTCCCGTGGCCGTCGCGGTGCGCGGCTGCGCCTCCGCAGGCCTCAAGTCCCGGGCAGGCCGGGCTACCACTTCAGCAGGTTGATCTCGTCAATGTTGAGCGTGCCCTTGTTGCGGAAGATCTGCAACATGATCGCCAGGCCCACGACGGCCTCCGCGGCGGCCACCACCAGCACAAAGAACACGAACACCACGCCCGTCATGGAGTGCATCCCGTAGGCAAAGCCGACGAACGCCAGGTTCACGGCGTTCAGCATCAGCTCCACGCACATGAACACGACGATGGCGTTGCGGCGCAGGATCACCCCGCCCACCCCGATCGTGAACAGGATCGCGCTGAGGATCAGGACGTGCTCGACGGGAATCACGGGCCCTCCTTGAGCGGCGCGGACGGATGGGGCGGGGCCGGCAGGCGGCGCTTGGCCAGCAGCACCGCCCCCATCACGGCCACCATCAGCAGCACGGAAATCACCTCGAAGGGCAGCACGTAGCGGTTGAACAGCAGATCGCCCACGATCTGCACCGCGCCTTCCTTGGCGAGCCGCTCCGGCGGGTAGTCGCCCAGGGGGCCCAGCTTGGCCAGCGGGCTGCTGAAGACGGAGGTCAGCTGCGCCAGGATGCCCGCCGTCACGGCCAGGCCCACCGTCTTGGGCAGGGTGATCTTGAGCGCCAGCGGCTCCGTGCTGCGCAGGTTGAGCAGCATGATGACGAACAGGAACAGCACCATGATCGCCCCGGCGTAGATCAGGATCTGGATCGCCGCGACGAATTCCTGGCCCAGCAGGATGAAGATGCCCGCCATGGAGAAGAACGAGCCCACCAGCGACAGGGCGCAGTAGACGGGGTTGCGCACCAGCAGCAGGGACAGGGCCCCCGCGACGGTCAGCAGCGCCAGGATGTAGAAGACGACGAGCATGTCCCCATCGGATGCAAGACGGTTCCTGGCGCGCCTAGGCCCTGGCGCCGGGCAGTACCGCGCCCAGATCGCCCACGGCCTGCCAGTTGAGTCCCTGGAACGCGCCCGGCTGGGCGCCCAGGGCGTTGAAGACCTGCTCGGCGGAGCCGAGCTCCTGGGGCTTGCCCAGGGCCGCCAGCAGTTCTTGCAGGATGCGCAGCGGGTCGCGGCTTTCCTGAGGCGGGCGCAGTCCCGGCCGGATGCGCTGCACGCGGCCGGCCTTGTTGGTGTAGGTGCCGTGTTGCTCGGCATGGGTATGGCCCGGCAGCAGCACGTCGCTCACGGCCCGCCAGGCGCCCGGGAAGGCGGCGATCTGCACGATCAATTGCGCCTGCTTGGCCGCGCCCAGGATGGCCGGGGAATCGCCCCAGGGGGCGCCCAGCACCAGCAGCAGCTTGGGCGCCTGGGCCAGCGCGGCCTTGAGGCGCTTGTCGTCCTCATCGCCCAGCAACCCCAGGGCCTTGGCCCCGGCGCTGTTGGGCGTCTTGTCCTTCATGATGAGCGAATAGAGGAACGGATCGGGCGGGGCGTGCGTGGGCTGCTCCTGCGGGCCGTCGCGGCGCAGCGGGAAGTACGCCGCGCCGCCGCCGAACGCGGCCTTGAGCAGCACCGTCAGCAGGAACAACTGCTCGTTGGTGGCGTGGGTGTCCGCCAGGGCCAGCACCTGCTCGCCCGTGACGCCCAGCGCCTTGACCCGTGCCGCGATGGCCCCGTACGCCGCCTCCCAGCGGGCCGCGCGCAACTCGCCCCGCACCCGCGCGTGCGGCTCCAATAGCCGCGCCGTGCGGTCGTTGAGCGCGTCGAAGCCCACGCGCCCCTCGTCGCACATCCACCAGCGGTTCACCTCCGGGTTCTCCCGCGGCTTGAGCCGGTAGACCCGGTTCTCGTGCTGCTCCAGCGTCACGTTGCAGCCGGTGGAGCAGGACGTGCAGACCGTGGGGGTCTTCTTGAACTTCCACGCCCGCTTCTTGAAGCGCCAGTCGCGGTTGGTGATGGCGCCCACCGGACAGATGTCCGCCAGGTTGCCCTGGAACTTGTGGGTAATCTGGTGATCCTCGTAGGTGTCGAAGGTCAGCTCGTGAGAGCGCAGGAACATCCCGAAGTCGTGGCCGCCCTCCACGTCGCGGCTGAAGCGCTCGCAGCGGGAACAGTGGATGCAGCGGTTGCGCTCCAGCATCAGGAACGTGCCCACCTGGCGCCAGCCGTAGACGCGCTTCTCGTACTCCATCTCCGAGTGCCCGCTGCCGAAGGCAAAGGCCGTGTCTTGCAGGTCGCACTCGCCCGCCTGGTCGCAGATCGGGCAGTCGAGCGGATGGTTGACCAGCAGGAACTCGTTGACCAGCCGCTGGCCCTCCTTCACCTTCTCGTTGGCCGTGGCCACCTTCATCTTGTCCGCCGCCGGGGTGGAGCACGACGTCTGGAGCTTGGGGATGCCCTTGCCGTTGCCCATGTCCACGATCTCCACCAGGCACTGGCGGCACTGGGCGGTCACCTTCAGCCCCGGGTGGAAGCAGTAATGGGGGATGCGGATCTCCTTGTGCCGGTAGACCGCCTGGAGAACGGTCTCCCCGGGCTGGAACTCGATCGGCTGGTCGTCCACATAGAACGTCGGCATGGCGATCCTCGGGTGCTGCCGGCCCGCGCCGGCCTCTCGCTGGCGCGCTCAGGCGTAGCGCTTGCGGAATTCCTCGGGAAACTTCTGCACGAAGGCGCGCATGGGGCCGCCGGTGGCGTCGCCAAAGGCGCAGAGGGTCGTGCCCAGCAGGTTGCCGGCCACCCGCTCCACGCGCTTGAGCACCTGCTCGCTGCCGGCGCCGTCCACGAAGTCGCCGATCATGCTCTTGAGCCAGTTGGTGCCCTCGCGGCAGGGCGTGCATTGTCCGCAGGACTCGTGGTTGAAGAACTTGATCGTGCGATAGGCCACCTCCACCATGTCGGTGTTCTCGTCGAACACCATCACGGCGGAAGAACCCATCATCGTGCCGGCCTTGGCCAGGGAGTCGAAGTCATAGGGCACGTCCACCTCCTCGGCGCGCAGCACGTTGGCCGAGACGCCGCCGGGGATGACGGCCTTGAGCTTCTTGCCGCTCCGCACCCCGCCCCCGTACTCCTGGATCACCGTGCGCAGGGGCACCCCCATCTCCACCTCGTACACGCCCGGTTTGTTGACGTGTCCGCTCAGGCTCACCAGGTGCGTGCCGGAGTTGTTGGGCGTGCCCAGGGCGGCATACGCCTTGGCGCCCTCGTTGACGATGAAGGGCAGGTTGGAGAGCGTCTCCACGTTGTTGACGCTGGTGGGGCAGCCGTCATAGCCCGCCACGGCCGGGAAGGGCGGCTTGAAGCGCGGCTGGCCGCGCTTGCCCTCCAGGGAATCCAACAGCGCCGTCTCCTCGCCGCAGATGTAGGCGCCGGCGCCCGGGTGAATGGTCAGCTCCAGGTCGAAGCCCTTGCCGAGGATGTTCTTGCCCAACAGCTTGGCCTTGTACGCCTCGTCAATCGCCGCTTGCAGGCGGCGGATGGCGTACATGGACTCCCCGCGGATGTAGATATAGCCGTGCCGGCAGTCCACGGCGTAGCAGCCGATCATCATCCCCTCCAGGAACTGGTGGGGATCCTTCATGAACAGCAGGTGGTCCTTGAAGGTACCCGGCTCGCTCTCGTCCCCGTTGCAGATCAGGTAAGAGGGCTTGCCGGTGTTCTTGGCCATGAAGCTCCACTTCATGCCGGTGGGGAAGCCCGCCCCGCCCCGCCCCCGCAGGCCGGATGCCTTGACGGCCTCCACCACGTCCCCGGGCTTCATGCCGTCCAGCACCTTCTTCAGCGCCGTATAGCCGCCCGCCTTGCGGTAGGCCTCCAGCGTGCCGGCATAGCCGGGCGACCGGATGTTCTTCAACAGGAGCAGTTTTTCTTGGGACATGGGTCTGGGTCTGTCTCTTGCGCTGTCTGTTGCGCCGCCGGGCGGGTTGCCCGGGGAGTTGGCTTGGCGGCGCTTGGCCTGGCGTTCCGCGGCCGCACTAGGCCTTGATCTTACGCTTCTCCGCGATCCAAGTGTCCACCTGCTCCGGCGACACCCGTTCGACCAGGTCCTCGTTGACCATCATCAGCGGGGCGCGGTCGCAGGCGGCCAGGCACTGCGCTTCCTCCAGGCTGAACAAACCGTCGGCCGTGGTGCGGCCGGCGGGGATGCCCAGCTTCTCCTCCAGGTGTTCCAGCAGCTTGTCGCCCCCGCACAGTCCGCAGGGCACGCAGGTACAGACCAGAATGTGGTGCTTGCCGGGGGCTTCCGTGCGGAACATGTTGTAGAACGTGATCACGCCCCGCACATGGTTCACGGTGGTCTCCAACAACTCCGCGACGTACTGGTCCCAGCCCGGCGGCAGCCAACCCTTGTTCTCCCGCTGCGCGATGTGCAGCACGGGCAACAGGGCATGCACCTTCTTGGGATACCGGCCACAGAGGGCGGCCACCTCCTTCTTCACCGCATCGCTGAACCCGACCATAGGCCTCTCGCCGCGCGCATCGCCGCCGACCGGACGGCCGGACTCGGCTCTCCAAGCCCCGGCGCGCGACGCTCCAAGCCAACTGCCGCGCCGCTCCGGACCCCAGCGGCATAACACCACGACAACAGGGGTTCGTCAATACACGGGCGGAAGGTGTTTTGACAGGGCACCACGAAACCCATATCATTCTCCGTCGGCGACTCATCGCAATTGCGTTGGAACACTCCTGTGGAAGGGGGTCGCACGAAGGTTCATGGTCACATCCGCCCGGGCAGAATTGCGCCGAGAGGCGCCCGCTCGGGCCAGGGGGATGGCTTGTATTTAACCACTGCAATCGAGGGAGTCCAAGATGATGAAACGTATGCTCGTGCTGGTGCTGGCCCTGACCTTCGGTGCCGGACTCGGATTCGCCGCGTCCAGCCAGGACAACCGCGCCGAGAAGGCCTTCGGCCTGAACATCACCCCCGTCGGGATTGACATTCCCACGTTGATCGCACCGCCGGTTGGCGTGGATTACTTCTTCAACAAGGATTGGCAGATGGGCCTGCGGATTGGCGGCGCCAGCGCCGAACAAAACAACGGGGACAGCAAGTCTTCTGCCACTTATACCAATCAGGGCGTTCTGGCGCGCTGGTTCCCGGATACCAACTCCTTCAATTGGAGCGCCGGGCTGTATCAACGCAACTGGACGGCCGATGCGACCGTGAGCTACACGGATTCCAAGACCAAACTCAACGCGTCGGCCGCCGCCGGCATCACGGCCAACGCGACGGTGCTGGCCCTGGGCCTGGGCAACCAGTGGACCTACGACTTTGGCATGACGCTGGGCTTCGACTGGCTGGTGCTCAACGCGCCGATCGCCACCAGCGCCACCAGCAAATTCAACGCCACGGCGGCGGGCACTACCGTCACCGATCCCAACGCCGACGCCGAACTGAAGAAACTTTCGGACCTGCTGAATCAGCTCTCGGGCCTGCCCGGGCTGTTGATCCTGCAGATCGGCTGGTCGTTCTAAGCGCCTCGCCCCGGCCGGCGGTTTCTCCTCCGGGCGGGGGGACCCCTTCCGGTCTTCGCCCGTCCCTGGCGGCGCTTCCGTTACAGGGGCGATGGGTTCGGCTGGGCGTCGGATTGTTCCTCCTCCCGCATCGGGGCCATGAAGCCGCTGACGCTGATTGAAGACGTGCAGGTCGGCATGCGCCTGACGTGGAAGCGCCGCATCACCGAGCAGGACCTGCTGGACACGATCCGGCTCACGGGCGACCGCGGCGGCTACCATGTGGACCCGGACTTCGCGCGCCGGGCGGGGTTTCGCGCGGTCATCGCCCCGGGCTTGCTCCAGGCCAGTCTCGTGA
>Ga0315281_10006833_pt1 | contig 16162 bp, 13 predicted proteins | sample YL17G07_0_MG_FD_204540 | JGI IMG/M metagenome (GOLD analysis project Ga0315281, IMG submission 204540) | Sediment microbial communities from Yellowstone Lake, YNP, Wyoming, USA - YL17G07_0 | ecosystem: Environmental > Aquatic > Freshwater > Lake > Sediment | place: USA: Wyoming | collected... | reverse complement strand
GGTCGGCGACTGCGGCACCGTGCTCGATGAGACCATCGTCGAGGCGCAGATTCACGGCGGCGTCGCGCAGGGGCTGGGTCAGGCGCTGACCGAAGGCGTCGTCTATGACAAGGCCGGGCAATTGCTGTCGGGCTCGTTCATGGATTACGCCATGCCGCGCTCGGAACTGGTGCCGGCGATGACGGTCGAGCATCACCCGGTGCCGTGCAAGACCAATCCGCTCGGGGTGAAGGGCACCGGCGAGGCCGGCACGACCGCCGCGACGCCGGCGCTGATCAACGCCATTCTCGATGCCTTGCCGCCCGGCGCCAGCATCGAGATGCCGGCGACGCCGGAGCGGATCTGGCGCGCGCTGAACGCTGCAAAATCATGATGATGTCGTCCCGGCCAAGCGCGCGGAGCGCGCGCGAGCCGGGACCCAGTAACCCCGGTGTTGATGATACGGACAGGCCGAGATTACTGGGTCCCCGCTTTCGCGGGGACGACAGCCTCAATCACTGCGCGACGTCGATCTTCACCGTGCTGGTGATGGTTTCCCAGTGCTTCATTTCACCGGCGAGCCAGTTCTTGGCGTCGGCCAGCGACTTGTTCGGCACGACATTGAAATTCTGCTTCTTGAATCGCTCGATTGCCTCGGGCGTCTGCATGGCTTTGGTGACCGCCTGAAACAGCGCGTCCAGCACCGGCTTCGGCGTGGCCGCCGGCGCGAACAAGCCGTTCCAGGCCACAGTGCCGACGTCGGGGAAGCCGGCCTCCTGCATGGTCGGAACGTTCGGATATTCCGGCAGGCGCGCGCGGCTGACAACGGCGAGCGCGCGGAGCTTGCCGGCTTGCAGCAGGCCGGCGGAACTGGCGGCGTTGAGGAAGGCGGCCTGTACGTCGCCGCGCAGCATATCTTGAATGACGCCGGAGGCGCCGTTTTTGTTCGGCAGGCCGATCATATCGAGATCGCCGGCGCGCTTGGCGAAGTAGGCCATGTCGTAATGCGGATAGGAGCCGACGCCGACGGTGCCGTAGCTGACTTTGCCCGGATTTTGCTTGGCGTAGACGACGAACTCGGCGACCGTCTTGGGCGGAAAATCGTTGGCCGTCGTCACCAGCAGGAATGCCGGCACGTCGATCAGGTTGGTCACCGCGACCACGTCCTTCGCGTAATTGATGCTGAGTTTCTTGGCGTAGAGGATCGGCGTGATGGCGTTGGTCGAGACATTGCCGAGCATCAGGGTATAGCCGTCGGGCGCCGCCTTCGCCATTTCCTCGATCGCCAGCAGACCGAAGGCGCCGGGCTTGTTGAGAACGACAAATCCCTGGCCGGCGATCTTCTGGAATTCATCGCCGACGATGCGGGCGACGATGTCGGTGGCGCCGCCCGGCGCATAAGGCACGATCACCTTGATCGGCCGGCTCGGATATTTGTCCTGCGCCGAGGCCGTTGCCATGCCGAGCGCGAGGCAGGCGGCGGACAGCAGGATCAGGCTCAGGCGTTTCATCGCTATCCTCCCTGGATATTGTTTGCGCGAAGGGTTTTTCGTCCTTCATCACTTAATTGTCAGGTCGCCTTGATCCCGTGCAGGCTGTGCGAGGCATCCTTCACCGTGAAGAACAGCACGTCGCCTTCCGGCGTGGCTTTGCCGGCATGAATCGTATTGGCCGGGATGTAGGCGACGCAGCCCGGCTTCACATCCACCTGCTTGCCGTCGATGGTGGCGCGGAAGGTCCCTTCCAGCACATAGACCCATTGTTCGTTCGGGTGCGAATGCGGCTCGGCGCCGGTGCCGGCTTTCATCCGCATGAGGCCGACGATCATGCGGTCGCCCTCGACGCAGGGGCCGTGGGCGGTCGAATAGGCCGGGCCGCCCATGATCTTCTGCAAACTGGCGAGATCGAACACATATTCGCCGGGGCCGGCCCGCTTGGCGCCGGGCGTGCGTGCGACGGGCTGGTCGGACATTTTTTCTTCCCTCGATGGCATTCGGCGATCGTCTGACGGCGTTGTTGCGCGGATGTTAGTTGAGCGGCCGGCTCGGCGCCAGCCCGCGCCGCGCCCGGCCGATAGTGCACCGCGGGCCAAATTCTTGCCAATCGGCTTTGCCCATGGTCCACCGGCGGGGTCGAGCGTTTGGCGATTCGGAGGCTTGCGCCAATGAACCCGCTTCGCCCGCTTGCGCCCGGTTTGGAGGGGACTGCCGATGACGATAGGCCGACTGGCCGCCGCCATGCTGGCGAGCGTACTGCTGGCGGGCTGCGCCGACACTTATGTGCCGACCGGCGAGCCGAGCTTCTACCGCAATCTGGCGCAACCGGGCGCCCAGCTCGACGCCGCGGCGGCGGCCTCGATGATTTCCGGCTACCGGTCGAACAACGGGCTTGGTGCCGTCGCACTCGACCCCGAGCTGATGAAGTTGGCCGCGGCCCAGGCCGGCGCCATGGCCAGGCGCGACAAGCTCGAGCACGACGCCAGCCGGCCGTTCGTGGCGCGGCTGAAAGCCTCCGGCTACGACGCCAAGGTCGCGGCCGAGAACATCGGCGCCGGCTACCACACGCTGGCCGAGGCGTTTTCCGGCTGGCGCGATTCAGCCCCGCACAAGGCCAATATGCTGCTCAACGGCGCCACCCGCATCGGCATCGCCGCGGTCTATACGCCGGCGTCGAAATACAAGGTGTTCTGGGCGCTGATCCTGGCGACGCCGGACGACGGGAAAGGATAATAGCCCGGTCATTCCGGGGCGCGCGCAAAGCGAGCGAACCCGGAATCCAGACCCAAGCTCAATCCTTGCATCGGGATTCCGGGTCCGGCGCTAACGCGCCGGACCCGGAATGATCGGTGGACTAGACCTCACGCTGTCCGCTGACTAGCGTTCCGCCGCCATGCCGGTGCTTCCCGCCGTTCGCGACTACGACCAGATTTACCGCCAATTCCGCTGGCAGGTGCCGGCGCGTTACAACATTGCCGTCGCAGTCTGCGACCGCTGGGCGGCCGCCGAGCCGCAGCGGTTGGCGATTGTGCACGCGCGGCCGGACGGCGCCGAGGACGCCATTACTTACGGCTGGTTGCGCGAGACCTCCAACCGTCTGGCCAATGTGCTGCGCGCCAACGGCGTCCAGCGCGGCGACCGCGTCGCCATCCTGTTGCCGCAGGCGCCGGAAGTCGCCGCCGCCCATATCGCGATCTACAAGCTCGCCGGCATCGCGCTGCCGCTGGCCGTGTTGTTCGGGGCCGACGCGCTGCGCTATCGGCTGCAGGACGCCGGCGTACGGGCGCTGATCACCAACGGCCCGGGCCTGGCGCGGATCGCCGAGATCCGCGCCGACCTGCCCGAGCTCAAGCTGGTGCTGTCGCTCGACGGCGCCGGCGATGGCGCGCTCGATTTTCAGACGGCGCTCGAACGGGCATCGCCCGATTTCACCCCGGAAGACACTTCATCCGATGATCCGGCGGTGATGGTTTACACCTCCGGCACCACCGGCCAGCCGAAAGGCGCGCTGCACGCCCATCGCGTGCTGCTTGGCCATCTGCCGGGAATCGAGACCCATCACGAGTTTTTTCCGCAGGCCGGCGACCGCATCTGGACGCCGGCCGACTGGGCCTGGGCCGGCGGGCTGTTCAATGTGCTGCTGCCGGGGCTGCTGTACGGCGTGCCGGTGGTGGCGCGCCGGTTCGAGAAATTCGATCCGGACGAAGCATTTGCGCTGATGGCGCGGGCACAAATTCGCAATGCTTTTATCCCGCCGACCGCGCTGCGCATGATGCGCTCGGCGCCGCCGCCGGGCGGCCGCCACGCCATCAAAATGCGCACCATCGGCTCCGGCGGCGAAACGCTCGGCGCACAAACTTACGAATGGGGAAAATCCGTCTTCGGCATCGCGATCAACGAATTTTACGGCCAGACCGAATGCAACCTGGTGCTGTCCGGCTGTAGCGCGCTTGGCGTCACCCGCGCCGATGCCATCGGCAAGCCGGTGGCCGGCCACAAGGTGGCGGTGATCGATAACGCCGGCCATCCGGTCAAGCCCGGCACCATCGGCCAGATCGCGGTTCTGCGGCCCGACCCGGTGATGTTCCTGCAATACTGGGGCCAGCCGGACGCCACCCGCGACAAATTCATCGGCGACTGGATGACCACCGGCGATCAGGGCGTCATGGACACGGACGGCTATTTCCGTTTTGTCGGGCGCGACGACGACGTCATCACCTCGGCCGGCTTTCGCATCGGGCCGGGCGAGATCGAGGACTGCCTGATCCGGCATCCGGCGGTCGCGCTGGCGGCGGCGGTGGGCAAGCCCGATCCGCTGCGCACCGAGATCGTCAAGGCCTTCATCGTGCTGAAAGCCGGCCACCCGCCGTCGGCGGCGCTCGCCGCCGAGATTCAAGATTTCGTCAAGACCCGATTGTCGGGGCACGAATATCCGCGCGAGGTCGCCTTCATCGACGCGCTACCGATGACCACCACCGGCAAGGTGATCCGCCGGCTGCTGCGCGAGCGGGCCTGAAACATTCGGATTTTCACGGGCCCGAACTATCGGACTTTGGCTTGCCCAGGATGAAGAGGTGGAGGCCGAGGCGGCGGCGCGCCACCACGAACAGCAGGATGGATTCGATCACCAGCGCGATCGAGGTGGCGGTCGCCGCGCCTTCGATGCCGATGCGCGGAATGAGCAGGACGCAGAGGCCGAGATTGACGGCAAATGCCCCGGCATAGATGCCGGCGCATTGCTTGCGCTCGCCCAGCATGTTGAGCAGCCGCTCGGCCGGCCCGACCGCGGCGCGCGCCAGCATGCCGACGGCGAGAATGAACATCGCCGCATAGCCTTGCACGAAGTCTTCGCCGAACAGCGACAGCAGCGGATAACCGAAGGCGAGGATCAGGGCGCAAGCCAGGAACGAGGGCCAGAACGTCCAGCGGATCGCTTGCGCGAGGAAAGCCGCCAATCCCGCGCGATCGCCGGAGACATGGTAGGTGCTGAACCGGTGCGCCGTCGTTGCCGAGACCGACCAGTAAATGAAGGCGACCAGCGCCAGCGTCTTGGCGGCGGCATAATATACCGCGACCTCGTCCGGCGAGCGGAATTGCTGCAGCACCAGGATATCGGTGTGGGTCAGAAAGAGGAAAAAACTTTCGGCCAGCAGGATCGGCAGCGCCGTCGCCAGCCAGGCCTTGAATTGAAATGTTTTGCGACCGGGTTCGATGTGCCCCGTCAGCCGGCGCTTCAATACGATGAGTTGGCCAAGCACGGCCAGCCAAATGGCGGCGCCGGCCAGGATCATCGCGGTCACGGCATCGACGCGCAGGCCGGCGACATAGGCGGCCGCCATGAACGCCGTGAGCAGGAGTTGGCGAACGATGTAGGTCGGAACAATGCCGAGACCGACCCAGTCGTAGGAGCGCGAGATCCCATCCTGCGTATTGGCGAGGGCATAAGCCGGAAAGCTGATGCAGGCGAGGTAGAGCGGAATCACCGTGTAGTCGTCGAGCCACGGCTGCAGCAGCCGCACGATGCCGGCGCCAATCACCGCGACCGCGGCCGCGACGCCGACGGCCAGCCAGCGGGCGCCAAATATGTATCCACGCAGGAGATCGAACGACTCGTGTTTGCGATATTCCGGTATGAAGCGTTGCGCGGCGGTGGCGAGGCCGAGATCGAGCGCCTGGCCGATCAACAGCACCCAGGTCCAGACATAGACATAGATGCCGAACTCGAAGCTGCCCATCCAGCGCGCGAACAGAACTTGCGAGCCATAGGCGAGCACCGCGGCGGCGACGCGGATCAAAAACATCGTGCCGGCCAGCCGTTGCACCAGGAGGTGCTCGGCGCTGCCGAGTCGAGCCTTGAGCCGCGACCAGGCGCGCAACAGCGCGGGCGACGCCGGGAGGCGCGATGCTTGCTCGGAATCGCTTAGAGCCAAACCAGCCTCCACCCGCCGCGTCGAAATCGCAGCCCGTCTTTGGGAGGCGGCAGGCGTAGCAAGGAACCGTTAAGAATCGGTTCGATGCATGGCGGAATCCCCGCCGTTACCGGCGGGTTTAACCCGATATACACGCCGCCCGGCTTAAGGAAGCGGCCTGATTGCTGCTGTGCGGCGGAGACTATTCGCGAGGTCGATTGATGGCGGATGCATCCGCTTTCCTAAAGAGCTTCATGCCGGCCGCTGCCGGCTCTTCGCGTCAGGCGACCCTGAGCTGCGCGGTCGACAATGTCCCCGACGCAACCTGGGACGGAGCGCTCGCCGCGTTCGACGACTCGCACCACGAGCAGACGGCCTGCTACGCCGTCAAACATTGGAATTCACGCGACAGTCATCTGCTGTTGCGCGACGGCGACGTTCCGGTGGCGGGAGCGCGGCTGGCGGTCATCACGCTGCCGGCCTTGAATGCGGGGCTTGCTTTTCTCCGGTTCGGGCCGTTTTGGCGCCGGCGCGATAAAACACCCGATTGGGACGTCTATCGTTCGGCCATCGCCGCGCTGGTCGACGAATATTGCGTTCGCCGCGGCCATTGTCTCTCGATCACGCCGCGTCCGCATCCCGATTTCTATCGCCTGGAATGCGCGGTGCTGTCCGAGTGCGGCTTCGCGGTCCGCCGCAAAGTGGCGGATCCGAACCGCTACCTGGTCGACGTTTCGCTCGACGAAGAAACCCTGATGCGCAGTCTCGAGCAGAAATGGCGTTACAACCTTCGGCAGGCGCTGGCCAATAATTTCGATATCCGGCTGTGCGAGAGCGACGACGATCTGCGGACATTCCAGTCGCTTTACGGGACCATGGTGTCGCGCAAGAATTTCTCCAGCACCACTCCCGTGCATCTGATCGATGAGCTCCGCGACGGGCTGCCGGCGCCGTTGCGCCCGCGGCTGGTCATGGCATTCCATCAGGGCCGGCCGGTGGTCGGCGCGACGATCGGCCTGTTCGGCGATACCGCCTATTACATGTTCGGGGCGAGCGACGACGCCGCTTTGTCATTGAAGGGCGGCTACGCGCTGCAATGGTGGATCGTGCGCTGGCTGCGCGCGCAGGGCGTGCGTTGGTACGATCTCGGCGGCGAGGCGGACCAGCGCGGGCTGCGGCAGTTCAAGAAAGGCCTGGTCGGCAAACGCGGCACGGTCGTCGTCATGAACGGTGAATATGACCGCTGGACGCAGTGGTCCGGACGCGCCGCCGCCGACCTGATCTATAGCCTGCGCGCGGCCCAGCGGGCGCTCCGGCACTGGCGTGATCGCGGCTGACGCCGGCCGGCGGCTTTGCGCGGCGCCAGCGCGGCAACGGCGTCGCGTTCAGGCGGTTTCCAGGCGGCCGACGTCGGCCAACATCGTCTCGACCGCGCGGCGTTGCTCGGCGGTCAAAGCCGCCTGCGGCGGAACCGGATCGCCGACTTCATAGCCCTGCAGCTGCAGACCGGCCTTGATGCAGGCGGCGAGATTGAAACGCGCGAAGGCCTCGTTGATGCGCCACAGTTCGCGCTGCAGCGTCAGCGCTTCCGGCCAACGCGCGGCGGGGCACAGGTCGTAGAGCCGCACGCTCTGGCGCGGGATCAGGCAGGCCGGGCCCGCCATCCAGCCGACGCCGCCGATCAGCATTACCGCGGCGGGAATATGCGCGGAGGCGGAAAACACCGAAAGCTGCGGGCAGCGGTTGCTGATCGAGAGCAGCCGCCCGGTATTGGTGGAGGCGTCCTTGATGTAGCGGATGCGCGGATGCTCGGCCAGCCGCGCGATCACCTCGAGCGACAGGTCGCTGCGCTGGAATTGCGGGTTGGTGTAGAGCACGACCGGAATCTCGACCGCGTCGGCGATGGCGCGGAAATAGGCTTCGATCTGCGCGTCCTGGAGCGGGAAATAGGCCTCGAGTATGGCGAGGATACCGTTGGCGCCGAGCGCCTGGTAGTCGCGCGCCTGCGCCACCGCGTCCGCCGTCGCGGTCGAAGCGACGCCGGCGATCACCGGCACGCGGCCATTGGCGGCTTCGATCGTCGCCCGCACCACCGCGCGCCGCTGTTCGCGATCGAGATAGGCGAACTCGCCGGTCGAGCCGAGCGGCGTCAAGCCGTGCACGCCGGCTGCGATCAGATCGGACGCCAGGCGGCCCAGCACGTCGGTGAGGATGTGGCCGGAACCGTCGATCGGCGACACCAGATAAGGAAAGACGCCGTGAAAAGCAGTCATGGGACTCTCTGCCGTCATGCCCCGCGAAAGCGGGGCATCGCGTATCCCATACCATAATCGGAAACCGCGCGGTCAGCCGGCAAAGCCGCCGTCGTCGAGAAAGGCCTGCTCCTCCGGCGTGGTCTGGCGGCCAAGCGCGGCGTTGCGATGCGGAAAGCGCCCGAAGCGGCGGATGATGTCGGCGTGACGCTTCGCCCAGTTGACGCCGGCATCGTCGCCGGCCGCCCGATAGAGCGCGATGGCGCGTTGCTGATCGGCCAGCTCCTCCGAATGCATGAACGGCAGATAGAAAAAACCGCGCATTGCCTCAGCCTGGCCGTCAAAGCCCTTGATCAGGCCACCGGCGGCAATGGCGCGGGCGAGCGCGTCGGTGGAGAAAGCCCGCGCCTCGCCGCGAAACATGTTGCGCGGAAATTGATCGAGCAGGAGCAGCAAAGCGAGCGCGCCTTCGGCGCTGTCTTCCCAAGGCCGCAGACTGCCGGCGGCGGCGGCTTCATGCAGGTCGAGAAAGCGCTGGCGGATCGACTCGTCGAACGCCGGGTCCTGCTTGAACCAGCGCTCCGCTCCCGCCGCGCGCCAGAACGCCACCACAGCGGCGGCGCTGGCGGTCGCCCGGGTCGCCGTCATCGCCGCTCAGGCTGCCGGCGGCGGCGCTTGCATGGCCTCATCGCGCAAGGCGCGGCGGAGGATCTTGCCGACATTGGTTTTCGGCAGTTCCTTCCGGAACTCGATAAATTTCGGCATCTTGTAGCCGGTGAGCCGGGTTTTGAGATAGGCGCGCAGGGCGTCCTCGGTCACGTCCGGCGTCTTCTTCACTGCGAACAGCTTGACCGCCTCGCCGCAATCCTTGTCCGGCAGGCCGACCACGGCGCATTCCAGCAAGCCGCCCTGCGACATGGCGACATCCTCCACCTCGTTGGGGAAAACCTTGAACCCCGACACCGAGATCATGTCCTTCTTGCGGTCGACGATCTTGACGCGGCCTTGCTCGTCCATCACGCCGATGTCGCCGGTGCAGAAAAATCCATCCTTGGTCATCACCTTGGCGGTTTCGTCCGGGCGCTGCCAGTAGCCCGGCATCACCTGCGGGCCGCGGGCGCAAATCTCGCCGCGCTCGCCCAGTGCGACCTCGCGGCCGTCATCGTCGCGGATAGAAATATCAGTCGATGGCAGCGGCAATCCGATCGTTCCGTTCCATTCGGTAATGTCGGGGCGATTGAATGTGAGGCCTGGCGAGGTTTCGGATAATCCATAGGCTTCGACGATCGGCCTGCCTGTGGCTTTGAACCAGGCATCCGCAACCACCTTCTGCACAGCCATTCCGCCACCGATGGCGGATCGCAGCTGACTCCAATCGATTTGACCGAAGTCGGGGTGGTTGAGCAGCGCGTTAAACAGGGTGTTGACGGCCGGGAAGACATTCACCTGGTATTTTTTGATCTCATTGATGAGAGCCGAAAAGTCGCGTGGATTTGGAATCAGAATACACATGCCGCCCACGCGCATGCTGTAGAGCAAGCAGGCCGTCAGCGCGAAAATATGATAGAGCGGCAGCGCTGCCACCATCACCATGCGATCGATCTTCGGCTCGCGCGCCATGTTCGGCCGCTGCCACTCCTCCACCTGCAACATGTTGGCGATCAGATTGCGATGCAGCAGCATCGCGCCCTTGGAGACGCCGGTGGTGCCGCCGGTATATTGCAGGAAGGCGACATCGTCCGGTCCGATCGCGGGCTTCGTCAACGTCAGTTTTTTCCCGGCGGCGATCGCATCGTTGAACGCGGTCGCGCCCGGCAATGAATAGGCCGGGACCAATTTCTTCACCCGTCGCACCACCAAATTGACAATCGTGCCCTTCAGCGCGCCCAGGATGTCGCCCATGCTGGCGACGATGATGTGCTTCACCGGCGTTTGCGGCAGCGCCTCCTGCAAGACGCTGGCGAAATTTTCCAGCACGATAATCGCCTCGGCGCCGGAATCCTTGAGCTGATGTTCCAGTTCACGCGGTTTGTACAGCGGGTTGACGTTCACGACGGTCATGCCGGCGCGCAGAATGCCTGCAACGGTCACCGGATATTGCAGGACGTTCGGCATCATGATGGCGACGCGCGCGCCGCGCGCGAGACCCTTGCCTTGCAGGAAAGCACCGAGCGCGCGCGAGGCTTCATCGATCGCGCCGTAGGTCAGGGTCTTTCCCATGAAGGCGAAGGCAGCGCGGTCGCGATAGGTCTTGAAACTCTCCTCGAACATCGCGACCAACGACGGAATAGTCGAAGGGTCGATATCGGCGGGCACGCCCGGCGGATAATGCTGCAGCCAGATCCGTTCCATGTGTTTCCCCCTCGGTCGCCGGGGCCAAACGCGGCGGCCCGCGGTCATTTGGCCGCCAGCATCCGGCGAACCGGCGCGTTATGCAAGGCCATACCGGGCCTGCGGGCCGCCGCCTAGCGGTCGACGCCGCCGAAGGGAATCAAGGGGTTGTCGGTGAGCGCGGCGCGGTCGGGGCGGTCGGGCGCCGCCGCGCCGAGAAAGGCGGCAAACAGCTCGCGCACCGTGCGTTCCGGCAGGTCGCGGGTAATAAACACCAGCCGGGTGCGGTGGTCGTCGTCCGGCCAGCGTTCGAGCCGCGATACCGGATGGAAAATGTGCTGCACGCCGTGGATGACCATCGGGCTGTCCGGCGTCTCGGCGAGCTGCACCACGCCCTTGAGCCGCAGCAGGTTCGGCCCGTGCAGCGAGCGCAGCAGTTCGAGGAACATATCGAACGTGCCGGCCGGGATCGCGGTGTCGGCGGTCAAGGTAAAGGCGCGGATGCGGTCGTCGTGCCGGTTGGGATCGTGATGATGGCCGTGATCGTGGTGGTGGGCGGCCTGCGCCTCGGCATAGGCCTCGGCGGCCAACCATTTTCTGACGTCGGGAATTTTGCGGTCGGGATCGTAAAGGCCGCAGGCGAGCAGCCGCGCCGGCGTCGCCTCGCCCTGGGCGGCATCGAGGACCGGCGCCGCCGGGTTGAGCGCGCGCAGCCGCGCCAGCAGCCGCTCATGGACGGCCGGCGCATCGATGAGATCGGTCTTGGTCAGCACCAGCCGGTCGGCGACCGCGGCTTGCTTGACCGCTTCCGGATGCTGATCGAGCGTCGCAAAGCCGTTCACCGCGTCGATGACGGTGACGACGCCGTCGAGCCGGTAGCGCATCAGCAGATAGGGGTGCGCCATCGCCGTGTGCAGCACCGGCGCCGGATCGGCAAGGCCGGTGGTCTCCAGCAGCAGCCGGCGAAATTTGCAGCGGTTGTTGTCGAGATCGCGCAACAGGGTTTCCAGCGCATCGACCAGGTCGCCGCGCATGGTGCAGCACAGGCAGCCGCTTTGCAGCAGCACCATGTTGTCGCCGACATGTTCGACCAGCAGGTGATCGAGCCCGATCTCGCCAAACTCGTTGACGACGACGGCGGTGTCGGCGAGCGCGGGATCCTTGAGCAGGCGATTGAGCAGCGTGGTCTTGCCGGCGCCGAGAAAGCCGGTGAGCACGGTCAAGGGAATTGGCGCAGGCGGCGCGCGCAGACCAGCCGTGCCGGCGGCCTGGTTCATCGCTTGGCCGTTTTGACCTTCGACTTTTTCGGCTTGGCCGGCGCATCGGAGCCGGTCGCCGTCGCCTTTTTCTTGCGGAGCTTGGATTTGCCGGTGGCAATCTGCTCGGCCTTGTCCGGATTGCCGGGCGGTCCGGTGAATACGACGATCGGTTCCGCGGTCTGCACGGCGCCGCCGAGCACGAATTTTTCGGTCGCCGGCTTCAGGTTTGAAAACTGGAAGGCCTGGCCGTCGCCGGTCGCGCCGTTGTTCGCCGAGGGGTCTTCCTCATCATTGTCTTCCGCCGGTGGCTTGCGGCGGTGCCCGCCGCACATTTCTTCGCGCAGATTGGGCGGGAGGGCGTCAATCGGCGCCAGCGCGTCGACCGATCCAAGCGACGGCGTGAGCCAGCCCAACGCGCCGCCGTTGAAACCGCGCTCGAGCAATTGCGCCGCCTTTTGCGCCCGCACGCCGGATGAATAGGAGCCCAGAACCACCGCGATCAGCCGCCGGCCGTTGCGCGTCGCCGAGGCAACCAGATTGAAGCCCGAGGCGCAGATGAAACCGGTCTTCATGCCGTCGGCGCCGGGGTAGCGGTCGATCAGCGAATTGTAATTGTGAATGACGCGGTTGCCGTATTTGATCGCCGAGATGTGCCAGTAGAAATCGTCTTTGGGGAATTCGCGAATCAGCGCGCGCGCCAGGATGGCGAGGTCGCGCGCCGAGGTGACCTGATTTTCCGCCGGCAAGCCGTTCGGGTTGACGAAATTCGACTGCGTCATGCCGAGCCGGCGCGCATTGGCGTTCATCAAGTCGGCGAAGCCTTCGATCGAGCCGCCGACTCCTTCGGCGATCGTCACCGCCATGTCGTTTGCCGACTTCACCATCAGCATCTTGAGGGCGTTGTCGATTGTGACCCTGGTGCCGAGCTTGAAACCCATTTTGGTAGGCTGTTGCGCCACGGCGTTGCGCGACACCGTCAACAGCGTATCGAGCTTGACCCGGCCTTCCTTGACCGCGCGCAGCGTGGTGTAGGCGGTCATCAGTTTGGTGACGGAAGCCGGATACCACGGATAGGTGGCGTTCTCGGCGTGCAGCACCTTGCCGGTTGAGGCCTCGATCAACAGCTGGGCCTCGGCATTAGCCGTGTTCGCGCCGGCCAACGCCAGCGCGGCCGCGGCGGCCAAACCGAGGATTACGCTGCATGGGTGGAAACTTGGAGAAATGGTCACTGTTGGCGGTCCGGTCGGTTGCGCGGGCCTCGGAACCGCAGGAGTTCCATAGGCGGCAAAGCTAGGTTATCTAAGCGCAAGCTGCGAGGCAAAGCCGCTCTATCCCCAGCTGGTGATAGGGTGACCGCCTCTGATGACTGAGGAAAGCGACCAAAATTCGGCAAAGGAGAGCTCGATGACCGCCTGTATCGTGGGTTGGGCCCATACCCCCTTCGGTAAGCTTGATGGCGAGAGCGTCGAAAGCCTGATCGTCCGGGTCGCCGGCGGGGCCCTGGCCGATGCCGGAATCGCCGCCAAGGACGTCGACGAGATCGTGCTCGGCCATTTCAATGCCGGCTTCTCCGCCCAGGATTTCACCGCCGCCTTGGTGCTGCAGGCTTCGCCCGATCTGCGCTTCACGCGCGCCACCCGGGTGGAAAACGCCTGCGCCACCGGCTCGGCGGCGGTGCACCAGGCCATCAATGCGATCGAGGCGCGTTCGGCGCGCATCGCGCTGGTGGTCGGCGTCGAGCAGATGACGACAACGCCGGCGGCCGAGATCGGCCGCAACCTGCTGAAGGCGTCCTATGTGCGAGAGGAGGCGGATATCGACGGCGGCTTCGCCGGCATCTTCGGCAAGATCGCCGGTCTGTATTTCCAGAAATGGGGCGATCAGTCCGACGCGCTCGCCATGATCGCGGCGAAAAATCACAAGAACGGCGTCGGCAATCCCTTCGCGCAGATGCGCAAGGATCTCGGCTACGACTTTTGTCGTACCGAAAGCGAGAAAAATCCTTTTGTCGCCGGTCCGCTCAAGCGCACCGATTGTTCTCCGGTGTCCGACGGCGCCGCGGCGGTGGTGCTCGCCGATGTCGAGACCGCGCTCAAGCTCGGCAAGGCGGTGGCGTTCCGCGCCAATGCCCACGTCCAGGACTTCCTGCCGATGTCGAAGCGCGACGTTCTTAAATTTGAAGGTTGTGCGCAGGTCTGGCAGCGCGCACTGGCGCAAGCCGGACTCACGCTCGGCGATTTGTCCTTTGTCGAGACCCATGACTGCTTCACCATCGCCGAACTGATCGAATACGAGGCGATGGGGCTGGTGCCGGAGGGGCAGGGCGCCCGCGCGGTGAAAGAAGGCTGGACCACGAAAGACGGCAAGCTGCCGGTCAATCCGTCCGGCGGGCTCAAGGCCAAGGGCCACCCGATTGGCGCGACCGGGGTTTCCATGCACGCGCTGACGGCCATGCAGCTCACCGGCTGCGCCGGCGATTTGCAGGTGAAAGACGCCCGGCTCGGCGCGCTGTTCAATATGGGCGGGGTCGCGGTGGCGAATTACGTCAGCATTCTCGAACGCATCAAATAGCCGCGGCGCTGGCCTCGTTCGGCGCCAAGTCGGGGTGCCGGGCCCAGCCGGTCATCCGGCGCTCAAGTGCGGCCATCGCCCAATCCATCACGATGCTTTCGACCGCGCGCGACCAAGGCCGGCAGGCGGCCGCCCGCCGGCCTAGTTGAACTTGCGGTCGGCGGCGGCGGGCAGGAACGAGGCGTCGAAAATGTCTTCCGGTTTTGGCTTGGCGGCCTTGAACTTGTAGGTGAGCCCGATCTGATCGATGGCGCGGGCGAAGCGCATCTGGTCGATCGCGCCATAGCCATTCGTCTTGACTTCGGCGGTGACAATGTTGTTGCGGATCGCCATGTTCAGCCGCTCAAGTTCGGTCTCTTTCTTGGCGGCGTCGTTGCGCTTGAGCACCGTGCCGATCGCGGCCGCCGGCGTCTTCACCGTTTCCTTCAGGCCTTTCACAAAGGCGCGCAGAAATCCCTTCACCGCGTCGGGATGGTCGTCGGCGAATTTCGGATTGACGATGATCGCATGGCCGTAAAGATTGACGCCATAGTCGGCCATCAGCAGCACGACGATATCGTTCACCGGAACGCCGCGCTCCTTCAGATTGATGAAGGAGGAGAACGAGAAGCCGGTGATGGCGTCGAGTTGGCCGGCCGCCAGCATCGGCTCGCGTACCGGGAAGCCGACGTTCTCGATCGTCACCTTGGAGGCGTCGATGCCGTTGGCCTGCACGAAGATCGGCCACTGGGCGAAGGCGCTGTCGGCGGCCGGAGCGCCGAGCTTCTTGCCTTCGAGATCCTTCGGCGCGCCGATGCCGCGGCTCTTGCGCCCAATCACCGCGAACGGCGGGCGGTTGTAAACCATGAACACCGCCTTGACCGGGGTGGCGGGATTGGCGTCGCGAAACCTGATCAGCGCATTGACGTCGGCAAAGCCGATGTCGTAGGCGCCGGATGCGACGCGGTTGATCGGCTCGAGCAAGTCGGCCGCCGGGTCGATCGCGACGTTGAGGCCTTCGGCTTTGTAGTAGCCCTTGTCCAGCGGCAGCAGGAACGGCGCGGCCGGCCCTTCGAACTTGAAGTCGAGGGTGAATTTGATGTTGGTTTCCGCGCCGGCAGCGCTGCCGGCGACCACCGTGGCGATCAACAGTCCGGCGCAGGCCGTTCGGTCGGGGTAAAAAGCGCTCATCATGCAATCTCTTGTTGCGTCCCGCGCCTCCGGCGAAGCGAATTCCGGTCGCGGCTGAATTTTCTAAACTAGCTCTAGCAAAGAGCATGCCGTCGCAAAGGGCAAGATTCGATGTCGCGGCGGCGGGACGCCGGTTCGGCGCCGCGCGGCCTGCAGATAGTTTTTCCATCCATGGCCAGCATTATTTCCCAATCGCGCCGTTGCTCCGGGCCCAAGGCGGCGGTTCCAACTCTCCGCGCCGCTTTGCGATCGAGTCGGTGGCGACGATGAAGACGGCGGCCTCTGGCGGCAATGCGGTGCTGCGGGCCGCGACGGAATGACGCCTCGCCAAGCGCCGTGCAGGCGGGCCCGATTCGGTCCCACTCCGCCATAATTAGCGCAAAAACCCGCGCTAAATCCACAAGCACGGCGGCCATACCGCCGCGCCCCGGCGGTGGCCGAATTTGTTAACGATCTGGCGAAGGCGGCTCGGTTATAGTGCATGTTCGGCATCCCGAAAAAATACCCAAGGATTTAGTGATTGCTCCGACGCGGCGTAAAGTGGCGACCCTTGAGGCTCACCGGTCGCGCAAACGCCGCTGATCGTCACCGCCATTCCCGTCCAGGAGAGTCTTGATGGCCGTCCAGGCTGCCACGCCGCGCTCTTTCATTCGCCGGCTTTACGACTGGTGCATGGGCGCTGCCGCCAAGCCGCA
>Ga0315281_10006832_pt1 | contig 16162 bp, 11 predicted proteins | sample YL17G07_0_MG_FD_204540 | JGI IMG/M metagenome (GOLD analysis project Ga0315281, IMG submission 204540) | Sediment microbial communities from Yellowstone Lake, YNP, Wyoming, USA - YL17G07_0 | ecosystem: Environmental > Aquatic > Freshwater > Lake > Sediment | place: USA: Wyoming | collected... | reverse complement strand
CTCAATAATCTCATGGTCAACCAGCCGGATACGGGGGAACAGGCGCTTGAGATTGCGGAATTACTGGTAAGGAGCAATGCTGTCGATATCATTGCAATCGATTCCGTGGCTGCCCTCGTTCCTCGCGCTGAAATTGAGGGAGAGATGGGGGACTCACACGTGGGATTGCAGGCTAGGTTAATGTCACAGGCCCTGCGCAAGTTAACGGGATGTATTTCAAAATCCCAGACGAGTGTGATCTTTATCAATCAAATCAGGGAAAAAATCGGTGTTATGTACGGAGGGAATCCGGAAACAACCCCTGGCGGAAGGGCGCTCAAATTTTACTCTTCCGTTCGTATCGACATCCGGAGAATCGGCAGCATAAAAGACGGGGACGTGTCCATAGGGAACAGGGTTCGCGCAACCATCGCAAAAAACAAGGTTGCGGCGCCATTTAAAAAGGCGGAATTTGATATTCTGTTTAATACGGGTATATCCCGTTCCGGAGATATCATAGACTTGGGTGTTGAGCATCAGATTATAGATAAATCGGGCACATGGTTTTCTTATGGAGACCTCCGGCTGGGGCAGGGGAGGGACAACTCAAGGCTGTTTATCGAGAGTAAGCCGGAATTGATGGATGAGCTGGAGCAGGCAGTACTGAAAAAAATAATGCCTGATATGGCGCCAAAAAAGGTCCCCGAAAAAATTTCTGATAAAACCAAGGTTGAGCCTGTTATAAAGAAGGGTGAAAAGCTATAAAGGGTATGAATACAAACGATATCCGTAATAAATACTTGAAGTTTTTCGAAAAAAAGTCTCACGTAGTTTGGCCTAGCGATTCGCTGGTTCCGCAAAACGACCCCACGCTCCTTTTTACCGGCGCCGGGATGAACCAATTTAAGGACATGTTCCTGGGAAAGGGAAACCTGAATTTCAAAAGGGCGACCACCTGTCAGAAATGCATACGCACGGGAGATATCGACAACGTCGGTAGAACCGCCTCCCACCACACGTTTTTTGAGATGCTGGGGAATTTTTCTTTTGGCGATTATTTTAAGAAAGAGGCCATTGCATGGGCTTGGGAGTTTCTCGTTCAGGAGTTAAAGATTCCGGAGGAGCGTCTGAGCGTGAGCGTATACAAGGACGATCACGAGGCCTACGAAACATGGGAAAAATCTATCCGCATACCAAAAGAGCGGATTTACCGGTACGGTGAAAACGATAATTTCTGGCCTGCCAACGCCCCTCGACTGGGGCCTAACGGGCCGTGCGGGCCGTGTTCCGAGATATTCTTTGACCAGGGAAGCGACGTTGGTTGCAAACGGAAAGAGTGCGAACCGGCATGTGACTGTGACCGGTTTGTGGAAATATGGAATCTCGTGTTTACCCAATATAACCGCCAGGAAGACGGATCGCTGGAACCTTTGCCCCATAAGAACGTGGACACAGGCATGGGATTGGAGAGGATGGTGCGCGTTATACAGGGCGTGAGAACCAATTTCGACATTGATATTTTTTCCCCTATTATTAAAGGCATAGAGGGAATTACCCACTTAAAATATAATGGCAAGTCGGAAAACTCCATCCTCATGCGCCGCATTGCAGACCACATAAAGGCTTGCGTGTTTTGTATTGGCGACGGCGTACTGCCTGGCAACGAGGGGCGTGGCTACGTTGAGCGGCGCTTGTTACGGCGCGCCATACGCGACGGCACGCAATTGGGCGTCAAGGAGAGCTTCTTGTACAAGCTCATCCCCATTGTCAGCGATGTCATGCAGGAGCCGTATCCGGATATTAAGCAGAGAAGGGAAAACATTGCGCGGATTATCAAGAGTGAAGAGGAGAAATTCCATGAAACACTCGATCAGGGAACGCGCATCCTGGAAGACATCATGGCGACTTTGCAGAAGAACCAACAGAAAGTCCTTTCCGGCAAAGAATCCTTTAAATTATATGACACCTACGGATTTCCGCTGGATATGACGGAAGCAATTCTCAGGGAAAAAGGGTTTACTGTTGATAAAGACGGCTTCGAAGAAGAACTGAAAAAGCAGCGTTTTCAGGCAAGAACAGCCTCGCAGATGACAGGGCAAGTGTTCGATACCGGCCCTCTGAGCAAGATTAAAGATATTTCTTCCGGTACAAAATTTTTAGGCTACGAATCCGTTGTCTCTGACGGTAAGGTGATCGCCATTATCCAGGGAGAGAACCTCCTTGACGCAGTAGCGGCCGGGAGCGAGGTAACGGTAATCCTGGACCAGACGCCTTTCTATGGTGAATCAGGCGGTCAACTTGGCGATACTGGCGTCCTGGAGTCCAACGGATGCACCGTTCAGATTACTGATACGAAAAGGAACAATGAATTTGTTCTGCATATTGGAAAAGTGGTAAAAGGGAAACTGGAAAAGAATAGTACTGTTCACGCAAAGGTTGATACCCAACGGAGAAATGCCATCAGGAGGAATCACACGGCAACGCATATCCTTCATTACGCCCTATGCAGGGTAATCGGCCAGCACGCGGAACAGGCGGGGTCTTTGGTGGCAAACGATCGCATGCGTTTTGATTTCCAGCATTTCTCCGGCTTGACACGGGAGGAGCTAATGCATATCGAGGACATCGTCAACGAGAAAATCCTTGAAAATGCGCCTCTTTCGGTAAAGGAGATGACCATTCAGGAAGCCAAAAAAGCTGGCGCAAAGGCCTTGTTTGGTGAAAAATATGGGGAACGGGTAAGGATGGTTTCTGTCGGCGATTTCAGCAAGGAGTTGTGCGGCGGAACACACGTTAACAGCTCCGGGGAGATCGGCCTGTTCAAGATTATTGCCGAGTCCTCTTGCGCCGCCGGAATACGCCGTATTGAGGCAATGACGGGTCTTTCGGCATTAAATCGTATCCGGGAAAAAGAGGACATTATTCAGGAAATGTGCGGCATCCTGAACATCAGCGAGGAAAAACTGGCTGCCAAGACGCAGGAAATGCTGCGCGATATGAAAAATTTACAGAAAGACTTCCAGAAGACCAAACAAAAAGAAATCAACGGTAAAGTGGATTCCATTGTCGAGTCGGCAAAAGAGGTATCGGGCATCAAGATTATTACAAAGAATATGGACGATGCAACCATTGATGATCTCAGAAAAACCGTTGACGTACTCATGAAATCGGCAGAAGGGATGGCCATCATACTGGGTGCTGCCCATGAAGGAAAGGTAACGCTTATTGCCGCCTTGAGCCCCAAACTTGTCAAGTGCGGCCTCCACGCAGGGAACATTTCAAAGGAAGTGGCAAAAATTGTCGGAGGCGGCGGTGGCGGCAGGCCTGACATGGCGCAGGCAGGCGGTCAATGGCCTGAAAAGCTGGAAGAAGCATTGAAATTCGGGGCAGAGTTGTTAAGTAAAAAAATACAGGAAGGCGTTCGTTAATTTTCCTTGGCGGGTTCAGGTTTCGTAATGTTGTGGTATGTTTCTACAAAAAAACTGTATTCCACTATATAAAACTCGTGATTTTTAATAATGAAGGAGGGTATTTTAGATAAAAACCAATAAAATGTACGCACTTAACTTATTTTTACTTGACAATAATGGTTTATCTATATAACATTAACGGTTTTATGGAATAGTTAAACAGAAACTTAAAAGAGGTGATAAATGCCTAATCCAAAGAGAAGGTTTTCTAATGCAAGAACTCGTAAAAGACGCACCCATGATAAATTAACCCCTCCCGTCATTCCCCTTGATAAAAATCTAGGAAAAGGAACCGGCATACGTTCGAAGCGTTACATCTGCTCCCATTGCAAGCAGGTAAACCAGCCACATACAGTTTGTCATAACTGCGGTTATTACCGTGGTGAACAGGTTATATCCGTCGAAAGATAAATCTATGAAAATAGCAGTAGACGCTATGGGTGGAGATTACGCTCCACACGAGATTGTCAAAGGGTCTGTTATTGCCGCTCAAAGGTTCCCTGAAGACGAGATACTCCTGGTAGGTGACGAAAAAAAAATACAACAAGAGCTGGTTGTCTTAAAAGAATTTCCAAAGAATGTTACCATTCACCATGCATCCCAGATAGTTGGTATGGATGATCCGGCAACTTACTCCATACGGCAGAAAACTGATTCTTCTATTACACGAAGCATCAAGCTTGTCGCACGTGGAGAGGCGTCTGCGATCGTCAGCGCTGGCCATACCGGCGCAGCGGTGGCGGCTGCCACTCTATGCCTGCGCACACTAAAAGGAATTCATCGCCCAGGTATTGCCACCAGGCTTCCTACACGAGATGGAATGTGTCTCATTATGGACGTGGGAGCAAACATTGCTTGCAAGCCCGAGCATCTTTTGCAGTATGGTGTGATGGGTACCGTTATTAGCGAGTATGCCTACGGTATTAAAAATCCGAGGGTAGGGCTGTTGAATATCGGAGAAGAGGATGCAAAGGGAAACGAATTTGCAAAAGAGGCGTTCCTGCTTCTTTCTAACTCAAATTTAAACTTTGTGGGAAACGTGGAAGGCCGTGAAATATTTGATGATAAGGCAGACATCGTGCTGTGCGAGGGCTTTGTGGGGAATGTGATACTGAAGTTTGCCGAGGGTCTTGCAATGAGCCTTTTATCCACGATTAAGAAGGAAGCAATGAAGAGTTTTTGGGCAAAGGTTGGTCTTTGGTTATGCAAACCGCCCTTTATGGCTTTAAAGAAGAAAATGGATTTTTCTGAATATGGTGGAGCTCCCTTGTTAGGGGTTAATGGTGTTTGTATAATCTGTCATGGCCGATCTGATTCCAAGGCTATTTACAATGCAATAAGAGTGGCATTACAGTTATCAAAAAATAAGGTTAATGAACATATTATTTCTGCGTTAGAAAAGACTGAAGGTTTTTCAGTAAATGCTATGTAATTTAATGGTGAAGCTATGCCTCAAACCTTTAAAAATATAGTAACCATGGTTTGCGCAGATTGTGAATTTTTGTTTGCCAAATCTGTGTTTGTGGCAACTATTTTAAAACTTGATTGTATAAGGGTGGCATGAACAAACCCTGTCGTTCTGTGTAAATCTTATCAATAATTGGAAACAAGCCGTTGCCTTTGGTACATGGCGGTATCCTGCTGGCATGTGTGACAAGGTGAAAAAAGTGATAGAATTCCTGATCGAATATGTTAATGCCGGTACAGTTCGATATTCTGTCCTTCGGTTATAATAGTATACATTACCGTTAGATTGCGCGGCTAGCCTTAAAGTCAATTAAAATGTTCAGAACGGTAGATTCGTGTATTTCCGTGTAATCTATGATTTTTGTATTCTTTATTCTGAACATAAACCTCTATTGTGGGGAGGCGCATCCCTAGCAAAGGTTTAAGTTTCTCCCAGTTATCATGGGGTATTGCTTATAAATGCAACAAAATAAAACAGCTTCTATTACCGGCATAGGGTCGTATCTTCCCAGTAAAGTTCTAACGAATTATGACTTGGAGAAGATAGTTGATACGACGGATGAATGGATTGTCCAAAGAACAGGCATTAAAGAACGCCGTATCGTTGAAAATGGTATGGTAACATCGGATCTTGCAGTTCATGCTGCGCACAAGGCGATGGATGACGCCGGGGTTACTCCGAAAGATATCGACATGATTATAACCTCGACGATAACGCCGGACTACTTTTTCCCTTCTACCTCATGCCAGGTTCAACATAAGTTAGGAGCAACGCGGGCAAGTGCTTTCGACATCCTTGCAGCTTGCAGTGGGTTTGTTTATGCCCTCTCAATTGGACAGAGTTTTGTTAATGCAGGCACGGCTGAAACCGTTTTGGTTGTGGGTTCTGAGTGTTTATCAAAAATTACTGACTATACCGATCGCTCAACGTGCATATTGTTTGGCGATGGAGCAGGCGCTGTTATTGTGCAAAAAAGCCAAGTGATGCACGAAATTGTCTCTACGACCTTGCGGGCCGACGGCTCGCAATGGGACTCGCTTTATATGCAAGCCGGGGGGGCAAAGAATCCTGCGTCATTAGAGTCCGTCCAACAACGAATGCATTATATACAATTTAAAGGCAAGGAAGTGTTTAAGTCTGCCGTAAATATTGTGACGGAGATGGTTCGGGAAACCGCGGCGAAAAACAATATTAATCTTGCGGATATCGGTTTAATTATCTACCATCAGAGTAATTTAAGAATTATTGAAGCTGTTATGGAGCGGCTTGGCCTGCCTATGGACAAAACGTTCGTCAATATTGACAAATACGGGAATACGTCCTCTGCCTCTATTCCCATTGCGATGGATGAGGCTAGAAAGGCGGGACGTCTCAACAAAGGCGACTTTCTTTTGCTGGTTGCAATTGGCGGCGGACTTACCTGGGGGGTTTCAGTTATTAGATGGTGAGCAAAAAAACGGCACTTCTTTTCCCAGGCCAGGGTACCCAATACGTGGGGATGGGAAAGGATTTCTATACGAATTTTAAAGAGGCGCAAGAGGTATTTGATAGGGCGAGCGAAGTCCTTGGATTTGATATTACGGAGCTTTGCTTTTCTAAGAGCCAAGAGGAATTGAATAAGACTTCCATGTGTCAGCCTGCAATACTGGTTACGAGTGTCGCAATCCTGGAGGTCTTCAAGAAATATTCTTCGCTGTTGAAAGATGCGTCCCTTGCCGCGGCCGGGCTTAGTTTGGGAGAGTATACGGCACACGTATCGTCCGGGTCTTTGGCCTTTACTGACGCCGTAAGTCTTGTGTATAAACGTGGGGTATTTATGCAAGAGGCGTGTGATGCCACGCGGGGTGGTATGGTATCTGTTATTGGATTAGACGACGAAAAGGTAGAACAAATTTGCAGGGAAATGGCTACGTTTGGGGTTGTTTGTGCGGCAAATTACAATAGTCCTGGACAGGTAGTGATTTCAGGAGAAGTGATGGTGCTGGAAAAGACCTCGGCGTTGGCGAAGGAACGTGGGGCAAGGATGGTTGTTCCCCTTAAAGTAGATGGTGCGTTCCATTCTGATTTGATGACACCGGCAGGCAGCAAGCTTTCAAAAGAACTGGATTTGACGCCCTTTTCACCTCCGAGCATACCGATTGTAGCGAACGTACATGCTAGGTACGTGAGTAAGCCGGACGAGATAAAAGCCTCACTGGCCAGGCAACTCAATAGCCCCGTGCGTTGGCACCAGTCCATTCACACTCTTATTCTGGATGGTTTTAATCAATTCTACGAAATCGGGCCGGGAAAAACGCTATCAGGGCTTATGAAAAAGATAGACCCTGCGCAAAAAATTAAAAATATAGATACAGTAGAGGCTTTAGAAAATATTATGAGTTCAAACTAATTTTTAAAATCGAAGAAGGAGGAAAGAGCGTGTCAACGATTGAAAATAAAGTAAAAGAGATTATTACCAAGCAGCTTGGGGTAAAGATTGAGCAAATTACAAAGGAAACATCGTTCATTAACGATCTCGGTGCGGATTCCCTTGATACGGTGGAGTTAATTATGGAATTTGAAGACGCCTTTGATATGAACATCCCGGACGAAGAGGCAGAAAAGATACGTACCGTGGGAGACGCAATTAAATATATTGAGGGAAACAAATAGATGCTGGAACGGAGAAGAGTTGTTATTACCGGCGTTGGAGCTATTACCTCGTTAGGGATTGAAAAGTGGCAGATTTGGACGTCTTTGTGTGAGGGAAAGAGCGGCATCAAGCCTATAACCTCCTTCGATAGCTCGTCTCATGACGTTCACTTTGGAGGCGAGGCAAGCGATTTTGATCCTGCCGAGTGGTTTGATGTTAAAGAGGCACGCCGCTTGGACCGTTTTGCGCAGTTTGCCTTGGCCGCTGCTATTCATGCGGTAGAGGATGCGCAGCTAAAGGCGGGCGGTTATGAACCAACGAGGGTAGGCGTTTTGATTGGTTCCGGCATGGGTGGTTTGCAGGAACTCGAAACGCAACACGGTAACCTTATGAACAAAGGTCCATCGAGGATATCACCCTTGATGGTGCCTAAATTGATGGTAAATGCCGCTTCGGCACAGGTGGCTATCCGGTTTGGGTTGAAGGGGCCTAATTACGCCCTGGTATCAGCGTGCACTACTGGTGGCAACGCCATCGGAGAAGCTACACGCATAATACAGCGAGGCGAAGCGGACGCAATGGTGGTTGGAAGTTCGGAAGCAGTAATTACTCCCCTGGGCGTTGGCGGGTTCAGCTCCATGAAAGCACTTTCAACCCGCAATGACGCCCCACAAAAAGCCAGCCGCCCTTTTGATAAAGACCGTGACGGGTTTGTTATCTCAGAAGGGGCAGGTATCATAGTAATTGAAGACATGGAAATGGCAAAGAAGCGTGGAGTGCCGATTTATGCTGAGGTTTTGGGTTACGGGCTTAACACGGATGCGTACCACATTGCCGCGCCGGAGGGAAGCGGAGGCGGGGCAATGCGTTGCATGAAAAGCGCCATGAAGGATGCGAGGTGTAATCCCGAAGACATACAGTACATCAACGCCCATGCAACATCTACCCCAATTGGTGACACAATTGAGACCGTTGCAATAAAAAACGTTTTTGGCCACCACGCCACAAAGATTCCCGTTAGTTCCACAAAGTCGATGCTCGGCCATCAACTCGGTGCTGCTGGAAGCGTCGAGGCTATCATCTGCGCTTTTGTAATCAAAGAAGGAATTATCCCGCCGACGATTAATTATGAAACACCGGATCCCGAATGTTCCGGTTTGGATTTTGTCCCCAACGTTGCCCGTGAAAAGAAAGTAACAACCGTGCTTTCCAATTCATTTGGCTTTGGCGGCCATAATGCCGCGATTATCTTAGGCAAGGTGTAGCTCCGTCTCCAAAGACCTCGTTTGCTTCAAATACTCAATCCTTTTTTCACGTTCTTGTTTCACCTGCTTTGCGAATGGAAGATATTACCTGAGATCGCTGAAATACCAATGAACCAAAACAACCTAAAACAGTATCTTGAAATTGCGCGAGAGGCTGCGCTCCAGGCTGGTGTTGTTCTCAAGGAACACTTTGGCAGGGTGATCCCTTCCATGATTAGCGAAAAGGCAAAGAACGATTACGTTACCGACGTCGATAAAAAATCCGAGGCAATCATCAAGAATCATATTCGCTCGCATTTCAAAGATCACGATATTCTTGCCGAAGAATCGGCACCGGAAAGGTATTCATCATCTTTTCGGTGGATTATCGACCCGCTGGACGGCACTTTGAACTACATACATGGTCTGCCTAGTTTTGCGATCTCCATTGCCTTAGAAATAGAAGGGGAGATGGCGGTGGGGCTTATTTACGAGCCTATGAGGGAAAACGTCTATTCGGCCATAAAAGGCATGGGGGCATATAAAAATGGAGGCCGGATGCAAGTTTCCGGCTCCGGTTCAATGAGAACGTCTCTTATAGCCACCGGTTTTCCCTTTAGAATTAAAGACGTTATCGATACCTACCTGAAGGCGTTTCGGGGGTTATTTATGCGCGCCACTGGTTTAAGGAGGTGCGGATCGGCCTGTCTCGACCTTGCTTACACGGCTGATGGCATTTTTGGCGGTTTTTTTGAAATAGGCCTGTCCCCCTGGGACGTAGCCGCCGGCGCACTTATTGTTAAAGAAGCAGGTGGGATAGTCACTGATTTTGTAGGCGGCAACCAGTATCTAAAAACCGGCAACGTTATTGCTGGTTCCGAAGGAGTACATGCAGAAATGCTAGAAATTATTCAGGAAGTATTTCGACAACCATGCTCAACATCAACCCCAACGATTGTTTAAAATCTTCACACAAAATCAGACAATGGTACGATCAAAACTACTATTTGCTTTCTTTGTCCGGCCTATGGTTAAAGGGGGGAGAACCCAATACCATGAATCCATCCCTTTTTTCTCAGGCAGAACTGCGATTCCTTATATGCAGATTATCTACCTATCGTGACGTATCAACCTCTATCTCTCATTCCTTCGTAGCCCAGATTGCCCAGGAAGTTGAAGGCGTTTTCACCGACTTTGCCTTTTTACCGCCACCCAGGGATATAGAAATAATGACTGCATCACGCATACCCCCATGGGTGGGAACGACTACCAAAGAGCCGCCCACCGCGTTTCACGTCCTGGGGATCAGCAACTCCTTTGTGTTGGAACTACTCAACCTCCCGAAGCTTTTACACTCTTCCGGAATTCCCATTTTTAAATCGGAGCGCATGCTCCGCGAGGACGTTCCCTTAATTATACTTGGGGGCGCCAGCGCCGGAGTGACCTCTGTCCTGCATGGCCCCCGGGAAGATCAAGGGGCAGGTGGACATTATGGGCTTGTGGACGCCGTGTTTATAGGAGAAGGAGAGTATTCCATAAAACAATTTCTGGAGATCGTTAAACAAGGCAGGTCTCAAGGCTGGAACAAAAAAGAAATTCTGAATGCCTGTCACGGAAAGGTGGATGGGTTTTATGAACCGGATAAATATGAACACCAATATGAAGTTACCACGTCCGCCGGTACTCCCGGTCAAAATACGGTGGAAAATTTACCTGCCACGGAAGGTGAAGCCGTAGATATTGCCGTTTCGCGTATGAAGAGCGAACTGAGTAAAATCACTCCAAAGGAAACGTATGTGTCGTTTCCGGTAAAAACTGCCGTGGTACATGAACTTGATAAGGTTCGGACGATGGAGTCCTGCCCTGTATGGTACGAACCGGAAAGCATGGGTTTGGGAAGTCTGCAGATCAGCAACGGATGCCCCTGCTTTTGCGCCTTTTGTGCGGAAAGTTGGGAGCGCAAACCCTATCGTGAGCGTTCCCTATCGAAGCTTTCTGAAGGCCTAAAAGCAGCAAAAGCGCGTCAAGGGCTTGATACCGTCAACCTCCTGAGCTTTAATTTTAACACCCATGCGGAACTGTATCCGATGATATTGTCATTTTACAAAGAAATGGATAACGTGAGCCTGAAAAGCCAGCGGTTTGACCTGCTCTCTGCCGACCGTTTCCTTGCGGAAGTGCAGCAAACGATAGGAAAGACCACCGTGAGTTGCGGAATGGAAGGCATTAGCGAGCGATTACGGAGACGCCTCCATAAAAATCTGACGGAAGCGCAGATATACAAGGCCTGTGAATCGCTGTTTAAAAGGGGCATCCGGGAGCTGAAGGTATTTTTAATAGCTACGGGACTGGAACAGAGAGAGGATTTACTGGAATTTGAAAGGTTCGTAAAAAGCTTGGGCGATTTAAGGTGTATGTCTGACAGCCACGCGCGCATTATCTTCAGCCTGACCCCTCTGTACTATCCGCCGCATACCCCATTGCAGTTTCACGCCTGCGTTACGGCCACCGGGGAAAATAAAAACGTAAGGAAGGAGATTGAACGGGTCTGTAAGTCCAACACGATGGAATTCAGGGAAAGCGCTTCATACGAGGACATGTGGTTGACACAATTGCTCGCCATGGGAGACAGGCGTCTAACGCCGGCCCTTATCCGCTCGTCAATCACGGATGGGTTCCTTTATTACAACGGCATTCCAAAGCAGGTTCTCAGGAACTGGCGCGGCTACCTAGCCGATCTGGCGCTGGCCGAAGAAGACTATTTCCGTGAAAAGGGTGAGCATAGCACCTTCCCCTGGGACGACATAGATACAGGCGTCCCAAAGCGATACTTATGGGAAGAATATCAGCGTTCTCTTGAATGTACCGAACGTGAATACTGCCTGGGGCGTCCGCATATAGATGTAAAATGCCTCGGCTGCGGCGCATGCCCTACCGCCGAACACAGGAAATATCTCACGCAGCATAAGATGCAACAGCCGTTTTTTATGGAAGAACTTCACAATCTCGCCCGGAGCAAACAAAACACCGTTACCGTCGGAGTCGTTGTTGAGATTGATGCATCTCTCCGGTTGACGCCGAAACGGTTTGTCGGCGTAGTTCTGGCGCGCGCGTTTATGCTGGCCATACCTGAGCTTGTTCACTATTATAAAACTTTATCCGGTTACCTAAGTGAATTCATCAGTAAAAAATCCCCGGTAGATTTTATTTATGGCGTTAATATGTATAACTTGACGTTTTTTTCAAAAGACAGGGCGCAAGAACTATTAAGCAGCGGGGCGCTATCCCAAAAACTCCCCGCGATACAGGAACTGTGCCGGGGTTTCAAGATTAAGGAATTTATCTTAAATCCAGACCGGGAACAAGAAGTAAAATACGTGCTGTACCGCTTTCAGTTTGGCCAGGATTTTACCCGGCAGTTGGTTGAACAAAAACTGGAGGAGTACCTTCGCGCCAGTTACGTGAAATATACGTTATTAAAAAGAAACGACCTTACGACATTCAAGATCGACGTCAAAAACAAAAAGAATGCCGTAGTCATTTATGCAAGGGTTGGTAAAACCGGCGTAGTGCAAGGTTCTGGGGCCGGGTTTTCTATTGTAATGGCCGTGACAACGCGCTTTGACCTCCAGGTATTTTTGGAGACCTGTTATGGCATGGGAAGAAGGCGAGAGACCATTTGCACCTATATAGAGTCCCTGGGATATTATGGCAGATACCCTATGCTGCAAAAGCAAGCGAAGTGTACAAGCTGTAATGCAAATATCAATGAGACCTTTCTTTACGGACAGCCCATGGAAGAACATCAATGCCTCGTGTGCAGCGTGGAGCGTGTGTGTTTGAACTAGCATTGCACGCTGAAAAATGCCTGTACATGTACCAAGCGCAACAGCCCTGTGTAAATTATCTTGAATGCCTTGAAATTGCTGATAAAATTAAATGATATTGATAGCTGAAAATGACAGGCGTTGGCCTGGAATAACAATGATAACGCCTTGATAGATGGCGCTTTCTTACGGTATTAAACTATCCGGACAACCATCATGAAAAAACATATTTATATACTTTCTTTTTTTCTAATAGCGATGCCAGTGTGTCAAATAACCCTGGCGCAATGGGTAAAGAGAAACGGGGCTCAGGCCGCTTCTGAAGACGACCAATCCACGCAGGGACACAAAGCGAAGGGGATTTTATATTATAAAAAGGGTATGCTTGAAGACGCCGTTGAGGAATTAACCTTCGCTTCCGAAAGAACAAGAGGCGATGCAGAAATACACCATTATCTGGGTAAGGCATACTACGATCTGGATAAACCACAGGATGCGGTCTCCGAGTTTCTCGCGGCCATTTCCTTATATAAACCTGACCAGACGGTGGACAAGGCAGACGCTTACAGTGACCTTGGACTGACCTATAAAAATTTAAAAGCGTCTTCAGAGTCTCTTGCTGCCTATAAAGAAAGCCTTGCGTTAAATCCATTAAAGGTTGATACCAATTACTATATGGGCATCCTCTCTTATGAAAAAGACAGGCTGGACGATTCCGCTGCATTTCTTGAAAAGGCCGTTAGCCTTGATTCCAAAGACGCTGACGCACATTTCATGCTGGGGGTTGTGTACTACAAAAAGAATTTGCCTGAAAATGCCGAGGTGGAATTCAAACAGGCCGTAAATCTCAATAAAAATGACGCAGAAGCACACAACTATCTCGGCATGCTGTATTATGGACGGGGTGATTTTGAAAAATCAATTGCTGAGCATCAACTGGCCGTGCAGTGTAACAAAAACAATCCTGAAGCGTTTAATAACCTCGGTATTGCTCTTTTTGCTAAAGGCGTTTATAGAGATGCCGCTGACGCCTTTAAAAATGCATTAGCATTGTCACCCTCTTTTGTAGAAGCCCACTATAACCTAGGGCTGGCCTTTGGTGAAGATAAGAAGTTTCAGGATTCCGTCATATCCCTGCAACAAGCGCTGCGGTTGAATCCCAAAATGGCCGAGGCCTATTTTGCCCTGGGTGAGGTTTATGCTAAGAATGCGCGGGAAGCTGATGCGTTGTTGTCTTACAGAAGGGCTATCAGCGTCAAACCGGATTATGCCGATGCGTATTATAACTGTGGAGAACTTTATGCCGCTAAGGGGGAGAGGGAACAAGCCATTGAAGCCTGGAAGAAGGCCGTAGAGTTAAACCCTCAAAATACGAATGCCTATTTTAATCTTGGGGTTACGTGTTTTAATATGGGAAATGATAGTAAGGCTATTTCGTTTTGGAACAAGGTTATTAAAATCAATCCTAATGATTATGAGGCGTTAACCAGCCTTGCTGATGTTTATTATTCAAAGGGTTTGCTGGAAAAAGCCATACAAACATGGGAACATGTTACCGAATTTTACCCCGACCGCGCCGATATATTCTACAAATTGGGTAATACCTACGCAAAAAAAAGTGCATATCCATCCGCCATTGTTTGCTGGGAAAAAGCGACAAAAATAAATCCTGCCTACACGGATGCCTATCATAATTTAGCCGTTGTTTATCAGGGCATTGGCAATCTGGACGACGCCATCAATGCATACAAAAAAGCGTTGGATATTGACGCCGATGACGCCAGCATTCACAAAAGCTTAGGATTACTTTACGAAAAAAAAGGTATGCATATCGAGTCTGAATCAGAGCTTGCCATATACCGAAAATTAAAATCACAGTAGTTCCGGTTGAATGCGCACGGACATGAATAATTAAATTTCAATTGACATAGTTTAAAATATACTTATAATCATGAGAATGAGTCTCAGGTTAAATGTTTTTACTAAACGAAATTACTCATTATTTATACCTGTCCGGTTACTACGTGGACTGTTTCCCTTTGTAACAAAAGCAGGTATTTCATTCAGTCGTTTTTTTTACAATTGGTAGGTTTGTAACGTAGATTTGCAAGACAACGTCCCCCTAATGGCTTTAAGTTCAACTAGTCAGAGGCGCTGCCTCGCTATGTTATTCAGAGAGACGAGGAGTTGAGAGAAAATGATTTTAATCAGAGATTTGATTTGTGGTATGTTTAGAAATAGATTATTAGAACGGGGATTTGGCAGGGTGATGCTCTGCGTGGCTCTTGTTTCCGCTATTCTCTCGGGATGTGCAAGCACGGGCGGACTGAGAAACATGGCTACCGTATCCAAATACTTTGACAAAAATACGGACGTTGTGTGGAATGCAGTACTTCAGACCGCTGAAGGACTTCCCATCAAAGTAAAAGATAAGGATAAAATGGTTTTAGAGACACAATGGATTAAAGGGTGGTCGAAGACAAGGACTACAGGATTGATTTTGGAGGGACAATGGCAAGCACGCTACCGCCTTGTAGTGCAGGTAACCGGCGGGCAAGGCAAAACCTATGTTTCCGTTTATTCACTGTGCGAAGAAAAGGCGCCGGGTGGGAGCCGTGCTTATCGGTGGGAACGGACAACCTCGGATGGCGATACTGAACAGGCCTTTTTAACGAAACTGGAAGGCATACTCAACAACCCCTAAACAGACAATTCGGCAGCAAATGCAGGTAAACAACTTGCCGCGCGAGTTCGTGTAGGGACACGGTGCCCGTGTCCCTGTGTGTGAGTATAAAAATCGACTCAATCGAAATTTTCCGTCTGAGTTTTGGAGGGATTTATCATTATTTTTATGATTGCTAAACGAATACTTTTTATAGTGATGGCTTGCGTGTCGGCTTTTCTGGTAACCAGCCAGGCACATGCCCAATCAGAGCCGGAACCGGTCGATAACTTCCAGCTTCAGGCATTTCTTACCGAAGAGCAGGCGCTCGCCGTTGTCTTTCCTGGTTGTGACGAGATTATTGCCGATAACCTGATGATGACCCCTGAAGAAAAAATCCATCTGGAAACCTTGCTCAGCAGAAGACTCTGCGAAGATGGGTTTGTGGTTTATCTAGGGAAAAAGGGCGGGGTACTGCAGGGTTATGCGATTATTACCGAAGAAATCGGCAAATTCCACCCCTTTACCTTCATCGTAGGGGTTCAGCCGGACGGAAAGATAAACAACCTGGCCATCCTTGTGTACCGTGAAAGCCGTGGCGGGGAGATTGCAAAGAAACGTTTTCTATACCAATTCGTCGGCAAATCGTTCAAAAATCCCATCAGAATAAACAAGGACATTATCAACATTACCGGTGCTACCATGTCCGTGCAGTGGATGTGTGCCGGGGTGCGAAAGGCCCTTGCCGTTATCAGTGAATACTACCTCAGCGGTAAAAGAGTCGTTACCGATGCAAAGGCAACAAACGTCTCTACTGCAATGCTTGAAAAAAAGAAATCCGGTGAGGGCTCCGGTCCTTTAAAAAACATTGAGGATAGCG